>ENA-UOOI01000034-UOOI01000034.1-fermentation-metagenome-genome-assembly--contig:-NODE-34-length-177049-cov-6.776744_pt1 | contig 177049 bp, 155 predicted proteins | sample MGYA00245779_ERZ724027 | MGnify/ENA primary metagenome ERZ724027 (study PRJEB28704, sample SAMN03018318) | fermentation metagenome | biome: anthropogenic terrestrial biome; feature: soil...
CCGTTCGGTACACGGCGGTTCCTCAGTTTACGCTGTAACTTGTCGATAGTAATTTTAAAAGGATATGAATCCCAGTTTCTCAAGAACTTCGTTCTTAAGGGATTTGCTCAGGATTGGGCTATTGGAGATTCTCCAGTAGCCTTTTCTTGTGTTCGCGTACTCCCATGCTTGTTGTCTAGCCCTTACCCTTGGCTAATGATTGGTAACTACTAACCCCCATAGAGGACTCTCACCGCCTAGTTAATCGCCATGCGTGGCGCATATCGAAAAAGCCGCCCCTTACGGGACGGCTTTTTGCTACTTGCTGATTCTTAGAAAGAAATGCCAACGAAGGCAGTTACTGAACCGTAATCTTTCCAGTGCGTAAGCCGGGCACCGGTAAGTTTGAAGGTTACTGCATCTCTGTTGTATACGATAGAGGCATCAATTTTGAAGGAGTTTTTGGCTTCCAGATTCACGCCGTCGAGTTTTTCCTTATTGTAGCGATCATAGAGGGCCAAATGAATGTCCTCGTTTAAGCGAACGCCGAGCCAATTGCAGATACCGAAATCGGTACCATCGTAGGTGCCTTTCAAGGATACAACGACCGGTGCGAAATCAGGAGCGAACATAGCATATCCAGTTACACCGTAAACTGCGGGATCTGACAAGGTGTAATCAAATGCTACGCGGGCAGCGAACTCGTTGCCGGAGTTCTTGCGCACCCAGTTGAAACGGCTGTCCCATTTGTCATCAGCATAGTTGTCGCGGCGCTTATTTCCGCTGGAAGAAACCGGACCATTGCTGACGTATTCGACAGCGGTGCTGAGAGCATGATCAGCATCAAATTTGCTGGTGTTGTCGTAACCGAGATAGAACTGACCATTGGCAGCTTCGTTATTGTAACGGAAATCAACGGAGGTCGAGAAGGTATTCGGGGTCAATGTCAATTTGGAAGAGTAGGCGTTCTCCTGAGCATAACTAGCATAGAGTTCACCAGTAAAACCGTCAACGATCGGAAAGCCAACGGTCAGGTCAGCACCGAAATCGTCAAAAGCTGAGGTGACTTTCTTACCAACATTGACTGCTACCGAAACCGGGCCGTCATAAGCGGCACCAAGGCCGAGGTAGTGTTCCATTTTTGCCGGTGGTGTCGCAGCATCATCTGTCACTACGTTGTCGTTAGCATAGTCGAGGTTCAGGCCTACCGGACCAATAGTGGTGCCGACGCCGGCCCAGAATTCCTTGGAAAGATAGTATTCGGTTGCATACCAGTTGAATCCGGCCAATTCCTCAAATTTGGCATCCGAAGCGAGTTGAATGAACGGATTGACAGCGGTCATGCTGGGATTGTAAGTGTTGTCGCCAGTCAACTCCATGTACGGAAGCGCCAAAGAGAAGTTGTAGTAATCGGTACCGCCATTGAAGTATGTCTCAACATAGAAAGCAAAATTGTCGGCTGTAAATTCGAACCACAAGCCGAGGTCTGACCATGCTACATCAGGTACAAAACCGGTTGTCTTGATCCACTCTGCCTCAAATTCAACCATTCCGCCGACGATCTCCACTTTCGGAGCGGCGAGAGCCGGGATCGCAAACGCTACTACGAGAATAGCGGCGATAGCTAATGTAAGAATCCTCTTCATCATTTTTCCTCCCTTTTATCTGTCGGGCTTTTTTGAACTAGCAGCCAAATTAGTTGTTTCGGAATGTCCTTGTTTCTTCCGAAAAACGCTTTCGGCTGTAGACCTTTAAGTCATACAGACTGCAGGTTTCCCTCCCTTCTCTGCTAATACCTGATTCTTCAGGCCCCGGTCTATGAAAGCCTATGCAGGCGATAGCGAGCAAACCGCAACGAATGAGCTTAAATACCCGCTCATTCTTTCCCTATATTCAACATTACTGTTAGGATACCTTCTCAACAAGAAAAAAATTCTTGTAGCGGTCCGAATTGGAAAACACCCGATCCGTCTATTTATGTATATTCAGTCAGGATCCTGATCCTGCTGATCCTGCCGCTCCTGCCGCCTGAGCTGGCTCCTGTTCGCCCGAACCAGATTCGACAGAAGGAAGCTGACGTTCCAGCAGCTCCAGATGACTGGTCAAAACGGCCCGCAACTGCGCCCTGGCCTGTTCGCCCCGCTGCCGCAATTCTGAAAGGCGCCGCAATTCGGTGTTAATTTCGTCTCGCATCCGGGCGCGGATCTGCTCAACCTTGGCTTCCCCTTCGCGCACCATTAGCTCACTTTGCTTCTGGGCAGAGGCTTTAACTTCTTCAGCAGTCTGCTGCGCCAGCATTAAGGCATTACGCATACTGTCCTCAAGCCGGATATACTGTGCGATCTTTTCATCCATCGCCTGCAGTTGCTCTTTTAAATCCATATTCTCTTTATAAAGAAACTCATAATCAGCTGCCACGCGCGTCACAAATTCTTGCACCTCAACCCGATCATAGCCGCGCATTGAACGCCGAAATACTGTCGTCTCAATATCCAGTGGTGTCAGCATTACAATCACTCCCTTGTGGACTTCATAAGGATGTTATTTCAAGATGTTACTTCCACGATATCTGAAAAATGCCTGCCTGCACAGGTAATGGAAATATAGGGAAGTATGTGCAAACAGACTTCAGATCAGCCTTTTCAGGAGAACACCGGTACGCCCTTTCTTGCTAATGCCGGTCGTTTCCTCAAGAATTACGCGACCGCGCCCTCTGATCGCGATCACATCCCCCGGGTTGACATCATAGTCCGGTGACAGGACTGCCCGCCAATTGACCTTAACTTTGCCAGCCTTAATCTCGCGCTGCATCTTAGTACGCGATTCTCCAAAGCCTAGCCCCGCAATGGAATCCAGGCGCATCGAAGCCACTGTGGAACGGATTTCTTTGACCTTTTCAGGAGGGATCGCCAACTGTTCAAGATCGATCTCGCACACTTCCGCCACCTGATCGCCAATCTTGACTAGGTCGCGCTGCACAGCCGCAGCAATTTCGGGAGCCAACACAACCTGACAGGTATCACCATCGATCAGGATGTCGCCAATCTTCTCGCGCCGAAAACCGCTGCCAGTTAATGCTCCCAGCACGTCCCGGTGTGTAATGCGTCCGCTGAATTGTCCACGGATTTCAACCGCCGTCACCGGCGGTTCTACTGTAGCTTCCAGATAATAATGCGGCAATAAGACCAGTCTCACCCGTTCCAGTCGACGATGGCCTCCAAAGGCCATGACGCGCAGCCCCTCTATGTATTTCAGCAAATCATCGGCCAGCGCGCGGCCAGCCGGATCCAAAAAGTCAGTTGCCGCTGGACGGCCTTTATCCAAGGCTTCCGCAGCCTTGTCCAATAAAAGAGCTCCCAAAAGACGCTCTTCGCCCTGCAATCCTTTTAGCAGGCGTTCGCGGTCGATTTCAGGCACCTGATTCACCTCATCCGTTTAAGATGCGAATAATGATCCATTGGAAAACAATCAATGCCAGAATGGCAAGTAATGGGGAAAAGTCCGCCTGTAAGCCTCTAATATTTAAGCGGCTTCTAAAAGGCTGCAGGATTGGCTGAGTGATATCATCCAATAGCTTACCAAAACCATGACTGGTTGGGACACCCACCCACTTGATAACGACTCGCGCCACAATGACCAGAATTGCCAGACGAAACAACATGTCGATGATCCAAACCATGGCGTCTCCGCCTCCCAGATTGAGATGATGTGATTATGGCATAGGCCTGCATTAGTATATTGTCTGACCCTTCAGGCGGTGCTTTTCCAGACTGCAAATCTCCTTAATCACGTCAATCACGTCTGTTGCGGCTATCCACGCGATAATCGCGGGTATCGCGGCTATCGCGATTGTCACGACCGTCACGGCTATCACGGTTATCGCGTATATCGCGGCTATCCCGGTCGATGGAAAAGTCACGGCTATACTGTGGAGGCGTCTCCGCCCCGGAAGCATTGAGCACAATGTCAACTTCGGAGGGGGTAAAGAGAAAAATAGACGTGTTAATACGCTGCATGCTGCCATCCAGGACATAGACTGCGCCACTGACAAAATCGACAATTCTTTTGGCGAGACCCTTTTCAGTAGTCTCCAGGTTCAGGATTACCGGTCGCTTCTCACGCAAATGATCCGCTATTTCCTGCACCTCATCGAAGCTGCCCGGTTCCAAGACAACCACACGCATACTCCGGAACTGTTGCGTCGTCAGACTGACCACCTTACCTTTGGACGGCCGATGTCTTTGATCATTGACTTTTCTGTCAGCCACCTCCGCCACCGGCTCCTCCTCTTCTTCAATAACTTCTTCTTCAAAACCGACTACTCCAAGCAGCTTATCAAGCCAGTTTTTCTTCATGTCTATCCCTCCGTAACTCCGCAGCGGCCGATCAAAATTCCCGAATTAGCAGCCGTTAAAAATAGCGCTGCCTACCCTAACCATGGTGGCGCCTTCTTCAATGGCAACCTCAAAGTCATTGCTCATACCCATCGATAATTCTCGCCAAAATGGTCCCGTGGCTTCCTGGGTGTGCAATTGGCTAAATAATTGTTTTAATCCTCGAAAGACCGGGCGGGCATTTTCGGGATGATCCGAATATGGGGCCATCGTCATCAGTCCGCATAGCCTGATGTTTTCCATGGCGGTTGCTGCTCTGACAGCTAACGCGGTTTGATCGGGCCTGAATCCGTATTTACTGGCCTCGCCCGAAACGTTAACCTCCAACAATACCTGTACCATAAATTCCTGTGCGGCCGCTTCGCGTTGCAGAGTTTCCAGCAATGATAACGAATCCACCGAATGGATCATCCTAAAAAGCGGCAGTGCTTTTTTTACTTTATTGCTCTGCAGATGCCCTATCAAATGCCATTGCGGCCCCGGACAAACTTGCGGCACTTTTTCTATGGCTTCCTGAACCCTGTTTTCCGCAAAAACTTCTATGCCAAGCCGATAAGCTTCTGATACTATTTCAGGAGCGACGGTTTTCGTTACAGCCACCAAAGTGACTTCCTCCGGTTTGCGTCCGGCACGGAAACACGCGGCATTGATCCTCTCTCTAACGGCGTGAATTCTTGTTTCCAAATCTGTCAACGAACAAACCTCCATCAAAATCGAATCAAGGTTCCGGGCTTGATACCCGTGATAATCGCGCTCTTGGCGTTGGCTGCCAGCACTGTAACCGGCTGGAACGCCCGGCGATTACCCATATCAACAATGACCCCCTCAATCCCCTCCCGCTTAGTTAGGGCAGCTTTGGGGATCAAGAGCCCACTCTTTTGTGTCCAGATAACGCGCACGTTGATGAATCTTTCATTCAGAAATTTTTTCGCGAAGCTATTCATGCGCAGAATCATATATGAACCGGTTGGATCAAATGAGGTAATGTCAGCCCGAAAATACTCCTCCGCTTCCGGCAGTGCCACCGAGATTGACTGCGGCGGATTGCCGACATACGCGGCATACGCGGCACAATCGCGCGGCAACTCAATCACTAGCAGCAGCTGATGATTATCCACCATCCGGAACATGATATCCCCCGGCTTGAGCATTGCCAGACTGCTGCTGTCTCTCGGCTTGCTGCGTTTTTCAGACAATGGCAAGTTCAGCCTTCCCGCGAAGGCGTCCTCCGGCACAAAAAGTTCCTCAAGCCCGTCGCTAATTGTGCTGAACACCCCTGCTTGACCAGCGCGTACGGCACTCAGCAATCCGGAATACTGCCGGCTTATCTCCGCCAGACTGGGTGCAGTTTCCGCAGCATGGGCCGCAACCTTAGATGGCCAATCACGCAAGCGAGTGACGGATTGTTCCAAATGCTGCCAAACATCTGGCGCAATTTCCGGGGAGACCAAAAAGGCTACCAATTCATCTTTGGGAACACGGCTACCTTCGGCAGCCACAGCCAGGAAACGAAAACTGCCAGGACTGCGATATAGAATTTCATGGCGAAATATAGCCGCTGGCAGGATGCTTTCTTCTTTCAGCTCGCCCCACTCAGCCACATACGTCCGCAAACGCAGCATTCCGGGCAAAATCAGCAACAGCTGCCAAAGCAGTGCCAATAACAATGCGGCCAGCGCGATGCGCCATAAAACTCTGGCCTTTTTTCCGGGTTTTAGCGTGCGCAGCATCCACAGGCAGCCGCCTTTCCCGCGAACCGCGAAAGGTAAAAGAATCTAATTTCCTATTTTCTCCGGATTATAGTAAACTCCTGCCTTCTTCCCGCTTTGATACCTCAGTCCTTCTAAGAATGGCCATCATTCGCCCGGTCTGACCTCCGTCGCGACGGTGCGAAAAAAAATCCGAACCATGACAGGCCGTACATAACCGATTCTCAAAGATGCGTTCCGGCGCTATTCCAGCCTGTTCCAGGATAACCCTGTTAGCCCGCGCCAAGTTCAGGCGGTGTTTATCTCCCGCCGCTTGAGCCGTCAGGGCCGTCCGAGCCCCCGCCGCCGGCGTAGGCACAACTTGTAGCGCCTCTCGGCAGCGATTTCCCAGGCAGTCTGCAAAAGCCTGGGCAACCTCTGTTCCGACTTCATAACAGCACTCATGGATACAGGGCCCAATGGCAGCGTATAGATCTTTGACTGAACAATTGATCTCCCTCGTAAACAGTGCGACTCCCCGACGGGTAATTCCCGCAGCCGTACCACGCCAACCGGCGTGCATCAGCAATAGAGCCGGGTTTCCGGCAGCAGCCAGGTAGACGGGGGCACAATCGCCATGCACTGTCACCAGTACATGGCGGCCTTCGCGATCAAAGATTGCATCTGCGCCCGGAGAGACGGTCGGGTAAACCTCTGCACCGGGATTGACAATCTCCACTCCATGTACTTGCTGAACGCCCCTAACAGATCCGGGATCGATTGACAGAGCAGTCATCAGCGCCTGCAGGTTGGCATTGACATCGGCAACGCGATCACCGGTCTTGGCGCTCACATTCAGCGAATCCCACGGCCCGATACTAGTGCCACCTTTTCTGGTCGTAAACAGAGCTTCAGCGCCACAGTGTTCCAGCAGCGGATTGCAGATCCAGAAGTCAAGACCGTTTTTGGCGATGCGGCTCCACGCTTCCATCAGATCAGATTCCTCCCATTCTCATAGCGTGGATCGCTGACTACTATTCCTTTTTGCAGCGAGTCACGGACTTTGATAATCCTTTGGTTACCAGAACCGCGAAAAGGCAGCGCCGTTTTCTGTTCTTTCAGATATGGGCCATCGACAAGCAGATCAATGACCGCCAGACACTCGGCCACACTCTGATCCGGTAAAGTCAGAAGCTGTTCCCACTGATACCCGGTATAGACCATGATATGATAACCTCTTTTTTTGCACACTCCGGCCAGGTATGTCAAAGCCGCCGACTGCTGAAAAGGTTCTCCGCCAGAAAAGGTCACCCCACTAATCAAGCCCGGGTATCCTATGGCCGTCAATACCTCCTCACAATCCAGCAATGTCCCGGAAGCAATGTCCCATGTCTCCGGATTATGACATCCCCTACAATGGTGGGGACATCCCTGAAAGAACACCACTGTTCGCAGCCCTGGCCCATCCACGACACTTTCCCGGACAATCCCAGACAGTCTAACCTGCAAATCTGCACCTCCTCAACGCAATATTGCGGATAATCATGTCAATCATAGAGGAAATTGGCATGTTTTTAGCGAAATTTAACGATCATATATGCATACCACAGACAAAGACACGTATGTCCAAAAACACGTATGTCTCGGGCAGAAAGGATGGCTGGCAATCATGGACAATTTTAATACCATGGTCCGATTACGCCAGTTATGCATTGCTTTCCTTCTCGCGACTATTGTAATTGGGATATTTTCTTTTATGGGCATGCGTGGCACACGCCGCAATGAAATTCTTAACGAGCAGTTTATCGGCGCATTTAAGGCCAATCGTGAACTGCTTTTGTCACTTAAACAAGTCGAATTCCAGGTTACTATGGTCGGCATCGAATACAGCAATAACGGCTTTGCTTCCGAAAATTCACTGCAGCGTTGCAAAAACCTGATTACTGTAATTAATGATCGTTTTGAAGTTTTGGCGAATGAGGCAGAAGAATATCTCAGCGTCTATGCGCAGTATTACGAATTTTTCCCGTTAATGCATCAACTGGAATTGCAGGTAGCCGTTTTAGAAATGGGCGCCACCCAAAACGCTGTCGAAGATACGCTGCGGACAGTTGCGGATTTGGTTAATATTGCCTCCGAACTAAACAAAACCTTGGAGAAAATCATGTCGGAAAAAGCGGAATCCGACAGCCATTTGCAGTCAGTCAGTTTAGGACTGATTGCCGTGATTACTCTGCTGGTAATTGTCTTTTCTCTGCCGATTATGTTTCTGCCCAGGAAGCCTCCCAAACGCTCCAAATGTTTGAAGCGTGACAATCTTTACTATTTCCCAAAAGAGGATCCATCGCAGCGCGGCAAACCGCGCCCGGGAAAATTATGAAACCCCTCTTTGCCGTTCCAGGCTTGGAGGGGTTTCTTTTTGTGATGCTGTCAAATAAAATGCGATTTACGATCCTTCAGCTCAGCAGCTTTGCCGTCATTGAAACGATCAACTGTTGATAGATACCCGGTTATGCGGCGCACGCGCCGGATGTCTTCAGAACCACAGCTGGTACAGGCATCGTCAAACAAACCGCTGGTGCCACAGGAGCGGCATTCATCGATCGGGAAATTGATACCGGCATAGCCCATATCAGACTCGGCCATCTGTCTGATGATTGCCTCAACAGCCTCGGGATTATGCACCGGCGGCGCATCCAGTTCGACATAACTGATATGGCCAGCATTGGCATAGCGATGGAAAGCTCCCTCCAATGCAATTTTTTTTGCAATGGAAATGTCGTATGCCACCGGGATGTGAAAGCTGTTCGTATAATACCCTTTGTCCGTTACTCCCGGTATGGTGCCAAAAAGCTTGCGATCCATTTTGATAAACCTGCCGGATAAGCCCTCCGCCGGAGTGGCCAGCAATGTATAATTAAGGTCATATTCTTCCGCGTATTCGTCAACCCGCTTTTTCATATAATTGACGATTTCCAGTCCTAATTCATAGGAGTCAATACTCTGGCCATGATGGTTTCCGGTAAGCGCGACCAGTGCTTCCGCCAGGCCAATGAAACCAATACTGAGGGTCCCATGCTTAATTGCCCCGGCAATCATGTCGTCAGGCTTTAAGCCAGCTGAGTCAAGATAAAGTCCCTGCCCCATCAAAAACGGCATGTCACGAACTTTCAGGCGCGCCTGGATTCTGTATCGGTGATAAAGCTGACGGGCAGCTAAGTCCAGCAACTCATCCAGTCCACGGTAAAAAGTATCCAGTTCACCATGGGCTTTGATAGCCAATCTTGGCAGATTAATCGTTGTAAACGATAGATTCCCGCGTCTTTCTGTGACCGCCTCCCCATGTCTGTCAGCGATCACTCTGGTACGGCAGCCCATATAGGCCACCTCACTGCCATAAGATTGATTGAAAGAAGAATCCATAAAACTAAAGGTTGGGTTCAGCCTTTTAGAGGCAACCCTGATGGCCAGCTGGAACAGATCATAATTGGGATCGGTCGGTTCAAAGTTGACGCCTTTCTTTAATCGGAAAATGATATTCGGGAAGATGGGGGTTTCGCCCCGACCCAGCCCCTTTTCATGTGCCTCCAGCAAACACTTGGTCACTAAACGACCACCCGGACTGGTATCCGTACCCAAGTTCAGGCTGCTGAACGGCACTTGTGCGCCAGCCCGGCTATGCATTGAATTCAAGTTATAAATCAGCGCTTCCATAGCTTGAAAGACTTGTTCTTCATCAGCTTGTTCCGCATACTTAGCCATATCGCGATCGAAGAACGCGAATGATTGCCCGCCGTGCATATCATTCTGGCAACTCTGCAGAATAATGCAGGCGAGGGCGGCAGCCGAGGCGGGACGCTTGGGTGACCTGATGTAACCGTGCCCATTATTAAAGCCGTTTTCCAAAAGCTCGCCTAGCGGAATTTGAAGGCAGGTCAGCGTTTTACCGTAAAAATCAAGGTCATGAATATGTAAATCGCCTTCGCTATGCGATCGAGAAAGCTCCTCCGGGATCATGCGGCTCAGATAATAGCTCCGGCTGGCTGCCGAGGCGATCTGCAGCATTTTAGCGGAAGGCGAGTTCCCGACATTAGCATTTTCGCGGCTAGTCTCGCTCAGGATGTCCTCAACAACGTCCATCAGTTCGGACTTAGCCTCGCGCATACGGGTACGACGATCACGATAAAGAATATAGGCTTTGGCTGTCTTGGCATGCCCGGTTTCAATGAGCACTTTTTCAACGGCATCCTGTACTTCTTCCACCGACGGAATCCCAGATGCCATAACTTTAGACAGATAGTTGACTACGACTTCCGCCAATTCACCGGCCAGCATCCTGTCTTCGCCGCCTACGGCACGAGCAGCTTTGAAAATTGCTTCCGTGATTTTTTCCTTTTCGAACGATACAATGCGGCCGTCACGTTTGCGAACAGAATGAAAGTTACGCTCGTTAGTGCGGTGTGGTACGGCTGCAATTCCTTCCTGAATTTGTTCACGCGCTTTCAGTTGTCATCGCCTCCTGATAGCCTGATAAATTTCTCAATCTCATGCTTTAAGCTGTTAATATCGGCGAACTGACGGTATACGGAAGCAAACCTTACATAAGCAACCGCATCAATCTCCTTCAAATGATCCATGACCAGTTCCCCAATGGCGCTGCTACTAACTTCCCGTTCACCGCTTTGCGTCAGCTCGCGTTCAACTGCGGCAGCCAGTTCCTCGAGCGCTGCCATGGAAATCGGGCGTTTTTCGCAGGCTTTCAAAATACCCTGCAATACCTTCGCGCGATCGAAGCGCTGCCGGCTGCCATCCTTCTTGATCACCATCAGCGGGACTTCCTCAATTCTTTCGAAAGTGGTAAAGCGACGTCCACACGCGGAACATTCCCGGCGCCGCCTGATGGCTGCTCCTTCTTCAGTCGGTCTGGAATCAAGCACACGCGTATCCTCATAAAAGCAGGATGGACACTTGATGCGATCACCTCCCCCCACGTCAAAACGCACAATATATAGTGGTGAAGTTATCATAACATACCATATATAGGTTGTCCAGTGCTCCTGCGTGCCGCTCAAAACAAGCCGCCCTGCACCTCTGTTCCGGTACTTAAACCCAGGATCTCAGCCATCATGTGAGCGTTCCGGACAGCTTTGCCAGCATGACAGTTATTAAAAAGGATGAATGTATTACGGCTTCCCGCACTGATTTGTTTGATTTTAGGAACCCACTCTTGTAGCTCTGCGGTGCTGTACAAATAATCGTAACGTTCTCCGGGAAAGTCCTGTTTCCACCATTTGGCCGCATTCCTCCCATGAAAACGCACGTAACCGATCTCGCCCGCCACAGCGGCGATCGACGGAAAGAGGCCTTTCAGCCGTGGTTCGTCAACACAACAGAATGACAAGTTCAGGCGATCCAACAAGGCGATCGTTTCTGCATCAGCCCATTCGCTGTTGCGAAACTCAATGACCACAGGAGCCTGCGGCAGCCGCTCCCGCACATATTCAAGATAGGAGCAGTTAGCCGCTTTTTTACGAAAAGACCATGGAAACTGGACTAGTATGCATCCAAGCCTGCCGGTGTCCGCCAGCGGACGCAACGCCCTACTGAAGTCGGAGAACAAGGCGGCGCGTGTTTCAGAATCCGAAGGCAGTTCATGCGTCATCTCCCGATAGGCTTTGACGCAAAACTGAAAGTCCTTTGGCGCGCGGGAGCCTAGCGACGCCATCGTCTTTTCGTTTGGCATGCGGTAATAAGTATAGTCCAGCTCTACCATTGAGAAATGGCGTGTGTAATAAGAAAACATTGCATTTCTGGTCGTACCGGGCGGATAAAAAGGTCCCACCCAGTCCGGAAAGCTGAACCCGGATGTGCCAATCGTCAGCATCTAGAATCACTCCATTTTGGAAGGCACCTGCAAAAACGAGGCCCTCTGAATCACGTTATCGCCGTACTTGTCTTTTAGCATGTCAACAGTCTGAACCAGTTTATCCTGTTCCATAGTGCGGGGGAACAGCCCCAGTTGCCTCTCAAGGTGCTTGACGCTTGAAAACCCGGAAACATTGACACCTATTAACCGGACTGGTTCTCCCAGCCAGTTCGCACGCAGCATCGCGGCAATGTCGGCAAAGATTTCTTCGGCGTTATCTGTAAAACCGCTACGCGTTCGCGAACGGGTAATCGTCTTAAAGTCGGCGCTGCGTAGTTTCAGCGTCACTGTCCTGCCCCGGTAACCGGCATGCCGCATACGCCTGGCAACAGCGTCGCAGAGAAACAGTGCACAACGCATGATCCGTTCCTGATCAGTAGTATCTTCGGGAAGCGTCAATTCGTGCCCGCATGATTTACTGGATAGCACCATGGCAGGATCTACCGGCGAATGGTCGATGCCGTTCGACGATTGCCAGATCAAATAACCGTTGGCCCCGAACATCCTTTTTAACACATCCGGAGGGATGTGCGCAAGGTCCCCGATGGTCCCAATCCCGTCCTGTTTAAGCCGGGCAGCTGTTTTTTCACCAATTCCGTGCAGTTTTTCAACTGCCAGCGGCCATACTTTGTCGGCAACCTCCTCCAGCCTTATTAGCATAAAGCCATCCGGTTTATACATCTCCGTCGCTATTTTGGCCAGCAGTTTATTAGGGCCAACCCCAATGCTGCAGCTCAACCCCGTTTCCGCACGGATGCGTTTTTTGATTGTGGTAGCCAGTGCCGCCACTCCGTGCGGCTGAACAGCAGGACATCCTGTCAGATCAAGAAACGATTCGTCGATTGAGTATGGTTCAACTTTCGGGGTAAATTCACACAAAATGCTCACAATCTTTAGTGAGATCGCGATGTATTTTTGAGGATTACTCTCAATGAACACTGCTGCTGGAGCCATTCTGCGGGCTGCGCTGGCCGGCATACCGGATTTGATTCCAAACCTGCGGGCTTCATACGAAGCAGTTGTTACGACACTACGCGCAAGCGGAAAGCCGCATACTACAATGGGTTTGCCCTTCAGCGATGGTACTTCCGCCTGTTCCACCGCAGCGAAATAGGCGTCCATATCAACATGCATAATTAGACGTTCCATGCCGTGCCACCAATCAATCAAAGTAAATTTTGATCAGAAGCCAACGCAAGTCTTTGGTGCTGAATACCAGCTCGTAAAGATTAGGAGCATCCGTAGTAACCGCGTAAAAATAGCGGCGAAACTGCCCTTCTAAATCTGTCCACATGCTGGTAACCTCTTTGACTGCATAACGCCTGCCATGCCACTTAAAGAGTCGTGGAACCAGCCGGCCTCCAAAAAAAGCTGCCATCACGTCAACCGGTTCATCTATCTTTTCGACCACTCTGTTTATCACTCCCGCCCGAACATATGTTCGATATTCTTAGTATAACGCTGTCTCTGACACATGTCAAGCGCAGGCGGTTGCCAGCAAAATAATCGCGTTTGAGCAGGATTTAACGGCCACTTCACAGAATTTCTTGGGATTACGAGGAGGTTTGTTATGATGCGCCGCTTTTTAACGATTCTGCTTCTGAGCTGCTTTACCGGAATACTCCTATTGCCCGCCGTGGATGCCACCGTACCAATTACTTACAAAAAATCCGATCTCAAGGCCGGACGCTATGGCGGTACAATTATCAGTGCAATCGTTGGCGAACCGTCTTCATTCAATCCTCTCGCAGCCAACAATGCACAGACGCAGGAGTTGCTGCGGGTCGTTTTTGACTCACTGGCAGAAATAAATCCCGATAGTCTGGCCATTGAGCCTGCACTGGCCGAAAAGTGGACGGTTAGTAAAGACGCTCTGCTATGGCAGTTTGTTTTACGTCAGGGCCTCAACTGGTCGGACGGCGCGCCACTCACTTCCAAAGATGTGCTTTTTTCTTTGGATCTTTTTATGAATAATGTCAACTCAGGCATTTGGCGCAACTACTGGACTGCCGTTGATCTTAATGTATCATATCGGGCAATGGACGACAGAACTGTCGAATTTAGGCTCGCCCATCCCTGCCCGTATCTGCCAATAATCCTGCCGCCCATATTGCCGCAACATGCTTTCGTAAATACCGCAAACAATCAGTCCCTCAGCCAAATCTGGCCGGCACAGTTTGATCTAAGTATGATTGTGGGCACCGGCCCCTTTATCCCGCAGGAATATGTGCCAGGCGTTGGCGTCACTTACACACGCAATCCTTTTTATTGGCGTGCCGATCGCTCCCAAAATGTACTGCCCTACGGGGATCGCTGGACGGTACGCATTTTTAGCTCCGAATCCAAACTACTTGAGAGTTTCCAAAGGAATGAACTCGATTGGGCAGCCATCAGTACTGCGCAGAGAGATTCCTTCATGCGCAACCGGCGTGCCGGTCGCTATGAATGCATTGATTCCAAAGACAGCCTGCAGAACACCTTCTTCGTCTTTAATCAGAATCCAGGTGCACCGCCATACAAGGCAAACGAAGCACCACTGACATGGTTTCGGAATCCCGCGTTCCGGAAGGCAATTGCATATGTCATTGACCACAGCGCCATCATCCGGGATATTTATTCTGGTTATGCTGCTGAAAGGCAAACGATTATCCCGCCTGTTTTGAAGGATTATTACTATGCACGCGTTTCCAAGTATTCCTCGATTCTGCGCAAAGAAGAAGATCTGCTTGAAGAGGCCGGATTTATGCCAGGCCGCGACAAAGTGCTCTACGATAACAAAGGAAATCGCGTGGAATTTCCGATCATGGTAACGATCGAACGCCCGGATCTGGTTGAAATGGCCGGCTTAATCGCCCGACAGCTTCAGCGCGTCGGTATTACGGCTTTTGTGAAACCCGTCTCCGCCGCAGCCATGTCCGCCGCTCTGCAGGAAAACTATCAATGGCAAACCGCGATTATCCCGGTGACGTCTCATCCAGAACCCGGCTTGCAGCTGGATCTGTGGCACTCTTCGGGATCCTTGCATTATTGGAACCCACGACAAACCACGCCCCTTACTTCATGGGAATCCAGTATTGATCAAATCCTGGCTGAACTGAGCACTACCAGTGATCACCGGAAACGCGCTGATCTGTATGAAACCCTGCAGGTTATAATCGCGGAGGAACTACCGCTGATTCCGCTCCCGGTACAAAACGAGGTTTACGCTGTCCGCTCACGCATCAAAAACGCTGATGAAATTCCATTGTATGGTGGTTTAGCAAACCGTCTCCCGAACTTTTGGATTGGCTTCAGCCCCTGATAGTCTCCGACCAGCCCCAGATCTGCGGGCCGCCAGCCGCCAGCGCATCAGTGCACCACACTGTGCCTACTGGTCACCCCACTACAACAAAAAAGGTCCTGCGCTCGTTCAAAGCGAAGGGCCTTTCGGCTTTTTCTTTATAACCAAAGGCGAAACTAAGCTAAAGCTATAGATAAAACTAAAGCTGGGCGATCAGCGCCACAAAATCCTGCAAAGTTCCCTGATAATCCGGTTCATACTTTTTCGTCTCATGCCTTTGGATCGTATACTCATTGATCACCAGAAAGGTTTGCATTCCTACGGATGACGCCACCAAGTCTTCCTCGGCATCATTCCCCACCATCAGCGCGTCCTCAGGCCGACATTCGATTTTGTCCAATATTTCCAGGTAGTATTGCGGATTGGGCTTACAGGCATGCATATTTTCATAGCTGGTGATCAGTTTAAAAGGAGCTTTTTCAAAACCGCCCCAGCGCATGCGGTGCTGCATCGCTGCGAGCGGAAAGACCGGATTAGTAGCCAAGACTATATCGCAGCCTTTGTCGGCCGCCGCATTGACTGCCGGTAAGGCATACGGTTCCACCTTCGTCAGCGGTTGTAGTTTGCCGAACTCCTCCTGATAAAAACGATTGAAAAGCGGCATCCACTCGGCGCTATTCCAGCCTGTTGCGCCAAAAAAGTGATTGCTGAATGCTTCTGCATTTGTCAGGGAAGGATCCTCATTGGACACCATGGCGTTGGTGGCGGCCATCAATTGCTTAATGAAATAGCGCTCGTCTGCGCGGTCTGCTACAAAATCCCCCAGCCGCTTCACATAACCGGACAAGAAAACCTCGTACATATCCACACCCAGTAAAGTTCCGTCCATGTCAAATAATACAGCTTTCATGCCAACCGTTCCTCTCTATCTCATGACCAATCGCAATTACCTGATCGCCAATTGCCCAGGCATCATTATCCGCCATAGACCCACCGGCCGCTAATCATCGTCCCAATCACCCTGGTCTGCAAAATGCTTTCCGGCCCTTCGGCAATGATATCATGATCTAACACGGTAAAATCGGCGGCCTTGCCAGGCTCAATCGTACCAAATTCTTTTTCCCGTCCCGCAGCCCATGCGGCGCCACTGGTATACGCCCTAATGGCGCTTGTGACTGAGATAGTTTCCTCCGGCTGCCATCCGCCCGCCGGGGTATTGTCACAGCGTTTTCTGGTGGCGGCGGCATAGATGCCTTGTAGCGGATCAGGTACTTCAACCGGCGCGTCGGATCCGAAGGCCAGATTAACACCTGATTGCTCTACTGAACGCCATCCATAAGCATATCCCCGGTGTTCTCCCCAATGCTTTTTGACAATATCAATATCAGAAGTACAGTGCAGCGGCTGCATGGAAGCAATCACTCCCAATTTGCTGAGCCGCGGTAAATCTTCTTTAGTGATTAATTGCAGGTGTTCAATACGATTGCGGATCTGCCAGCGCTGCGCCTCTTCCTGAGCTGCCTCCAGACAATCCAGTACCGTTCTGACAGCAGCATCGCCAATGGCATGAACTGCCACTGCCAATCCGCTGCGATTCGCCCTGGCAATTTGATCCTGCAGTTCCTCCGGTGCCACCACAGCTATACCTCTATAATCAGCGGAGTTTTCATATGGGGCAAGCATAAACGCGGTTTGTGACCCTAATGAACCATCCGCGAAGAGTTTAACCCCGATCACATTCAGCCATTCCCCGCCCAACCCGGTTTGCAGACCAACACTTTCTGCCATTGGTAGTGCTTCTTTCGGAAGCATTACAGAGACTCTGAAGTTCAACCGGTCTGCCCGCTGCAATTTTTGCAGGGCACCAAGCTCTGCAATCCCTTCGGGAGCATGCACTCCCGTTAAACCATAGGAGTAGAGTTTCTCAATACCATGCTCAATAATTTCGGCACGGCGGTTAAGATCTATGACAGGTCGCTTCCCTTGCAGCAAAGCGCTCGCGTATTCGCGAATGATTCCTGAGGGAAAACCGTCCGTTTCCCGATCAAGACTGCCGCCCGGCGGATTTGGAGTATTGGCGTCCACGCCGATGGTTTTAAGCAAAGCGGAATTGACCCACAAAGTGTGGAAGTCCTTGCTGTCCAGAACTACCGGTACATCGGCGGTTACACTGTCCAGCAAATGCCTGTCTGGCACCTTGTCCCACAGGTTGGAGTTATAACCTCCCCCGCACAGCCATTCGCCGGGCTTGATCCTTTTCGCGGCAGCAGCAATCCGGCTTAACGCCTCTTCCAATAACAACCCGTCCAAATCAATCCATTCGAGTCGCTGTGCATACGCGAATAAATGGACGTGTGCGTCCACCAAGCCTGGCAGCAGCATCGCTCCGCCCAAATCTACTTTGCACGTCGGCCGAAATTGGTCCTCGAGGTCGCGGGCTTTGCCGGTTGCCAGTATTTTCCCGAACCCGATGACAACCGCCTCTGTCTGAGGCGCTTTGGGATCCATGGTATGGATACGTCCGTTAGAAAGCATTGTGAAACTCAAGTTCAGACCCCCTGTTGCTTTGATCTGATTAACCTTTTTGCCAGGCATAACTACGCAAAAAAAATGGACCGCCCGCAGCGGTCACAAACAAAACAGAGAGTTCTTTCACAACTTCGGATGACTTGTCACTGAGAATCGGAAAGTCAAACACATTCCAGATTGCCGGCTTTCCAGACTGCGGGAACCATTATCAAAACGTGACGTCCCGCTTGACGATAGTTCCGAGGCTTTCCCTTCCTCAAAACGCATCATCTTTTATTGTGTAAAGTTAGTATAACAGATGAGGAGCATGTTGGTCAATCTTTCCTGCGTTGCCGAATTTAGGCGTTTTCAACATTTTGGACTGCTTTTTTCGAAATAACTAAGCCAATCGCATGAATAATCAAAGAAGCTGCCAAATATGCCAGCGGTTGCTGTAAAGTTTCCGGAATTTGCATTGCCATTACCGTATCTTGATAAACAAACAAGGTATAGCCTAGAATCGCTATCGGAGCTGGTAAAAGGACGAGCAATACGATGCGGAGTGCTCGCACATAGCGCTTGGAATCAATCCAGAGCATCACGCCGCAAATCGCTGTCAATAGCGCGTACCCGCACAGGGTAGCTGTGACAACAAGAGCTGGCATTTCATTCAACAACGCATACTCTGAACGAGCCAAAAGTGCCATCAGGCCGGCGGCGATAAACAATAGGGAATCGAGCTTTCCACCCGACTTCCCGGTCTGTTCCTCCCCCGAATCGCCAAATTCTCCGTCAATTCCCAGGACGCTATTTTCTCTGCCTATTTGGGCTGACATATCGGCAGCCGAAGGATCCTGCCCGAAGGCTTGCAGATCCTTACTTCCAGTTGATTCCCGAACACCATATACTACATCGAGACGCGCCATCTGTTCTCGCCACGCCGAAGCTTCGGTCGCCAAACGTTCTCCCTGATGAGGTGCCGGAGCTTGTTCAGAATCAGTGTTGCTCTCCTGCCGCGCAGGCACGGCTGACGCAGGCACGGCTGACGCAGGCGCGACCGCTGGCTCGGCGGCTGGAACAGGCGCAGCAGGTGCTGACGCAGCTGCAGCGGCCGGCACAGTAGGAGTCGGCGCAACTGGAGTGGGTCCATTTGACAGCCATTCCATAGGCGGCTCCAAATCCAAGGCCTCTTTCATATATCCCAGGCCAGTCGGAAAACTACTCGCGTCGGCATCGTCGACAGCAGTTGCTTCGTTTGCGCTTAAGTCTACCAGCTTGATAGTCAGATCCGGATTTCCATGATCGTCTTGGATCGATGTGTTGTAGTTGATTAATTCTTCTGGATGCGAATCACTGGAAACGAGCAAATCAGGAAGCTCCTCATTCGTGGCTGCGGGCGGCAAAGCATCGAGGTCTGCCACCATTTCTTCCCTTAGCTCACGGGTGGCAACGTCCAACGTTAAATCGGCTGCAGTGCTCTCGGCTTCAATTTTGTCAAACCTGTTAAAATCCTCTACCGGTGAATCACTTCGCTCTAAGAACACGGGGCTTTCGGCAGCGCCACCAGTCTGCCTGTTTTGGGTGCCTTTAAGGCGTGCAAGCTTTTCGCTCCAAGATTCTGAAGGGCTGGATTCAGGCACTTCCTGCACTGCAGCTGCTTCTTGCGTAGCAGCTACTTCCTGCGCGGCGGCTACTCCCAATGCTGAACCTACCGGCCCACCATCGTTTGATGCGGTCTCCGTTAATCCATCCTGCGCACCAGATGATCCGAATGGCCCCGCCTCGGTTTGAACTACCGCGTTATGCCTGGCTTCCACGTTATGTTCGGGTTCCGCACTGCGCTGGCCTGCGACAGAATACTCAGCTAACAGCCTGGTGAGGCTGTACAACTGATTGGATTGCTCTTCATAGATCTGGTCGCTTTTCAAAACTCCGTCTTGGTATAGCTGCTTCAATTCCTGCAGCTCGAAAGGCCCATAACGATAGCCTTCCAATTCAACGTAGTAACGTGCCACAGGGTCCACCCCCTCAAGACAGATAATTCCACCAACTTCCTCTTTTTCCTGCAAAAAAGGGGCATCCGATGATGTCCCGAGTTAACTTCATATGCAAACTGCTCCAAAGTCGAGCGTGCCGCCATTAATACTAGAATTCAGGCCATTCCTATTCCCGATAACTCTCCGGGATCTTGAAAATTGAAAGCTTGGTAATTGGCCAAAAGCGGGCGACGGTTCTGCCAATAATCAGGTTCTTTGCCAAAAAACCTACTGAGTCCCGGCTGTCATCGCTGTTATTGCGGTTATCTCCAAGGACAAAATAATGACCACCCGGAATAAAAACAGGCCCGTAATCAGAATAGGCATTTTCAGCAATAAACGCTTCATCCAGCGGGCTGCCGTTGATGTAAACGACTCTGTCGCGGATCTCAACCATATCATTTGGCAGGCCGATGATCCGCTTTATTAGACGCCGGTGATCTTCTTGATTGAAAACGATGATTTCGCCGCGCTTTGGTTCACGGAATCGGTAGCTAATCACCTCAACAAGCAGTCGCTGGCGGTTTTCTAAAGTCGGATACATGGAAGAACCATCGACCACAAATGAACGTGCGACAAATAAGAGGATAAAAGTCGTTAAAATTGCGGCAATGGCCAAAGACTCTATTAATTCGCGGACCATTTCCCTGACGGCTTCCCATTGAACCGTTTCCCACCGCAGACTCAGTCCAGCCGTAATTTGTTTGAAAGTCTTTGTGCTTCGTTCTTTTGCTGTTTCCACTGTCAAATCCCCTATCTCTTTGCCGACTCCTCACAGATTTTAAAGTCTGCACACATTTAATCTGCATTACATACTTTCACGACGCATTTTATTTCGTCGTCAGGCAACGGTAAACCTGCCCGGATGTGCTTTTCTGCAGCGGAAAAATTGGGCAGGGAATGCGCGTTTAAGCAAGAATAAATCAAGCGTGCCTGATTAAGGACTGATAAATAGCAGGATAATACCTGGGGAGGGAAAGATAATTATGTCGGCAATCCGCCTCTATGAAGATAATGCCTATATTAGAGATTTTGAAGCGCAGATTACAGGGATCGCCTCCGGCGACCTTGGAACAGAAGTAACACTTGATCGTACTGCCTTTTACCCTGAATCCGGAGGTCAACCCTGCGACCATGGCTTCATTGCTGATCAAGCGGTTCTACAGGTGTTGGAGCGCGATGGTGAAATCATTCACATTCTCGCCAGCAACTGCCCGCTGACTGAAGGCCCTGCCAAATGCCGCCTGGACTGGGAACGCCGCTACGACCTGATGCAGCAGCACTGCGGTCAGCATATTTTATCGGCCGCGCTCGACAAGCTTTTTGGCGCTGCAACCGTAGGATTCCACCTGACCGAAGAACATACGCAAATTGATCTGGCCATTGAGGAATTAACAGAAGCCATGATTAAAGAAGCTGAGGCGCTGGCCAATCTGGCGGTGCATTCTCCGGCACGCATCCGCGTCCATTTTCCTGACGCCGCCGCTCTGGCAGAGATGCCGCTGCGCAAGCCGCCGACTGTCGCGGACGGGATCCGCATTGTTGAAGTTGAGGACTTTGACTGGTCTCCGTGCTGCGGAACACATCCTGGGTGTGCGGCCGAAGTAGGCCTGATCAAAATAATACGTGTAGAAAAAGTCAAAAAACAGTCCCGCGTAGAATTCCTCTGCGGTCAACGCGCCATGCAAGACTATGACGCCAAAAACCGCCTCTTGCTGGAACTGTCCGCCATGCTTTCAATCGGCACCGACGAGATTCCGGCTCAAATCAGTCGTTTGCAGGACACCAATAAGCAGGCCAAAAAGGAACTCCAGGAAGTACGGGAAAAATTGCTGCGCCACGAGGCTGATCAATTGCTTGCTGAAAGCGCCGACCCGGAAACGGATCTTCATATTGTGAGCCGTGTTTTCCCTGATCGACCTACAGACGAGCTGCGCTTATTAGCAGGTTTCATTTGTGCGTATCCGTCGGCAGCAGCGATCCTGGCCGGAACCGCTGGCGATTCCGCGCACATAATACTGGCGCGGTCCAAGGATCTTGATATCCATATGGGAGAAATCTGTAAGCAAGTAGCTCCTTTTGTGGCAGGACGCGGGGGTGGCAGTCCGCAAATGGCGCAATGTGGAGGTAATGATCTTTCCGGATTGCCGCAGGCTCTGACGACAGCGACCGAACTCATTGTGAAGGCAAAGTTGTAGTTGTGGTCGTGGTAATTACCACCTTTGAAGAGACCTGTCCATCATCACGCAAATAGGGGTCTCTGTCAAATAAACCGCCCAGCCACAATTGCTGTTTCTCAGGTGTATCGAGCACAATCCACTGGCTGCGGTTAAACGGCGCTGGCTTTAACCAGTAGGGTTTTAACGGTTCAATGTCAGCCAAAAATATTAAGGTCGCAAAGCGCTTATCCTGCGCCTCCTGCCAGAATTGCTCACTGGCGTTCAGGGACGCTCCGTAAAGCCGGCGAAAACCCTCGATATCACTAGGCTCAAGATCGGAATAGAATTCGGCACGCCCTGCGGCGGCCCGGGCAACAAACGGCCCGCCAAGGTCTTTGAAATAGATCAGGTCTCCGGACAAAATGCGTTCGTAGGGGACAACCCGGCCTTTGGCGAAGCGCAATTCCGCTGTTTTGAAACCCCTGGCCACTGTCTGAGCGTCCCCTGCCATAATCGCAATATGTTCCAAAGAATACCCTCCCACAGATTCTTTGCTGAGTATTTTGGTATTTTGGTTCGGCAGTGTCAGCCAAAATCCTGCGCGTCTGACCGTCGGTCGAACCTAAGGAGTTATCACATGGAAACGGAAATGCGCCCTACTGATCATCCTAATGATGACACTGGTGCTGGACAGCAGCCGCTACAAGTTCAAAGAATCCCGGTCATAACCTTGTCTTTAATTGCGATCACAGTGGTGGTCTACATGATCCTGACGCTGAATGGCGGCTCTCAGAACACGCAAGTCTTATTGCGTTATGGGGCCAAAGATTCTGGGTTGATTTGGGAAGGGCAATATTGGCGTCTCATTACCCCGATCTTTTTACACGCGGGATTAACCCACCTAATCCTGAACGCATTTTCCCTTTTTCAATTGGGCAGTCTCATCGAGTTCATGTACGGACGGACGCGCATGCTGGTGATTTTTCTAGCTTCCGGGTTTCTCGCTACACTGGCCAGTACGCTAGCCAGTCCCAACATTTCGGTGGGGGCCTCCGGCGCGATCTTCGGGCTGTTTGGGGCGCTGTTCTATTTTGGTCTGCGAAACCCGGTGATTTTTAGAGCAGTATTTGGCGTACGCATTTACATGGTTCTGGCGCTCAATCTGATCATGGGGGTTGTTATACCAAATATCGATTCTTTCGCTCATCTGGGTGGATTGGTGGGCGGCTTCGTGACCGCTTTTGGACTTGGCCTCCCCAGAGAACGTCTCCCGCGTTCTCCAAAAACGAAAATCGCCTATGCCGTATGCGCGGCAGTGTTTTTCCTGGGGTTTACGCTCTATGCCTTGAACCCTTCGAAAAACAGCTGGCGTTACCATTACTATAGCGGCCAGTCGCTGCTGATGCGCAGCAATTACGCGCGCGCTGCTGAAAGGCTGGTGCGTGCTAATGAACTGAAGCCCGACAATGAAAAAGTGGCGGAACTAGCCGCCATTGCTTTATACGCAGACGTTGCTTCGAAGCCTATCACTGTAAACGATGCTTCCGTTGCCCGCGCCAAGCTGAAAAAAGCGCTACAGCTGAATCCGCAACTGGAAGAGGCTCAAGCACTCCTTGACAGAATCAATCAGCTGGGACCTTAGTGGTACCCGCCCCAGTACATTTGCCGTCCTGGTCGTCTGCTTCACGATCAAAACGGATAAAAAATGTATAATAGCAAAAACTGGCTGCCAAATAGACCGCGCTTGTCACAAAATAAGGTGCCTCCAAGCTAACATGTTCCATTAAAAACCCCGCGACAATGGCGCTGATGGATCTGGCTCCATCGTTGGCCATGCGGGTGAAACTGCTGATTACAGAACGCAATCTTTCAGGCACAATCTCCATCGATAGGTTGGAAGTGATGGGGTTGACCATGTTCATCAATGCGTTGCGAATGAAGAATGAAATTGAAACCGCACTCACGTTGGGCGGCAAGGCAATCATCAGCAAGAACGGTATAGAGCTTAGCTGACAGGTCACAACAGACTTAATTTTGCCCATTTTGCTGACCAAAACCGGAGCTGCCAGACTGGCCAAACCAGTGATGATCTGAGAGATGGCTAAAACAAGTCCAACCTCACGCGCCGTAGCATTCAGCTTCTGCGACAAAAACACATTAAAGAACGGTACTACCATACCGGCACCAAAACCAATGAGCAGATTATATATAATCAGTTGACGTGCTTCCTTCAAACTGATGGCTTCTGACAAACCTTTGACAATTGCCTCCTTGCCCGACGGCCCACCCGCTCGCTCCTGCTCTTTAATAAAGGCATAGCATAGCGCCGCCGCGGTTACCCCGACTGCAAAAATGGTCAACGTAATGCGGTAAGATTGCAAAGCACCCATTGTTGTGGCGAGCTCGTCCGCGATCCAACCGCTGCCAAAATTGCCAAGCATCATGGCAAAAGTATGCGAGGCGAAATTTAGCCCGAACAGATGCGCCCTTTCTTTGGGAGTACTGTTTTCCATGAGAAAGGGTGCGATCGTGACTGACAAAAATGCGAAGGCAAATCCGTAGATCGCCTTAAAGAGAATCAGCGCCCATGCAGCTGACGACCATGCCATACCGAGTGTCCCAAACCCCACGATCAGCGCCGCAATGATCAGGCTTTTTTTGCGGCCGATGCGATAACAAATAAAACTGGCTGGCAAAGAGCCGAAACCGGTGGCAAACATTTGTACAGAAACGAGTACTCCGACAAAATCCGCCCCATACCCGAGCTGCAAAGCATACAGATTAAGCAGCGCGCCAAAGGCACCCTGAACAATATTGCTGATAAAAGACCCAACCAGGTACAAACGGGCATTATGGCTGAATAACCTTAGACTTTCCAAATACCCGCCGGAACGGCCTGCGCTCTTTCCTTCCGCCAAAAGTAACTCTCCTTCTCGGCGTTGCACTCTATTCGGGAACATGATATTCCGTTACCCGAACTACACGTCAATTTAAAAATATCATATCCTGGATACTACTGCAACACTTTCCACTCTTAATCACCTCAAACGATAGTAGTTTTAATTTTGAAGCGTTTCAGAACTTCGAGGGTTGCTTCATCATATAAACCCAGCGCTTGCAGCAGACTCCGCAGATCCGCATGCGGATGACATTGTGGCAATGCGGATGTGAGCCGAACACACAACTGCGGGATTCCTCCGGATCTCGCTGTTAGTTCCGCAGCAGCAGCGGCGGCCATTAAATCCGAGAACAGCGTCGGCGGAGGTAGCCACGGCTGTAGCGCAGGCTGCAGCCTCGACGATGGCGGCAGCGGCGCCAGTTGCTGCAGCGTCCACTCCTCCCCGATTGTCTTAATGCCTTCTGCTGCCAGCTGCACAAATTGCTCGGTTTCGTCAGGAACATAGGGCTCGCAAATTTCCCACAACTGTCTGCCAACATGCAGCGCCAGCCCGCGATACAGCCATCGTAAGGCCGCAAACCCGTTCAAAATCTGAAACGGTTGGTATCGCCACGCAATGCCCTGCCCAATAAATACGGTTGCTATGTAACGCATCGTCCACATACGATAAAAACGTTCCAGCCTGATCGCCGCGTTATTGTCCGCCTGTAGATATTCGGTTTCCTCCTGCAATACTTTGCGCCACTCGATCGGATCCGGGCAAAGATGGATCAGCCCTTTGTTCATATCAGACCATGCCGGGCAGCTTCCGGCATTGAATACTGCTGCCGCTGAGTCAATGTCATGAAATATGATAAAGCGAACCTCTTTGGCAGGGCGGCTTTCCATGATCCGACCTGTCTGTTCCTCAAATTGCGGCAGCCAGGTTGCGATTTTCTGACCGTATTCATAAAGATCTCTGATATTACTGATCTGGCGTATGGCAAAGGAAATTTCCACTGCAGACACCCCCTGAAACCGTTGCCTCAATGACCTTATTATCCCGATTGCTCCAATTACCTTGTCTACTTTAATCGCCCTATTAATTAATGAGGCCGTCTTGCGACGGCCATGTTTTCTATTTGTCGGCGGCCAGTTTGCCTGCCTTGGCGTAGTCCTCGCGCTTCATTTCACGGATGATTATCGAGACTGCCTCAGCGGGAGCGTTGACGGTTTCGCAAACAGCCTGAGTGACCCGCTCAACAAGCGCTCTCTTTTGATCAATGGTCCGTCCTTCCAGCAATTCAATTTGAATGATTGGCATCAGAACCACTCCCTTCATGAATAAGGCATATTTCGTCCCCAGCGCCGTAAATCCTCTCACCTTTCACCGGTTATTGAATCACAGATCGATACATACACATATTGATAGACAAATGGAGGAGGACTGACTATGTTTTGGATTATCCCTGCTGTCGTGATCCCAATCATCATTTTTGTTGCTCTGGTTTTACTGCGGGGGTTTTTTACGGTCCCGCAAAGCCAGGCAAAAGTTCTGGAGCGCCTTGGCAAGTTTAAAAGAGTAGCCTTTGGCGGTCTGAACGTCAGAATCCCATTTCTGGATGTCTTCCGCATCGTCGGGTATATCAACCGTCCGGAACATCGTAAGGAATGCGGCCTCTATTGCATTGATCTGCGCGAACAGATTTTCGATGTTCATAAACAGCAGGTCATTTCTAAAGACAACATTAATCTCGAAGTGGACACAATTATTTATTATAAAGTAATTCAGCCTGAAAAGGCAGCCTACGGCATTACCGACCTTCCCAAGGCCATTGAGCAGTTGGCACTGACCAATATTAGAAATGAATTCGGGCGCATGGATCTTGACGAAGCGCTCGGATCGCGCACGCAGATCAACACGCATCTCAAGGGTGTTTTGGAGGAAGCCACTTCCCAATGGGGTGTCGACATTCTGCGCGTAGAAGTTCAAGAACTCGTCCCACCATCAGACTTGAAGGACACCATGCAAAAACAAATGATCGCCGAACGTGAACGGCGTGCCAAAGTCCTGTATGCTCAAGCAGAAAAAGAGGCTCTGATCCTAATGGCGGAAGGTGCCAAAGAGCAGGCGGTTTTGGAGGCTGAAGCGCAAAAGACGCGCGATGTGCTTAAAGCCGAAGCCGAAAAGCAGCGCTTGCTGCTCGAATCAGAGGCCAAACGCGATCAGCTGATTATGCTGGCAGAAGGAAAACGCCAAGCTAATCTGCTCGAATCGGAAGGCGAAAAAGTCGCCCGCATCAATTTGGCTGAGGCCGAGGCGGCTAGCATTTACAAAGAACTCAATTCACAGGCGGAAGGCTATGCGCAGATCTCGGAGGCGCTGAATGCTCAGCAGGGCAACGATGTATTGCTGACCTTGAAATCGCTGGAGGCGGCCGTGCAGATCGCCGAAAAACTCGGCAGTGGCCAGGCAACTAAGATTTTCTTGCCGCAGGAAATGTCCGGCTTGATGAGCACGCTACTCAGTGTCACAGAAATGCTCCGTAAGCCGCCCCAGGCGTAGTCCCTGCTCAGCATTGTCCAGCATCGCGGGCGGAGGGTTAGGGGTCAGGGGTCAGGGTCAGGGGCTAGGGGTCATAGGTCAGAACCGCCGACCTTCCCTGATTCGCCGCACGATCGCATGCAGCAATATTGAGGCTGACAGCCAGGCCACCAGCCCGGCCGCTAAAGCCAGCAGCCAATATCCGCCAAGGCTGAGCGCCAGAACAGTGACGATCACGCAAACGAGGCCACCAACCATCCCGTAGACCGATCCTTGCGCCGTATCAGCGGCGGCCCCATCGCCCTGGCGCCAGCCGCTCAAAATAACGGCGGCGGCCATAACTCCAGGAAAAGCGGCAAACATGCCAGCCAATGTCTTCCAAGGCAGAACTGCGGACAAAATATAGACCAGCACCAGAATGCTGCCGCCTACCAAAAAACGAAGCAGATAATCCTGACTGCTTTTCTTCATGAGGCAATCCACCCCAATGCTGCGGCACCGCCGAAAATCAGAGCTGCGGCGGCCAGCCATCCGCCTAGTGCTAAAGCAATCCCGCGGCGCCAACCATATTTTGTGATTAAGACACCTGCCAGGGCAGCACAAAAGATATTCACCGTCATGCCAATCAGTGCGCCGCGCGCGATTACCAAGGCCCTGGAGGAAATATCGGCCGCTGTGCCGCCATCAATAGCACAGGAAAGTATCGCGGAAACAAACACTGCCGGAAAGGCCGCGAAAATTCCCCCAACGCGGCCGCCCAGCTTCTTACCTGCATAAAAAGCGGCGCATACAGCAGCGCCGCCCAGCATGAATCGTAATATCGCCCCATGCAGCGTCATGATCAATGCTCCTCTGAAGCTAATCCGTATCAAAAACTAATACGATACATGGGATTTCTCGGTCTATATGGATTATTCCTGCTTCCGTCTCTTACTGACTGGGCGGAATATTCCTGCCTCCGCGCCCGTTAACTGCTGCTTTGGCGGATAATTCCAGTCCTGATGATAGTTCCGGAAGCTTCCGACTGGACTTCGGCGTTACTGAATAATTCTGGCCAAGTTTCCCGGTATTGTTTCCAAAGCTTCGGATTCTTGCGGAATAGCTGACCGCCAAAACCAAATACATCCGATCCGTATGATTGTGCCTTGGTGACGGCTTGCTTAATGGCATCGGCTAATTCCCCGGCGAGAACCCGGGTCACCTTTTCCCTGATGTGCTTGTCTGTAAAATCCTGCGCAGTTTCTACATGTGCAACACCAGCCGAAAAGACAGTCTTGATGCGGATCTGTAGCCGACCTTTTACAATATTCACATCGGGCTTGACATTCAGCATTCTGATAATCACCGACATGTCTCCGAATTCATCCGTTTCAAACGCATAAATCCTATTATGGAACTGTTCTTTAAAAAGAAGAAATCCGTTAGAGGCCTGTCCTTCCAAAGTGCCAACCATTTTCTTTTCGCGAAAAACCGCGACGCCACCCATATGGACAATCTTTTCCTGACTCTGCTTTGAAGAATCGCTCCCACTTTGTTTGCCACCTGCTCCACCTGCTCCCCCTCCTTCCTGACCGCCACCTACCTCGCTCCCGGCCTCTTTCTTTTCGATACTATATCCACCCGGCGGGACGGTTCCGGCGATCGGTAGAGCTCCTTCTATTGTTTCGGATTCTGTCTGGGCCACAAAGTCCCCAAATGGAATGTCATATGTTATTCCTGTATGTCTTACCATTCGGAGCATTGCCGTTATCGAGATTTGATCCAGTTTTGGCTGCGCCTCCAGCACATCTCTAGCTTTTCCATCCACGATGAACAGGCGAATTGAGCGGCGAAAGCCGGGATAACGTTCGATTGCGTCCATTATGCCCTGAAGGCCTTTCTCAGCACGTTCTTTGCTTACCAATATCGCGGCGGTATGTCCATAGAAAACGACGCGCCCGATTTGTTTGGCGATACTCTGTTTTGCATCCGCCGGCCCTTTGCCCAATGCTGATGTCACCCAGGCCACGCCTCCCGCACCGCCGGTAGCTTCCTGAACAAAAGCGCTTGTCACAGCGATTTGCAGAGACAAGTATTCATGCATTTGGGCATCGGCACCCTCAGGCGGGACATCAAAACCAATTCCCATCACAAATGCCAGATCGCTCATATTTTTCTGGCTCCAACACCCGGTAATATTTAAAATGACCGCCAGTATTACGAAAAATACCGCCAGTTTTGGCATCATTCCATTTCTTCCCTCTCTTTCTGCCCTGAAGGAGTCCCATGCTTCAACATACCGCGCAGAAAAGCCACTGTAATCAGCAAACCAAACGCCGTGATCGCTACCGGCAGAATCAGATATGTTCTTAAAACCGGGAACAGAGCAAACAGCTGCTCCTGATCATTAACCAGGTATGCGCCAGCAAATATCGGAGCAGACACAATCAGCAACGATGTAGGAAAAGAGATACGTGGAAAAACGTCCGTCATAATAATAGCGGTGGTGTAAAAATAAGCGGTGATCTGCAAGAAACCGGCTATAATCCAGCTGGAGACTAGTAATGCCTCCAACCCCCGGGCTACCCCGCCAATTTCTATTATTTTTGCCAATTCTAAGGGCGGGCTTACAAATTTTTTCATTTGCTGAGGCCCAAAAACACCTTGGACAGCAAGCATGATCAGAGAAAGTAGCAGACCTGCTATCAGCCAGCCTTTTAAGCCGGTGGCCGCTATGGTCCGCGCATCGCGCAAATGCCCGCAAATCACTGCTGAGAAAATGGCATATTGGGCAGCAAATCCGGCTACACGCAGACATCCTCTTAGCAACGGTTCCCATCCACGGTAAAACACAGGCAGCAGGTTCTCCAGATCCACCTTTACCAAAGATGCTATTACCAAAAACAGCAGCGATCCTATCACAATCATAAACAAGACCTGGCATACCCTCGCATAGACTTCGAATCCGTTCATAAGAGTATAGATGACTAGGATTAGCAGCGTAACCAAAAAAAACCAAACTGGGGTTTCCGGCATCAATGCCGCCCCCCAAAACTCAGCGGTATTGCGCAACACCAGTGCCGCGGCCGCCATCATCACTGCCATCAGCGCCAAAGAAAGCAATCTGCCGAAAAAACCTCCTAGTATAGTTTGACTGTATTCTCCGATTCTTTTCCCCGGAAAACGGCTGCTGAACAGGAATACCGGCACCAACAGTATTGTCATGATAAGATAAGCAGCCGGCACAGCGATATATGCTTCCATACCGGAGATACTACCGACTTCCCTGGTGATTGTGATAAACAGGGTTCCGATTGTGATAGAAAATGAAACCATCACACCCTGATAAGAACCGATTTTCGTCTTGGAGCCTTTAGGGCTGCTACTCATCCGACTCACCGCTTTCATTTGTCTCTTTGCCGCTCTTTCTGCGCGGACCTGGTTTCATACCCTTTTTCTGGCGGATGGGATCCTGGGGACGTACAATATCGGGACGTCGCCGCATACCCCAAAGCGGTGCGCGTACCAGCGTATCACTTAAAATCGCCCTTTCACTGGCAGGGGCCCAAGGATAAAAGTATGGCACACCAAAAGAACGCAACGTCATCAAATGTACTGTCAGAAAAATGAGGCCCCAGACAATACCATACAGTCCGGATACTGCTGCCAGGAGCATTAACGGGAAACGCACCAGTCTGATGCTGTTAGCCATCAGAAATGATGGGAACGCAAATGTTGCGATTGCGGTTAATGATACAATAATCAGCAATAATGGTGAAACCAATCCGGCTGCCACCGAGGCTTGCCCGATCACAATCGCGCCGACAATGCCAACAGCCTGGCCAAACGGGCGGGGTAACCGCACACCGGCTTCTCTGAGAGTTTCAAACACAAATTCCATCAACAGAGCCTCAATAAACGGCGGGAAAGGCTTTCCTTCCCGCCCCGCGGCAATGCTGAGCGCCAGAGGGGTAGGCAGCAACTCCGGATGAAATGTGGTCACGGCGACATAGAAAGAGGGGAGCAACAGCGCGCCGATGGAGGCGACGGCGCGTACCATGCGTAAGAACATCACAGTATAAGGGCGATCATAATAATCTTCCGGCGACTGCATAAAGGTGTTCATTTCACTTGGAATAACAAGTGCGAATGGAGAACCATCGACAATGATTGCCAGTCGGCCTTCCAGCAGATAGCCGACCACCCGGTCAGGCCGCTCAGTACTACCTACTTGCGGAAAAGGCGAAAATGGCTGGTCCTCAATATATTGCTCCACGTAACCGGCATCCAGAATGCCGTCTACCTTAATAGCCTTAAGACGTGATTTTGCTTCGCCAATGATTTTTTCATCAGCCAATCCTTTAATATATAAAAGCGCCACATCCGTTTTGGTCCGCTCGCCGATCTTATACGAATCCACCCGCAAATCCGGGGATTTCAGCCGATGGCGCACTAGGGCTGTATTAACTCTGAGCGTCTCAGAAAAGCCTTCCCGCGGTCCCCGCACAATTGCTTCGGTGTCAGGTTCTGCAATGGAACGTGTCGGCCAGCCTTTGACACCGGTAACGATCGCCGCTGTCATTCCGTCAACCAGGATTGGTGCATCGCCAGCCAGGACGGCATCGATCACTTCATCAACAGTAGACACTTCTTTGACTTCACCGATCGCCAGCAGCGCACTCTTGATCCATTGATCTGGCTCCCGCTTGCCTTCCCTGGCTTCCGGCGGTATTTTATGGACGTCGACCAATAACGTTTTAAGAATGCCGTTATTAATGGCGATCTTGTCGACCATACCATCAACGAAAACCACAGCCATTGGCACTCCGTCGCATCCACCCGCGACAAATTCCCGATAGACAATATCACTGGTTTTGGCACCCAGTCTTTTTTTAACTTCGGATAGATCAATATCTAAAATCCCGACCAAGGGGGTCTGCCGGGGTTTCTCTGTGCCTTTCTTGCCACCGGCTTTAGCGGCCTTGCCACCACCATTGACATCCTTTTTGCCAGCCATGGTCTGGTCTATTAATTCTGTGAGCTTGATCGGTTTGCGGGATTTCCCCTTCAAGACATCACCACCCCTTTGATCATTTTACTGCCGGCATATCTACTTCGATCTCACCAGCTACTTCTGATGACATCCGACCCAGGCATCCTCGTGTTGTGCGATGCCAGAGCGCATCATATCCGGAACAACCATCCATCAAACCAGCCAGCAAATCCATCCACACCCGGTCACGCGAAATCTCCGCAAAAAACCGGGCATCCTTTTTCCAACAGGTCAGCGCTAACAGCGTCGACAGCCGACGCTGCCGGAGGTAATTGTTGTGCCACCAGGCGCGGTACTTTTGCAGCGGGTTGGGCCACCCATGACTGAGGACCTCAGCGATCGCCGCGCCACTCTGAAGTGCGGCAGCAATGCCTTCCCCGGAAAAGGGATCGGCCAGACCAGCCGCGTCACCAGCCAGAAAAACGCGTTCTTTACCGAGCCGCGGCCAAAAGGCAGCGGTGGGGACCAGCGCACCCGTCGTCTTGACTGGCAACAAACTGATTGAGCCTCGCATTGCAGTGATTTTCTTGACCAGCTTATCCAGGGTCTCAGTTAAATGCGGCTTGAAAAAGGCGGGGGCCCCCACCCCAATTCTCCATCCCCCATCCCACGCAAAACACCAGCCCAATGCGCCGGGGATTCCGACGGCATGCATTTCCGCAAAGCCAGATTGGTCTGCCGGCAAAGTGTCACTTTGCCATTCACGGCAAAGCGTTATGCCACTCTGCCAACTACGCCAGGCTTTTCTTAGGCCGACGGTACGTGCTACTGCACTGGCGGCACCATCTGCTCCGACAACCCATTTGGCGACCAAGGCACCGCCAATCAAGTAGACGGTGGCCATTTCGCGCCCATTGGCGATTCTGACAACTTCGCAGGCATCGCGATAGACTGCCCCTGCCTGACAGGCACGCTCTACCATCCACCAATCAAACTGGCTGCGATCGACCAAGACCGCCCTGCCTGGAAGATGACCGCTCTCAGCCTGCAGCTTGCCATCCTCAGCCACCATGCGCATCCCGTGTACTTTACTCAAAACGAGTCTGTCAGGGAGCGGTGCATCAATACTGGCCAACGTTTTTCCGGAGAGCAGGCCGCCGCAGGACTTTTCTCTGGGAAAACGCGCCTTCTCAAGTAAGAGTACCTTTGCGCCGGCTTGGGCAAGCAACCTGGCGCAAGCCGAGCCGGCAGGCCCGGCACCGACAATAATGACATCGAATTTCGTCATCGCAGTCCTCTACCTCTCTGGCGCTCAATTAAGTAACCTGGTCAGGGCGCTGGGCGATGGGGCTTCCGCGTTTTCATAAGGCTGACTGAGCAGACCTACTCTACCGAATTGAACGATACAGGAACGCACCGCCACTTCCAAGGCCGGCAGCCGCTTTCTGACAATCGGAGTTAGTCCTATGCCGTGCGAGAGATCCGCCGGTTCCAAGCCGATAATCACCAGACGATCCTGATTTGCTTCCGAAGTTTGAAAATAGAAAGGCCGCATATCAAACAAGCCCAATCTGTCATCAGAAAACGCACCTGAAGCCGACATATTCGGTAGATAATGAATAGTACCTGGAACCGCCCCGAGGCAGATCGCATCGACAATGAGCAGTAGCTCACCCTGAGACGTATTATCAAGCAGGCCGGTAAGCACAGACTGATCGCCACCCGCCTTGATCAGTCGGACGCCTTCCGGGACACCCCGCTTATGCAGCCGTTCCAACAGGAAAAGCCCCAGGGCATCGTCGTGTCTAAGCCTATGACCGAGACCAATTACATTGACGTGCATCCCTCGCATTCATCCTTTCCGCATGTTTTGGGATTCACGGAGCGCATTAATCATGCTGCCAAGGGCTTCTTTGGAAGGGCCGACAGGGAACAGCGCCATCGTCTCGCAAGCCTTATCCAGAAAACACCCGGCCGCCTTGCAGGCATACGACAACGATCCGCTATTGACCACGGCTGCTCCCAGTGCGCGCCAATAAGCCCGATCCGACTCCAGCGGCAACTCGCAGTTGCGCCGCGGTGGTCGGCCTTGTCCCTGACGCGAACGGCGAAAATGGATTAAAGGCAAAGTCATCAATCCCTGGGCAACATCATTGCCACGATTGATCATATTTGGACCAACCTTTTTTACACACTCGCTGAAATCCTGAATATCGTCCAAGATCTGATAGCTCATTCCCAAAGCCAAGCCAAAACGCGCTGCGGCATTGCGCAAATGCGACGCCAGTCCTCCGGCTTCCGCTCCCATCCGGCATACGGTCGCAAGGAAACTGGCCGTCTTTTTCTCAATGCAGTCAAAATAATCTTCTTCCGTGCGCTCCGGGTGATAGCCGCTGGCCAATTGCATTAACTCTCCCTCGGACATCGCCTTGACCAGAGTATCTGCAGTACGGCATGCGGAAGATCCACAGGATGCAAAAAAGTCGTAAGCCCGTGCGAGCAGAAAGTCGCCTGCAACTACCGCCGCCTGTACGCCCCAGCGGCAATGCAGCGCTGGCTGGCTGCGCCGCGTATCAGAATGATCAATGATGTCGTCATGGATCAAAGTAGCCCAATGCAGCAGTTCCATCCCGGCAGCCAATTGGACGGCGCGTTCTTTCCTGGCGTCGCCCATTGCCGCGAAAAGCAGCAGCAAGCGCGGACGCACCCTTTTGCCACCGATTGGCAGATCCGCCAGCACCTGATCAACCGCCGGCCTTCCGGTTTGCACCGCTCTTTTGATCAATGCTTCGCATAGATCCAGACCGAGGTCAGGACGCAGGTCAGGACGCATGGACGGTTCATCTGTCTCCGCGATATGTACACCATTATTCATTGCTCGATCCTCTCGCTTACCCATATTTACCTTCTTTGATAGATTGTCCCGGAGCGAGGAATCTATGCTGATTTAATCCGACCAAAAATCGTGCGCACAAGCAACTACTCGTGTTGACTGGAAGATGCGTGCATGCCTCTGGGCACGCCAATGCAAAAAAAGGCTACTCCATGCCTGATGGAATAGCCTTTGAGAAAAGTCATATGGTGGGGAAGAACGGACTCGAACCGTTGACCTCTGCGATGTGAACGCAGCGCTCTAACCGACTGAGCCACTCCCCCAAGACTATATTAGTATATCATAGTGCGAGCTTTCTGTGAAGCACCTATTTTTTGGTCATTTTTTGACGGTAATCCTGCCTTCGATCTGCGGATTAACACCCTTGACGCTCTGGAAATATCTCACGGCCACATCGCGCAGCATTTCGCCGGTATGCGCCAACACTTTGGCGCCTTTAAACATGACATAACCATCGCCACCAGCTGCCATAAAGTCGTTGACCGCCAGTGTATACATTTTGGCACGGTCCAGAGCAGCGCCGCCGACTGTCGCACTGACAACGCGCTGGCCTTCCGGCTTACTCGGATCAAAGACAAACGACATTCCCGAAACCTGCAGGAACCCTCCGAGCTGGGCCGGGTACTTGCCAACACCAACCTCAAGCGCTTGCATGATTTGCTCACCAGTGACTTCGATCAGTACCAGAGTATTATCAAATGGCAATACGGTGAAAATGTCACCAACAGTAACTTCACCTTGCGCAATACTGGCACGGATGCCGCCGCCATTCTCAAAAGCGATATCGGCACCGACGGCCTGACGCATGATGTCGGCTACCAGGTTGCCAAGGTTGGTTTCGCTGGTGCGGACTTCTTCACGGGCACCGTAAAGATTGGTATATGCTTCTCCGACGACTACGTTCATCATATCTTTGAGGCTGGCATTATAGGTATCAATGACCGCCTGAATACCGGCAACTGGCGTTGCGTTGGCATCCACCGGCAGCAGCAGATAGTTGGAGGAGACCACTTGTCCGTTAGTTACTGTCAGATCCAGACGACCGAGGTATTTGCCATGCTCGCCTGCCTGGACATAGAGCGTTTCGCCGATTTTCTCAGCTTTGTCGATTTGTGTATGACTATGACCGCCAACAATGACGTCAATTTCCGGAACTTCCGCTGCCAACTGACGATCAAACTCTGCGCCGATATGAGTCAGAGCCAGAATCAGATCCGCTTCCTGGATTTCCTGAATTTTGACCAATTCCTTAGCCGTAGCAATTGGATCCGCGAAGGTCATCCCGGCAACATTCTTCGGGTGCGTCACAACAGGGGTTTCCTCTGCGGAAAGGCCCAGAATGGCTACCTTGAGTTTATTAACTTCTTTAATGATGTAGGGCTTTACATACGGCTGTCCTTCCGCGTTGGTAATATTGGCGCCCAGGAATGGGAATAATGCTTGTTCTCCCAAAGCAAGCAAGGCTTCCTGGCCATAATTGAACTCATGATTACCCAGTGTCATCGCATCAAAACCAGCCAAATTCATGGTTTCAATTACAGAACGGCCGCCAAACAGATTGGCAATGTTTGTGCCATGAATCATATCACCTGCCGAAAGGAGTAGCACCTTGCCAGGTTGCTCTGCGCGGATGGCAAACGCCTTGGCCGCAATACGGGCCATTCCGCCGACTACCGGCGCGTCAGTGGCCGGAGCAAACGGCTCCAGTCGGGCGTGTAAGTCATTAACATGCAGTACTGTCAGTGTGGTCTGCGAGTCGGCGGCTGCGATGGAGCCTGTCATCAGTGCTAAAGCGGCCACTAAGGCCAGTAACAGCGTCATCATTCTTGGAAAACGAGTTTTAAACATTATTATTCCCTCCCATGTTTTCTGAAATCCACCGTCATATTCTGCCTTTGCTGGGGGTGTTCCTGCCACTTTACATAAATTTAATAATCCGCACTTTATTGGCAATCGCCCTGCGATTCTTAGTAACCCTCATGAGGTTCCTGGCGATCCATGCCGGGCACAAGTTTCGGAAAATGCAGCTGCCGCAGCGCCTCATACAAGACTATTGCGGCTGAATTGGCCACATTCAGCGATCGACACTGCGATGCCATCGGAATTCTGATTGTCGCATCCGGGTTGCTCCATAACAGCTCTTTGGGAAGGCCTCTGCTTTCAGCACCAAACAGGATATAATCGCCGTCGCGATATGCAACTTCATGATAACTGCGGTTGCCGGAAGTCGTTGCCAGAAAAAAGCGTTCCCCGCATCCCTCGCGTTCTCCGCGTCCCCGGCGTCCTCCTACCTCGGCCTCGGCCTCAGCCCCCGCAGCGTCAGAAAAAGATGTCATAAACTCTGACAGGGAGTCATGGATCACCACGTCCACAAACTCCCAGTAATCCAACCCCGCTCTTTTCATATGTCTGCTATCCAGCCGAAACCCAAATGGTCTGACCAAATGCAACCGCGTCCCGGTGGCAGCGCACAACCTGGCTACGTTCCCCGTGTTCTGTGGTATTTCTGGTTCGACCATGACAATATTAAGGCCCATTTGCAGCAGTCTTCTTTCCCAACGGTATTCGCTCCGAATCCCTGCCCCGGATCTTGTTGAAAGTATTTTAACATGTTATATTAAAATAGTTCGGAATCCTAAGGATAAGGCAGGTATCCCTTCGATGACCTTAACGGATCAAAAGTCTAGTGACAAACAAAATGGCGCTGCGGGGGACATGACTGTCATCCGCCGCGATATCCTTCGTCTGGCATGGCCAGTTACTGTTGAAAACATTTTACAGATGACAGTGGGCCTCGTCGCCATGGCGATGGTCGGACGTCTTGGCGCCACTTCCATTGCTGCCGTCGGTTTAGTCAACAGATTCACCCAGCTAATCTGGGCACTTTTTGCGGCCATTGGGACAGGATCCACTGTTTTAATCGCCCAGTCAACCGGTGCCGGCAATCAGGAAGAAAGCCGACGCATTGCCCGCAGCAGCCTATGGATGGCACTAATCTTTATGTCAGCCACAACCCTGCCGGTCTATCTCTTTGCCCGGCAGGCGCTCATGGTTTTTAATCCGCAACCGGACTTATTAGCCGTGGCGACGTCCTATTTCAGGATATCCATTTGGAGCGTTCCGTTCATGGTGATCACGATGTTGACTGCCAGCATCCTGCGGGGCATGGGCAACACCCGCACCCCGATGTTAATTGCCCTTGGAGCTAATGTAATTAACGCAGCCTGCCAATATGTTCTGATCTTTGGGCTGGGCTCGATCCCGGCCATGGGATTGAATGGATCCGCACTGGCAATTGTGATTGCTCAGGCATGCGGCGCGCTCGTTTCAATTGGCGTTTTATTCCGGGCTTTTTATCCGTTGTCTTTTTTGAGCGCAACCAAAAAACCCGGCATGTCCCGCAAGGTTCTTAAAGTCGGGGTTCCAGCCGCCGCAGAACACCTTTGCTGGCAAGTGGCCGCCTTTATTGTGACACGCTTAATTGTCGGATTAGGCAATATTCCAATGGCTGCCCACCAGCTGGGTTTACAGGCAGAGGCCATCTCCTATATGCCTTCAGCCGGTCTAGGCATCGCCACCACTGCGCTCATTGGTCAGTCGCTGGGAGCGGGACGCCCGCAGCTAGCCAAAAAATATGCTTCCGAACTGGTTCGTTGGGCAATCGTGATTACCGCCTTAGCGGCTTCCGTGTTGCTGTTCCTTCCCAAACAATTCCTTTCCCTACTCACTACTGATCGGGAAGTCATTGAACTGGCAGCTGTTTATCTGATGCTGATGGGCCTTGGCCAATCGCCCCAGAACATTGCCAGTGTCTTCAATGGTGCCTTGCGCGGCGCGGGTGATACCCGCACGCCGATGTATATTGCGCTGGCTGGTCTATGGTTTATCCGGATCCCACTCGCGATGTTTTTAAGCAAACCTTTTGGAGTAAAGGGTGTTTGGCTGGCCATCACAGTCGATCTTTTTTTCCGGTTCTTTCTTAGTCTGTGGCGTTATTTACCCGGCAACTGGTACAAAAAGCCGCGGCTTTACACAGAAGGAAAAGCCGTTTAGGCCTTTTCACCCAGGCGGCGCTCATTGCCGCCTACCAACCGTTTGATGTTGCCGCTGTGCCGAATAAACGCCATTACGGCCAGCAAAACCGCTAACACGATTATTCCCGACTGCGGATTGATTGTGAGGATAAACAAGGGCATCTGCGCCACAAAAATCAGTGAGCCGAGCGATACGTATCTGGTCAGGAATATTGCCAGCAAGCTAACAGGGATGGCGCACGCCAGTGCCAGCGGCGTTAGCACAAGATAAACCCCGGCGGTTGTGGCTATCCCTTTGCCACCTTTGAACTTGAGAAATATGGAATAATTGTGACCGACCACTACAATGAGTCCCGCTGCAAATGCCACCCACTCTGCCGTCGCAAATTGGCGTGCCAGCCATACTGCTGCAACACCTTTGCCGCAATCAAGCAAACCTACAATGAGCCCAATTACCGGTCCCATCGCTCGCAGGGCGTTTGTTCCGCCGGTGCTCCCGCTACCGACTTGCAGTAGATCCACGCCACACATCTTTCCGAACAATTTGCCCCAGGAAATCGCTCCCAATAAATATGCCGCCACCAGCAGTCCAATGTCAAGTAACACAGTATCACTCCTGTTTACCGAAATTATTAAGACAGGGGGACGGTTCCTCTGTCTCCATCGATCAATGACACTGCCCTGGGACAGAGGAACCATCCCCCTGTCTGCAAGCAAGCACGCGTTCCCGGAGATCTGGATCATCGGATGAAATCGGCTCGATCCCGGCTAGCGCCAATACGGCCCCAGTGACACCCATCCCCGGCTGCAAGCGCCCGCAAAAAGTACCGTCATGAATCATCTTGACACCGCAGGAGGGACTCCGCTCACAAAGAATCGCAGCCGTAGCGCCAACCTCCTTGGCCATTTTCAGGCTTTCCTCAGCGCCTTTACGAAATTCGGCGCTGACATCCACTCCGTCTTTGTTGATCACCCTGGCCTGACCTTGTAGTACGTCAACCCCGGTACCCCCTACAATTTCACAGGCTGGCCGCGGAGTGGTCAGACCGCCTTCAACTTCAGGGCAAATCGGAAATGCCGTCCCGCAATCAATTAGCTCTCGGACTAAAGGAATGCCGCGGCTGCTGCCATCATAGCGGCAGGCCCGCCCGCCGAGACACGCACTCACTAACAGCTTCAAGACAGCACCCCCGGTTTAACAAGCGCTTAGCAAGGACTGCTCTTACTTCTACCTTTACAATGCGAATCCTTCCACATCAAATCGAGGCTCTTTCAACGCAGAAAACGGCGGCTGAACCAGGCAATGCCGATTTTTCTCAGCTTTTCGGCCATCCAGGAACGCACTCTGTCCCACAACAGCAATGCGCCCAGCGCGCTGACCAGAAAGCCTGGTATCATAATCAAAAAAGGCGCTAACACAAAGAGAGCGCCTTCAATCACCGGTATCCCCGGCACTTGCCTGTTTTGGATGGCTGCGCGCAGCTTTTCCAGTGTCAGGCGTCCATGCTGGAAAGCCAACCGGATTCCAAGCACCAATTTAAGGACGATGAACGCGACCGTGTTCCAAAACCCCAGAAACCTTGCCACTGTGCCGGTAAGCCAAATTTCGGCAAACACGGCCAGGGTCAGCAGAATCCAAAAAACAGTCCACATTTGCAACACCCGGATTCAGTGTTCCCAAAATCCGAGCGCTAAAACCCGGGTGCCAAAACCCGACGTAAAATCCGGGCGGGCGACCGTAATCATAAACTCTCCTGCAAGGCGGTGATCTCTTGCCATACGGTCCTAATCAATGCTTCATAACAGCCATGGTTACCCAGACCGTTGGCGCTGGCGCTTCCGTTTTCAGCCGCCGCCGCAACCGCTGCCTGAGATGCAGTGAACTCCGGAGGAATGGGCTTACCAAAGATGACAGTCGGTCTGACACGTGGGCCCTTCAGAGAAAACATACGATCCGAACCGACGATTGCCACCGGCACAATGGGCACTTGCCCCCGGATCGCGATCATCGCCGCACCGTTCTTCAAAACTACCTTCTTCTTGCCCGGTCGGATTCTCGTCCCGGGGATATAGACGACTACCTTTTTATCTTTCGCGATGTAGCCCAAAGCCTTGTTGATAGCACCGCGATCCGATTTGCCGCGGCGCACGGCAAAAGCGCCGGCCCATGAAAGAAATTTGGCCACCAGCGGCCGCCGGAATAATTCCGATTTCGCCATAAAATAGGCTTTCTGTTCGATTGCCGCCCAAATCAGCGGACCGTCCCAAAAACTGATGTGATTGCTCGCCACAACACATGCTCCGTCAGGCAGATTTTCCACGCCAATCACACGCCAGGCAAATAGCCCGAAAAAAGCCCGCAGGATCTTTTTACAAAAGCGATACATTTGCACCAACCTTCAAATACCTATTGCACCCCATAAAGCGTCGCAATGGACTTCATAATTTGTCCGCCAATCTCATCATAAATGAGGCGGTGTTTCCCGGCGCGGGTTTCAAAGCCAGTGATGGCTGCTCCAACTCGGACAATAACTTTATCGCGCATCTTCTTAAAAGTACCGCCGGTATTTACCAAGGCAACCGGTATGATTGGTGCACCGGTTTTCACGGCCAGCATTGCGGCACCTGGTTGCGGCGGCAGAAAGCCTTCTTTAATATTACGATTGCGGGTCCCCTCCACAAATACCCCAACCAGACGCCCCTGTTCCAGATGTTCGGCTGCCTCGCGGATTGCGTCGCGGTCAGCTTCACCCCGGCGCACTTTGAAAGCGCCGACCATTTTAAAAGCTTTAGCAGCAATCGGATTATCAAATAATTCCTTCTTAGCCATGAAGAAAATCTGCCGCGGTACTATGGTACCAAGAATTACCGGATCCCAATTACTCAGATGATTGGCGACCACAATCCCCGGTCCTTCCTTGGGGATGTTTTCCAGACCTTCAATGCGAAAGCCATTATACAGGCCAACTGTTACCCAACAAAAACCTTTAACTGCGGCATAGAGCGGCATCATTTTCAGTAACCTCCTGAATTGACAGCGCTGTCCTGTTTATAATCTGTTAATGCTTTGTTAATAAATATCTTGCAATAATAATCTTACCTCAACTTCGTCAGGCTGTACAGACTTACAAAAAAACAGGAATTACATAAATTATTCCGGGCATCCTAACTTATGCCTGCAACTAAAACTCCGCACTATGAAGGAGGAGCACCCTTTTGGCCAATAAACGGATATTTTTGATCTTCGCGACCATGGCATTGATCATGGCTATAGCTTACGGCATACCAGAGGCTATGAGACTGATTGACCCCCCGTCAGCAACTGAACCGCCGTCGGAAGTTGGGTATCCCGAACAACAGCAACAGCCGGATTACCTGCTCGACAGCATTAGCCAAGCCCCGGGAACGAGTACCATAATCAGCGAAATGCTTGCGCAAACCGACGACTCAAAGCCAGATGCCAGCATAATGCAACCGGGCGTTTTCATGTGCGAAGAAGCCCGCGAGCTTTTCCTGGCAACCCCGCGCATGGAAGGCGAAGATGTCCGCGAATATCAGGAAGCCTTGGCACGTCTGGGCTATCATCCAGGCACTGCGGATGGCATTTATGATCATGAAATGTCTACTGCCGTGGAGGCCTTCCAAAAGGAACAGCGCCTTCTACCGACAGGACGATTGGATATTCCGACGCAGTCTGCCCTCGTACGGGTCTATGAGGATCGGGCCACTCCCGGCCGGCCGCGGGAGCAGGATCAAGAGCAAGATCCGGATCCGGATACAGGCCAGGATCATAGCGCGTCGCCGCCAAACACCATACAAAGCGAGACCCGCATTTTGATCAATCTCTATGCGCACCAGCTGACAGTGCTAATCAACGGGAAACCCCACAAGACCTATCCGGTGGCAGTCGGCAAGAAACAGACCCGTTCACCGCTCGGCGAGTGGAAAATTGTCAGTAAAGGAATCTGGGGCAACGGTTTTGGAACAAGGTGGATGGGATTAAATATCCCCTGGGGTATCTATGGAATACATGGCACTAATAAGCCATGGAGCATCGGTACCGCCGCCTCTCATGGCTGTTTCCGCATGTATAACAGAGATGTTGAAGAAATCTATCGCATGGTTTCAGTAGGCACACCCGTAGATGTCGTTGGGGATCATTACCTGTTCTATGCCAAGTTGCCAGGCACCTACAAAAAAGGAAACCGCAGTCAGGGTGTGGTTACCATTCAGCTGCGTCTCAAACAACTTGGCTATTTAAATTCACGCGCAGACGGCATTTTTGGCTCAGAAACAGAAAATGCGGTGAAAATCTTTCAGCGCTTGCACGGGCTACCCGAAAGTGGCACTGTGGACACCCAGACCAAAAATGCGTTATCGCTTTGATCAAATGAAAAGGAGCTTCCCAATGGCCTCTTTAAAAGAACTCTCCCAAACGGCTGAGAACTTTACTCCGGGACATCGCGCTTGTTCCGGATGCGGTTTCCCAATCCTGACGCGTCTGGTGATGCGGGCCTCTGATGACCCAGTGGTCGTCTGTTCCGCCACCGGATGCCTTGAGGTAACTTCCACAATCTACCCCTATACTTCCTGGAAGACGCCTTTTATCCATTGCGCCTTTGAAAATGCGGCGGCCACACTCAGCGGCGTGGAAGCCGCCTACCGCTCCCTGACCCGTCAAGGACGCCTGCAGCGCAAAATCAACTTTATTGCCTTTGGCGGAGACGGCGGGACCTATGATATCGGACTGCAGTCGTTGTCCGGTGCCATGGAACGCGGTCATCGGATGCTGTATATTTGTTATGATAACGGAGCCTATGCCAATACCGGCATTCAGCGCTCCAGTGCCACGCCGCGCGGTGCCCACACTACTACCACTCCCACGGGAAAAAAGTCCACCGGGAAAATTCAGCCGCGTAAGGATCTAACCATGCTTATGGCAGCCCATCGTATTCCGTACACGGCGCAGGCCGCTATTTCGCACTGGAACGACTTAGTCAGTAAAGTCCGCAAAGCTCTCTCCTATGACGGACCGACCTTCATCAATGCGATGGCACCCTGCCGGCTGAGTTGGGGGATTGATCCCGAAGATACGGTTGCACTCACCAGAATGGCGGTAGAAACGTGCTTCTGGCCGCTCTATGAGGTGGAACACGGACAGACGAAGCTCAATTATCGGCCGAAAGAAAAAAAGGACCTGGTGGACTGGCTAAAGCGCCAGACACGTTTCCGTCATCTGTTTGCGCCGCAAAACGCGGGTCTCCTTGAACAGTTGCAACACGAAACGGATGCGCGCTGGCAGGAATTGCTTCATTCGGCATCGCTGCCATCAGCGTCAGAACCGCGACCCGTGCCAGCACCATCCTGATTCCGTCGACTGGTCAGTGCCTTTGGCTGTTTCAGTGTAACCCCCAGATCTGCCAGAGTCTGATTCAGTATTGCCTTGGACTCTGGCGGTATCAATAGATCGATTTCATTGAGCCTCTCGATACCGCTATTGGCAAAGCGAGGAGCATAATAAATGGCTTGAGCTAGTTCAGCGTCTTCGCAGCGCAACAGCATGCCCGGAATCAGGGCCGCTTTTCCAAACCCCGCGGCCCAATCTTTGAGCGTAAACTGGACATTATTTGGCAACCCGGGTCCGCAGCGTGTGGCCAGGTCGATCAAGTCCTGAACTCCAGCCCAATTTAGCCCACGATGGACCGACTCGCGCGTCAGGCGGTAGGTTCGAAAACCGTCAATCAGCTGTAAATCACAAAATAGCTCCAGCATCCACAAAACGGCCGGTTCGGTCTCTTTCGGTGCCAAAATCTCGAAACTGGGCTGCGGGTAAATGCGGCTTTCAAGCTGAATTTCAAAATCCGCCTCTGCTTCTACATCCGCAAGATCAGCCAGCAGCCATTTGCCAAGTCTGGTAATGGCATAAACAGCGGAACGTCCGCGATAGCCGGCATCTACAATCCCCAAATTCAGCGCTGTTCTAAAAAAGCCATTAAACGACACCATCGGGTTTTCCGGCCTGATCTCACCGACCACAAAAGGCAGAGTCTGCTCCGCAACCTGATCGGCAGTAAACCATGCACCGTCCGGCAAAGCCTTGCCTAGTTCCGCCAAAAGTTCAACCTGCCCCAGCCTGGGGAATAACCAGGCTCGCCAAAAACGAGCCACCGTTTTGGCTGACTCCTCAAAAGGCTGCTGTGCCCACACCTGGGCCGCAGAATAAACCTGCATGCCGGAATCGTCGCTGAAAGACAAGCCCGCCTCTTCACAAAAAGCTGTAATAAATGCAGTTCTGCCTGGGAATTCCGGGCGGTAAGGCGCGCCATTTTTAAACCACTCTCTGACTAAAAAACCTCTTTCAATGCGGCTCTGGTCTTTTTTCCAGAGGTCTCCGTTCTGGGTTAAGGCCACGTTATTGCCAGCCAGATAGGCCAAATAATGTACGATATCCAAAACGAGTGCATAAGGATAAGATTCCACTTCCGAAATGCCATCTGCGCCAACAGGTATCAATTGGGCGGCTGCCTCCGCACACACCAGCTGCATGGCCGCCTGGCAGGTTTCTTGTGCCACCAGATATCTGACGCGCCCACTGACCGCCAGCGATTCAAATATAAGCCCCAGTGCGCGCAGACGTTCGCAAGACAGCCTCCCGCTCGCCAAACCCGCACCCTCATTCCGATTAACTGCTTGCCAGACCGCAGTACTATCCACGCCGCGCTCACTTGCCGAAAAAACAATCGTTTTCAGAGCTAGCCTCTCGTTGACGTCCAATCTTTGATAGACTAGCGTGACACCGCCTGCCGTCCCTAAAGCGTAATGTAGATCAGCCAAAGCGGGCTCGATTCCTGTCAGTGCTGATGTTATCGATTCCAGATATTGCGGCTCTGCCTTACCCAGCAAATCATCCAGAGCAACCATAGCCGCCACCTCCGTTTGAACTTTGGTTAGTTTGTTCTTTGGCCGCACTAAACTCTTCCATTTCGAGAATATGATATTCATAGCCCTGTTCGACCAAAAACAATTGTCTCTTCATGGCAAAGTCCACTTCAATCGTATCGCGTGAAACCAAAGTATAGAAATAGGCAGTGCCGCCGGCTGAATCTTCCTCGCCGCCTGCGCCGCCCCGGCAGCCCTCGTTTTTTGGCCTCAGAATCCTGCCCAGCCGTTGCGCTTCTTCCTGCCGGGAGCCAAATGTTCCCGATATTTGGATGGCCACATTGGCGTCCGGCAAATCAACAGCGAAGTTAGCTACTTTGGAAACAGCTAAGATCGATATGGTGCCGCTCCTGAACGCATCATAAAGGTGATCCCGCTCGGATTGATTTGTCCGGCCGGTAATCAGCGGCGCACCAGTCAATTTGGCGATCTCTTCTAATTGAGATAAATACTGCCCGATAATGAGCACGCGGTCCTTACGATGACGCTGCAAAATCTCCTGTAAAATCTCTGCTTTTTGTGGGTTTTCGGAGGCAACGCGGAATTGATTGCGGCGATCAGCGGCCACATAAGTTAACCGGTATTCGGGATCCAATGGGACGCGTATTTCACGGCAGAGCGCAGCCGCGATCCAGCCTTGTTTCTCCAGACTTTTCCACGGCGCGTCGTACTTCTTGGGCCCAATCAAGGAAAAGACTTCTCCCTCCCTGCCATCCTCCCTAATCAGGGTGGCGGTCAGTCCTAAGCGGCGGCGCGCCTGCAGCCCGGCTGTAACCCGGAAAACGGGGGCTGGTAACAAATGAACCTCGTCATAGATGATCAAGCCCCAGTTTCTGCGGTTGAATAGCGCCATATGAGGAAAATCCTCGTCAGTGGAAGTCCGATGCGTGAGCATCTGATAAGTAGTAATCGTCACCGGCATAATCTGCTTTTGCTCCCCGGTATATTCCCCAATCAGCTCACGCGGTAAGGTTGTTTTTTCGCACAGCTCCTCAATCCACTGCCTGACTGCAGTGATATTAGTAGATAAAATCAGGGTTTCGGTCTGCAGTTTGGTCATGACCCCGATGCCAACAATCGTTTTGCCTGAACCGCAAGGCATGACAATAACACCGCTGCCCCCCTCGGGCCTGCCGCCGGCATAAAAACTCTCCACTGCCTGCTGCTGATACTCGCGCAACGCGAAGCTCCCGCCTCCGGGGGCTTGGGTAGCGATCTCGATGGCTAGCGCGTCGCCAGCGCTATAACCGCCCAAATCCTCAACCGGAAAACCTGCGGAAATAAGGGTGCTTTTCAGTAATCCCCGGTTAAACAGGGATATTTGACAGGATCGGCCGTCAATTTTGGTGCCCAACAACGCCGTGACTGCTTTAATCGAACGGATTTCAGCCATTAACAAGGCATCATCAGCTTGCAGGATCAGGCCGCCGCCTGCGCCTGTAGCGCCGCCAGCCGCGGCCCCCGCACCGCCGGAAAGTAGCTTCAATCGGCCGTAACGCCGTATATAATCAGCAATGCCATGCCTGACATTAACAGGGATATCATATTTGCTGTATTGCTCAAGCTGTTGCAGCACGTGCTCCACCGTTACTTTGCTGGCAGCTGCGTTCCATAGGGAAATAGGCGTGATCTGATAAGTATGAAAATATTCCGGGCTTTTAAGCAGCTCGGCAAATGTGCTTAACACTGCACGCGCCTCTTCAAAATTAGGATTATCCACTTCCAGCAACACGGTATAATCGCTCTGGATCACGAGCGGATTTTCCCGTCTCGACATAGGATCACTTCTCCTTCAACATTCAGAGCACACTAAACCAAATTTAATTATACCACCAATAATCTCAAGATGGCGCTGATAATCAAGTAAGGTAGTACTGGCGAGACGAGCAGCAGATACACCAAGTGCGGTTTGAGCAACTCCTTCCAGGTATAGCCGATGAAATGCAGTACCGGCATAGCAACACCAACAATGCCGATGGTGAGAAATGTCCCGATCAGGTCAATAAAGTAGAAACCGGCTTTACCGGCATCAAACCCGACATGAAACACCATGACAATCAGGTTCAGCAATAGACGATAGATGAATGGCAAAATAAACTCGTGCTGCTCGCGATAGAAACGAATGTACCAAACGATCGGAACCGCAATGGCAGACACTATTACCACAACCGGCGCCAGACGCGTGAAACCCAGTAGCAGTCCTAACAAGAGCAGTGCCACAACCTGAATGTCATAACTCCAAATCCGAGTCCTCAGAATGTGCTTCAGCTTTGATTGCAGTGAATTCAAAGGGCTGTCATCCTCCTTGTGTTGCCGCGCTCACATCAACTCGCATCTATATATTATTCAACATGGAAAGCCTTGTCCCTCCACTAATGCGGTTCTCTGACAGTGCTTTGACAATCTGACTAATAAAAAATAAAGATGGTAAAAATACCATCATGAAAAAAAGATTGTTACTATGGATACGCGCTATCAGGGCCTCATTTTTCTCAGCCAGTGTCATCCCGGTAATCGTAGGCATCAGCACCGCCGATCACCTTGGTTTCGAGAGCAGGTGGCTGTCGGCGGCGGTACTACTGGGAGTGCTGCTCTTGCATGCCGCCAGCAATCTGGCAAATGATTATTTCGATGACCTGAACGGTTCAGATCGTGATAACCCGGTCATCAGTCCATTCAGCGGCGGTAGCCGCGTTATTCAAGACGGCCTCCTGACGGGCAGACAAATGGGAGTAGCAGCGCTACTCTGCCTGGGGGGCGGGTGCACCATCGGGCTGGTACTGGCTTTAATGCGAGGCTGGCCGGTATTGTTAATCGGTTTCTTGGGTGTCATGGCTGGCTACCTGTATAGTGCCCCACCAGTCTGGCTGGCCTCGAAAGGTTTAGGTGAAGCCACCACTGGTTTTTGTTTCGGACCCCTGATTGTGCTCGGCACCCATTATGTCATTGCCCAGAGCCTCTCCTGGCTCCCATTAATCGCCTCACTCCCGGTCGGCTTCCTCATTACCGGAGTGCTATACCTCAATGAATTCCCCGACGAGGCCGCCGATACCAAATCGGGCAAGCAAAACCTCATGGTGCGTCTGGGAAAGCGACGTTCCAAGAACGCTTTCGGATACATTATGCTGCTGACCTATCTCTCACTGGCGATTGGCATTCTGTGCGGCATTTTGCCGCTCTGGGTTTCCTTATGCTTGATCACCGCGCCGCTGGGCTGGCGTACATGGTTAATGCTGAGACATAGCGAATCCGATCGCCTGGACCGGGTTTGCGCCGCGAACATCATCAACCACATTATCACCGGCCTGTTACTGGCCATTTCGATCTGGATTGGATAGTATGGCGCGCCAAAGCTGGCACGTGGCTCGCACGCGCGCCTTTTCATGCGCGCTTTTCAGAGACTAAAACCGCTCGACACGCACAATGTTGCCGCCGGCATCCAGCGCCACCGAAGCATCATTACTCAAATACATCCGTGTGTAGACTCTGGTCCCCTTCGTATCCAAGGTCACCCAATGATCCTGCCAGTCACCCTCCGGGCCATATTCCTCTTCCACCGCTTGCATCGCGGACGGCAGTTCCAAGCTATCATCAAGGTTTTTGCTCTGTTCCGCGCTCAAACGGTGAACCTCTTCCTGAGTTAAATCCATGAAATCGCGGTTGGTGAAAACGGTGGATTCTATTTTCATTGCCTTATTTCCTCCGGGTTGCTGTAATGGTAATGGATCGCAGGAGTCGCGCTGGAATCTCAGGTTTAGTAATCCACCCGGCGGCGGCTTTTATGCAAATTTCGCTCAATACATCTGGTCAGGATCCCACCAGCCTTCTGTCGCTGTTGACATGAAAGCATCTATTTTCTCCATATCCTTCTTTATTACATCGATTTCTGCTGCCGGTCGGTTTTGCTCAGTATAAATCCCAATCAGGGATTGGCAAGCCGAATAAGCCGGATTTTCAAAGAATCCCTCACCAAGCGAGACAAAAGCCTCGCTGTATTCGGTCCTCAGCAGATTGTATAAAGCAATCGCCTGCTCGATCTTACCATTTTTCTGCATTATACCGGCGAGCTCCTGTACGACCAGCGCTGCCCAGTCTTTATCGGACATGCCATTGTAGAGTTTTGTATATTCGGCTTCCCACCGTGACAGCGGTGCTTCCATGGCTTCCAGCGTCAGGCGCAGATGGGCCAGTGCAATCATGGCATAAGGTTCATATTCGGGAGGTGCCCAGTCAAATCGCACCTCCTGACCATATTCCCCGGCGGCCATAGCATGGGCTGCGGCAATGGCGGCTTCGTAATCCTTCACATAATCGCGCAGCGTTTCGACCTGGAGTGAAAGCCCCTCGCCTCCAGCTAGAAATATTACCTGTGCTCTGTCGCTATCACCGATGAAATATTTTTCTTTGCCATACTCATTGACCATACGCTGAAAGCAGCGCATCGCTTTCTCCGTCTGACCCTGGTGTCTGTAAATCTTGCCCAGGAATTCCAGGAGGACTGGTGCCACTTTGAAATAACCCGGCTCGTCTTCCCAGTTGCCAGCACGAAATACTTTCGCATCCTGATACTTGTCCAAAACTGTCTCGATTATTTTGCCCAGCTCTGGCCAATATTGCGTACCCCGGTAAAAAGCCAGCTCGATATACTCAAAATGCTCCTGAAGAGAATCAAGCCTGGCACTCTTCTCTATCGTCCCGGGTCCGAAGATTCCAATACAAATGTTTCTATGATCATAAAAATTAAACAAACCCAGATCCGCATAGACAGACGGTATTGTTTCGCACCCTTCCAACTGCCAGTATATCTTGTCTGTTTTGAGGTCGATCGCAAACAGCTTTGAATCTTCTCTTAAGCGGCTCCCTTTGGTACTAGCTATGGCAAACAGCGAATCTCCGAATACTGCCAGCGCATCGAATTCATCAGCCTCGGGAATGATCTTTTCCCACGTTTGCTGACCGGTCTCAATCCCGAAAGCCATTAATTTTCCGCCTTTAAGACCGGTATATACCTGCTCTCGGCCTACCGCGATGGGGTATGTGCCTCTTTCCGGAGACAAGACTGTCTGCCATCCCTCTGCTCCCTTTAGGAATGAGGTACACGTCAACCCTGTCTCGTCAGTAATCAACAATCTGTTGCCATATATGGCAGTGTTGCTATAACTGTGTCTTTTTTTCGGCCTTTCCCAAACCAGCTTACCCTGAGGAATAGAATACAGGTAGTATTCATCAGCCTCCACAAATAGATAGTCGCCTGTCAGGACAAGTTTGGATATTTTCTCTCCTGCCCGGTGGCACAGTGTGGAGGTTTTCCCGTCCGCAAGGCCTATTGTGGAAATAACTCCATTTGTGGCGGCAACATAGATATGGTCGTATCCGGGAGCGATGACGAAATCCGCGATATGACCGGGGACGTAAGCCAGCCAACTCATTTCTCCGCTCTTTTGATCAAGTGCATATATTGATGTGTCTACATTTTCGCTAATGACGTACACCGTTGTCTCTGATAGTGCCCCAACATGTCCTCTAAAAGATGGGGAGATTTCATAACTCCACTTTGGCTGCTTACTATAGAGATCGAATGCTTGAATGACTGTCTTGCTTTCGGGCAGCAGCTCCTGATGGTAAGAGGCAAATAGCATGCCGTTCCCCATAACTCCGTTGTCATGCGTCAATGCATGAAGCGGAACACTTCCGGAAGGCGGCCCGCAAATGCCGGTGATTTCAGCATCACGGTTCGTGGCTGGGTCGACGATGATATGGTCTTGATAATAACTGTTTTCCTCCACGGGCAGGCTACTCTGCACTGGGGCATGGATCAGCGGAGTATCGGGTTCAACTGCTGTAACGTCTTTTTTGATTAATCCCGGCCCTATTATTCCTGCAAGCAATAACACCTGCAGAATTGCAATCGCTAACACTACAAATGTTATGATAAAATGCGTTCTTTTTGTCACTGCAATCACCCGCATTTTCCTTTTTTGGTTAATTTCTGCCAAAACACTTATTTTCCTTTTTTCTGGATTACTCACTGGCAACAACATCCCAAAGCAACCGCAAAAGAAAAAGTGCACGACCTTTTAGGTGTGCACCCAATCTCCATGCCAATTTATCGTTACGCGCGTTTGCTCCGTATTCAATGCGCTACTATCTCCGCTTGCTTATCCCTTCACCGATCCCGCCAGGATCCCCCGGACATAATACTTTTGGAACAGCAGGAAGATGGTGACCGGCAGCAGCATCGAAAGCAGCGCGGCGGGCGTCATGATTTCCCAGCCGGCATCCAGCGAGCCCAGCAAGCTGGACAGCTTCACGGTCACAGGATTCAGCGCACTGTTGTTCAGCACAAACAGAGCCACCAGCATATCATTCCAGACCCAGAGGAACTGGAAAATCGCCATGCTGGCAAAAGCCGGCTTGGCCATCGGTACGAGCAGCCGGAAAAAGATCTGCAGGTTATTAGCGCCGTCAATTCTCGCGGCTTCGATTAATGAATAAGGCATTTGAGCAAAGAAGTTGCGGAATATATAAATGCAGAGTGGCAGACCGAACGCCGTATGCGTCAGCCAGACCCCCGGAAAAGTCCCATTCAGATTTAGTCCCATCAGCAGCAAGAGCACCGGAATCAAGACCACCTGCAGTGGCACAATCTGCATCGCGATCAACGTGATGAAGAACCCTTTACGTCCCGGGAATTTGCTGAAAGCCAACGGGAAAGCTGCCAGCGCTCCAAGCAAGATGGGCAAAATTGTCGACGGAATCGTAATAATGAGCGAATTGATAAAACTAGTACCAATCCCTTTGCTGGTCAACACCAGTTGATAATTACCTAGAGTAAACCGTTCGGGATGCATAAAGGCGCTCCACCAGCCGCTACTCATCATGTCACCGACCGGTCGGAAAGAGCTGACCACCAGCATAAATGTTGGCAGCAACCACATAATAACCAGAATCCCTAAGGTAACATTGACACTGAGACGACCGAACCCATGCGCTACTTTATTCCGTGTGTTCATGCTTCTCCCTCCCGCTATTCCCGGATGCTTTCTTCGCGTGACAGGTTTCTAATATTGAGGATCAGCACCGGAATAATGGCTATGAAAAGGACTACAGCCATTGCTGAGCCATAGTTGAAATCGCCCAGATTAAAATCGGTTCGGTAAATGCGATTGGCGATGACCTCACTCGCGCCATAAGGCCCACCATGGGTCATGGTAAAGACGATATCAAATACCTTCAGCACCCACATGATCATCTGCGTGATTACTAATACCACAGTCGACCAGATATACGGCAATTCGATGCGAAAGAAAATCTGAAAGCTGTTCGCCCCCTCAATGCAGGCCATCTCAATCAGTTCCACCGGCACTGACTGTAAGGCGGCACTGAAAAGCACGGTGCAAAAGCCGACCTGCATCCAGACGCCTACCGCAATTAGGGCAAAAGTTACCAGATTAGCCTCACCCAGGAAGGCAATGCCCTCAAACTGAGGATTGAATAAGTGAATAATAGCGTTGATTGTACCAGTGTTCACATCTTTCTGGTACATAAAATACCAGATGACGCCTCCGGCCGCACCAGAGATCGCCATCGGCACAAAAATAATGGTCTTAGCCAGCTTACCCCAGCGCACTTTATCGGACAAGACCGCAATCACCATTCCGGCAATGATCGTTAAAGTAGTAAACAGGGCCAACCAGTAAAGGTTGTTGCGTAACGCGACCTTCATTTCCGGATCGTCCACCATGCGCATATAGTTTTTCAGACCCACAAAACGCTGCGGCCCTACCCCGCTGCTCTCCTGTCTCAAGGCTTGATTAACAGTCAAGGTGAGCAGTTCTGCCGTTTGCTTCACAGTCATATTGGCACCAACGTCTTCGTAGGCCACAGCCACTCCGTATTGATCTTCGATCCGGGCGACCGCCTGCTCCCAGCCAGAAATCTCATGAATCCTGTCGCTCAGGGATACTTCGGCCCCTTTGATATTCTGTAGTTCACTTTGCAGGAGCTCTCTGGCCTCGCGTTCACTAAAACTAATCTTTTCATACAAACTGAGCTTCACCGTCTGGAAGGTTGGCAAAACCAGAAAAAAGAAAATGAGGATGATCGCTGGTGCCATCCAAAGATAGGCATACAGATGTTTCGATTTGAGGCCACCTGTGCGCTTCCGGGTCATGGGCTTGAGGTCACCTGTGCGTTTGTGCCGGGTCATGGGCTCACTTCCTTTACCGGGTCTTTCGCTACTGAAGAGGCAGCTCCGCACATCGGCGAAGCTGCCCCCCGTTGCCAAACGGGCAGGAGATCAGTAGTTTTGCTGTGCCAGTTTCTCCATCTCCGCCAAAATCGTGTCAATTTTGGCCGGGTTAGCAAGAAACTCTTTACATTTGTCCCAGAATCCGCCTTGGTTGCCCACTGCTGAGGGCATCATGTCAGAAGCATCAAAGACGTATACCTTAGCAGAAGTAAGAATCTTGGCGGAATTCCTCAACGTATCGTTAGGATATGCGCTGAGCGGAACAGCCTTATTCTGCGAGAGGAAGCCATTCTTAGCTGCGAGGGTGTTTCCTTCGACACTGGCAATATACTTCATCAGCTTTTGAACTTCCGGTTTGTCGGAGAAAGCGACGAACACGTCCGCGCCACCTACGACCGGTGTGCCAAACTCCGGGTTAATCGGTGGGAACGCAAAGAAGTCAATGTCCACACCTGGTTTGACATTGGGGAGCATCGAGGTCACGATGCCGCCAATGAAGTCGCCTTCATAATACATATAGGCTTTGGGGTTTTCCTGGAATACTGCAATAGCAGCATTCTGGAAGGTATTGGTGGCGTCCAGCGTACCACTAATGCCGCCAGCCAGGTTCTTGGGATTACCAACGATCTGACCCCATGTCATAAAAGCTTCTTTGACTTTCGGATCGGTCCAGGGAATTTCATGGTTATACCACTTGGCATAAACATCCGGACCAGCCGTACGTACCATGATGTTCTCAACCCAGTCGGTCAAAGGCCAGCCAATATCAGCACCGATTGACCACGGGGTTTTGCCGGAAGCCACGATCTTTTTGTTCAGTTCGAGCAGTTCGTTCCAGGTCTTCGGCACTGTCCAACCGTTAGCCTTGAAGGTCTTCGGGTTGTACCAGACAACCGACTTATTAGCAACTTTGAAGTAGACACCATAGAGCTTTCCGCCGTAACTGCCTAGATCAATCCAGGTTTGTTCATAATTTTTGAGATCGCTTTGCGGCATATAAGTCAGCGGTTTTAGTACGCCTTGTTTGGCCAATTCTTGCAACTTAGCAGGGTTCGGCAAAATAGCGATGTCCGGCATATTATTCGTTTGAACCGCAGTAGTCAGGGCAGCGTCCAATTCTCTGGTGGTATTGAAATTAACCTTTACACCGGCAGCATCCGCGATTTTCTGGAAGATTTCCAGTTCGCTGCCACCCCAAGTGCCCAGTACATTAATGGCAGTCTGGCCGAACGCGGCCTGGGTAGTCACAAACACTCCGAGAATGAGCAAGAGTAACAGGGCCACTATTCTTCCCTTTTTCACGTTCATTTTCCTCCCCTTGTTTTTCTTAGATTCGCTGTTCGCTGTAGCCGCGATGCTCGGCACAGCGTGCGGTACAGCGCATGTCATATATGATGTTCTCGCGAACCACTCCCTTCTTCTGTCAGATGCTATGAAAAATCCCATTTGCATAAATTCAGGTGCTCAATAACCCTAAAATTCTATCCTCCGCAGGATTCGCGAATCTTCAGATCCAGAGGCAACAGCATATGGCGGGTGGTAATCTCTTCGCCAAGAATGGACTTGACCAGCAATTCCCCAGCCAGTAATCCCATTTGATAAATTGGCTGCACTACAGTTGTCAATTTCGGGCTGATCAGTTCCCCGGAACGGATGCCGTCAAAGCCTGCCAGCGCCAGATCCTGCGGAATAGAAATGCCGCGTTCCCGCGCGCCGTTGATAGCCCCAATCGCCATCAAGTCGTTACATGCAAAGATGGCCGTTGGAGGATTCTCCAGTTCGAGTAGCTGCGCCACCGCCCGCCTTCCTCCAGGTTCGGTAAAGTCGCCTTCGGCGACCAGCTCTTGCTGAAACGGCACACCCGCCGCTGTCAGAGCGGTAATGTAGCCCGCCAGACGGTTGGCACCGGAAACCAGATTCATGGAACCGGTGATGCATCCGATGCGGCGGTGGCCTAAGCCCAGCAGGTGATTAACGGCTATCCGCGCACCACCGACATTGTCCCCGTCAACCCAGAGCCCCTCGTTGTCAGAGGTTTGCCCCAGAAAGACAAAGGGGATTGCTCTGTCCCGCAGATAGGCAATACGCGCATCAGCCTGTTCCGGCTCAGTCAGGATTAACCCGTCAATGCGATTTGTCTCCAGTAGCTTAACATGTCCGGGACCTTGCTCGCTCATGGGCGAAAGCAAAATGTTATAACCTTTCGTGATTAGAAAGTCGCCCACTCCGCCGAGAAATTCCAGATAAAAAGGATCCGATAAAGCGCGCGGAGCGGAAGGAATGACCAATCCGATCGTGTTCGTTCTACCCCTTGCCAGGCTCACAGCAGCAGCATTAGGGCGATAGTTTTGGCTGCTTGCGATTTCCTTGATCTTCAGTCTGGTCTTTTCACTGACCTTAGGATCGTCCGCCAGTGCACGCGAGACAGTGCCTTTAGAGACCCCCGCCAGGGTAGCAATTTTTTGCATAGTCATGGTGTGTTCATTACCATTGCCATTTTTATAGCCATTACCACTTTTTTCGCCGTTGCTCCGCATGCTGCCTTGCTCACCCTCTGCATTTTATGATTGAAATAGTAGATGAATAAAAGGTTGATGATTGAAAGGTTGATGATTTAAACCGGTTGCATTTTGATGAATATTTTTCTCCAGTGGTTTGACTTTTCCTGCCTTAACCATCAAATATTTTTACAAACACCCATCCGACCGGTAAAAGTAATTGCAGTCAGGTATTGCAAACGGTTAAAGCACTATGGTAACATTGAGATAAGTAGTAATGTGATCAATTTCCTAAAAAAGTTCATTTTTGTGCAACCGGTTGTCACGCCCCGGTCAGTGTGTCAATGTGACGGCCTGCGCTTTCGGTAAGGGAGAAGAGCAAATGCCAAACAGAATGAAATATGGAGATATTTGGGACGGCGCAGCTTGGGAAATAGTTGAGGAAGCTTTTTGCCCGGAGAAAAACTGCCACCGGGAGACTCTCTTTTTCTTAGGTAATGGCTATCTTGGCACGCGGGGTACCTTCGAAGAAGGACTGCGCACCGCACAGAAATCCGGCGCGGATGTCGATAGCGGCGCCACTCCCATCGCTACTATTGAAGGCACCTATGTGAACGGTTTTTTCGAAATCAGCCCGATCATTTACGGCGAAAAGGCCTATGGTTTTGCTTCTCACATGCAAACCATGCTGAACCTGCCTAACGGTAAAATAGTACGCATTTATTTGACTGACGAAGACGAGTTGAACCTCCTCACCGGAAAAATTATAGATTATCGGCGCACTCTCGATCTGCAACGCGGAGTGCTCTCCCGCACCGTAACATGGGAATCGCCACATGGACGACGTGTACGTGTCGTCTGGGAACGTTTGGTATCAATGCAGCGCAGGCATATTATGGCTCAGCAATGCTCCGTCACGCCGCTTAATTTTGACGGCCGCGTCAAGCTCGTGTCAGTTCTTGATGCTGCCGTGGCCAACCTGACTTCTGATCAGGATGATCCCCGCGTCGGATCCGGATTTGGCGACCGGGGCTTCACCCTGGAAGAATCAATGCTGGATGGCTTAACTGGAGCCTTCAAGCTGCATACCAACTGCAGCAATCTTACTTTGGCCTGCGCCATGACGCATGACCTGGAAATCATGGTCAACTGCCACGCCGACTGCAGTTGCCGTACTAACCGCCATGCCAGCCGCCCCCTGCCTGTGAAAACGGTCAAGGATGGAGACCGCCTGGAAATGCATTTTGAGGCCGACCTGAGCAAAGACAGCGCTGTGATCCTGCGCAAATATCTCAGCTATGTCGCTGCCGCTACCGGTACCGTCGCTCCGGAACAGGTGGAGACAGTCCTGCCAATGGCAGTCGAATTGGTAGAACAGGCTCGCTCAGGTGGTTTTTCATCACTCTGCCGCGAACAGGAAACCTATCTGCAAAACTTCTGGCAGCATGCGCATGTAGCAGTCGACGGAGATCCCGCCACCTTAAAAGGCCTCCGGCTGAATATGTTTCATCTGCTACAGTCAGCCGGGCGGGACGGCCGCACCAGTATCAGCGCCAAAGGCCTTTCCGGTCAGGGTTATGGCGGACATTACTTTTGGGAAGCAGAAATTTATATGCTGCCGTTTTTCTTACATAATTGCCCCGCGATCGCACGTGGGCTGCTGGAATGCCGCTACCACATGCTGGACAAAGCGCGGGAACGCGCTCGCCAGATGGCGCATCCCAAAGGCGCGCTCTTCCCCTGGCGTTCGATTGATGGTGAAGAAAGCTCCGCCTTTTTTGAGGCCGGCACGGCCCAGTATCATATTAACGCGGACATCGCCCTGGCAGTGCGCAGATATATCGAGTCCACCGCAGACTATGAATTTCTGGTTTCTTATGGAGCGGAGATTGTCTTTGAGACTGCACGTTTATGGGCCGACCTTGGCACCTTCAACTCAAAAAAAGGTGGCCGCTTCTGCCTGAACGAGGTAACCGGTCCGGACGAATACACTGCTTTAGTAAATAACAATTTTTATACCAACATGCTTGCCAGAGAAAACCTTTGGTACGCCGCTGAAACGGCCGTTTGGATGCAGCATAATCATGCTCAGCATTATCAAGCACTGGCCGCCCGTATCGGTTTGCATGATGCAGAAGTAGGCATTTGGCAGAAAGCCGCCGAGAACATGTACTTGCCATACGATCAGGCACTGCGCGTGCATCCCCAGGATGACACTTTTCTAGACAAAAAAGTATGGAATTTCGCCAGCACTCCTGCAGATCATTATCCCCTGCTGCTGCATTACCATCCGCTGGTGATTTACCGGCATCAGGTTTGCAAACAGGCGGATGTTGTGCTGGCGCTGTTCCTGCTTGGAAACAGGTTCAGCCTGGAAGAAAAGCGCAACGACTATGATTACTATGAACCGCTTACGACCCATGACTCTTCACTTTCCCCTGCCATATTCAGTGTCATGGCCAGTGAGCTTGGCTATTATAATAAAGCCTATCGCTATTTCTGCAGCTCGGCTCGCATGGATCTCGATGATTTATACGGGAATACAGACTCCGGAATTCATGCTGCCAACATGGCCGGTTCGTGGCTGGCTCTGGTATGCGGTTTTGGCGGCATGCGCGTATATGACGGCGTTTTACATTTCCGGCCGTACTTACCTGCGGAATGGCAGCATTTCAGTTTCCGCGTCACCTTTCGGGGCAGGCTGCTGGAAGTAAGCACTGAATCCGCACACGTAACCTATCGGCTGCTCGCCGGAGAACCACTGGCTTTCAAACACTATGACACACAGATTGAGCTGAGTGAAGAACAGATACAGAAACTGCCATACTCCGGGAGGCCTGGACATGACAAATAAGATTAGGGCGTTCATCTTTGATTTGGACGGGGTTTTGACTGATACTGCCGAGTATCATTTTCGTGCCTGGCAACAGCTGGCTTTGGAGGAAGGTCTCCCCTTTGATCGCCAGGATAACGAGAAGCTGCGTGGCATTTCCCGCCGCGAATCGCTCTTGACGATCATGAATGGTCGGCCAACTAGTGAGGCGCGACTCACTGACATGATGGAGCGCAAGAACAGCTATTATGTAGCTGCACTTCAGACTATGAGCCGGGACGACGCCTTACTGCCGGGCTCAATCGCAATATTAACCGAGTTAAGACAGCAGGGTTTTAAAATGGCGATCGCTTCCTCCAGCAAAAATACGCGTACCGTCCTGGCGCGCCTCGAGCTGGAAGAATATTTCGATGCTGTCGCCGATGGCTACAGTGTCGCGCAGGCCAAACCAGCGCCGGATATTTTTATGCACGCCGCCCAATTACTTGCCGTGCCCCCGCAACAATGCGTCGTGATTGAGGACGCCGCCGCCGGTGTCGCTGGTGGTTTGGCAGCCGGCATGATTGTCGTGGGATTGGGACCTGCTGAACGGGTTGGTAAGGCACATTTCGTCTTCCCCAGCCTGGCAGAAGTACAGCTGGATATGATACTAGACCGTGATGAGCAGCACTGAGGCAAACAGCATTGCGGCGGCTGCTCGAACGCGTAACGGTAAATAAATGATTCTTCCAGATTCTCCACTAGGGCGATTTACCTTCCATTTTCTATTGCACAGGTACGATTAACGCCTTTTTATGCAAGTAGCGCATACTAGACATGTGGTCTAAAATTATTATTATGGGGCAGGATTTGGGACAGGAATTCTGCGGCCAATACATCACGACCGGCTCCCCGGTAAAATAAGGAGATGAACCATAATGAGTACTAATCGCAGTATTCGGATTACCGAAACCATCCTGCGAGATGGGCAGCAGTCTCTGTTGGCAACTAGAATGAAAACTTCCGACATGCTTCCTGTAGCCGAAACCATGGATGAGCTTGGCTTTTATTCAGTGGAGGTCTGGGGAGGGGCAACATTTGACAGTGCCATGCGCTTTCTAAAGGAAGACCCCTGGGACAGGCTGCGGCAGCTGAAGAAGGCTTTCAAAAAGACACCTCTGCAAATGCTGTTGCGCGGGCAAAATCTGGTCGGTTACCGGCACTATGCAGATGATGTTGTGGAGGCTTTTGTCGAGCGCGCCGTCGCTAGTGGCATCGATATCTTCCGCATTTTTGATGCGCTGAATGACACCCGCAATATGGAAGCGCCTTTCAAAGCGGTTCTAAAGGCCGGCGGCCATATTCAAGGTGCAGTCGTTTACACTACCAGCCCGGTACATGATCTGGATCATTTCGTCAATACCGCCCACAAACTGGCGGACATGGGTGCCCATTCAATTTGTATTAAAGATATGGCCGGTTTGTTAACTCCCCGGGCTGCTTTTGAACTGGTCAGCCGCATTAAAGCCGAAATTTCCCTGCCGTTGCATATCCATTCTCACTTCTCAAACGGACTGTGCGGCATGTCCTATCTGAAAGCTATTGAAGCAGGTGCCGACGGCATTGACACCTCACTATCCGCACTGGCCTATGGCAGCGCCCCTCCGGCGTCAGAGATTATGGCGGTAGCACTTCAGGACGCCGGTTATGAAACCGGACTGGATTTACCCGGCCTGATTAAAGTCAATCGCCACTTCAAAGATGTCCGCACCAAATACAGTAAATTTCTGGCACCTTTCAGCGTGGATGGCGAAGCTTTATCCTACCAGATTCCGGGAGGCATGCTCAGTAACCTGCGCGCCCAGCTGGGCGGCAGTGGTATGCTTGATCGCCTGCCCGAAGTCCTTAATGAAGTTCCCGCTGTCAGAGCGGAATTAGGATACCCCCCGCTTGTCACCCCAATGAGTCAGATCGTTGCGACGCAAGCGGTTATGAATGTCATTACCGGCAAGCGCTACAGCGTCCGGCCTGCCGAAGTGAAAAACTATGTACTCGGCCGTTATGGTCGTTCGCCGGCACCAATTGATCCGGAATTACGTCAAACGATTTTGGAAGGCGAGGATCCTGGAACATTAAATGTCAGGCCCGCTGATTTGCTTGAACCGGAACTTCCTGCAGCCCATCAGGCCCTAAAAGGCATCTATCATTCCGAAGAAGATGTCGTCTCCTACGCCCTCTTCCCGGAATATGCCCTGCCGGTAATCCAGGCAAAAGCGGAAGCAGCTGCCGGGCAATTAATTTACCCAGTCTGATTCGGCCTGCTTTCCTCTTCTCTCCGCGCGCTCTTCGCCCCTCGATGTGCATTTAATGGAGCATATCGAGGGGTTTTTTCTTTCCAAAATTTGATATTATTAACTTGACGGTACATGCTATGTAATGTTACATTATGTGTAACGCAATTGATATTTCTATTTTAAGGTCAAAGTGGATTTTTAAGTGGTGTATTTGTAGTAGTAAGGCTTACTTAGAGGGGGAACTGAAATGGGTTCAAGCATGAGAAAAATTAAGCTAACTACAAAAAAAGAGTTAAATATCTATATGAATCCGGTAAGGCAGGAATTGCTGCATATTTTAAATGTCAGCAAAAAGCCCATGACTGCAAAAATGCTGGCTAATGAGCTTCATATCTCCGTTTCCAGCGTACAACACCATATCAGTAAATTAATGTCCCTGGAGTTGGTCGAGATGGATCATAGTGAAGTCATACACGGGATTATAGCCACATTTTATAAGCCCGCACCAGTCACTGTGCAGATCGGATTAAACTGTGAAGACAGTTCAGCGCCTCAAAGACAGGTGCTGATGCAAGAGGCTATAGCGAGAACTTATGACAGGTTTCAAGTACGTATGAAGGAAATAATGGCACTGAAGCAAACAGACGATGAATCTTCTTTGGCCAGATGGGGGGATATTCTTACCGGCATCCTTTACCTTGAGAAAAAGGAGTCAGCGGAGCTGATGAATTTAATCAATGCTTATATAGAAAAGCACTCGTGCCCGTCACAGGAAAAATCAGTCTGGGAGTATGCACTGATTTTATTCAACGCCGATGATTTGGGAGACAGCTATGAGTAAAATAAATCAAGCGATACTTTTTATAAGCCATTTTTCTTTGGGCTTGGTCCTTCCGGTACTAAATCTGATCTTCCTGGATCGCGGGGCAACATTACAAACACTGCCATTGCTCTATATGATCATGGCCATTACTGTACTGTGCCTTGAGCTTCCCAGTGGAATCTGCGCCGATCTGATGGGCCGCAAGAATGTTCTCCTTATATCCTGTGTATTGAATTTCGTGTCATTTTTTCTGCTGATCTTCGCAAAGAACAATCTGGCTATGTTAATCGTTGTTATCGTATTATACGGGATGGGGCGCGCTTTTGCTTCCGGAAGCCTTGATGCTTTAATAATCGATCAGACACTAGCATCGCTTGGCAATGATCATCTTCCTATGATTACTACCAGACTTTCCATAATAGAAGGAGTAGGGTTGTCTCTGGGCAGTATCGCCGGGGGTTTACTGGCACAGGTAAGCGCTACCCGCACTATCAATCTGCTGTGCCGGTCCGTGTTAATCTTGGCTGTCTTGGTGTTAAGCTATTTATTTATAAAGGAAGATAAGATGTTAAAGAGAGCAGACAAACCCCTGCCGCAACACGTCAGTCAAGGCCTAAAATTACTCTTCAAAAACCGTTCATTTGGATTTGTCATTTTTGGTGGATTATTTGTAGGTTTATTATTAGCTTCAGTTGAGACCTATTGGCAGCCAGCATTTGAGGCAATAACTACTAATGCAAAAACAGAATGGCTACTGGGTTTTATAACTTTTTTTGGCTTTTTGTCTGTAACATTGGGGAACAAGATTTCTCAAAAACTTTTGGAGAAATGTGGAACCCAAAAGCACTTCTCCATTTATTTGATAAGCCGCGGGATCCTCGCCACTTTAATGATTATTTTTGCTTTACAAAAAAGCACGATCGGTTTTATTATTGGATACACAGGCATCTATTTGCTATTAGGAGTCAGCAATATTTCGGAAAGCACTTTGATAAACCGGTATGCTCCTAATTATATGAGGGCCAGCGTATTATCGATGAGTTCCTTAATTACACAAATTGGGTTGTTGTGCTCGGCTCTAATCTGTAGTCTTGCAATAAAGCAGCTGCATTTTTCTGGAATATGGATTGTTATGGCCTGTCTCATCGGTGGATATGTTATCTTTGTGGCGCTCTTTGTGGCCTGGTATAAGAAACAAAACAAAGAAACTGAGGTGAGAAATGTGGTGGAAATAGTAAATGCCAGAGAATACCAAGGGGGATTAGATAAAGCAGTTGATTATATCCATGGTGCATGGGGTAGTGACAATAATTATCCCTATTACAGCGATGCCATTTATCATTCTTCATTAGCCGAGAAGCATTTGCCGATGTTTTTTTTGCTGCTTAAGAATAACGAGATTATTGGGTGCTCCGCGTTAATAACAAATGATTTTATTAGTCGTCATGACCTTTACCCGTGGATAGCCTGTTTATTTGTAGACGAAAAAGAACGCGGGCAGGAATATGGCAATTTATTAATGGAACATGCAGAGAAAGAAGCAAGAAATATCGGTTTTTCGGTTATTTATCTGACAACGGATCATGATGGGTATTATGAAAAATACGGATGGCAGAGGATTGAAGATGGCGTTGACTTGTTTAGCGGTCAGCCCTCACGCATTTACGCAAAACAGCTTTAAATAGATCGAACGATACTAACACGAAGGGCTGCCTGTTGGCAGCCCCTTTACCTTTTCCCTTGACCTCTTCCCTTTTGGACTCTGTCTATTACTATATTCTAATGTCGTGTTTTACTCGTCCTCTTTAGCCGGGAAAATCCTGATCATCAGCTTAATTAGCAACGCAAATCCGATTAATACAGCGAACACCGTTAACAGCCCGATCCCGCTTACTTCCCAGGCCTTAGCTGCCACAGCGGCAAAGTTTTCTTCCATCATACTGCCTCCTTTTCGTACGGCCTCCCTTTTTCCTTACCAGAGCAACTATTGCAGGAGCGCCAGAAGTACACCGCCAGCGACAATGGAACCGACCTGACCGGCCACATTGGCCCCGACAGCATGCATTAACAGATAGTTGGACGGATCTTCTTCCAGACCCATTTTATGAATTACGCGAGCTGACATCGGAAATGCCGAAATGCCCGCAGCGCCAATCATCGGATTGACTTTGTTCTTTAGAAACAAATTCAGCAGCTTGGCAAACATAACGCCGCCAGCCGTATCAAATACGAAGGCAAACAGCCCCATGACCATAATGAATAACGTACTGGGTGCCAGAAAATCTTTGGCGACCATTGTCGAACCGATTGTAATCCCCAGCAAAAGGGTGACCAAATTGGCCAATTCGTTCTGAGCTGATTTCGATAGCCGCTCCATCACACCGCATTCTCTGATGAGATTGCCAAACATTAACGCGCCTATCAACGCAACGCTGATCGGTGCGACGAAACCTGCGACTATTGTTACAACGATCGGGAACAAAATCTTGACGGTCTTGCTAACCTTGACCTCATCAAAGCGATCCATACGAATGACGCGCTCTTTTTTGGATGTCATCAACCGGATTACCGGAGGCTGAATCAGGGGCACAAGCGCCATATATGAATAAGCGGCTACAGAAATCGGTCCAAGTAGTCTCGGGGCAAATAGAGAAGCTACATAAATTGAGGTTGGACCGTCTGCCGCCCCAATGATACCAATGGAAGCAGCCTCTTTTAAAGAGAACTGCGGAATGATATTGGCGATGGCATCTGGAAGAATCCCTTTCAATTGGCCCAGATAAAGTGCAGCCAGCAAGGTGGCGAAAATGCCGAACTGAGCCGCCGCGCCAAAGAACAGCATAAATGGCCGACGCAGCAATGGCCCGAAATCGATCATCGCCCCAACCCCGATAAAGATTAAAATCGGAAACAACTCATTGGCGATACCGGCATTATACAAAACGGTCAAAAAACCGTGTTCGCCAATTGCAGAGGAGCCTGGAATATTAGCCAAAATAGCGCCAAAACCGATTGGCAGCAGCAACATGGGCTCATACTCTTTTTTGATCGCCAGAAAAATTAGTAGACCGCCGATAATCATCATAATGAACGACGGCCCGAAATCAATAAAAAACTTCAACACCGCATCCAACACATAATTCCACCTCTCGCTGAATCAATGCAATCCTGAAAACCATTCGCTGCGATATTAAAATCTCCTGCTAATTCACGAACCACAAAATTTAACAGTGGGGAGCCGGAACCATCACTCCCACTCCATCGTCGCTGGCGGTTTGCTGGTCAGGTCATACACCACACCGCTGATACCCGGCAGTTTTTGTAGCCGCCGCACAATTTCCTGAACACATTCCCAAGGGATGTCGTCCGGGAAAGCGGCTGGCCTCCCAGTCATGTAATCGGCAGTCATAAAGGGCCGCAAAGCAATACTGCGTCCGCCATTTCCAGCCAAATCGACCGGGAACATGGTCACGATGACCTGGCTAATCTGCCGGTAAACCTGATACGACTGGAGTATGCGCTTAATCAGATCATCGGCGCTCCGCAGCACTTCCACCACCTCCGGCTCCAGCAGAGTCGGAACGATTGTGCGGATTGGCGGCACCTGATCGCGTCCCAGGCAATAGACGACCCGATTCACCTGATGCACAACCTTGGTGATTTGGGAGGCCGTCTCCCGGAGCTTGTCCCAGTCAGAAGCCCCTGCTAAAGCCGCCAAATAGCCGTAGCTGCGCCCATCCCCCTGTACGCCCACCGTTCGAATCGGCAAGAGTCCACCGCTGAAACCGTATTGTGCCGCTGTGGCAGCAGTCTGCGCCGCCGCCTGCTCAAAATCGTCTGAGGTATATGGTGTCCGGGCACAAATAATGCGGGTTGCCAGACCAGGCCCCGGAAATGGCTGCCGCCAGACCAGCGTTTCCGGCAGTCCTACCTCAATTCCGACCTGACGCACTTCATCCTTATGCCAGTCTTTGTTAGTCTCGATCACCCGACCCTTGTCGCGTAACTGGCGAACGAGCGGGGAATCATTATGGTGCGTCTTGATAGTGTGGGCTTTTTTGGTTACCAGCGTACTGGCGCTTTCAATCAGGTCCGGCCGCAGTGTCCCCTGCGCCAAAATGGTATGTTCGGGATCCAACCCCAACGCTTTGGTTTCCCGGTCAACAATTTTCATAAACATATCGCCAATGATATGTCGCTTTTCCTCAGGATCAACGGTCTGGCGTAGCGGACCAATGGTTCGGTCGCCGCGGACCGTTACGCCATTCAGAAACTCTTCAGCCGCTCTGACCACCCGGAAGTTTTTCAAACCTAAAACCCGTAGCGAATCCACGACTTCGTCCGTCTCACCGGCACGCATAAAGCCGCTGTCAATATGTACCGCGAAGACCTTTTCCGGGTCCAGCGCTTTCAGCAGCAGCGCAGCAGTCACCGTCGAGTCTACTCCTCCGCTGACCAGCACGAGCACATTGTTTTTGCCGGCGGTTTGGCGAATCTCCGCAATCATCTTTTGAATGCGGTTTTCCATGGTGTATGTGCCACTCAGTCCGCAGATGTCATAAAGGAAGTTTTTAAATAACTGCCTGCCGTTTAATGTCAAGTCCACTTCCGGGTGAAACTGGACTCCGTAAAAACGACGCTTTTTATCTTCGATTGCCGCCATGATAGTGCCTGAACCGGCTGTCATTTCAAACCCGGTGGCTAAGCTGGCGACACTGTCTCCGTGGCTCATTAGGACTTGCTCGCGCGGAGAGAGCCCCTGCAGAAGAAGTGAATCTGCCTTCAGAATATCAATAACAGTCTCGCCATATTCTTTAATGGCTCCGCCTGCCACACGACCGCCCAAAGTCTGATTCAGCCACTGCATGCCATAACAGATGCCCAGTACCGGAACGCCCAGCGTCAGCATCGCCGAATCACAGGCTGGCGCACCCGGTGCATAAACGCTTTCCGGGCCTCCTGAAATAATAATACCTCGATAACCCTGCAGCGCCCCGGCCGGAGTCTCCCATGGAAGAATGTCCGATTCCACGGCCAGTTCCCTGACGCGCCGATCGATCACTTTAGCATATTGCGCGCCGCAGTCAATAATGGCGATTTTTTCAGACAATTGCAGCCCTCCGTTGCATTAAATATAATCAGCCTCAATTGACGGAAACATTAAACAAATTCATATAGACCATTATAGCGCGTCCGCCGCAATTTGACCATAAAAAAAGACCGGTTGACGCTCAAATGCATCGTAATCCGATCCTAATGAAATAACTTGTGGTGGCGGCGGCCGCGCATCAGCCTGCATTGCGCGGCCGCCCTCATTTTCCGCAATCAGCGCCGCGACCGGTCAGCTTATTCCCTACCAGCCACCCGCCGCGGGTTTGCGCCATCGGCTCCTGCCACCCACAGAGCTTCTTCTCCGCCTCTGGTAGAAATAAAGGCGATTTCACTATTAAGCGGCGACCAGCCGGGTAGTATATCACTGCCAGTGCCTTTCGTGACCTGCCGCAGATTGCCTCCGCCACGCTCCACTTTCCAAATTAGCCACTCTCCGGAACGGTTGGAGTTGAAAACGACTTCGTCCCCATTGGGCGAAAACCCGCCCTGCCGGTTGCCAAGTGCCGTTGGTGCCAGCCGGGACACAGAATTGCCTCCCAAACGGTAGACCCACAGTTCGGAGGCTACGCGCTCGATATTACCCTGAGGGGTTCTAACAGGACGCCAGTTCCAAAAGGTTACGGAGGAATAGTCTCTGCTTTGGGCTGCCCCGCTGAAGTTGACGACGGTCGCGTCAACCTCAATAGCAGCTGCCGAGCCGGTCGAGAGATCCCAATTGATAAACTCGTATCGGATTAAGTTCGACGCATCCGCCGTTCCCGGCGAACGTAATCCGACAACATCGCGGCCATCGCGGGACCATCCCAGCAGCCGGTAAGTCTGATTTGCTCCGCCAATACGGCGTAAAAGTGCCCCATCCAGCGCCATTACTCCCAAGGCGGTTACATCGTCTTGCCCGGTGCCCCCTGTACCATACCACATTTCCAGCGCGAGCCGATCGTTACCCGGCGCCCAGGCACACTTAATGTTCAGCGGGCCGCTCAGCTCTTCGGAATCAACCATTTGTCGGAGGTTAAAACCGTCACTCGAACAGAGCCAAACTTCTGCCGACTTACCGTTATTGTCCAGCCGTGCAAAAGCCACGCGCCGCCCGTCTGGCGAAATCGCAACCTCCGAGAAAGGCACCACCCGGTCGGCAACCCTTTGCTTCCAGCCGCCCCAGCGCGGCGTACGCCACAAATGCCAGCTGTCGCCACCATCGAAAGAGGCACTGAAAAAAATGTAATTGCCATCCGTGGTCCAAATCGGACGCCCGAAGCGGGCCTGGCTTTGATAAGCCGTACGGAACCTGAGATCCACCGGCCGGGGAAGGTTATTACCGGCGGTATCCTTAATACTGGTAGTGATTTGCAGAGTATAAACACGGTCTGGCGACAACTGATTAACCGGTTTGACAATCCATTCCGTGGAATCAGCGCCTTGTTCTATGACCAAAGCGATCGACGGCTGCAGAGCAATGCCGCCCTTTACTGAAGCTTGATCCACACTACGGTTAAATTTCAGGCGAAATGAGCTGGTGATTGGCACATCCGTCAAACCGCCTTCCGGATAAGCTTCTACCAACTGGAGCTGTCCCGCTTCCCGCGGTGGGTTACGCCCAAAAGGTGTCCCTTTAAATGGATCATTAAGATCACAGCCCTGCAAACCGATCAACAGTATTAGCATAAACGGCACCCACAAAATCGGTGCCCACTTGATAATCAGTTTCATTCTTCGCGGCCTCCCTACCTGATCATCTATTAGCATTGCCAGCAGGGGCCGCCTTGCAGCGCAATAATGCTGCCTGTCGGAAGGCTTTTTTCCGGCATTGCAGGCTTTATTTGCCTGACTTGGATAAATAAAAAACCGGCTGCCCAGAGCCGGTCAAAAAGCAGATTAAAGGACTTCTCAAATGCCTCAAACGCCTCGTCCTACTTTGCGTAAACGTACGGATTCAGCCAAAGCCAACATTTCCTGAGCATGCTTTCTGGTCAAATCGGTGACTTCCGCCCCGCCTAACATGCGGGCCAGTTCTTCCACACGTTCCTTAAAATTGAGCTTACTGATCGAAACAATCGTCCGTTCATCCCGAACTGTTTTCTCTATATAGAAATGGCAATGTGCCATACTGGCTATCTGCGGTAAATGGGTGATACAGATCACCTGCCGGAACTGCGAGATTAGCAACATCTTTTCGCCTACTGCCTGGGCGGCCCGGCCGCCTACTCCGGCATCAATTTCGTCAAAGATCATGGTGGCAATCTCATCAACCTGACCCAGGATTGCTTTCAAAGCCAGCATTATGCGCGACAGCTCGCCACCGGACGCTATTTTGGATAAAGGCTTCGGTTCTTCGCCAGGGTTCGGCGAGACCAGGAACTCAATGGCATCAAATCCCTGCGGCCCAACAGCCAGCTTACTGCCATTCCAGAGCAATCCGTCCTCCGCTTTCCTCTGCTCGAAGGAGATAATAAAGCGCGTCTTCTGCATATGCAGATCTGCCAATTCCTTGCCGATGGCATCTTCCAGCATGGTAGCGGTTTGCCGCCGCTTGGCCGACAGTGCTCCCGCCGCGGTCGCCAGTTCTGTGCTGATCTGTTGGATTTCCGCCTCAATTTCAGCCCGGCGCTCATCATTGGCTGCATAGCTGTTTATTTCGGTACGCACTTTTTCTGCAAACACCAGTATTTCCGGGATTGTTGAACCATACTTGCGCTTCAGTTTGTGGATCTCATTAAGCCGCGTCTGGACTTCCTCAAGACGCTGCGGATTAAAATCAATATGATCCTGATAAGTCTTAATCTCCCGCGCAGCCTCTTCCGCCTGCGCAGCCGATTCACGTAACATTTCCACCACCGGCTGCAGCCGCTGATCAACCGCGGTCATTTGATCTAAGCGGCTAATTGCCTCCTCCAGCTGCGCCGTCGCTGGCACAGCATGATCGTCTCCTTCATAGATCAGAAAATAAGATTGGGCACAAGCTTCGAAGAGCTTTTCGGCACCCGCGAGGACACCGACTTCTTTTTGCAGTTCGTCTTCTTCATCAGGCCGTAAGTTGGCTTCCTCAATTTCAGATAATTGAAAACTGAGCAATTCCAGCTTCCGTGCCTTCTCTTGCTCATCAGTACGCAGTGTATGATATTCCGTTTTCAGCGCCGCCAATTGGTGATATTGCCGGCTGACTGTTGCACGCAATGTCAAGAGTGCTTCCCCGCCAAAATGATCTAGAATATCGACCTGCTTGTCTGGAGAAATCAGCGATTGATGATCATGCTGCCCATGGATGTCAACAAGCAAGGCACCCACTTCCGCTAGCGTGCTGACATTGACGGTTTGACCGTTTATGCGGCATCTGCTTTTTCCGGCGCGCCCCACTTCTCGGGCCATAATCAACGATTCGGCAGGATCATAGGCAATCCCCAGTTGCGACAATACTCCCATCAGCTGATGATTATGTTCGTCCGGTTCAAAGATAGCTTCAATATAGCATGCTTCCGCTCCGGTGCGAATCATCTCAGCTGAAAAGCGGCCTCCCAAAACAAGACCGAGCGCATCAATGATAATCGATTTTCCGGCACCGGTTTCGCCGGTAAGTATATTAAGTCCGCTGTCCCAAACGAGATGCAGATTCTCTATTAAGGCAAAGTCGCGCACCTGGATTTCCCTGAGCACTCGTTTTACCTCCTTAGTTTATGGAGCTTTTCTACCAGGGCTTCGACTACCTGCTTATGTCGCACAATCACTAGTGCTGAATCGTCGCCCGCGATTGTCCCGACAACTTCCCGCCAGTTTAGCTCATCCAACGCGGCGGCAACTGCGGGAGCACGACCTGTCAGTGTCTTAATCATGACCAAATTTTCAGCATAATCAATTCCGATGACCGAATCGTTAAAAATCCGTTCTGCCTGCTTCAATACATCACTGAGGGCACGGTCAAACGGCAATGCATACCGGTAGCCACCTTGGGGCATCGGGATTTTGACCAGTCCAAGCTCTTTAATGTCTCTGGATATCGTCGCCTGCGTAACCTCGATCCCTTCAGCACCCAACACATCGGTCAGCTCTTCCTGCGTCTGAATATCGCGATCCTTAATGGCCGCCAGTAAGAGCGCGTGCCTTTTCCCCTTCACCTCTGAACACCTCCACAAAATGAAAGAACAAAATAGAAATGACCAGCAATATTTTAAAAATCCGCTTCGCCAAGCCTGGACCAAAGACTGCGATAAAAATGCACCCGCTTTAGTCGTAGCAGTTTGGTACAATAGGGCGCATGACTGATTATGACGCTGTCTCCCATCCCGAATTGCTGCGGATTACGGCTGTCACTGGTCATGATCAACTCACGACCATAGCCGGGCCCGATTTGCAGATGCAGTTCTTCCTCACCGCTCAGGACGATCGAGCGCTGGTTCAAAGAATGCGGACAAATGGGCGTCACTACCGTTGCCTGTAAAGTAGGGTTAAGAATCGGCCCCCCGGCCGACAGCGAATAGGCCGTTGAACCAGTGGGGGTAGCCACAATTAAACCATCACAAAGGTAATTGGCCACCGGCTCGTCCTGGACTTTCAGTTCCAGACGTACGGCGCGCGACAGCGTCTTTTTTAAGAAGGCAAATTCATTCAGAGCCGGATCCACCGAAACTTGCTCGCCAGTGCCGGTGCGCTCGATTTTAGCTTCCAGCATCATGCGATTCTCAATCCGATAATGTCCTTTTGCCAAAGCTTCCGGTATTAGGTCGATTTCATCAATCTGAGCATCGGCCATAAATCCCAGTTTGCCAAGATTCACGCCCAGCAGTGGTATTTCTGACGGATAGAGCCGCCGGGCGGCTGCCAGCATGGAACCGTCCCCGCCCAGAACGATAACTAACTCCGCCTCTGCAATGGCCTGGGTAATCTCGGCATAGCCTTTGCCACTACTCCGGGGCGAGTCTGGCGGCGTTTCGGCACCGATGATCGCCTGAAAGCCTTTCGCTTCCAGGGAATCAGCCAGTTTTTCGGCAAGTTCTGCGGAACGCTGCTTGACAGCACTGGGCAAAAGTGCAATTTTCCTCATTGCTGCCTCCAATCATAATTAACGATTAATTATTCGGCGTTCAGCCTGTTTTTTCCTTTCAAACTCTTTCAGCTTCTGTCTCACGACGTGTTTTTTCAATCATCTGGGCAATGTGCTCTGGATCTGGCTCCCGATAGGATCCGCGCGACCACATCGTTAAAAATTCAAGATTGCCCTGCGGCCCCCTGATCGGCGAGCCAGTAATTTGGTCGAGGGCAAAGCCAGAATCTGCGGCGGACTTTGTTACCGACAGGATGACATCACGCTGCACTGCCGCGTCGCGCACAACGCCCCTTTTCCCCACCAATTCAGGACCTGCTTCGAATTGCGGCTTGATCAGAGTGATTACCGGCCCATTACCGGCTAGACATGCAGCGATGGAGGGGAAGATTTTGGCCAGGGATATAAATGAAACGTCTGCCACGACAAGATCGGGGCGCGGATCAAACAACGCCGGATCCAGATAGCGGGCATTCTTTCGCTCAAATACAATAACGCGCGTATCTCCGCGGAGTTTCCAAGCCAGCTGTCCGTAACCAACATCAACGGCATAGACTTTGGCAGAGCCGAACTGCAGCAGGCAGTCAGTAAAGCCGCCCGTAGATGCACCAATGTCCAGCGCAATGCGTCCGGAAGGATCAAACTCAAACTCCCGGAGCGCTTTTTCAAGCTTCAAGCCACCGCGGCTTACGTACGGATGGACCTCGCCAATTACTTCCAATACAATATCCGTGGCAACCGGCATCCCGGGCTTGTCCAGGCATCTATCGCCGGAACGGACTTGTCCGGCCATTAACGCCCGCTGCGCTTTTTCGCGGCTGTCAAAATGACCTCTGTCAACCAACAGCTTATCCAAACGCACTTTTCCGCTCATACGCCGGATACCTCAGAGACTCCAGCAACCTCGACAACCTCAGGGCACCCTTTTCTGCCAATCAGACCCTCTGCCGCCCGTTCAATGGCTTCCACACTCAGCCCGTATTTAGTCGTTAATATATCATAGCTGCCATGTTCGATGAAACGATCCGGCAAGCCGAGTACGGTCGCTGGAATATTGAGACCGCGTGCTTGCAGCAATTCCAAAACTGCACTGCCAAAACCGCCAGCTGCCACATTTTCCTCAATGGTAATCACTGCGCCGGTACGTTTGGCCCATTCCAGTATCAAGGTTTCGTCCAGAGGCTTAACATAACGGACATTTATGACCGCACAGGAGATCCCCGCATTCTGCAAACGTTCAGCGGCCTGCAGCGCCACTGCAACCATCGCGCCAACTGCCAGTATTGCAATGTCTTTGCCATGACGCAGTAATTCGCCTTTCCCCGACGGAAGCAAGCGCAACTCCCGGTCGAGTAAAACGCCGAGTCCATGACCTCTGGGATAGCGCAGTGCCACCGGACCGTCGAGGCGGAACGCGGTGTAGAGCATATGCCTTAATTCATTTTCATCTTTCGGAGCCATGATGGTCAAATTCGGAATATGACGCAGATAGGAATAATCAAAAATGCCGTGATGGGTAGGCCCATCCTCGCCAACGATGCCGGCGCGATCAATGGCTAATACCACAGGCAGCTTCTGCAGACAGATATCCATCATGATTTGATCATAAGCGCGCTGCAAAAAAGTGGAGTAAATCGCCACCAATGGCCTCAGACCGCCACGGGCCATGCCAGCTGCCAGCGAAAGCGCATGCTGTTCAGCGATACCGACATCAAAAAAGCGTTCCGGGTAACGACGGGCAAACCGATCTAGGCCGGTTCCTTGCGGCATGGCAGCCGTGATCGCCACAATACGGTCATCAACTGCGCCTAATTCGGTGATGGTTTGTCCGAAAATTCGCGTATAGGAAGGTGGCCCATTTTCGGGATAGACTTGTCCAGTGGCTACATCAAAGGGATTAGTGCCATGAAACTTTTGTGGATTTTCCTCTGCGGGCTGATAACCCTTCCCTTTCACAGTCCGGACATGGATCAGCACCGGACCACCCCTGCTAAGAGCATCCATCAAGGTTCTGCGCATCGCCCCGATATTATGACCGTCCACGGGACCGAAATAAGTGAAGCCCAGCTCTTCAAAAAGCATGCCAGGCACCACAAAGTATTTCAGGCTCGCCTTCATACGACTTAACAAACCTGCCAGTTTGGGTCCGACGAGGGGAATTTGGCGGATCGCCTTTGATAAACCTTCGCGGATCCGGTATATGGTGGGGTTAGCGCGCATCCGCGACAAATAGCCAGCCATGGCCCCTACATTCGGCGCGATGGACATCTCATTGTCGTTTAGAATGACGATCAAATTCAAACCACTATGTCCGGCATGATCCAGCGCTTCAAAAGCAACCCCGCCGGTCAGTGCGCCATCACCAATTACTGCGGCAATACGATTACTGGCACCTTTCTGATCGCGGGCGATGGCCAATCCCACCGCTGCGGAAATGGAAGTGCTGGCATGTCCGGTGTCCATGATATCATGAGGGCTTTCGGCGCTTTTGGGAAAGCCACTTAGCCCTCCGTATTTACGCAGGGTTGCAAATTGATCTTTGCGTCCGGTCAGTATTTTATGTACATAGGATTGATGACCGACATCCCAAACAATTTGGTCTTCCGGGCTGTTAAATAGACTATGCAGTGCCAGAGTTAATTCAACTACGCCCAAATTGGCAGCCAAATGCCCGCCGGTCTGACTAACCGAATGCACCAGAAACTGGCGTATTTCTTCAGCCAGTTGCCCCAACTGTTCTTCGCTTAGTTTTTTCAGATCCTCGGGGCCTGAAATACTCGGCAACAATTCGCTCACATAAATTACCTCACCCGTTTGGAGCTTTCTTGCTCGGTTTGCAGCCATTTCCATTCCCTTTGACTGCCTTTTTGCGACGGTTCTTCTTGTTCGATTCCTCAACACGTTTGGATATACGATTCCCCAAAAGGCCATCGACAGCCATAATAGCCCGACCTGTCACCAGGAGGATGCTTTCAGGCTCGTTAATGGCATAGTTTTTCCCGGCTGCTTTGCCACCGACTGTCAGGGCGGCAATCAACCCAACGATGAGCACACTCATGATACTCTCGCGGACCCCCAGCGCTACCGATAAGTAGACTACGAGCGCGGCTCCTGAAGCGCCGCTGGTGGTACCACAGATATCACCGATCACGTCATTACAAATATTAGCGACCCGGTCTGCCCGGCGAACTAAGTAAATCGCCCAGCGAGCACCTGGAACGCGGTCAGACGCCATGGCATGTAGCGCACCTTCGTCGGCCGCTGTAACCGATGTTCCTATCAGATCAAAAATAATTCCGACCCCGATAATCACGAGCAAGATTATCATGGCCGGCAAAAACGACAATTGCCCCATAGCGAACGTCGAAGACAATATAACTGCGGTAAAAAATGTGACTATTCCGGTCTTAATGGCTCCGGAATACTTACCCAAAAAATGAACACCCCATTTTCAACACATGGCAGAGTATATCCGTATCAAAATGTTATCAAAGATCACATTCATGAAAAATATGCTGGGGACGGTCAACTGCCGAGTAAATATTGTGGCTTAGGTCCAGCAGGTTTTCCCATGCGACCTCCCAAGCGTTGCCGCCCGGGCGGTTTCCCTTTATGGCCGATTCGCTGCGTTGCCGACAGCGAGACTGGATTACCACTTAGTCCACACTGCAATCCCCGACAGAATACCAAAATGGAACAGCCTAGGAGTTTTCCTCGACAGGTGAAAAAACCGCTTAGCCTCTTTTGCAGACCAGATTTCAAACGGCAGAGAGTTCATGCCTCCGGCCAGAGACATATGAACTTGACCCGTTATCCCGCCCGTTCCACTTCAAGGCAGGCTACACTGCACCCGGCTCTTAAGTAATCAGAGAAAACTTCGAACCGAAATGCAGGTTTACCCCCAAGCCGTAGTAGGCCTCTCGGCTTTCCACGAACTTGGGCCTCCACGGTGGCGGGGTCAACACCCGCATGCCATTGCGGATTGCCCCATCCCCTTAACCCCCAGCACCAACCCCCGACTGGGCGTCAGAAGCCAGCACAAGGGACTTCATCGATGTGCCCTTCGACGGCTTTTTAGGGCCGTCCTGAGCGGCAGTTCACCTGACTAGGATACTGCACCATCCCCTAGCATAACTATTATAGCATTATACCATCAAATCGGCAACTTGACCAGAGCCGCAAACAGACGATCCTTCTGGAATTGCTGAGTTTTGACGGTCAGTAACCCACTTTTTTCTTATTATGAAAATACAGTATGATCACCTTGTAAAAACGCTGCGCTGTCATCCCAAAAAGAGAAACGCAAAAGCGATACCGAGCAGTGCGCCGACGAATACCTCAAATGGCGTATGCCCCAGCAGTTCTTTCAGCCTCTTGTTTTGAATGCGTCCCAGCTGTGAGTATTCTTCCACAATTTTATTAAGAACCGCAGCCTGCTGTCCGGCGGCATAGCGTACGCCGGCAGCGTCAAACATCACTACCACCGCAAAACAAATTGCCAAAGCTGCGATTGAGCTGTGCCATCCTTCTACCAGTGCCACTCCGGTCGCCAGCGAACAGACAAAGGCTGAGTGCGAACTAGGCATCCCGCCTGCCCCTACCAGCCTGCGGAAGTCGATCTTCTTCTTTTTCCAGCAGTCAAAGATTACTTTGAGGATCTGCGCAATCGCCCAAGAAAATATGGCGACATTGAGAACTGTATTGCCAGCAATGTGCAGAATAGTTAGATCACCTCTATCAAAGCATTCTAAAGTTGAAAGTCAGATTATTGGTCCCGCCCCAGGACGGATTCTGCCAGATCGATCAAATCGGCGGCCTTGTCGCCAAAAAGGGTGAGGCTCTGGCAGGCTTTCTCCACTTCATGCTGTGCAAGTGCTTTGGCCTGTTCCAGACCATAATGAGAAACATAGGTAGCTTTCTGCTTCTTAGCATCGCTCCCGGTTGCCTTTCCTAATCGGCTGCTTTCACCGCTGACATCCAGAATATCATCCGTAATTTGAAACGCCAAGCCAAATGACTCCGCGTAAGCGGTCAAAGCGCACATTTCGTTGGCTCCGGTCCCGGCGGCAAGGCCACCCATGCGTGCGGCGGCTTTGATTAGTGCACCGGTTTTGGCAGCGTCCAGGACAGCCAGTTCCGACAATTCCAGAACTTTGCCTTCACTCTGCAGATCAATCGTTTGTCCGCCAATCATTCCGGCGCATCCCGCTGCCGCTGACAATTCCTTGATCATTGAGATCCTGGTGGCCGCCTCTAACTCATGCGGTGCGTCACACAAAACCTCAAACGCCCTCGTGAGCAAGGCATCGCCTGCCAGGACCGCCATACCTTCGCCGAATACTTTATGATTAGATGGTTTGCCGCGCCGAAAATCATCATTGTCCATACACGGCAGGTCATCATGAATCAAAGAGTAGGCATGCACCATTTCGATTGCGCAGGCTGCCGGGTAGGCGCATTCCGCCTTCCCGCCGTTCATTTCACAGGATTTGACTGCCAGATAGGCCCGCAGGCGTTTACCGCCACCCAAGACTGAATAGCGCATGGCCTGATAAATAATTGCCGGGTAAGTGCTTTCCGGTGGAAGATACTTGTCCAGTTCTTTTTCGATAATAGCAGCTACTTGTGCCAGAGAATCCGGCGCCTTCATTGGTTTACCCTCTTTCTTCCGGATCAAAATCGCTGGTCTGAATGTCGCCATTCTCGGCATACTCCATATTAAGAATTTGCAGCCGGCCTTCCACTTCGTCAAGTTTCTTATGACAGCTGCGCGAGAGCCGGATGCCTTCTTCATAAAGCTTCAAATTCTCTGCCAATGTTTTTTCGCCCGATTCCAAGATTGACACAATTTCTTCCAGCCGTGTCAGATCTTCTTCAAAACTTTTATTTTTCGAACTTTTGTTATCTGAAACTTCATTCTGCGCCACCTAACTATGCCTCCTCCCCGTCGTACCTAAATGTCCTCGGCATCCCCGGCGTCCTCCACATCTTCAACCAAGCAGGTCAGCCTGCCGGAAGCGAGGATTACCTTAACCGCATCGCCTCTGTGCACCTCAGATGCCTTACGCACCAACTGTTCTTGCTGATTCAGACAGATACTATAGCCGCGCCGCAAAGTCCCCAGCGGACTAAGGGCCTCCAATCTGCCAATGGCTCCGTTGAATTGGCTCTTTCTGTTTTCCAGAGCGATCAGCATCGCCCGGCCCATTCTTACAGAAAGTTGGTCAATTTCCTGACGCCGGCCGCCCAAGAAACGCTCCGGGCGAGACAAAACGGCAGATGTCTCCAGGCGCTGCACCTCCCGGCGCATTTGCTCAATCCGCTTCGCCAGCGTCCGCGTCATCCGGCTGTCCAATTGCAGCAAGTGCCGACAGAATTGTGCGCCATCAGCTGTAGCCAGTTCAGCAGCAGCAGAAGGCGTCGGGGCCCGTAGATCAGCGGCCAGATCCGTCAATGTAAAATCCGTCTCATGCCCAACGGCGCTGATTATTGGTATCGGGGCGCTCGCCACCTCCCGCACTAGGACTTCTTCGTTGAAAGCCCAGAGCTCTTCAATGGAGCCTCCGCCACGCCCGATAATGGCGCTATCAGCTCCGACCATCCCCAGCAGACGCACTGCTTTGGCCAGACTCTCGGCCGCCCCAGCGCCTTGGACTTGGGCTGGGATAATAATGATATCCACATCGGTACGACGTCGGCGCAATACTTTGATCATGTCGCGCACTGCCGCTCCGGTGGGCGAAGTGATTAGAGCCACCTTGGCGGGCATTTCGGGAATCGGCCGTTTGCGGGAATTATCAAACAAGCCTTCTACCGTCAATTTTTCTTTCAGCTGTTCATAGGCTAAAAAAAGCGATCCTAATCCGGACGGTTCCATAGCGTCGATATATAACTGGTATTCACCGCTCTTAGGATAAATCGTAATGGATCCATGAGCCATAACTGCCATACCATCCGTTGGACGAAACCGCAGCCGCAAATTATGTCCCTTGAACATCACGCATTTTAAGCGAGCCGTGCTGTCTTTTATGGTAAAATACATATGCCCGGAAGAATGGCGCATGAAATTCGACAGTTCGCCTTCCACCCAAATTCCCTGCAGAGTCGGATCGGTTTCCAGCTTCGACTGCAGATATATGGTAAGCTCCCCAACACTTAGTATTTGTCTTGGCAAACACCACTACCCCATTTCTTCGCTCAGGTCTCCGCTGCATTAATTACAAGATCCACGCGCCTGCTTCCTGCAAATCGCATGGTTTTTATTTAAGAAAAGCCGTGCCGTAGAATCCCGCGGCACGGCCTTGACCCTATTTACGAGCTTTTTTCTATAGATCTCTCTTGCGCCACCAGGAGCGCCCCACCAAGAATATCAATACTGCGAAAGCGATCCAGGGCGTCACGGTCACAATGAATGCCAGTAACCCGGCCACCGAATCCCAGAGCTGCCTGCCCAGGCGGCGCAGCGCTTCGATGAATGGCGAAGGTGCTGCATCATCCTGCTCATTGCCGGGCGCTACAACCGCAAAATAAATGTCGGAAAAATCTGTACGGCGCTGCAGGTATTGCAGTCTGCCAGTCAAACGCTCAATTTCTTCACGCACGCGACCCAGCTCGTTTTGGACCGCCAGAATTTCTTCAACATTGCGCGCCTTAGTCATGATCAGATTCAATTGATCTTCCTGAGAACGCCAGTTTTTCAGGCGGGCTTCCAGGTCAACAAATTCTTCGGTGACATCCTGACCACTCACGTTTTTATGGAGCACTTTGCCTAGATCCGGCAGTTGGCTCAAGATCTGATCGAACATTTCCGAAGGCACCGCAATTTGAACGTTACCTGACAAACGTTCTTCGGAATCAGGATTATCAGGATCCGGATCACTGGTGTTACGACGGATTGAAGACTGCTGCACGTATCCGCCAAAGGAGGCCGCCAGCATTTCAATGCGATTACAGGTCTCTTCCACTGCGCTGGTTTCGATCGTCACCTGCGCGGTTCTGATGATCTTCCTTTGCTGAGCAAGCAGCGGGGCCGCAAGCGGGGCCGCGGCCTTACTGAACGCTTGATTAGCATTACCAGATGCAATGCTACCCTGTGGCGCTACTCCGCGCAAGTTGGCTCCTTCCCCAGCACCCGCCCCCGCACCAAATGGTTCCGCTTCCATCATGGTCATGGGAGCTCTGTCCGCCATCAAACCGGCATCCTGATCCTCGGCAATGGTCTTGTTGTATCCATAAACACCATCATGATCGGCCAACGGCTGAGAGCGATAGCTATTGCCGATCACGACACTTAACCCGATGGCCCCGATCAAAACTGCCGCAGCAGCCAGTTTCGGAAGCATGCCGCCGCCCCTGAATCCGAAGCTGCGGGCAAAACGATTATCCGCATGATCCTTGCGCTTGCGCGGCAGGCCTTCAGCGGCAACCACCCGATCGCGCCAGCCTTTCCGAAAACTGTCCGGGACGACAACCTCATCGGTCTGCAGGGCGTCTAACGCCTCGTTGTAACTGGCCCACGCGTCCGCACACTTGGGGCAATGCGCCAGATGCGTCACAAGTTGATCTTTAAGGTCATCGGTAATTGTACCGTCGCGCCACGCTGAGAAATACTCTTCGATATTAGCACACCGCATGGCCTTCACCCCTTCCACTTAACACGACAAACTGTTTCCGGAACGCATCCCGTGCCCGGTTTAGTCGTGATTTGACTGTTCCAGCCGCCAGACCGAGAATAGCCCCGATCTCGCCATATTCTAAACCCTCGATCTCCCGTAAGACAAGCACTGCCCGATGATCAGGACTTAGACTTGCCATGGCGGCTCTGACTTGGCGACTGGTCTCGTCACGCACCACTTTTTCTTCCGGCCCGGTATGGCTGGACTCCATATTTTCCGATAACCCTTGGATAGCCTGTTTTTTGCGACGGCGCGTCTCATCAATGCAAAGGTTAACAGTAATGCGATAAATCCATGTTGAAAACGCAGCGCGCCACCCATAACTCGCTAGACGCTCGTAAATGCGAATCATCGCCTCCTGCGCCACATCTCCGGCATCCTGGGGATCAGAGAAAAATCTGGCGGCCAACTTAAAGATGCGTTCTTCATAGCGGCTCAGCAGTTCTTCGACTGCCGCAGCGTCCCCGCATTGGGCTTTTTGAATCAAAAGCCTTTCTTCCAATGCCCCCGCCCCCTTCTACTCCTTTGACGAATGATAATAGCACAGTGTTCCATGAAAACACTGCCTTTTTGCAAATACAATAGCAGCTTCCATTATATCGTAAATATGCGCTACACAGCGGACGTTCCCGCAGAAATCACCAAATGATCTTGGATCCGGTGGCGGCCGATGCCAAATCCGGCTCTTCCAGCCACTGCTGCCAGAAGAATACCGTCCTGTGTTGTTGCCCCAGTAACCCCATGATCTACTTGCAGGAATAACCATTGTGATCGGCTAAATGAAAACACAGAAACCCTGATGTTATGTAAACAACAATCACTACGGCTAATGCCTTAAGGGAGGGCTCAACATGAATCTGCTGCGTCGCATCGCCATTATTACTTTCCTGACTACCGCCTGTCTACTTCTGCTGGCGTTTCCCGCCTCGGCGGCCCTCGATGATATTAGAGGTAACTGGGCGGAAACTGCCATTCGGGATCTAAAAAGCGCTGGCATCATTAACGGTTATCCGGATGGAACATTTAAACCTGACCGTTCGCTCACCAGGGCGGAATTTGCCAAACTGGTTGTCGAGACTTTTGATCTCCCCACCGCGGAGGCAGTCTCTTTCCCGGATACCAGGACACACTGGGCGAAAGAATACATCTCTGCCGTAGGCACGGACTATATGACCGGCTATGCTGATGGCGCTTTCCGCCCGGAACGTAACATTTCCAGAGCAGAAGCGGCTGCGGTAATTACCCGCATTATGAAACTGGGTACTGATAATGAAAAGCCTCTGAAACCCTGGAATGCGAGTTTCGCAGATGTCCCCAGAGAACACTGGGCATTCCAGCAGATTGAAATTGCCCGACATATCGGCATTCTGCCCAACTACGAAAGCAATTTCGCACCGGATCGTGCCCTCCAGCGCGACGAAGTTGCCTGGATGCTATGGAAGGCGCACAACCTGAATGTTGTGACAGGCAGCGTCGCAGCGGTTGACCTTACGCAAAACAAACTGACCGTGTTACCGGACGAGGGCGACTTGGTGGAAGCAACGGTCGATTTGGATACTGCCATGTTTCGTAACAATGTAGGCACCGAACTGAATGACATTCTTGACGGCGACGAGGTGCGCGTAGTGTTGGATGCCAGTGGCAATGCCCGCTACGTCAAATCGTATGGTGCCGTCAACTCCAATGATTTGGCGGCGCGCGCCAGTTCATACCTGAAAGGACGCATCACCCCGGATCAGATTCAGGCCATCGTCGCGGGTGACTGGGAGTCAGTCAAAGCGAACTTCAAGGGAGAACTCTACGATCAGCTGTTGAAATATGGCGCCACGCCTGCCGAAGCAGAAACCATCCTCATGGCCGACTGGGGTTCGCTTACTGAACTCGGCCGAGAACGACTGGCTGATTCCATCGCCGCTGAGCTTGGCCTGGATCCCAGCATGGTCGCCTTGATTATGGGCCAGAATCTGGGCGGTCTCCTCAATATCGGCAGCCTGTCCCAATTGGGTCAATCCGGTACCGGCAGCACGCTCCTGGGACAATTACTGCAATTCCTGCCCGGTTTTCAACCGGCCAGCTGATTATCGGCCCGCTGATTGGTCGGGTAGGTAAACCGTACGCCCGCTTAGTAGCAGACACTAGGCGGGCGTCTACTATTGCTCGCTACCGGCAGCCGCCGTTTGAGTCTGCGCCTGACTTTCAACATCAGTAAGCGTAAACGCCAGTGCTGTTTCAAAAACAATGGTATATCCGGAATGCTCCTCTCCGGAATGTTCCTCTCCCTGTTCGATTCTGAACCGGCCATCCGCGCTTTCGATGAGGGCCTGCGCCGGAATATAAGACTTATCACCGGCTTTGATCGCCTGCTTGCTCCAGTCAATGGCCAGGCCTTGTAGTGGTCTGATATTACCAATTCCCGCCAGCCAGAGGATTGCCCACGCTGATTCTGAAGGAATCCAAATTTCATCAGGCGTATAATAGATGTCAAAACTGACTGGACCCATCTCCAGCACGCTTTTAACTGGCAGCCACAATTTATTACCTCCGCCCACGCTGCCCCAGCTGCTCCCGCCGCCCACACCTGCCAGCGCTAAAGCCCTGGCCAAATACCAGTCGGTGCGACCGCCAAAATCTGTGGCGGCAAATGAGGCGGCGATCTCCTCCGCCGACGGGAACGGCTTTTGATAAACGTTTTTAAAAATCTGCATCTGCCAGCCTTCCGCAACAAGCAGCGGTTCAACCAGCTGGTAGGTGATGGTGACCGGCATCCCGACCGTTACATAGGCAGCCAATTCAGTGACATGCTGATTATACATTCGAATGCAACCTAGCGAAACGGCCGTTCTTACCGTGTCATCCTTGCCATTACCATGAATTCCAACGCCATCCCTGGTGACTCCAAACCACCATGACCCCAAGGGGTTATTGGGACCGGGCGGAACTGCTTTTCTCCCATCACTTGGATACCAGGTGGGATTTTTAACGCGGTTGAGCACATGGAATGTTCCGGTGGGCGTTTGTTTGGTAGGCTTGCCAATTGCCACGGGATAGGAGTGGTAAGGCTTGCCGTCACGTACCAGAGTTAGGCGGAAGGCGGGGAGATTAATCTCGATTGACCATGCGGTTTTTAGTGCGGCTGTTTCCGTGGGCGCGCTCGCGCTTTTGTCACCAGAAGTCTCCGGTTCAGCGTAGGCAAAACCCGCCGACATCAGAATCATGACAGTAATCATGAAGCATCTCAACCACTGCCGCACAGAAAAACGCCTCCTTTGGGAGCATAAATCAATCAATTTTATGCTCCCAAAGAAGCGTCAATGCGCGTCCTGATAATGACTTTTCAGTTTTTCCAGAAATCCGCCAGTGCGGTCAAGTACTCTTTGTTCGAAAACGGTCGGCCCGGCATAAACCAATCCGGAGGCAGCAACTCAATATAGCGTTCGTCAGCAAGGCGGTCATCGACCAGCAGCACTACACCCTTATCGTCTGGGGTCCGGAACACCCGCCCGGCTGACTGGATTACGCGGATTAATCCGGGGACCAGATAAGCATAGAAAAATCCATTGCCATTACGCTCATCAAAATACATACGGATCAGTTCCTGTTCATCACTCAAGCCCGGGAGGCCCGGTCCGACAATCAGTACCCCGATCAATTTCTCGCCGGGCAAATCGACGGCCTCGCCAAACAAACCGCCCAAGACAGCCAGTCCCAGGTTCGAACGTTCCGGAACATTGGCGGTTACTCTGCGGATGAACTCCTCCTTCTGCCGCTCAGTCATGGATGGCCGCTGCGTGTAAACGGCGATTCTGCCACCCGCCATGGCCTTGATATAGGGCTCCGTTTCCCGGAGGTATGCATAGGATGGAAAAAACGCCAAATAGTTGCCGCGATGCGCCTCAGCCATGTCAATGACACATTGAGCCACCTGTCCGACGGAAGCCGCTCGGGCGCGATAGCGTGTGTCCACTCCCGGTATATGCAGGTAAAGCCGGTTTTCCTGAGGGAAAGGTGATGTCAGCCGTGCGTTCAGCGCATCCGGTTCAGCACCTAGTAATTCCTGAAAATAACCAAAAGGCGATAAAGTTGCAGAGAAGAACAGCGTAGAACTGCTGAAATCCAGCCGCTTTCGCAGCAGCGGACCCGGATTCAGGCACTGCAAATGCAGCACTTCGTCCGCATCCTCTTTTTTGACATAGAGCGCGTAATGCTCATTAATCATGGTGACGATTCGGGCAAAACCAGCGATCTTATAATAATGTTCCAGCACGCGATCCTGTGATGGCCCAAACGGTATCCCCGGCAGTAATTTCTGCGTGCGATCCAACAAGCGTTCCAGTGACGGCGGCAGCATCTCTGGCAGCCGCGCCATCTGGACCCCGGGCCGCTGTTCTTGCTCCATCTCATTGCGCCAGCCGCCGAAAAACTGATCGACCGCTTCGCAGGCTTGTGCCATGCCGCCGTCTGTCCCGGTCTCATTCAACAGCGCTGCCAGATCGCTGCGGGACATCGTTGCCGAATACATTTCGCGCCCTCTGGTTACCAGGTTGTGCGCTTCATCCACCAAAAAAAGAAAACGGCCTTTCGCACCAGGCATAAAAAACCGCTTCAGAAAAACCCGCGGATCGAAGACATAGTTATAGTCGCAGACAATCAGATCCGCGTGCAGAGTCAGATCCAGCGTTAATTCAAAAGGACAGGCCTCCGCCGCCCGCCCAGCCTCCGCCACCGCTTCCGGTAGAATCAATTCTTCCGCCAGCAGCATCGGCAGTAATTCCCGAACTTTATCGTAGTAGCGGGCGAGATAGGCGCAAGCTGCCGGGTGACAGCGGTTTCCAGGCGAGAGGCAAACGCGTTCCTTCGCTTCGATGAATACTGTGCGCAGACGCAAGCCCTGCTCCATGGCAGATGCGATTGTTTTGCGGACGATTTCCTTACCAGCTGTTTTGGCAGTCAAAAAGAAAATCTGATCATAACGATCCCCGGCGCTCAGGCGCTTCAGTGCCGGAAATAACACCGCGATGGTCTTGCCGATGCCAGTGGCTGCTTCCGCGATCAGATCCCGCTCTTGATCAATAGCCAGCGCTGCCAGATCCATCAGCTCGTCCTGCCCGAGGCGCCTGTCGCTGAAAGGAAACTCCAGCGCCTGTAGCGACTGGTTGCGTATGGTGACCCACCGGTCCCGATTGCGCAGCGCAGTCAGAAAAGCCTCCGCCATTCTTTCAAACAGACCGCTGCACTCTGTTGCGGAGTACGGCACCGTAAAGGATTTTTCCTCAAGGGTGTCGAGGTTCAGGTAGGTCAGTCTACCAGCCGCAGGTAGCTGCTCGTTTTCTGCAAAGAAATACATATATAATTTCAATTGGGCGGCATGCACTCCGCTTTCGTCCAACACCACATCCGCCAGGTTTAGGTAAGTCGTTTTGATTTCTTCAACAATCAGCATACCGGATTCCTCAAACAATCCGTCCGCACGACCCTGCACAATCAGGCGGTAATCGCCGCTGTCATGGCAGAACTTGACTGCCACCTCGCGGCGGTATCCTTCCGGTCGTTTCCCCGTCAGAAACTGATGACCTTCCGTACCATCCGTACCCCGACTGCTACTCTGATTTTTGGCGTTCAAGTCCTGTGGCAGGAAGACTGTCTCCAATAACTCCCGCACGCCGACTTTAATCTCTTTCAAGCTTTTCCCTTCCGGTCTGTGCTTTTACCTGTGCTCTTTCTTTTTGCAGTTCGCGCTGGACAATGCGATCCAGGATTTCAGCCGCCTTCTCAATGATATCGCGGCACTTGCGCTCTTCGGTACGGTAGCGCGCTTTGAGCGGGGCACAATCAATCGCGCCCAACTCGTCTTCAAATGCCTTGATTAACTCCGCCGTCAGTTCCTTAATACGGGTGCTCTCATGCGCCCGCTCTCTGACAAAGAGCGGGCCCAGCGCCATGATCGCGGCCGTCAGCGTCCCACAGACACCCTCAATTGCCATCCCGCCACCAAACCCTGCGGCCAATTTCAGATCCTGCGCATCCAATCCCATGCAATAAGCTTGATTAGCTCCTGAAAGAATCGTTTCCGCACAGTTCAGGTCTTCCTTAATCCCAAAACCTTGTTGCATCATTTTCCCCAGCATACACACAACCCCTTCTCATAATATAATCTTGTTAATGGAACTTTGGGGACGGTTCTAAAAGTTCCCTTTCCCATTATCTGGATACCAAAGTATCTGCAGCGTTCTGGGAACATTTCGCACTCTTCCTACGTCAAACAGACAGAACCGGATCCATCGGGGATGACCTTTGGACAGATTCTTTTGGATCAAAAAATGAAAATCAAAAAAAAGGGGGTTCCTTTCAATGCGTGTTGACAATAACAAATTACCCGTCATCTGTGGCCTATTCCTGCTGGTCGCTCTAGCCTTAGTCATATTAGTTGCCCAACCTGGCATTGCCAAAACCAGAACTGCATCTGCAGAAGACCCGCGTGAAATTCACGTGACCGGCGAAGGCATTGTCAGCGTAAAGCCCGACATCGCCTACCTGTCCCTCGGCGTTGAGTCCAAAGGAGCGACCGCCAAAGAGGCCCAGCAATCCAACAACCGGATTGCGACTAAATTAATCGAGGCACTTAAAGCGATGGGCATCGCCGAAGCTGATTTTGCAACCCAAAATCTGCAACTCTATCCCGAGACACGTTATGACTCCAAGACCAACCAGAGCATCCTGATCGGTTACCGCTCCAGTCATATCCTGCGCGTAACTGTCCGCGATATCGACCAGACTGGCGCAGTCATCGACGCACTCACCAATGTCGGCGGTAATGTTGTGCAAAACATTTCCTTCGGCCTTGCTGACGATACCAGCGTCCGGGATCAGGCTATCGAAAAAGCTGTTCAGGATGCCACCCACAAAGCGGAAATCCTCGCACGGGCCTCCGGAGTCAAACTCACTGGTGTGATGCTCATCAGCGATAATACCGTCACTCCGGTGCAACCGCTCCAGAATTACCGCAAAGAAATGGCCTCCGTGGCCGCAGATGCTCAAATTGCGGTCGGCAGTATCGATGTTCAGGCTGCGGTTCAGATGGTGTTTGGATTCTAGTAGTATTGCGGCCATTTTATTCACCCCGACCGCGCCATCCCGGCGGTCGGGGGTTTTTTTTCAGATTCGCAATTCGCCCGCGTGTGACCGCGTTTTCGCCCAGCTTATCCTTGATTTGGTCCACTGTTTGGTGCAGTTTTTTGAGGCGATCGCGGTCCTCTCCGCTAAACAAGCTTAGCTGTTCATCACTACCGCGCGTCAGGTTGCTGGCGCTTACTCCGAGTAAACGCACCTTTTTGCGACCCCACTCGACCTCGCGCGCCAGTTCCAATGCGGTACGGAAAATGACTTCTTCAAAATCAGTCGGGTTTATCAAACTGCGTCCCCGCGTAATCGTATGGAAGTTGGCATCTCGCAGTTTCAAGGTGATCGTGCGGGCCTGAACCTGATAACGCCGCATCCGGCGCGCCACTAAATCGGAAAGCTCCAGCAAAACCGCAGTCAGGTATTCGCGATCATCCGTGTCTTCCTGAAAAGTCGTTTCGTGCCCGATGCTCTTGGCATCCCCTTCTGTGACCACCGGACGGTTGTCAATACCACGGCTCAGTCGATACAGGTGTTCACCCGACTCCTTGCCGAAATTTCCGATGAGCAGCTCCAGCGGCACTTCGCGCAAAATACCGATCGTCGGAATGCCTAGATTCAGCAATGCTTGCTCAGTTTTGGGTCCGACACCCCAAATCCTCTTGACTGGCAAGTCTTTCATCAGATCATTGACGTCTTCGGGGTTTACAACCACAAAACCTTTGGGCTTGCGCAAATCGGATGCCAGTTTAGCGAGAAACTTGTTCGGCGCCACCCCGACCGAAGCTGTCAGCCGTTCCTCCATTTCAATGCGGTCCACAATTTCGCGCGCGATTTTCTCCGCCGTCCCAAACAACGTCTGACATTGGGTTACATCCAAAAAAGCCTCATCAATGGAGACCTGTTCAACCAATGGTGTGTAATCGCGCAAAATCTCCATAATGCGGCCTGACGATTCTTCATATTTACGCATATGACCATTGACAAAAATGCCATTCGGACAGAGTTCTTTGGCCTGACGCAGCGGCATGGCCGATCGAACGCCATACTTTCGCGCCTCATAAGAGCATGTGGAAACAACTCCACGATAGCGCGGATCTCCGCCGACGATGACCGGTTTACCCCGTAACGCCGGGTTATCGCGCTGCTCTACGGCGGCAAAAAACGCATCCATATCGATGTGAATAATCCTCTGCATGCGATAACCTCACCGCTGTCGATTTTTGATCTTGACCGTGATCGCCTCGTGACCGCCTTAGGCATCCGAATTCACTTTCTACTGCGCCTTGACAAACTCCTGCACTTTACGCACAATCACCGTAGGCTCCTGTTCCGTGCGATCAATACGCCCCCAGACCAGCAGTGGCCTGTCATTATTAGCAGCAAAAAGATGCCCATATTTCTGCAGTACAGTCGGAAAAACGACCAGATCCGCGCGACCCTGCTTATCTTCTAAAGTCGCGAATAACATGCGTTTACCATCGCGGGTACGATTGCCGCGAGCGGCACCGACGCACCCGCATAAAAACACGGCATCGCCATGTTCCAGCTCGCCGACATCGGCAGCTGACCGCACCCCTAACGCGCGGATCGCCTCTTCATAAGAGTCCAGTGGGTGACTTGTCAGGTAAAAGCCAAGCAGCTCCCGCTCCATCTTCAGTCTTTCAGCGTCACTGAACTCAGGTGGAGAATAACTGACGAACGCGTCACAAACCCGGCCCCGCCGATCGGCCCCCTGCGCCCCGGCCGTCATATCCGTCCAATCCATGCGTTCCGCCCCCGGCAGCGCCAACTGTCCCTGCATCAGGCGGGCCCGTTCCGCCTCCGCCTCCTTGCGCCCGCTATCCCACAAACCCTGCAGCGCCAGCAGCTTTCCCGGCCTGGTACCGCCAAAGCAGTCAAACGCTCCGACCTTGATTAGATGCGTGATCGCCTTTTTGCTCAGTGCGCCGCTCATCCGACTGCAAAAGTCCGCAAAAGACCTGTAATCGCTGCGCTTTCTTTCCGCCAGAATCGCCGCCACAGCCTTTTCTCCCAAGTCGCGCACCAACCCTAGACCGGCCCTGATTGATCCTCCTTCTGGAGTAAACAAAACCTCGCTGCGGTTGATATCCGGCAGCAGTAATCGGATTCCCAGATAATGCAGTTCGCTGAGATACTGATCAAACCTTTCCCTCCAGCCATAATTCAGCGAAAGCAAATTGGCGAAATAAGGTACCGGATAGTAGCAGCGTAGCCATACAGTACGAATCGCCGTACGCGCATACGCTGCCGCATGCGCCTTGGCAAAACCGTAACTGCCAAATTCGCGGATCAACGCGAATACTTTGGCGGCCGTCCCACCGGGAATGCCATTTGTGCGCGCTCCGGCAACAAAGTGGTCACCCTCGCGTTCCAGTGCTGCCTGATCAGTCTTAGCGATGGCTTTGCGCAAAATGTCCGCGCGCCCCAGCGAATAGCCCGCCATCACCTGAGCCACTTGCATCACTTGTTCCTGATAAAGGATAACCCCGTAAGTATCCCTCAGCACCGGCTTCAGAATTGGATGAAAATAGGACACCGGTTCCAGCCCATGCCGCCGCCTGATAAATGATTCGTCCATGCCGCTGCCTAGCGGTCCAGGCCTGAACAAGGCGCAGATACACATGATATCTTCCAGGTTTTCGGGGCGCATCCGCCTAATCAACCGCCGCATTCCGGAACTCTCGAGTTGGAAAGTACCAATGGTTTCTCCTCTGCCAATCGCCGCGAAGACCGCCGGATCGTCGAGTGGAATATCCTCAATTTCGGAAATGGCACTACCACCGCAGCCGGTGATGCCGCCGCCGTCATCCATGCCACCGCCGCCACCCTCATGCTCCGCAACCCAGCGCACCGTCCGGTCCGCAATCGTCAAGTAACGCAAACCCAGCAAGTCAATTTTAAGCAGACCCAGGTCCTCGACAGCATGCATGTCTGCCTGGGTAATGATCTCTTCCCCGCCAGCCCGCTGCAAAGCCACATAATTCGAAAGCGGACCATCTGCCAGCACAACCCCGGCCGCATGCTGCGTCATATGCCTGGGGAGTCCCTGAATACGACCGGCAATCCGCACTATTTCACCGGCTTGCGACTCCTCCCGCAGCATGGTCTGCAGGCGCGGCGATTCCTTTAGCACCTGATTAATATCACGACTGTAAGCGGGTATCGCCCCGGCCAGCCGGTCAATCAGCTTCTGGTTGACTCCCAAGGCACGACCGACGTCCCTCACTGCCGCCCGCGGCCGCAGCGTTGTAAAGGCACCCAAATGTGCCACGTGTTCGCGTCCCCAGCGTTTTCTGATGTAGTCGAGCACCTGATAACGCCCCTCATGGCACAAATCAATATCGAGGTCCGGCATGCTAATGCGTTCCGGATTAAGAAAACGTTCGAAGATCAACCCGTGATCGAGCGGATTGACAGTGCTAATGTCCAGCAGATAAGAAACCATACTGCCAACGCCGCTGCCTCTCCCCGGACCAACCGGAATACCATTCCTCTTGGCATAAGACACAATATCATGCACGATTAAAAAGTATCCTGCAAACCCCATCTCCCCGATAATCTTGAGTTCGTGCTCCAGACGCGCGCTGACACTGCTGGGAATGTGCGCCCCAAATCTGGACGCCGCTCCGCTAAGGCACAGTTCTCTAAGATGTGCGAAGGTATCCCCGATCTTGCGACCACCTGCCGGTGTGTAAACCGGAATATGCAGGTTTTCCAAGTCAAGCCTCACATCGCAGCGCTCGGCAATTGCGACCGTATTACGCAGCGCTTCGGGAAGATCTGCAAACAACCGCTCCATTTCCTGCGGGCTTTTAAGATAATATTCCGAACTTGACAGCCGCAGCCTGTTTTTCTGAGTCAAAGTGCTCAGAGTCTGTACTGCCAGTAAGACGTCATGCACACGCCAATCCTCGCGTGCCACATAATGCACATCATTAGTGGCCACCACGCCGACCCCTGTCTCTCCGGCCATGGTGACCAAAGCCTTGTTAACCCGCTCCTCTTCCACTAAACCGTGTCTCTGTAATTCTAGATAAAAGCCTTCGCGCCCGAAGATATCGAGGTAGCATTCGAGATTTCTACGCGCACCCGCCGCATCCCCTACCAAAATACGGCTGGCAATTTCTCCCTTCAGGCACCCGGAAAGCGCAATTAAGCCCTTACTGTGCTCTGCCAACCAGTCGATTTCCACGCAAGGCTTGCCATGGAATCCGTCCAGGTGCGCCTTGGTCGACAGCTGAAGCAAATTGCGATAACCCTCCGCGTTCTCCGCTAGAATTGGCAGATGATAAGGCTGCCCATTGCGGTTTCTAATATAAAGCTCTGTGCCAAAAATTGCCTTCATGTCCTTCGCTAAAGCTCTTTTGTAAAAGGGTACCAGTCCATAAACTGCACCATGATCCGTTAGCGCCAAAGCTGTATGTCCCGATTGAGCCGCGGTTTCAATCAAGTCAGGAATACGGGCGCACCCATCCAGCAAGCTGTATTCGCTGTGCACATGCAGATGGACGAACCCGGCTTCCTTGCGGCAGTTATTCTCAGCGCAATCCGGCATGTTTCTCCCAGCCTCCGTTTTCCGAACGTATGTTCGATTACGATCTATATTATCTGCCCAGGCGGTCGCTTCCTGCTGGTTTAGGCTGAAAAGATCTTGGAAATTCTCTACAGGGAGGACGTTTTTGATGGCGAATTAAATTTGATGATGCGTATGCTCACTTATCGGGAGGGATTCCGATTGTTTACTGTCGATACCACTGGAGCGCGCCGGCTGCTGAAAGCGCTCAGCAAAGCCTCTCAGACCGGCAAGCTGCCCGATACTGAATGGTGCCAGGTCCTAAAGAGCGGCGGATACGAGCTTTTTTTTGCACACCATAACCATAATCCCGCAGGCACTTGCACCATAACTCCTGAGCTGTTTGGCGAGATGATCCGCTCCCTTATCGAAAATAACGCGTTCTATTCCGCCCCGCATGACAAGGCAGCCGGCATGCGCCAATCCTTTGAGAACGCCTTGCAGCAACTGCCGCAGCTCCAGCGGAATTTGGAGCAGTTGTCAAAAAGTGATTGGGCTGACAATGCTTTACGGTGCGCCGCTGAATGGCTTCCGGAAGACGCCCGCATCGAGGCCACCATCTTCATTCTTCTGGATGGAGTCAGTAATGGTTATGTTGATCATAACCGGATCGCCTTTGATTTGCTACAATATAACGGCGTGCCCGAGTCTCTGGAGGGGCCTGCCGCTCACGAATTGCACCGTATTGGATATCAGTCACTGTGTGATCCGGAGCTTCTGAACGGCACCGTGCCAGAATCGATTGCTTACCGTCTGGCCTCGACCTTCCTTGCGGAAGGCTGCGCCACTGCTTTCGTTTCCGGATTACCAGGGCCGCAGGATCCTGATTATGCGGCGTGGCAGGATCATGTCACCCGCTTGCCCGAATACTTCGCACTCATGAGGGATTATCTGGCTGGCATTGCCGCAGGAGATATTCCAGAATCCCAATTTGCGACTGACGTATCGCGCCTTTATATGCGCGGTGTTGCCTGCGTAATGGGCGTTACCATGGTCCAAACAGTCTGGAAAGCCTTTAGCAAAGGCGGAGTTTTCCACTGTCTGCGCAATACCGGCATGTTCTTTGACATTTACCGCCGAGCCATCGAACAGTTGCGTGCCGAAGGAGTTGGCGAAGGATTGTTCGATTTATGAGCGGTACCCGGCAAATTAGGAGCAACAGTCTTGCGTCGCGGACGCCGATGCTGTAAATTAAGATGTATAAACAAAACAAAACCGTCTTTGAAACCGCCATTACCTGCATTGTCAGGTTAGAATAGTATTTAAAGGAGCGATCATATGCCCACTACCAACCAAATCAGACAACAATTCCTGGACTTTTTTGCGCAGCGCGGACACACTGTCGTGCCTAGCGCTTCGCTGATCCCGAAAGACGATCCGACCTTGCTGTTTACCAACGCCGGTATGAATCAGTTTAAGGATATTTTCCTCGGAACCGGATCGCGCCCCTATGTACGCGCCACCAATTCACAAAAGTGCCTGCGTGTCAGCGGTAAGCATAACGATCTCGAGGAAGTCGGCCGCGACACTTACCACCACACCTTTTTTGAAATGCTAGGCAACTGGTCCTTTGGCGACTACTATAAGAAAGAGGCCATCAGCTGGGCTTGGGAACTGCTGACCGATGTCTGGAAACTGCCCAAAGATCGCCTCTATGCCACCGTCTATAAAACTGATGACGAAGCGGCGCAGCTCTGGGCGAAAGTGACCGATATCAATCCCGACCACATTCTGCGTTTCGCTGAAAAGGAAAACTTCTGGGAGATGGGCGATGTTGGCCCCTGCGGTCCTTGCAGTGAAATTCACATTGACCTGGGTCCAGATCGCTGTGATAAAGCTGATGTACCGGGTCATAAATGCAGTGTCAATGGAGACTGCTCCCGTTATATTGAGCTTTGGAATCTGGTGTTCATTCAGTATAACCGGCAACCGGATGGCAGTCTGGTTGATCTGCCTAATAAGCATGTTGATACCGGTATGGGCTTTGAGCGCATTGCCTCGGTGCTGCAAGGCAAACGTTCGAATTATGACATTGATTCATTTGCCGCTATCATTGCCGCGATTGAAAGAGCAACCGGGCGCAAATATGCAGATCCTGCCAATGTGGTTGCCATGCGCGCCATTGCGGACCATGTCCGGACTCTGACTTTCGCCATTGCTGATGGAGCGCTGCCTGGCAACGAAGGTCGTTCTTATGTGCTACGCCGTATTCTCAGAAGAGCCGCCCGCTTCGGGCGGACGCTCGGACAAGTGGATCCGTTTCTCTATAAGCTGGTACCGGATCTGACAGCAGTCATGGGAGATGCCTACCCAGAAATTAGGGAGCGCCAAGCGCACTGCGTTCAGGTCATTAAGGCTGAAGAAGAAGGTTTCGGACGTACCCTTGACAAAGGAATTGAGCTTTTCGAGGAAATCGCTGTCAAACTGCAACAACAAGGTCAGAACATTATATCCGGTTCTGATGTCTTTAAACTCTATGATACTTTTGGATTCCCACTGGATCTGACTGAACTGATGGCGCGCGAACGCGATCTGACAGTCGATCTTGAGGGTTTCAACCGGGAAATGGAACAGCAGCGCGAACGTGCCCGCAGTGCCGGAAGGTTCACCCGCGATGACGCCGAAGTACACTGGCAGTCCATGAACTCCGGCGACGATCAGAAATGCAGTTTCGTAGGTTATGACACTCTCAAGGTGAAATCGGCCGTGCTTGGCTGGGGCGAAGCTCCGGATCATTACCGGCTCATCACTGCCCAAACACCATTTTATGCGGAGATGGGTGGACAAGTTGGCGATACCGGCTTTGTGGAATTTGGCGGCAAACGGTATCGCGTAACCGGAACACATCGGGACGGCTCCCGTATTGTTCATAGCATTGAACGCCCTGCCAACGAGCAAATGCCTATGCCTGCTCCGCAGGAGTGCCTACTCAGCGTAGATCCGAAGCGCCGGTTAGCTATTGCCAGCCACCATACAGCTACGCACTTGCTGCACGCCGCCTTGCGGACTGTGCTTGGCGGCCATGTAAATCAAGCAGGTTCACTGGTAGCGCCCGATCGCCTGCGCTTTGACTTTACGCACTTTGAAAAAGTCTCTACCGAGCAGCTCCGGGCGATTGAGCAATTGGTCAATGAACAGATTAGCGCCGCCAAAGCAGTCGAGACTTCCGAGACAAGTTACGACGAAGCTGTAGCACAGGGTGCGACGGCCCTATTTGGCGAGAAATATGGCGATCAGGTTCGCGCTGTTAGAGTACCGGATTTCAGTCACGAACTTTGCGGCGGAACCCATGTCCGCAACACATCGCAAATTCAATATTTCCGCATTTTAAGCGAAAGCAGCATTGCCACCGGCGTAAGGCGCATTGAGGCCGTCGCTGGCCAAGCTGCTATTAAGGTGGCTGAGCTGGAAAGAACTGCTCTTGCCAAAACAGCCGCGCTACTGAAAGCTGATGCGGAGCATGTACCGGACCGTGTGGAAGCTTTGCTGGCCGATCTAGCCAAAGCGGCGCGCGATGCCAAATCCGCTGCCCAAGCCCGTGCCGGTGCTCAAGCCGCAGAGCTGCTGGAAAATGTACAGCAGATAAACGGCGTTAATCTGCTCGTGGCGCGTATGGACGGACTTTCTGCCGACCTGCTGCGCGAAGCGGTCGATCGTTTTAAATCCAGCTACTCCCCAGGCATTGTGCTGCTTGGCGGACTCGTGGAGGACAAGCCGTTTTTCGTAGCTGGTGTCACTAAAGACATGACGGCCAAAGTCCAGGCTGGCGCAATTGTTAAGGAAGCGGCTGCCATCACTGGTGGTGGCGGTGGCGGTCGGCCCGATATGGCGCAAGCCGGCGGGAAGGATGCCGCTAAGCTGGACGAAGCACTGACCAGAGGCAAAAATCTGATAACCGGAAAATTGAACTGAATGGGCCGAATGCACTAAATAGGTTTTGCCAGACTAAAATAATTTGAAAAGCCGGCTGCCACTCATTGCGAGTGTGCAGCCGGCTTTTGCCTTATCAAACTTCCCTATAAACGGAATCTCTTCAGCCGCAGTGAATTACTGACCACCGAAACCGATGAAAAAGCCATCGCCGCTCCGGCAATCACGGGGCTCAAAAATCCCAGGGCCGCCACAGGAATACCAACTGTATTATAGAAAAATGCCCAAAACAGGTTTTGCTTAATAACGCGCATCGTTTGCCGCGACATCCGCAAAGCCTGCGGGATGCTGCGCAAATCGCCATGCATTAGCGTAATATCGGCCGCCTCGATGGCCACATCCGTTCCTGTTCCAATAGCCATCCCGACGTCAGCAGCCGCCAAAGCCGGGGCATCATTAATCCCATCGCCAACCATCCCAACCAGATGGCCTTCAGACTTGAGCTTTTCGACTTGCTGCGCCTTATCTTCCGGTAAAACCTCAGCCAAGACGCGGTCTATTCCGACTTGGGCGGCGATCGCCTGCGCAGTGCGCTCGTTATCACCGGTGATCATTACAACAGTCACGCCCAACCCCTTCAGTGTCTGAACCGCTTCGGCCGATCCCTCTTTGACAGTATCCGCCACCGCGATAATACCAGCCGGTTGCCCGGCAATAGCCACCAACATGGCAGTTTTGCCCTGTGACTCAAAGAGCACCCGCTGTTCCTGAAAAGCCTCCGCCGCGATGCCTTTGGATTCCATTAGCCTGGTATTACCAATGAGCAAGGTTTGCCCTTCAACTACGGCAGCAACTCCATAGCCTGGCAAAGCTTCAAAACTGGTTGCTTCCGGTATGGTAATCCCGTTGTCCCGCGCTTTGATAACAATCGCCTGTGCCAGGGGATGCTCGCTGTTTTTTTCGACGGCGGCCGCCAGCCGCAACAGTCTCCCTTCCGCGTCGGCGTCGGTACCTGCGCACCCTTCCGCACCTGCACCTGCGCCCGCGCCAGCACCCGCGTCCGCCCCGCAAACCCTCACATCAGTAACCTGGGGCTCTCCCTTGGTAATGGTGCCTGTCTTATCAAGGATAATGGCTGTCAGGCTGTGGGCGCGTTCGAGGTGCTCGCCGCCCTTAAAGAGGATGCCATTCTCCGCGCCTTTACCGGTACCCACCATAATCGCCGTGGGCGTTGCCAATCCCAGCGCACAGGGGCAGGCAATCACCAGCACCGATGTGAAGTTAATCAGCGCCGTAGCAAATTCCCCCGTCAGGATATACCAGATAATGAACGTTAGAACCGCAATCCCCAGCACAGCTGGCACAAAGTAACCGCTAATCACGTCTGCCAGTCTCTGAATAGGGGCTTTCGAGCCTTGCGCCTCCTCAACCAAACGGATAATCCTGGCCAATACCGTATCTTTGCCGGTTTTTTCGGCTCTAAATTTCAGCAGTCCGTTTTTGTTAATCGTCGCACCGGTAACCGCATCCCCCGGCTCCTTTTCCACCGGCAGACTCTCGCCGGTAAGCATGGATTCATCAACAGCTGAGTGCCCTTCGAGCACCTGACCGTCAACCGGAATCCGTTCACCGGGGCGCACAATCACCACATCTCCCGGCACTACTTCTGCGACCGCAATTTCGAGCTCCTGCCCGTTCCTGATGACCCAGGCAGTCTTTGGCACAAGACCCATCAGCTTCTTAATCGCCTCCGACGTGCGGCCCCTGGCGGCTGCCTCCAGCAATTTTCCGAGCAACACCAACGTAATAATTATGGCGGATGACTCAAAGTAGACGTGTCCGCTAGTTGTAAAAGTTATGACCACGCTATAGAAATAGGCGGCTGAGGTTCCCATGGCCACCAACACATCCATGTTCGCGCTGCCACTCTTTAACGACCGGTAAGCCCCAACGTAAAATTGCGCGCCGCTGTAAAACTGCACCGGTGTGGCCAGCAAAAACGGAACAAGTCCCGTCATCAACCAGTCGAACCCCTTAACCCCAAACAAGTGTAGAATCATCGCCAGCAGCATCGGCAGCGAACAAGCCGCCGCTACGTAAAATCTTCCCTTTAGCCTGGCGATCTCGCGACTGCGCGCTTTCTGCTCACGGTCCACAGCGTCATCTTCGGCTTTGAATGCCTGATAACCGATATCTGTAACCTTCTCAGCCAGTTTTTCCAAAGAAATCTGATCCGCATCATACTCAATCGTCGCTTTATTCGTTGCCAGGTTGACTCCGGCAGATATCACGCCGTCAGTCCCGTTGAGCACTCTTTCCACCCGCGCAGAACAAGCTGCACAAGACATCCCGGTAACAATCAGTGTCCCTTTACGCACCTCTTGGGCCGCTGCTTTATCCGCCATTGATGATCCCTCTCTTTCCACATCGGTCGCTGCCGCGCCACTAGCTGCCGTGCCCCGCGCCGCCAACGCCGCGCCGCCAACGCCGCGCCGCCTGCCGCCACCAAATCGGCTTGCAGCGAAATTCCGACCTGTGATCAGTCTGCCCGATTATCGAAATGTTTCTATCTTTTGAGATAGTCACCTTCCCAAATAAGATGGCTTTTTGCGAGCCACAGCTCATACTGGATCAATTTGTGCAAACAGCTCCTAATGGCGGGGCATAATAAACTGAAGAGGAGGGGAAAACCTTTGCGTACACTCTGGAAGGGCGCCATTAGCTTCGGACTGGTCAACATACCGGTGCGCATGTACACCGCGACCCAACGCAATGAAGTGAAGTTTAATTACTTGCACAAAGCCTGCAACACACCCTTGCGCTATGTGCGTTATTGCCCCAATTGCGACGCCGAAGTCAACAATGAAGACATCGTCTGGGGTTATGAATACCAAAAAGGCCAATACATTGTGCTCAGTGAAGAGGATTTCGAGCGTCTGCCGGACGAAAAAAGCCGCACCGTTGATATCCTTGATTTTGTGGATTTGGCTTCCATCGACCCGGTTTATTTTGATAAAACCTACTTTTTGGATGCTAATGAAGGCGGTGAAAAAGCGTACGAGCTCCTAATCCACGCCATGAAAGAAACCGGCAAGGTCGCTATTGCACGCGTGATGATACGTACCAAGGAGACACTCGCCGCCCTGCGTATTTGGCAGGATACTGTTGTTATGGAAACCATGTTTTATTATGATGAGGTGCGCCGCCCGGAATTGCTGCCACCCTCAAGACCGGCCAAACTGCACGAAAATGAAATCAAAATGGCCGTGAGCCTGGTGCAAAACCTTTCGACGAAATTTGAGCCGGAGAAGTACACGAACGAGTACCGCCAAGCGCTGCGGGAAATGATCGAAGCCAAAGTTGCCGGCGAGCAAATCGCGGTTCCCGCCGCTCCGGAGGGCGGCAAAGTAATCGATTTGATGGACGCACTCAAAGCCAGCCTGGCAGCAGTCGAGCAAAAGCGCGTCTCGGCCGCATCGGCATCATCAGCGACTGCCGGGCAGGTCAAAAAGACGCGCCGCAAAAAGGCTGTAACCTGATCATGAACTATTATGAGCCTATTAAGCCTATGCTGGCTGAAAGCGGCCGGCCATTTGATTCCAAAGACTACATTTTCGAAATCAAGTGGGATGGCATCCGCTGTCTGGCCTTTCTGGATCCAGATTCGGACGTCACTCGCCTGCAAAGTCGCAATTTGCTGGATCTTAATCCGCATTACCCGGACTTAGGCGGTCTGCACCGCCAGGCACAGGCAGGCGCGTGCGTAATTGACGGAGAAATCATCGCGCTCCACGACGGCCGTCCCAGTTTTCTGCAATTGCAGAAGCGTATGAATGCTTCCGGTTTGAATCTGGCGCGCATTGCCAAGCACATACCGGTACTTTTTGTCGCCTTTGACATCCTCAAACACCGGGATCGCTATTTAACGGACCAGCCGCTGGAAACCAGACGACGGTTGCTGGCTGAAATAATTCGACCTAACGAGCAATTGCTGCTGTCCGAGGCTGTCCCTCATACCGGCAATGCATTTTACCAGGCGGCCTGCGCGCAGCAACTCGAAGGTATTATGGCAAAAAGACTCGGTTCGCCATATTTGCCAGGCAAACGCTCGCGAGACTGGATTAAAATCAAAAGGCGACGTATGCAACCCTTTGTCATTTGTGGATTTTACAGTCATGCGCCCAGGCCGGAGGTCATCGCCTCTCTGATGATTGCCGCCTATTATCAGGATGCCCTGCGCGGCTTCGGTTATGTCGGGTCTGGCCTGGCACAGCGGGATATTGATTATTTGCAGCACGCATTGGCGCCGTTGGCGGCAGATGCGCCTCCTGGTCCACCCGGTGACTTCCCAACGGCCGGACGGTCAGTCCACTGGGTAAAGCCCCAACTTACCTGTCTGGTGGAGTATCTCGAACTAACGGAGGCACGTACTTTGCGCCATCCGGCATTCCAGGGTTTTTGCCCTGATATCCCACCCCACGATTGTATCTTTGACCCTGCAGGACTTTTTGATCCAAACAGGCAGAATGGATGGTGTACTAAAGAATGAGTACCAAGAATCAGACACTTGTCTCCGTAGAAGGGCATACAGTGATCCTTAGCAATATCGACAAGGTTTTTTGGCCACAGCAAGGTTACACCAAAGCGGACATTTTGCAGTATTATACTGCTATTTGGCCTTTCATCGCGCCGCATCTGCACAACAGGCTGCTTTCGCTGGTGCGATACCCGCATGGGATCGCCGGCCACTACTTTTATCAGAAAAACTTCCCCGATGCCCCGCTATGGGTGGAAAGAATTCCGCTGCGTGCTGAGAACCGTGTAACTGTCTACTGCATGGCCAATAATCTGGCCACGCTGCTTTGGAGTATTAATCTAGGTTGTATTGAGGTGCACCCATGGTTAAGTCGGTTTCCAAACCTGGAAAACCCGACCTATATGATTATTGATCTAGATCCGATGGAGCCCTCCAGCTTCTCCGATGCCGTCGAAGTGGCTCTCGCCCTGAAGATCCTACTGGATCAGGTCAATTTGCGCAGTTTTCCGAAAATATCCGGTGCCACCGGCCTGCATATCTATATCCCGATTGAGCCGATCTACTCATTTAAGCAGACCAGCCAGCTGGTTGAATCTTTGGGCGACATCGTCATTAGAACCATGCCTGATAAAGCCACGAATCAAAGAGCCATTAAAGATCGCGGCGGCCGCGTGTACATTGATCATCTGCAAAACCTGAGAGGCAAAACCATTGCCGCTGTCTATAGCTTGCGTCCTTTTGCAGAAGCACCTGTGTCGATGCCAGTTCGTTGGGAAGAGCTGCGCGACGTTAATCCCGGATCATTCACAATCAAAAACGCCCTCGATCGCATCAAAAAAGAAGGCGATTTATTCGCCCCCCTTTTGAACCTAAACCAGTCACTTGATCAAGCCCTCAAATTGCTAGGTGTTACCGATGGTCGCCTTCACTGACTGGCAGCCGTCAGATTGCTGCTCCGAGAACTTTAGCCAGGATATCGGCCTGTTCAGGATCATTCTCCAGCAGTAGCTTAATATGATGTGCCAGATGTTCTTTTTCCCCGCACAAGATCTGGCGCAAAACAAGGGCCATTTTATCCATTCCGAGTAGATCGGCTTCCCGGGCATGCAGGCTATAATCATTGATCGCCAGCAACTCGCCGCAGATATCTTCACGAACGCGCGCCAAAAGACCTTCGATGCGCGGATCCTGCTTTTCAAGAGCACTGCGCGTTTCCTTCGCCAAATATGGCCACCTCCCAAAAGGAGTCCTTATAACATATGCGAAGGAATTTGCCACGTAACGTGCAAGCGGCCCAGTGTGCCCCTATTCCTAATCGGCAATTTTCTCTGCCTCAATCACGGTTGGCTGGGCTTCCGTTTCCAGAGGGGACTTCCCCTCCAGCGCCAGCCTGAGCCTTGAAATAAGAACTTCCAGCCCAGCCCGGTTAAATCCGCCCTCCGGTAATATGATATGGGCATATTTTTTGGTAGGCTCGATAAAAGCCTCATGCATTGGCTTAACAGTCTTGAGATATTGATCAAATACGGAATCCAGAGAGCGACCGCGTTCTGAGATATCTCTGGAAACACGCCTGATTAACCGCACGTCAGGATCGGTGTCCACAAAAATCATCAAGTCGATCATCTTGCGGATCGCCGGATCATAAAAAGCCAGAATCCCCTCAAAAATGACAATTCTCTTCGGCTGTACCAGTATTTCGCCAGTTTTGCGGGTATGTGTCACAAAACAATACTCCGGCCGGTAGACCTCCTGACCGCTATGCAGCTTTCTCAAGTCCGCAGTTAGTCTCGTAAAATCAAACGCATCCGGATGATCGTAGTTTTGTTTAACGCGCTCTTCCATTGGCAAATTAGTCTGATCCTTATAATAAGCATCCTGCGGGATTAATGCGCAGTCTTCCTTAAAAGTCTCCAAGATCGTCCTGGCGACGGTAGTCTTTCCGGAACCGGTACCGCCAGCCAAGCCAATGAGCATTGGCGCTTGCATCCATGCCACCTCCGTTTATCTGAGCGGCGGCCAGCCAGGCCATCAGCCGCATTGAACATCAGCTCTTTAGAATTTCAGCGAGAAAGACGCCAGCAGCTGTGAATCCGCCAGGCTTAACAAGCGATAACCAAACATAAATGACCCGAGGTCACTGTGCTGCAGTCCCACGACCGCCTGACGCTGGTTCCAGGGTTGTGTGGAAGCTAAGATCACATATTCCGCAAACAACTGTATGTCTGGCGAAAGCCTGAAGTTAATACCAGCATTTGTAATCGATTGGCTCAGGTTAAATTGCTCAGCGACAGATTGTCGCACCGCACTATAACCATAGCCGCCGTATAGAGTGGCCGTGCCCAGCACCAATTTGCCTTCGATGGCAACCGCCGCTGAAACAGGCTCTTGCGTTAAGGTGCCGAACTGAGTGTATTCATAGCGGGTACGTAACCCCAATGAGCCATACGCGTTTCCTGTAACTCCAATTCCTCTGAAAATGCTACCTGCAGGGGTATTGGTCGAAACCGCGAAACGCCCAATCTCAAGGGTCATATCAAAGTCCTGTGTGCTACTTTGCGCTGCCGCACTGCCCAGGGAAAGCTCATGGTCCTGATCAACACCGCTATCGCCACCAATACTCAGCGCGTCAAAATGTTGTGTTCCATAAGTGTTGGTTAAGGCCACTGAAGATACCAACCCCATGCTGGAACCTGCACCGGCACTAATCGCCCATGTTCCCGGCCCATCGACTGTCTTACTGGAAGGATATACGGTTCTGAACCCTGTGCGCACGCTGGCGTTAATTGTTATGTATTGCCTTAGGAATGAAGTCCTATTGAAATCAACGCTCGTAAAGCCTGCTTCCTGAACCACTGACTCTTGCTGAGCCTCAGGCTGAGCTGCTTCCGTCACTCGTCCGGCAGGTGACGGCACTGCTGACACTGTAACCATCGGATCGGCAATGTGCAATTCAATTTCTCGCTGCAATCCATAGGAGATGGGTGCCATCGAACTGAACAAGTATGGGACGCCCGCATCTTTTCCGCCGGACACTGAGCCGATCTGCACCGGTTCCGTCAAGGCACTCAGCGCCAAATAATCGTTGTCCAGATAATTGCTATCGGGATTCTCGCCGACATCCAAGCCGATATTGCGTGCCTGGTGAGATATTTCTTCCAACGAACGGATCGAGACCCCCAACGCTAGCAGTTCTTTTTTTAGTTCCACCAGGCACTCTTCCACCAATAGCATCTGCCTGGCATCGCAGCTTTGGGCGCAGGACTGTTTCACTTCCAGCCTTTCGAGAAGACCCTTTAGATAAAAGGCCATTTCATACCTGGTCAGCTTACGGCTTGCGCTGATCAATTCCGCCGGATATTCGGGCAGTAGTCCATCAAAATAAAGGCGCGCAAAATGGCTATACAGCCAATGGTCGTATGGCACAACAGCGCCGGATGCTGAAACCAGCAACGGCGCTAACAGCAGCGTAATCAAAAGGCAAATAGCGCAGACTCTTCTCAACATGGATCGCTCTCACTCCTGATCAACGCATGTCGATCATCAACTCAAGGTTGACGTGTTAAAAACACTCCACTAGCTATTTATTCTATTGTTTCCGCGTAGTTCCTCTTATTCCATGCCAAGAGAGGCATTTTTCTTCAAAAAACGTTCCGCCAAAATCACGGCCACATAATCGTCAAAAGGCTGATCAGGTGTCTTAAGACCGATTGGCAGCAAACGGCGCAGCCCTTTGCCAGGATGATCGCGCAGATAACGCCGGCGTCCTTCCACGCTCGACATATGTTCATCGACAAAAACTAAGCGTGCCTTGGCGCTTAGCCCGCTTTGGTCCCATTGGGTTTTAAACTTGGCGCTACCGGTACGGTCGCCAGCCACAACGGTCTGAACCGCACCTTGCTGGACAAATTGCCCTACTGTTGTCATCAATTCCGCGGCAGGCACCACACGTTGCCAGATCACACCGGTTTTTTCATCGACCAGTGCCAGCCCGCACTTTTCTCTTCCCGGATCGACTGCCAAAATCACAGCCATAATGCCCTAACCACCCTACCCGAAGTAATCTTTAAAGTCGTAGTCGAAAAATCGGAAACAACGAGCCGCCCATCTATGGGCGGCCCTGTTTTTGTGCAGTTCCAGTTGACTAGACTAGAACATAATCGGTACGTTGATCGCCGCCGAATGATCGGTATCTGCTTCCGTGCCGGTATCTTCTTCCGCGCCAGTTTCCGCTTCCGTGATGATCATCTGCCAGGTTCTGACTGACGAGGAATCCACATAAACTGAGTGCGCTTCTGCCTGGATCGGTACCTGCAAGTTAGCGACGCTGGCATTGCTGCCGCTGGCATTGCTGCCAGCGCCCATATCTCTGGCACCCTCTCCAGACAACGCCAGAAAGCGTGGTGTCTTGTTCAGCTGAATCAGTTCTTCGTAAAATACGCTCTCCAGCCACGCCAGGCTTTCCAGAACAGCTGCCGGGTACTGCTGCAGCTGCGCTTCGCCCGCACCCGCGCCCGCACCCGCACCCGCGCCGACTGCGCGTTCCGCCGCCTGCGCTACGATATTGGCTTTTTCGAAGCGGTCCAGAGACATCAAATCCTCATCAGAGGCGGGTAATGCCTGGATCAGGCCCATATTTTTCAAAAGCCTGAATGCCTGAATTGTGCGTTGCTGCTGTTCCATCCCATAGACCGGCCCTGCTGCCGTCAGGCAGAGAAGCAAGGCTAAAAGGATCGTTATCGTGTGTTTTCTTGTCATTTGCATCCGGCTGATCGCTTTCATCATAACAAACGCCGGGGTATTTCCCTCCTTTCGCTCCGAAATGAGATTTCAGGAAAAACTTCGACACTACTGGTCGATGTCCCTGTCTTTCCGGATTCGCGAAAGAATGGAAATTGCACGCATACCTATCGTGCCGCCCAGGCGCGCGGGGTTATTCCGAGTTATTCCTTGATCTGCAGCGTCACTTTTAAAGGCCCTTGTGCCCGCCAGGTATTCTCTTCCGCACAGGCTTGAATAACAACCGTCTTGTTCTCATAACTCTTGACCCTGGAAATGATATCCTGCACTTCCTGCCAAGAGCTAATCTGCCCGACAATGCCCTGCAGATCAGATACCATGCCTTTTTCGACGATCGCACGCCAGTTAACCTCTTCCAACAAGGCCAAAATCTTCTCCAAAATTGCGTTCGAATCTGCATTGCTGTTAACGGACGCCTCCGCGATCACATCACCAGCTGTGAAAATTAGTTCATCCGGTAAGATCTGAAAAGTTACCAGCACTGGTTCCTGCGCTACTGTATTGGTAGATGACAAAACCCGCAGTACCGCTTTGCCTTTGAATGCGACCAATTTGGCAACCGCTTCATCCAAATCGACTGGCCTAATCCGCAGCGCGTCAGTTTCGCTGCCCGGCACTAGTGCGCCGCGCGTCAGCGCCAGCTCATTCGCCTTTTTTAGATGCATATTGAGCAATTCCTGGGTGATCTCCGTCGTACTTCTGCCTCCATCGATCACCGTAGCCAGCACAATTTCACCGGTATGGAAAACGACCTGCCGTCCGAGCATGCCCCGCAAACCTTCCTGTAAGCTCATCGTCTCAGCAGTTAGGGCTTCCACTTCGCGATTAAGGCGTTCTCTTTCCAACGTAAGCTGGTCGATTACGGAAGTCAACTGGGATTGAATTTCTGTGAGCGGCTCCATTCTAGCCTGTGCGAAACGCAGGTTTTCTTCAGTTTCTGCCAGACTGTTCTCCGTTTCCGCCAGGTTTTGACGCGCAATATCATATTGATAAGTTACGGTATCGAGTCTTCCGGTAACGAGTACCAACTGTTTTTCCACTGAAGCACGCCGTTTTGTGACCTGATCCAGTTTCGCCTGAGTTGACTCATATTGACTCACTAATTGCTGGTATTCTTGTTCCTTGATGGACACTTGGTCGACCAGCACTTCAACGGTATTGGTCAATTCGGAGGCATGCGCCTCGGTGCGCTCCAGTTCACCACGCGTCTGTTTCAGATCATTCTGCAGCTCTTTCATGCTAAACAACGCAGTTCTGACATCCTGAGACACAATCGCCATGACGCCAAGCGTCGCAGCAACAATAACCACGCCGGTAAAAATGGTAATCAATATGGAAGTATATTTAGGCCGGAGATTAAAAAGTGTAATGCGCCGGCGCCCCACGCGCATGCCGACTCGATCGCCCAAAAAGGCGACCACACCACCCAAAGCAATCAGCACGACTACTAGTAGGGCACCATACATCCAATACACTCCCTTCAAGAGAACATCGATTACCACCAATTACATGCTAAAACGATCACCCAGATAAAATTTGCGCGCTGTTTCATCCAGGGCAATTTCTTCGGCAGTCCCTGATACCAGAATCTTGCCGTCAAAGATAATGTACGCTCTATCCGTAATGGCAAGCGTTTCGCGGACACTATGGTCAGTAATCAGGATCCCGAAGCCCTTTTCTTTAAGATGATATACGATATCCTGAATGTCAGATACGGCAATCGGATCAACTCCGGTAAAGGGCTCATCCAGAAGAATATACTTCGGATCAGCTGCCAAAGCGCGTGCGATTTCGGCCCGCCGCCGCTCACCCCCGGACAGTGTGCTCCCCCGCTGGTTTCGCAAGTGTCCGAGTCCCAAATCCTGCAACAATTCTTCCAAGCGCTCATGGCGCTTATCCTTGGGCAGACCCTTCATTTCCAGCACCGCCATGATGTTATCCTGAACACTCATGCGACGAAAAATCGAAGGCTCCTGTGGCAGATAGCCCAGCCCGTAGTTGGCCCGCTGGTGAATCGGCATATGACTGACGTCGTGACCGTCCACAGAGACTGCGCCTGCCTCGGCTTTCACCAATCCAACAATCATATAAAAGGTGGTGGTCTTACCGGCACCGTTGGGGCCCAGTAAACCGACCACCTCGCCTTTATCGACAGTGAGACTCACACCGTCGACAACGGTACGACCGCGATAAGATTTGATCAAGCCCTGCGCATTGATGGCCATCGCAACACCTCATTCTTCACGAAACCGGACGCTACTTCACAGGTCAACCTGTCCGGATATGAACTTTACCAGAGATAATTTCGCCCTGATAGACCCTTCTTCCTGCACCACGCTGCGGCCGGTAAGTCGGATCGCCATCTGTAAGCGCAGGTTCTCTCCATCTTTCCAGTAAGTCACGATATTTTCGGCCGACTTCCGACACCGGGTTTGCGAAAACCGCCTGCGGATGGCCCTGCTCCACCACTTGGCCATGATCCATCAAAACAACGCGCTGCGCTGCCCGCAAAGCGAAGTATAACTCATGTGTGACGACCAGCATCGTCGTACCAATCTGGGCCAGATTCTCAAGAACCTCGATAACCTCTCCGACGAGAATCGGGTCCAGTGAAGCGGTCGGCTCGTCCCAGAGCATGATTTCCGGCTTAAGGGCCAAAGCCCTGGCAATCCCGACGCGCTGGCGCTGTCCCCCTGACAGGTTTTCGGGATAGTCTCCGGCGCGGTCCGCCATCCCTACGCGAGCTAGCTCACCCAGTGCCAACTGTTCGGCTTCCTTGCGATCCATGCCGTTCAGAATCTGCCCCATGGCAACATTGTCCAGGACGGAGAGACGCTTGATCAGATTGGATTGCTGAAAGACAAAGCCGATGCGGCACCTGGTTTCCAAAAGCTCGTTGGCACCCATCGTCGTAACTTCTTTCCCTGCGAATAATATGCTACCAGCGTCCGGTTCAGTCAACCGGTTCAGACAGCGTACCAGCGTTGATTTGCCGCAGCCGCTCGGTCCCATGATGGCCACCGTTTCCCCCCGGTGTACTTCCAGGTCCACCCCGTTCAAAGCCACGCGGGATCCATATGCTTTCTTGAGGTTCCGGACGGTTAGCATCCTTACTTCCTCATTTCTTCCGTCATTTCATCACCAGTCTGCGGCGGTTCAGCCATTGCATCAGGCCGGGGCGGCCTGCCGGAATGACAATCTCCCGCATAATAGTCTCGAATGGTTGTCCCAGCGCTTCTCCAGCCACTATTTCATCTTCGTTGACCGGGTTGAATTTCTCACACGTGGCTGTAAAAAAGCAACCTGTCAATAATCCGAGACCAGCCGCTCCCCACACACCCACAACCGGAATATCGGCGCCGGAAGCCAGAAAGGCCAGCACAAACCAGATCAGACCAATACTGCCGCCAAACAAGTAGGGACTGCCAGCCAATCGTGTGGTCATGCGTTGCCATTTACTACCCCGCATAACCCTCTGCCGCGCTTGCCTTTTCAAAACTGACAGTATTAGCGCATGATCCAGCAGGAATGCCAAAATTCCTAAAACAAAAACGCTCAAAGCCGCAATCGTGGTGCGCACTTCACCCAGTACCCGGAAGACTTCCCCGCGCAAGTTGGGCTGAATGGCGCCTATGGGCAGAACAACCACATCCACTTGATCTTCCGATTCCCGCCGGATTGTGTTTTTGATGGCACTGACGGTCAAGGTTTGATCTGTCAGTAACTGTACCTTCTCTCCGGCATAGGCCTGATCGCCGACATATTGTTCAATAACAGCAACCGAACGGCCAATTTCTTCGTCCCGCAGGTTGGGTAGCGACGCCCGAATGTCTCCGATCTGTGCCGAAAGCCCTGGCAGGTTAACCTTCCCTTCACCGTTACCAGCCAAGCCTTCCAAAGTGCCGGATATTCCGGTGGGATCAGCCTCCGCCACCAACGCTACGGTGCGATCGGTCACCATGATCAGATCATCAAGCCGTTCACGTCCTGCGCCTCCGAGCGCCAAAAGCTGATCATAATCAGTAACTTCCGACTGAAAGCGCAACACCTTTTCCCGCCAGTATTCTACGGCAGCAAGCGGCTCGCGCATCTGCTCCGCAAAAGAGGCCACCGCCTGTTTCTGAGCGGCAATTCCTTCGGACAAAGCCCCCAAAGTCCGGGTTGCTGAAAGCAGGCTCTCGATCCCGTCTCCCAGGGATAAAAACTGCGCCACTGAAGAAAGTCTATTGTTAAAACCATTGAGCTGCGCAGCTACTTCGCCCAATCCTTCCACGCTGGTGCGCAGCCGCTCAATATCCGAGCCAAGCCGCGCCATTTCTGCGGATGCAGAGTCGATCTTCCGCACGGCGGCATCCAGGCGGGCGCTGCCTTGCATGGGATTGTCTGTACCAAGTGTTGCCCGGACAGCCTCCATTTCCTCCTGCGACTGCCGTGCTTTAGCTATTAAACGAGAATAGCCCAAAACTTGTTCCAAAGCATTGGAGGCAAGAGAGGCCGCTTCTGGCGAAATCTGGTTAAGCTGCGTCAGTAGCTGCTCGCTTTCATCTAGCATATGCATGAGCTCATCCCGGCGGCTACGCACCTGTGCCATTCCTGCAAAACGCTGTATTTTTCCGTCGCCATTAAGCAAATAACTCTCCGAGCGCGCAACATCGCGGCTATCGCCGCGGATAATGATACCTTGCGCTTGTCGAGAGTCGGCGGAATTGATCTGCACGATAATGTCACCCTCGCTGGGAACCTCGCCGGTAATGAGCGGCCGGCCCGTCCCTTGCAGCGCCAATTGCGCACCGCGCCGGACTTCCTGATCCCCAGTCAGTTCGATTGTCACTTCGGCGGCATAATAGCCCAAAAATCTCTTCATTTCAATCAGCGTACTCATTAGCTGCTGGTAATCATCGCCGCCGCCTGCCAGGGTAACATCGCGCACCAGCCCACTGCCGGCTTGTTCCTGCAAGGCTGTCGTCAGCGCATTGCCAGATTCGAGAGCATCTTCAAGGGTGTAGCCGGTTGGATAACGCAACTCAACCAAGCGGTATTCCTTGATGACTTGCTGCGCTCTTTCAGAAACCGCCTTCTGTGCAGCAGGGTTTTGCAATACGACTTCAATATTGCCGCCTCTGCGAAAGGCGAACCGCACCTCTTCCCAATCCGCCATGCGGCCAAGCAGCATTTCCTGAGCGCCGCCATGCACTGCACTGATGGTCAGCCGGGGTTCAATCAACAATGAAAGCCCGGACCATCCGGGCACGCGCGCCAAAATTGCGTCCAGCCCTTCAAAAATATCACGCCGGCGCAATTCGTCGGGTAATGAAAGAAAAATGGCCGTTTTCCCGACTAGAGACGGCCCTATTTTAACTGTCGTACCAGGCAGATAATCGCTAATCAGCCGATCCAGCTCAGCACGGGACTCCGACAATGTCTCACTACGCACTTGCAGAAACAAGTCGTATTGCCCGTAATCACCCATTAAACCATTAATGGCCTGGCCAAAATAGCGATCCGCGATCCAGGCTAGACCGGATGAAAATGCCGAAGCCAGCAAAATGCTAATAATCAGGAGGATGAGAAAGTCTTTTCGGAATGGAGTGTGCCAGATAGTTGACATAATATATTCCCTCCGCTTATCCGATTATATCACGGAGGGGAATCGGCTTTGTTATGTAAATCATGGAATAGCAGGAACGGTCAAGCCGTTGCTACCGGCAGGTGCTGCCTACGATTTCTCGCAACTGCACACCGGACACGCCGGATCCTGCTTAACCGCTATTTCATCACAGTGCATATCCAGCGCATTGATCACCAGCAACCTGCCGACCAAAGAAGTCCCTGCTCCAAGAAGGATTTTAAGCGCCTCGGCGGCCTCCAGGCTACCAACGATGCCGGCGATAACACCAAGCACCGGAGTCCCACCGCCCCCAACCCCTCCCCCCTCTTCCTGAACGGACGCAGGGGTGGCATCATTAGGCAATAGACATCCCAGACAAGGCCCCGCGCCCGGCACAATCGTCATGATCTGCCCGTAAAAGGAATGCACTGCTCCGTAAATCAGGGGCAATCCCGCTGACACCGCCACTCTATTAAGCAGTAGCCGCGTTTCATTGTTATCGGTGGCATCCACCACCACATCGCACCCGGCCCTGTTCAGGAACTGCGCTGCGTTCTCGGTCGTCAGTCGCAGCGGAATCCCCTCGACCTCTATTTCAGGATTGAAGCTCCTCAATCTTTCGGTCAGCAGCGAAGCTTTGCTTGCACCCAGCTGTTCCGGGTCATAGAGCACTTGGCGGTTTAAATTACTCATCGCAATGGTGTCGGGATCGATAATTGTAATCCGGCCCACCCCGGCAGCCGCCAAATAAAGAGATGCCGAAGTCCCAAGACCTCCGGCACCTACAACTGTCACCTTACTATGCTGCAACCTGGCCTGGCCTTGCGGACCGATTTCGGGAAGTGCCAATTGCCGGCTGTAACGCATTTAATGGTCCGTCCCTTCTGTGCCGGAATCAGAGTCTTCCGATCCTTCTCCGGTCTCAGCTTCACCGAAACCCGAACCAGCACCAGCCTGATCCTCGCCGTCCACTGCTTCTTCGCCGCCGATTTCAGCACCCTCTGCTGCGCCCTCGGCGGTGTCCTCACCCTCAACGACGCCCGCGCCACCTTCCTCGCTGTCCGCCACCGCGCCCTCAACCTCAGCAGCGTCGGTTTCCTCAACCTCTTCCTCTTCATCCTCCGCTTCATCAATCTCAAAGAATAGCTCAATATTGCCGGTAGCCTCGAATTTCTTTTCTTTCATGGTGACTTCCACCCGCTCCGCCTTGAGCTCGTCTTTTTCGCGGACTAGATGCACTGTGTCAGTCATTATTAAAATCTCGGTATTCTCGTTAAAGTCAATCTTCTCACAGGTGGCTGTAAAATCTTTATGTATCAGTTTCGCGCTGCCCTGGGCAGAAAATGTGCGTTTATTAGTGTTGCCTACCAGTGTGTCACAGGTCAGATCCACTTTCTCTTTGCTGACTTTCCCGTCTGCATCCAGTTCTTCATCGCGAATCAGCGACACATTCCCCGTAAAAGTGCCCTTCTCGTTTTTCAGATCCATTTGCATTGAGTCGGCCTTGATCGTAATACCTTTATCCGTGAGCACCAGGCCACCTGTGATTCTGCCGCTATCAGTATCCTTATCAATTTCAGCATATTGACAGGTAATGCGCAGATCGCCCTTGACAATCACGACATCTCCCTGAAAATAGGTAATGCCCTTGTCAGTGTCGCCCCACATTTTCAAGCCTGTAGCATGGAGCTTTTCCTTAGCAGCCAGGCTCGGCAGACCTGTTAAAACCAATGATGCCAATATTAGAAACAGCACCGTGCCAACCCGCACAACCTTCCTATTCTTCGCCATCTTCCGAGTCCTCCTCTGCTTCATCGATCTCAAATTCCAGTGTGAACGGTCCAGGAACCACAAATTCTCCATCATTCAAAGATTTGGTAATATATTCGGCCATGACAACCCCTTTTTCTCCCTGATCCAGTATGACACCATTATAGAAGCGCGCCTGCTCTGCCTGCAGGTCAACCTCCATGCCACCTGCCTGCAGATGATATCCGTCGCCTACCACAATCACTGGCACTGTTACCTTCAGAGCTTCGTTCATGATACTCCATGAGGCCGCTTCCGTATAGATCGTTCCTTCCGGAAAAACCGCTTCCAGATTGCCAGTCAGCCGGATCTCGTCTAGTTTCGGATCATGCACCGCCAGATCAGCAGTAAAGGAAAGATAGGGCTCGCCGTCACGGTAAATATTGCCTTCGCGCAGTTTGTGGAAAGTAGTCGGCCCACCCTCCAAATTTTGTTCAACACGCTCGGCATTAAAGTGCCAAAACGGCTTTCCGTCCCTGCGGCCGGCAATTTTGGCCCCGCTGATGTTCATCGTTTTGGGCGGCGCCGGCTGTCGTGCAGAATTTTCCTCCTGACATTCCCGATTCACATCGACCGCCTGAGCGCCAAGCCACAGGGCTATTCCTATTATAATCAGGACAAGTAAAATCGCCCATAATGACCGTTTCATCACATGCCTCCAAAGTAAGGCTTTTACCGTTGTGAGCCAAAGCCAATCTTCTTATCCGGGAACGCCTTGAACACAAAGTCAAAGCGGAAGGCCTGGCCGGTAAAATCATAAGAGAGTTTAATCTCACGGCAATGCCAGTCATAGACAATCCCAACGCTAGCCTGCCGAAGGGTTTCCATCTGAATATTATAGTTGATATCACCTTGTAGCGTCCAATTCTTAAAGACCTTTAGTGCCGCATTCACGTCCGCCTGCCGGAATTGTTTTTCATTCGGATCAAAGATCACCTTGGCCTTCAATGCCAGGAGATCGTTATCAAGATTCCCTTCCAAAGTAAACAGACTGAAGCGCTCCATAGTAGGGTTGTAGCTTCCGACAAACTGCAAGTAATCTTTTCCGCCAAAATTGACCCTGATCCGGCCGCTGATATCACGATATCTCTCATACTGAAAGTCATAACCGGACGTCAGAGAGACCTGAATGACTTTATGCTCAACGTATATCCCCCCGGTAACACTGGCACCAATGGTTGGCTTATCAAAAGTAAAGGGGGTTTCGCCCTGAGCAGAAGTCCAGCTAACCGCCGCAGAAGTCCGCAGCCAGGGTAGATATCTCTGGTTCCAAGTCAGCGCCACCGTTTCAGTGAATAAGTACTCCTCAGTACCATAGTAATTGCCGCGCACTTTGCCACTGAGCGCCAGGTTAAAGCCGCCCTTAGTAAGGTTTAGAGCCCGCTTTTCAATCTCGCCGTGCGTTCTGGTGCTAACGATTTCGGAGGGTTGCTCAATATAGCGGCTGAAACCCAGCCCGACATTAAAATCGCCGAGCAATGGTATCGGTACTTTTGGAAATTGCAGCGTGATTTCTGGTTGGCGCACCAATGCTTTCCAAGTTGTAGCGCCCTGCACGGCATCCAGATTAGCCTTTTCTTCAAACAGCAACGTCAAGGTCCCGAAATCCCAAGCTTTGGCCGCCCTGATGGAGTAATCCGCCAGCCTGCTGGTCGTGGTGTTGCCAGTTGAGAAATTAGGGCTTTCCAAAAGTCTGAAAGAGCCAAGCAATGACAGCGAATACCCGCTGCTCCACTTCAGATTGGTATTGCCACTCGCATTAAAATATGTTTCCTCGGAACGCTCATTAAACCGATAGTCGGAGCTAAGGCTAAGAGTCCCGGCTGTACCTTGACCAGACAAAGAAGCCCGCAGCTGATAGGTATTGTAATCTTCGCGCGTCGCGGTAGCCAAATGGTTTAGGGTTCCGCTGACATTCACTTTGGCCTTGCCAATTTTCTGCTCCGCTCCCAGCGAAAAACGCCAGTCCACATGGGTATTCTGCTGGTTTAGCAGTTGGTAAACGCCGATCGTTCCCGTGAAATTTTCCCCAATACGCATTTTATGATCAATACCGGTGGCCATGCCGAGTCTGTTCATCATATCAATCCGCACAATCCCTGAGTGATCTTTATTGATCACATAGCCGTAGGCAGCTTTGACAAAGAATCCTTCCGAAGCACTAAATCCAAATTCCGGAACCTGCAGGCCTTTCTCTTCTTCCGTCAGGGAAATGACCAGATAAGGCAGAGAGAATAGATGGAAGCGACCTTCATAGTATCGGACGCGGCGCATCACAATCTTGTCCTTGAGGTAGATATCGATCTCGTCTGCTTCAATTTTGAAATGTGGTTCTTCCCGATCGCACGATGTCAGAGAGGCGTCGTCCATTATATATTCGCCTTCGGCAATGGACACGCTCGTGCCAGTCATGAAAACGGAACCCACAATACCAGGATCGGTAAAACTGCCGGTCATGCCATTAATCACCCCGGTACGGGTGTCGAGGTCATAGACCAATTCGTCGCCTTCCGCATCGCGGTCTTTATCATGCAATTTGACGTTGCCTCTGGCTACCAGACTATTGTTATTCAGGTCGATTTCCATATAGTCGGCCTGCAAATCAATTTCCTTGTATTTCAAAATTACGGTTCCTGTAGCGGTCACGATGCGCCGATCATAGTTATAAGAAAGATACTCCGCCACAAGATGTGCCTTTTCGGTAGACACCTCTGCAGTGGAGACCTTCTCAACAGCGGTCTCTTCGGTGGAAGACGCCCGAGCAGGTATCGCAAAAAGCAATACCAGTATTAAAAAACATAAAATGCGGGTGAAAGACTTCAAAAAATACCACTCCAGTTATCACAAATCATTTCCCCGAGCGCATCCCGAAACACCACTTGCAAAACACTACTTGCGCTTAATATTCAGATGCCATCCGGAACGCGCAAGCAAATAACTGATCGGCGCTACCGAAAGGAAAGTGATATTAGCCCCCCAAGCCGCCAGAACCGGATTAATGATGCTATGAGTCCCAAGCGTGTGGAAAACCGATTCAAGCACATAATAAAACAATGTGAATAAAGCGCTGGCTACCAGGCCCAGAATGCGCCCACTGCCGGAAGCCATCAGCGAAAAAGCACACCCGATTACCACCAACACCAAGGCCGCCACCGGAGCGGCCGCCTTCAGATGATAATCGACTTTGAAAACATCCACGTTAAAGCCGGTTTTGCTGAATAACTCAATTTGCTCAGCCAGTTCTTTGCGGGTCATCTCGCGGGTGGTCTTTTGCTCTCCGATAAAGGATGACAAATCCGCCTGGGTGTCAATAACCAGCCTGTCAAAGCTGACTTCATTGTTGACAAAGCCTTGCGCGTCGTATTCGTGGCGCACCCCGTTGTTCAGAACCCATTCTTCTCTGTTTATCACAGCGGTCTCAGCCATAATGGTCTGCGGATAGGGATGACGTCTGACTTCAAAAATCATGATATCATTCAGCACGCCGGTCTTGTTGTTGACGCTCTTGATATAGAAAATGCGATTCTCAGGGCCTCGGAAAAATATGTTTTCTTGAATGAACGGTAGGGCGTCTTCAAAGATGAGGTTCCTGATCATATTTTGGTAAGCATGATTAGCTGCCGGGACAACATTATCACTGATCGCAAAGGTTAGTCCGCTCAAAATGGCCCCTACTACCAGAATCGGGATTATCAGGCGTGTATAGCCCCATCCACACAACCTCATAATGTCCAGCTCACGGTCCCGCCCAAGACGGGTTAGCGTCAGCAAGGTCGCAAACAATGCGGAGGCCGGAATAACCTGGGTAATCAGCTCCGGCATTTTATAGCCTGCAATTGTGATGACAGTTGCAAAAGGAACCCGCTTACCAATCATCAAGTCGGTCAGTTCGTAGAGAAACCCACTCAACATAATGATTACAAAGCCTAAGAGACAAAGGGCAAACATCTCCACATGTTCACGCAGAATGTAGCGATGGACAATTCGCAAAGGTTTCCCTTCCCTTCGAATGCATTGCATTTTGGGGTTGCATTGTATTTTGTTACAATTCGACGTCCGGCCTAAGCCTTCCTTTCAATTACGTCAGCCGAAGAATGGGAAATAAAAAGGCCGGGGAGCGTTCCCCGGCCATTTGCCCAACAGAGTTGGGCAATCCTAATCCATTATTTATTCAGCTAGTAGAACAGCCGGTTATTCAGCTTGCTCAGCTGGTTCAGCCGTCAAAGCACTGATTACTGCATCGGTTAGATCATGGCTGCCATAAGCCATGGCAGAATGCCAGAAAATACCATCCAGCTTTTGCTCTTGGCCTAATTGCTTGGCAAGCTCATTGAGCCTGGACTGAAATTTCCGCGAAAGCTCTTGTTCCAGTTGGGATTGTCTGGCTGTGAATTCCGCCTGCCGCTGCACTTTTTGCTCATTGGACAACTGTGCGAACTCCTGGATTAAGGCCTCTCCGGCAGCCTGAATTTGCGCCATGTACTGCTGCCCTAATTCACTTTCTGTCAATGCCCGCTGGGAATCAATGTAGCCTAATCTGGCTGCTGGTTTCAGGAAATACCCCAGCACCGTCCCGAGAACAAGGGCGACGGCCAATGCTCCCACGACTCCCCAACTTACGGACTTAGTCATGTTTTCATATCCTTCCCTTCATCATTCTCCAAGTTCTTCCAGCCTGCGGCTAATACCGGCCTCAATTGACGACGCCTTGGCACTATTTTCATGCACCAAATTGTCCTGCAGCAGTTCAGAGAGACGCTTAAACTCTTCCTCGACCCACCCTGCCAGACTGAGCCGCTTTTCAGCCAGACGTTCATGGCGCCGGACTGCCTGTGTACTAATAAAGACCTCCAGTTCCAGACGATCCCTTTCTTCCCGATCGGCAACCAGCCCTTTGATTTCATCATTAATCATATTCACTTGAGAATTGATTTCCGGACGTTCCGTCAGTGAGATTGAATATAACTGCATTTGCAGATTCAACAACAATGGCGTATATTGCGCTTCCAAAATGCGATGAAAGCGTTCCCGTGCCAGTTTTTGCTCCGAAGCAAAAGTCTGGCGCTCGTATACATCCTGCCCGTCAAGATACTGCTCGTAAACAGCAAGCTGATTCTGGGCGTCGGCTTCCAGTTCAGTGCGAATCGCCAACAGCTGTTTGTCGAGAATCACCCTGCCTCGTTCAACGGCGGTGTTGTTCATCGTAGCAAGTGTTTGGATCTGCTGCTGAAAGGCTTTGTCAATACGCTCGCGCTTCTGGGCGTCGCTACCATTGGGGGCAACGCTCTGAAAAGCCTGGATCAAACCGGCGTGAAAAGCTGACAAACCGCAATCCGGTGCCAGTTTGATCCCTTCGGCAATCTCAAGCTTCAGCATCGGCTGCTTTGCTTCCGGGGATTCTGAAGCTCCTGCCACGGCCATACTTGAAAAACCGACACTAAAAGCGGCAACGGCCAGTAGCAATATTATTATTGCCGGTCCTGTTGAAAATTTACCGGTTTTGGCTAATTTTCTCACAGCAAGCTTCACTCCTCCCCGGGCATTTTGGGGCATCTCTGATTTCTTATTTGGCGTTGGCTTTCTTCAGGACGGCCTCGGTCAGATCCACGCCGCCAAACCAGATAATATCCTTCTTGAGCACTAACCCGACATTTTCCTCTTTGGCCACTACGCCAATGGTAACTTTAACCTTATCATAAGCTGCCTTCCAAACTTCCTGAGCCTTAGTCTCAATCTCCATGCTCTTCAGTTCAAGCTCTTTCTTGAGCTTGGATGATTCGGCATTGAACATTTCCTCATAGATCGGCAGATATTTCTGCTTTTCTTCTTCGGAAAGACCTTTAGTTTTTTCTTCAAACTGCCGTTGAATAGAAGCCTGGATAGATTTTACGCGGGCATTGAACTCCGCGTAGGCCAGATTAACTTCTTCCTCAAAGCCCTTAATCTGTTCTTTGGCTTTGACGATATCAGGGTAAGTGACATCAAGCTTCTGATCATCAACAAACCCTATTACGGTGCCAACCGGAGCAGCGGTATTGCTTTGCGCCCGGGTCGTCAGCGTGAAAACACCGATCGAGAGCGTGATCATAATAGCTAAGACCATACCAAATCCAAGAAAACGTTCGAGCTTTTTCAATCAATCCACACTCGCTTTCGCCTATATTACATACCACTAAACTAAGGAAGTAGATTTTTAACACTCCATGCAATCGCAAACTTGACGTGTTAAAAACAATGCTTTTGGAAGTAGATTTTTAACACTCCATGCAATCGCAAACTTGACGTGTTAAAAACAATGCTTTTGGAAGTAGATTTTTAACACTCCATGCAATCGCAAACTTGACGTGTTAAAAACTACTATTAAAACATTTCTCCAAAACTGAAATAGAATTTGGGGCCTTCTCCCGGACTAAACCCAAAGTCAAACCGGAGTTGCCCAAGCATTGGCACATTGACGCGCATTCCAATACCGTATCCGACCTTCAGATCAAACTGATTATCCGCGTTTGTCGGTGTCCAGGCATCCCCCAAGTCAAGGAACATGACACCTTCCAGATAGTTATTGAGCTGGTAACGGTACTCGGTATTGAATAGCGCAAATCTGTCGCCGGAAGAATTGCGGAAATCATAACCTCTGAGCGTCTCAGAACCGCCTAATAGAAACATCTCTGACGAACTGACACTCGAACCGGTCAGATAACCCCCTGCCAGGCGGAAACCGAGGACATGTTTCGGTGCCAGTGAGAAGAACTGTCTGGTTTCTCCCCGCATCTTATAGAAGTTGGTATCACCGCCCAGAACCTTACCTCCGGCACGCTCCAGGCTGAACATTGACAAATTGCCTCCATTAACAAGTCCGCCGCTGCCATAGTTCAGCTTATTACGAGTCAGCTGAAAGGTAAGCGTACGGTTATTGGTAGTGGTCAGCGATGGAATCGTATTTGTCAAATCTTCGATTGGCAAGTCATGCAGTTGTTCAACTTTGAATTTCACTGAACCGTCGATGTCGGCAAACAGTGGGAATCCAAAGGTAATTGTTCCGCCATTAGTGCGTCGGTTAAACAGGATATCCGGAGCTTCTTCCGTGAAAAGTTTCGAATCCGACCGCGAGTAAACATCGAACCCCGCAGAAAAGTCATACGGCCCAATCCATGGGAGAAAATACGAAAGTTCAAAAGTAGTGGACTCCTTGTTTAAAGAAAGCGAAGTATTAAAAGAATGCGCCAGTCCAAACAGGTTCGATTCCGTAAACTGCAAACCGCCGCCCAGTCCGGGCCCCTTCATGTAACTGACGCTGAAACCGAGTTCCATGGTTTTGCGCTCTTTGAAGGCGACCGCCAGATATAAGTCGTCGGGATTGGGACCTGGTTCAATGGTAGGAATAATGTCATCAAAGAGCCCCATCCGATAAAGCTCCTGCAGGTCTTCATTAAACTCTTTAAGGTCAATAATTTCCCCTTCGACCGCGGTGAGCTTGTGGCGCACCACAGACTCCTTGGTCTTTTCGAGACCACTAATTTTAATCCCGGCCAGCTTCATCTCGGTAAAATAAAATGTGACCACGCCGTCCGGAGTAATCGCCGATTTGGTAAGATCGGGCTGTACCAGATAGCCTTTCTCCTGGCAGTATTTGATCACGTTCTCAAGGCCCTTCAGGAGCGCGTTCATATTAATGACTTCGCCGGGTTTGATCGTCCACTGATCGGCTAGCTCCTGTGGCTCGACTTTAGTCAGGCCCTCGGCTTTAATCTCTTTGAGCGGCGGATTCTCAATGACTACAAAAGTCACTTTTACACCGCCAATGACTTTATCCATCTGCCAGTCAACATTGATAAAATAACCCAAATCAAAGATTGCCTTGATATCGGCCTCTATTTTTCTCGGATCCACAGGTTCACCAACCTGCGTCTGGCGGATCACTTTCAAAACAGTTTCGGTGGGTACGAGAACGTTGCCGGCAACATCAATGACCGCAACCGTCAGAGGGTCCGCGGCATAAGCCGGAACTGCCGTATATGTCAACACGCCTCCGGCTATAAGTGCAATGCATGCTATGATGAGGAGTCGGTAATTTGCTTTCACTTCTGTCCCTCCCTTTACTATCGGATCAAAGCTTAGTAAGACCGGCCAGCCTTCTCGCTATTCATTGGTAAAGGCTTGTCCGGAATGCATCACCCCTTTCAGATATACACACATAGATCGATAAACCTATAAACGAATTCCAGCAAACGAGGTTCCCATGCCCACGTCGGGATCGCGTGCGTCAGAACCTCATGCGGATCGAAAAACCGAAACTGAAGTCGCCGGTAGTGGAATACGCCAGGTTCAGAACCGATAATGGTGACAAATAATAATCGAGCCCGATTTTATGAATAAAGCCATCTTCGTAGAAACTGGTGTACTGTAGATACAGATTCGGGGTTACGAATTTTCCCACCCGCAGTTCTACGCCATCTCTGAACAGAGAACTGCCCCGTGGTACCAGAGAGAATTCATCCACATGCAGAAATTCCGCCAGACTACGCGTCAAGGTGTCAATGGTGGCTTTCCCGACTACGTAGATACCTTCGTCAAGAATATCCTGCATCATCAAACCATTGCCTCTCAGCATTTCGGGCAGATCCAGCAGTGCGAATATTTCTTCGGTGGACATTTGCGGGGTGGATTCAAACTGAATCCGCAAATTAGGCCCGGCTTCTCCTTCCGCCCGGAGGAAAACCACTGCCTGCTCGGCCGGTTTGCGGGCCAGTACCCGGATGTAGGGGATATAGCCACGCTGTTCAGTGAATTCGGCGCGGGCCTCCAACACCTGAAAAGCATTACGGTAGGCGACGACTGTCCCACGGTCCGCCGTAATCTGCCCGGTCAGCTTTGGCTCTTCCATTGTACCACGTACCGTAAGCGAACCTTCCACCGGAACATCGATATCAAGCACCGTCATCGCCTGCTTGATGCGCACATCGGAACCAATTTGAACCTTAAAGTCCAATCCGGTTGGTGGTACAGGTGGCACAGGTTCTCCGGTGGACGCCGTCTTTTCTGCGGCATCTGCGGAGTTCGGCTCAGCAGGCACATAGGACAAACGTGCGTCTGACACCTCTACATCCCCACCAAGAACCATTGCCTCAACCGGTCCCCGGTAATAGGCGTTGCCGCTAAGGATGCCCGTAAATGACGGACTGGCATACAGCAGACGGTCGGTTTTAACCCACAAATCGAGACGCTCCACCAAAAAGGATGCCATTGTGATACTGCCGCCGGCCTGCAAATTTCCAGTTCCATATTGTGCACAGAATTCGTCGAAAACAATGCGGTCTCCGACAAAACGGCCTTTCCCTTCGGCGGCTGTAAACGGAATTAACAGTCCCGGGATCTCAAATCCGCCATCTTTAATCTGAAAAGTGCCCTGCATATCGAGCCTTTCAAAAGTACCGCCCAGATGCAGTTTGGCAGACATTCTACCGCTATTCATCTTTAGATCCTTATAAACCACGACTGGCAGCCAATCAATCGCCATTGAATCCGAGGAAATGTCGAGACTGAGCAGCATGTTTTCATTAGTATCCGGTTCCGGAATCATGAGCGACTCTCTGATAGAACTGGTCAGAGGAATCGTACCCTCTCCGAACAGCATATCGCCGTTGCGCTCCAGACGCACACCGGCAAAATGCAGCGCCATAGCATCGGCCCTGGCATTTCCCTGCAGACGATCGAAATCGATGCCGATCAGCTTCCCGTCTGTGAGCATTAATTCCCCGGTCAGTCTGGGATTCTTCGGATAACCGGATAAATTGAGCTGCACGTCACCAGTTCCGGTCAGATTCTCTTCAAAATCAAGTAGCGCCATCACGGGAAAAATATCAAAACTATGCGCCGCAATTGACAAATTGGTGCCATTAGCTGTGTTGTAGCTTCCGGTGGCCGTCAGTTCACCTTTTTGCTGCCACATATGCATTTTTCTCAATTCCAGAGTCGAGAGCATGATAGCACCATCGGCACCGGTTTCAATGGTAAACCCAACCTCAGTACTGGCATCCAGTTCCGCGTTTGCCACACGTCCGCGGTCGACTTTGGCTACCAATGACCCCTCCATCTGCGTCAACGGACCGCGTAGCTGTAAACTGCCTGTAAGCAACCCCCGGACGGAAAAGTTCGGTTCTACGCCAACAAGTTTGAGCACATCCGCTAATTCCGAGCGCTCGCTACGCAACTGCAGATCAATGCTGGCGTCAGCTCCTGGCATAATCCATCCAAAAGCCTTGATATTCTGCTCGCCCTTCGCAAACATTAAATCTTCAAATTCCAAACGGTTATTTTCCCAAGTAACGGCACCCTTGACAGATCCTAATGGGACACTGCTAAAGACAATGCTTTCTCCGGCCAAAGTGCCTCTAAAGACCGGCTGCGCGATCGTCCCGGAAACACGTCCTTCCAACCCCGCCTGACCCTGCAAGTCAATGCCGGAACGCCGCAGGATCTCCAGTTCTGATAAATCCAGACCGCTGATTCCAATCAAACCATCAATATTCCCGTCCGAGGTGTAAGCGCCAGAAATCTTGGCGGTGCCTGAACCCTTTTGAATCACGCCATTACTGATCAGGATACGCTGCCCATCCCAGGAAGCATTCACATCCAGATTGTCAAATATCTCAGTGTCGATTCGTACAGACTGCGCAGTGACATTTGCTTCGATAAACAGCTGATCAATCGGGCCACTCACTTTGGCGTAGATGCCAGCTGTACCAGCCATATTCAGTCCCCCTGGTGCAAAAGCCTGCTTGGCTTGTTCCAATTGCAGGCCTTCGGCCCGCAGCGTGGCCTGCACCAGATTAGATTGCAGGTCATAGACGCCGGCAATAACAGCCTGATGCTGCGGATGCACCAGAGAGCTGTCCTTAATAGTCAATTTTGTGCCTTCGAGACTGACGACTGCTTCCAGTGTTCCCAGTCGGTATTGATTGAAAGCCGCCTGGCTGATGGTAAAGTCACCGGTAATTGCCGGGGATTGCAGCGTCCCGCCCAGCTCGAATTTAAACTCCGCTATGCCAGTGGCAGGAACGCCGATGCTGGCCAAAATGCTGTCGAGCACAATCTGCCCTCCAGATCCCTGCAACCTCAAGTTGCCGTCCGCGTCCATTTGTCCTGCGGCACCAATAAGCCCATCTCCGTAGCTAATCAGCAATGACTCCAAATTGAGAATGGCGTCTGTATAGTTGAATGCCAGTTCCACCGGCCCAAGATGATAACCGGCAACCACCGCATCCAGCAGTGACGCCGTCCCATAAATTCTTGGCTCAGCAGTGCCGCCCATTTTGATCACGAAGTTGCCTGCCAGTTGGCCGTCAGATAACGGCTGCTCCGGAGCAATGAATTGAGCAGCCCGGACAGCGTCAATCCCTTCTAGCTGCAATTCTCCCACCAGATCAAGGCTATCTGAGGAAAACGGCCACCAGGAGCCCCAGCCGGTAATCCGGCCATCAATTGCTGCGGCCGCCAATTCAAGATCCACCCGCTTGTCAATATATTGCGCCAGTAACTCCATATCCCGGAAGGGTTCGCCCATGACAGAGCCTTTCGGAACAACGGCTTCCACATTGATTTCAGGATCTGAAGCTGTTCCGCTGACCAGAGCTGTAATACGGGATTTCCCCTGGATCTGATAACTGGCAGCCTCTGGTATAAAGGCGGCGATCTTCTGCAAATCCAATTCTGTTCCGCTTACGCGCAGATCCAACCAGGGCTCCTCCCAATTGCCGGCCTTCCCTTCTACAGAGAAAGCCGTTTCTTGCCAGACGCCCTGCAATTTGCGAATTCCGATTGTATCATCTGCCAAAATAACATTGGCAGTAATATCGCTGAGAGTAATGTCCAGCGGCAAATTACGCACTAACCCATTCTCAATAGCAGCGTAGCCTCTGAGCGACGGAGCTGTCAAAGGCCCGGAAGCAGTTATTTCAGCTGTTATCAGTCCATCCAGTTCCCAGTCTTCCAAAGGCAGCAGGTGCGACCATTCATGCCATGTAACATTGGAGGCTTTTAGCGTTAAATCCTGCAACAATGGATTCTGTAAATCGGCAACATTAACTGCGCCAAGCAATTCCAGCTGCGTAGCGCCACTGCGCGCCGAACCTTGTCGCACTTTAATGTTTTCACCGTCGTAGGAGGCCTCTAATGTTACCGCTTCCAGTTTGCGGGGCAGGAAGCCATGTGCGAATGTACCGTCTTTAAAGGTGAGACGCGCCTCATTTATGGCTAGCGTTCCGCCAGAATAGCTCCCGGCGGCCGACGCGCTAACCGTCCCGGTAATATTACGGTACTCTTCCGGAATCAATCCGGTCTGCACCAAGTCTTCTGCTTTGGCATCCGACATTTCCAAACGCCCGGAAATCTGGGTCGTCTCGATATTGATGAAGCCATCAGCATAGAAACTGCTTGGCACTGGCTCGTTCAGAAAGCCTGTTACATACATCTGCAACCGCGGGTATTGCTGAAAAGAGATGAACCCACTGGTTTTGGTGGCCTTCCCGCTTAAGCCTTTGGGCAATCCGGCCAAGGAAAGCTGCGCATTCCGGAATGTTACCATGGCCTTTAAGGATAGCTCCGGGATCGGATTGTCCGGATCATTGACGAGAAATAGGTCGGACAGGTTCAGCCTCCCGTCTTCCAATAAACTGGCAGCAATCACAGGCGTCTCCAATTCGATGCGCGATATAGCCGCCAGCAAGTCAAATCCTTTTGTGACAAATCTCCACAAGCTATAATGAATGACAATCTTTTCGGCACCGAGTACTGTACTGCCGTCTTGACTGATCGTCAGCTGCTCCGCTACAACCTTATTAAACAAGGATGTATAAACCCGATCCAGCCTGACCTGCCCATTGACAGAATCCTGCAACAGACCGACTACTTTATCAGTAATGATGTCACCGAAAGGCACCCGCGTGATAACCAGAATTGCGCCTTGCAGCAAAAGAAACGCCACCAGCAAAACTGCGATGACAATTATAAACTTGTTGTGTTTGACATTTGCTGGCTGCACAATGCTTCCTCCCGCTGAAATAGCGTGTGAATTCCTGCTGCGATTATTTCGACCTGCCATTATTTCGATCTGCCATTATTTCGACGTTTGACGAGGTCTTCCCTGTACTATGGGAGGCGCTTTTTATAGGTATCTGATCCCGCTAATAACATAGATGCAGTTAAACACCAAATGGTGCAAATTAGTACACTGGTGGCTTTTTTATTCAACAGCGGGATCTGCTACCTCAAGAGAAACTAAGCGGCTACCCTGCACAAACCAGCTGGTTTCTGTCAGGAGGCGCCGCGGCTGCAGATCAGAATTCGCGACGTCGTCCGCCTGCACATCCCCATTTTCAGCCTCGCCAATGAGGTCCGGGGTATACTGCACAATGATGTGCATATTGGCTGGCTTGATAGCCCATTCATGATAAGCCTCTGCAAAATTGACCGCCCCACTAACCAATATGCCGTCTTCTTCGGATTCATCCTCAGACCATAAGGCTCCACCGCTGATGAACAGGTCCAGTCGGCCCGGCAGGGCGTTTTCCGGTATTTTAATTGGAATGGTGATTTTGGTCAGGCTCCCCCGATACGGACGTAACAGCACCGACAAATCAACCTCTGCACCTGGCAACACAGTATCCTGGGCAACATAGGCATCGGCAATGACTGCGCTGAGGTTGTCATCGCAGACCACCGCTGATACATTAACGGCCAGCGGGAGTACTTCTTCGAAACTATTCTGGAGGAGAAAATTGATGTATCCCAGTAGATCCATGATCGCTACCCCAGCAACGTCAGCCCGATGATAGAAAAGATTTTGGCGTCGTAAATCTGCCCGGGCTCCAGCGGTGAGCACTTCAAAATCGATCCGTGCAGAACCTGCCCCGACTCGATCAAGCGCCCGATCCAAGCCCTCAATGACAGCCATCGCCGCCAAAGTAGGCGTCAGATCAGAATCAAGAATGACGCTGCTTTTCAAGACCACCTTATTACCGGTGTCTTGATCAGTTACTTGTACTTCCACCGGTATCATGGCCGGCAACTGTCCAAAACGACCCGCCAAGCCGGCGGAGCGGTCCTGGGTGATAATACCGACAGGTTGAGTGTTGATTGCCAGTTTGGATGGAACGGCCGAACTGGAGATCGTACGAAACACTTTCGCTCCGGTAGCCAACAGGGCAACATTGCCTTTGCTCAACACCGGATGCCCAAAGGCAACAAAACGCCCGTTTTCCATCCAAGTCAGCGTGCCAATTGAGGAAATACCTAAATCACCGATCATCAACTGCAGACCGATCGCACTGCCAGGCTCAAATGAAGCTATTATCTCGGTTGAGGAATTTAAAACCGGTGTCGTTGCTGACGCAGCGGCGGACACACCCTTCTCACCCAAAAAGCTCTTGATGGCTGAGCCGGTACGCTGACCAAAGCCGCTTAAATAAACCGGTGCTGTGACCGGGATCGCCTTTAGGATTCCGTAACTGATGCCCAGAGCTGTTAATTCTTGACCAGGGGCTTGCGTCCGGGCGTTAGCCTGGGCCTGGCCATACCCGAATGAGATGCCCCGATAGCTTTGTCCCGCAATGCTAACGGACTGACCGCCAGCGAACTCCGCCAGCGCCACTTTATCATCCATATAATCGTCTTGATAATCCCAAAGCGCTAGCATATCAGCGATCGGAGTTACAAGGCCATAACTGGGATCGGCATTGGCAAAAGTATAGCTAATGGCACCTAACAGGCGGTTGCCGATGAAAACGGGGCTGCCGCTCATCCCGGATGCAATCCCTCCTGATTCTCTCAAAGCAGGACCATAAGTGCGAATCAGGATGAGTGAGCCCACCCTACCGGTTCCTGTAGTCAGGCCGAGAATCTCAACCCCAAAGGATTCAATTTTGGTGCCCTCCAGGACGGTCAACGCTTTCCCCCGCATGCCAGGGCGAATCTCATCAATTCCAATAAAACGCGCATCGGCTTTGGCAGTGAACCCCGCAGCGAGAAAAGCCAGCAGCAAAACTGCGATCATTGGAATAGCAGTAATCTTCGTTTTCAAAGATTAACCTCCCTCAAAAGTGTCGTATATAAAATTGGCGTTGATCCTGAAAAAACCTTTCGCTATTTTGTAGAGAAGGTCTCTCAGAGGATGCCCGCCATTATCAATATTAACCAAGACATGTTAATATTGCATTATGCTGAGAAAAGTTCCGGGCGTAAATCTGGATGTTTGGGGCGAAGAGACTAAGGGGAGAGGAGGCGCGATCATTACCAATTTCGAATCTTTGGTGAAGGACACCGCTCTTTCTCCTGACGAAAAAAGAGCGGTGTCGATCTAAATGCCGATTGAAAGTGTCATTCTCGCAAGTAGAAGACGAAATCAGTCTTATTTCAAAGCTCTGGATTTAACACTGATCTGATGTTTTTCTTTCAACTTCGGTATCAGGTTCAATAATGCTAATGCTAATACCATTATGGTAAGCACAAGGTTTAGGCCCGGGGTGACAGCCTTCCAAATTTGCTTACCTTCCGTGTCCAATTTAGTAAGCGATGTACCCCCAAACCAAGAGCCACCATCAGTTAGATAGACATTCCCACTCTGATCAACGTCAAACTGCTTATAGCGAAAAAGGTTGCTGGCCTTCGGAAACACTTCCGTCTTAACCCACAACAATTCGCCTGCCGGAGATATTTTAGCTAAGAATGAGCTACCTTCCTGAATCTGCCCCTCAGTCGCTGCTGACATACGCACATATCCCGCGGCATACGCATTTCCGCCATAATCAATGGAAATATCCAAAATGTAATTACTCGCCCCAGATTCCACCGGTTGAAAGGTTGTTGACCATAAGACCGCTCCATCTGGATTGTACTTTTGAATTGCGGCTGAACGCAGAGCTCCGCCTCCGACAAAGACGTTGCTTTCTCTGTCAGAAACGACAACCATAGCATCAGAGGTCATCCCAGTCACCCACAGTTGGTCGCCTGCGGGGGTAAACTTGGATAAAGTGCCGGTAATATTATTTAGACAGAGGATGTCCCCTGCTTCATCTACACAAACCGTATTTAAATACCCAAATCGTACTGGCACAAATAAAGGCTGGCCAGATTCTCCATCTTCCAAACCGAAGGCTTCTGCCGCAATATCACCGCTTTCGCTGATCCCGAGCAAGCGCAATTTTCCACCAGCTGCCTGCATGGCATTAACTTTTGCCACCGACGATGCATCCCAGATTACTTTGCCGTCGGAATCCACCTTGGCCAGATAACTGTAAGCCGGTTTGCCATCAGCATTTCTTTTTAGGAGATAACTGTTATCTTCTGCGTTCCTTTCAAAGCCAATATATATATTACTATTTTCATCGTCTGTCAAGAATTTCGCATTATATAATGCTGAGGCATCAAATGGATAGCCTTTTACCCATTTCAACCGGCCTGTGTCATCGAATTTCATGATTTTGTGTTTATTACGCAGCGAAAAGTATCTGTTTTCGATTACAATATACGAGTTCCCATCATTATCGACCGTCAAATCTCCCTCTATGACCGGTATAAAGAAAATAACAACGAGATATACAAATATAATTGCAAAAAGAGCGTCCCTTGTAATCAGTGATTTAGTTTTGGCCTTTTTCCGCTCGTAAAACGAAGCCGCAAAAAAGATGATAAAACCGATAATCAGGAACCATAAATCCGCCGTAAAATAAAGCTTCACGGTTACACCCCTCTACATCAGCATGGAATCTGTTTCCTTTCCCTCCTGTTGTATTTCCTTATTGAATTTTCTACTATTTTATCTGACTTCCTCCCTAGTGTGGAACTTTTGGGGGCGGTTCTGGAACTTTGGGGACGGTTCTAAAAGTGCCATTCTACATTTTTTGACATTTGGCACTTTTAGAACCGTCCCCAAAGTTCCGTTCGTATTTCAAGCTTTTAAGTTTAATCCGCTACTTCACCAATGCCAGCATTGCTTCTCTCAGAACTTTGGCGCCAACCAGTGAGGTTGCTTCGGAATGATCATATACCGGGGCAATTTCGACCAAATCAAATCCGACAACATTTAAGCCGCGCAGTTTCCGGATCACTTTCAGCAGCTCGCCAGAAGAAATGCCACCCGGTTCGGGAGTACCAGTCCCAGGTGCAAAGGCTGGATCCAGAACATCGATGTCAACGGTAACATAGACCGGCTTATTGCCCAACGACGGCAGCAGCCGCTCAAATGGCTCAATCACGTCGGAATGCAAGTGGGTGTGTTCACGGGCATATTCGAATTCGGGCTTGTCCCCCGATCTAATGCCAAACTGGTGCACATCGGAAACAAATCCGCGCTCAAGGGCCAAGCGAATTACGTTGGCATGCGAAAGCGCCTCGCCAAAAAATTCGGTACGCAGGTCCGTATGTGCGTCAAAATGCAGCAGTACGGGATCGTTGTAACGCTCGGCAGCCGCCTCAATCGCGGGCAGACTAACCAGATGCTCCCCGCCAAGCAGGAAAGGCATTTTGTTGTCGCCCAAAATCCTGTTGCAGGCCTTGCGGATCAATTCCAGGCTACCGCTGACATTACCGATTGGCAACACCAAATCGCCTAAATCAACAAAAGAAATCTCATGCAGATCCCTATCCAGAGCAGGACTATACCATTCCAGCCCATAAGAAGCTTCACGGATCGACTGCGGTCCGCCGCGCGAACCGGGACGAAAAGATGCCGTAAAATCCATAGGTGCCCCAATAATAACAGCCGACGCCGCCGTATAATCATCTATAGAATCCATAAAACGGCTCTTGCGGTCGGCTATGTCTTTCCAGTCAAACATCGAAGTTCTCTTTGCTCCCTTCGCCTTTACCTGATGCCTACGTCCTGCGTTCTCACTTGCACTGCTGTTACCTACCAGTATGTCGATTGCCAAACAACACATAACCGACTGATTCAGCAAATCAGCCGGCTACTCGCTAGTCTCCACAGTTATTTGGTCAGTTCGGCAACAAATTCTGGTAGCGCAAAGCAGCCATGATGCACCTCGGGGCGATAATAGCGCATCGGCAAACGTTTCATGCTATTCAGATCAACCTTTAAGGGGTCGTGTTTTTTAGATCCCAGTGTAAAGCTCCACAGCCCGCTCGGATAAGTCGGTACATTCGCCAGATAAAGGCGGGCTATTGGAAAAACGGCGCTGACATCAGCAAAGACCGAATGAATCAGATCCCGGTTTACAAAAGGCGACTCGGTTTGGGCAACCATAATACCATCATCGGTAAGGGCTTCATAGATGGACTGGTAGAACGGCTTTGCAAACAAGCCTAGTGCTGCGCCGACCGGTTCCGTTGAGTCGACCAGAATCACATCGTAGCTGTTCTTGTGAGCAGCCACATATTTGATGCCGTCGTCAATGACTACTTGGCAGCGCGGATCCTGCAAACCGATACTGATTTCGGGCAGCCACTTGCGGGAGGCCGCGACCACGCGTTCATCGATTTCCACCAGTGTTGCCTGTTCAACAGTATCATGTTTGAGAATCTCGCGGATTGATCCGCCGTCTCCGCCACCGATTACCAAGACCTTTTTCGGACATGGATGGGTATGCAGGGCAACCTGGGAAATCATCTCATGATAAACAAACTCGTCCCCAATGGTAGTCTGCACCATGCCATCCAAAATCAGCATGCGCCCATACTGAAGAGTGTCCAAAACCGCCAAGTGCTGGAAAGGTGTTTGCTCTTCATGCAACGTCTCTTTAATCCGCAAATCCAGTCCAAGATTGGCGGTCTGTTTTTCTGTAAACCAAAGCTCCAACTTTAGAAAAGACCTCCTTCAGCTTAATACCACAGGGCTACGGCTGCGAATGCGCAAGCGCATGTCTTAACCGTACAATCAGTCGCCTTGACCATGACTTCGACAAGCGGAATACCGCGCACTTCAAAAGCTTCTTCAACCATTGCCCTGATTTGTCTTTCAGCTTCAGCCTTATCGCATTTACCGGAAAACTCCATAATCACGCCGAAATCGTTCTTAGAGAAGCCAATACCGACTGCGGCGGAAATAACTTCGCCAGGCACGTCACTGGAAATTGAGCCATAAGCGGTTGGTGTCAGCGAGCCTGGCGGAATTGACAGCTTTTCTACAAACTCGGCTGCCGGCGGCAAAATGCTGCTGACTTTCAGCAAATTCAAATTACCGATGCCCGAGGCCAGCAACGCATTATCAAATGCGTTTAATCTGGTGCGGCCTTCGGCAGTTGCGGCTACCAGAGTGAATTTTTTCGGGGTCTGTAACAACAATATCACGCTCCTCTATCTGTTTTCTTTTGCTAGATCGAAATAGATTATACCAAAGCTGTGCCAAAAAATAAATAACAAAATCAGCATTAAATTAAAGCAAGACGAGGTGCCAGCCCAAATGCGGCACCTCGTTTGTTACTACAGTCTGTCTAAGTTATTTTTATCGAGCCGGAAATGTAGCCGTTATTTGCCTATGGAATTCAAGATCAGCCTTAAATCCGGTAGCCAAATTCCCAGCCATGAACGGCTATCTGCAAAATGCCTGTTATTATCATGTTTTATGGAACCGCCTGTCTTGGAACTCAGCACAAATGTCATTTCCGGTGTAACGCTGGATTTGCCGGACTGATCGATTGCCATAATCTTAAATTTGTAGGTACTGTTCGGAATCAGGTTCGTAAGCACAACAGAGTGGTCCGTCTTATAGTCGGCGCTGTGATTGCGGTTCCCCGAATCGAACCTTTCTTCCTTTTCACTTTGGCTGCGCTGCTTATCAACAGCGTAAGTTATTACCGCAACAGTCGGTTTATCGGTCTTCCAGCGGATCCGGACTGTTTTTGCGTCAATCATCTCAACACTGACGCCGCTAATCTTAGGCCCTTGCGAATTATCTGGCGGTGGAGTTGAAGTACTGCTGACGATAATATCATCTCTGACGGCCGCCGAAATATTACCCGCCGTATCGCGGAATCTGGCATAGACTGTTCTTGTTCCGGAACCGGAAGCCAAAGTCCAGTTTGTTGACTGCACCATACTGTTCCAAGCACTCCATACTCTGCCATCATTGGACAGCTGGTATTCAATCCGGCCGCCCCTGTCATCACTGGCCTCCAGGTCTACCCTGACCTGTGAGCTATTGGTATTGACAGCACCGCCATTAATGCGAATACTCCCGCGAGGTGGTGTGGTATCGGCAGCTGAACTGGTTGTGAAGTTCCCGTCATGCATTGCCGAGTTACCAGCCTGATCGACCGCCTGAATCTGGAAGCGGTAACTGGTTCCGCCATTCAACCCACTTAGCGTCACGTAATGCTCTGTGGCATAGTTTCCGCTTCGGCCAGAGTCGCTACGCCTGTCAAGACTATGTCCGGTTCCATAAACCACCATGCTGCCAGTCGGCTCATCCGTACGCCAGCTGATTCTGACCTCGCTACTTGATATGGCAGAGACTGCCACATTCGAAATGCGCGGTGCCCTGGTATCAAGTACGATTTGGGCGGATACCGTGGCTGAAACATTACCTCTGGCATCCCTAAAGCGGGCATAAACCGTTTTAGTTCCATCTCCACCGGTCAGCGTCCACGATACGGATGAAGTCACCTGCGCCCAACCGCTCCAAGATCTGGCATCATTGGAAAGCTGATAATCCAGACGACCGGGCTGGTCGTCACGGGTATCCATTTTTACGGATACCTGCGTACGGTTGGTATACCGTGCGCCACTATTCAACTCGATGCTTCCAGACGGAGGCGCTGTATCCGTACCAGGCATGTTAAATTGTCCCTGATACTCTCTCTTATTACCGGCACGATCTTCAGCATTAATGGTAAACCGGTAACTGGAACTGCTTAGACCGGAAATATTCACGGAATGGTCCGTGTTGTAGTAGCTACTTTGCGCTCTATAGGAACCAACCTCCACTGTACCGATGGTAGGCTCGTCAGTCTTCCAGCGCACCCGTATCGTGTTATTACTAACAACGTCGACGCTGACATTGCTGATATTGGGAACCCTGGTATCAAGATTAATTACATGCCTTTCAGTACTGGAAACATTGCCGGCGTCGTCTCTGAATCTAAAATAGATCGTCTTTTGGCCTTCGCCGTAATCGAGAGTCCAATTTGTTGATGAGGTTGCCAAATACCAGCTGCTCCAGTTATAGCCGTTATTCGAAAGCTGGAAGTCGATGTCATTAGCCTGACTCTGATCGTCCGTAACATTAACCCGGACGTTAATCTGCCGGTTGTTGACGTAATCGCGGCCACCGCTAATGATCAGTTCACCACGCGGCGGTGTGGTATCCCGCTCTTCCCAAGTGAAGATATTCTCATATCTGGCACTATTACCAGCCTCATCAACAGCGTTAATGACGTAGTAATAATTCGTTCTGGAAAGAACCGCCGATATTTCAACCGCATGTCTGTCCGACGGTATCGGCTGTTCAATGCGGCGCGTCATAAACGGTGAACTCCAGTAGTATTCAAAGTAACCATATGTTATCTGATCAGTGCGCCAGGATACCCTGACCGTGTTGATTCCGAGGGTTTCAACCTTCAAATCGTAAATGGTCGGGGCTTTGGTGTCGAGAATGATCGTAGCGCTATAGGCCGGTGAAATATTGCCAGCACCGTCCTGATAGCGGACATATACAACTTTGGCACCATCACTACTACTTAGAAACCATATTTTGGAGGATGTGAAAGCTTCCCACGGCGACCATGACCAGCCATCATTTGAAAATTGAGCGGTCGCCACGCCGGACGCATTGTCGGTCGCAGTCAAGAGTAGCATAACCTGAGTATTGTTCGTGGCACGCGCGCCGTTGTTAATTGCTAATGATCCGCTAGGCGGCACTGAGTCTCTGCTTCCTGGTACAGCAACCATCTGTTCCATCGGTTTGGATAGATTCCCCGCCATATCGCGGGCAGTAATCTGAATGGTGTAGGTATAACCCGCCCGGAGTTGATCGAGCACGACTTCATGCTCCAAATTAAAGGAAGTCTGCTGGGTTGTCTGCATCTGTTGACCCATTGCGGCGGTTGTCCGCTCACCCGCATATTGAGTCACACAAAAGGACGGCTCGCTGGTGCGCCAGGTAATCCTGACCTGGTCGGGACCTATTAAGTTGACTTCAACATCGAAGATCTGCGGAACCTGAGTATCCATCGTGATACTGGCATTGTAAACTGGCGATACATTCCCAGAAGCATCCCGGTACATTACAAATACTGTTTTTCTGCCGTCGCCGTCGGGAAGCGTGACGGATTGTTCAGTTTTATAGGCCTGCCAAGGATTCCAGTACATTCCATCAAAACTAATCGCCATTAGCGGTACCTGCCCGGAATTATCCTGGGCCCAAAGATTCAGGGTAACATTGCGTGAATTTGTAAGCTCTGTGCCATTGTTAATCATAATACCACCGTTTGGAGCGATTGAATCCCTGTCAGCTAAGGCCGGGTTGCATACGAGAATAGTGAGTATTAAAGCACCTAATAAAACGAGTCCTGACTTGAAGTGTTTTTTTAAACCGCCTGACAAAAACATGGAAAAGCCCCCTTTCATGAATTAAACCCATGTCTGTTTACGGTATCAGTATATCGCAGGAAAGTTGCCATGTGATTAGCACGTTTTACAAATTTGTTGCGGACTGTTAAAAAACATATGAATTACCAACCTTCCTCCAAAACGGCCGTTAGTGTCCCGTTATTCACCGGACGAGGGTTTCCCTCCAACAAGCCAGCCCTCTGTGCATGCGCGACCGCTTCACCTAAGGCTTCTTTGGCAAAACCAAACGCACGCAGCTGTGAGGGAATACCGATCCGCCTGTTAAAGTTCATAATATGTCTGATGGCTTGCGCTGCCTGATCCACAGAGTCGCCTCTGCCACCCAGTCCCCATATTCCCGCAAGCATGGCGTACTTTTCGTGCGACTCCGGCATGTTATAGCGCATCACCAATGGCAAAAGTGCGGCGGCTAGCGCTGCATATTTGCCGTATTTCCCTTTTTGCTGATTTTGACCATCCGCCGCAAACCATAGTGCTAGGCCTTGTGCTGCACCATAAGCTGCATTTTGCCGTGCGAGAGCTGCCAGCATCGTGCCGTTCGTCGCCTTACTGAGCAAGTCCTGATCATGGCCGCCTTCAGGGCGAGTCTGCATAAGGCCCAGACTCTTTGCGGCATTGCTGGCCAGGGCTTCAGTGACTTCATTGGATCCCACTGCTACAAAAGCCTCAATTGCCTGACACAGACCTGCGGCAGCCTTTTCCAGGAGCAGATTGCCGGGTGTATTGGCGATCAATTTTGAATCATAGAAGGTCCAATCAGGGGCTAAACCGGCACCGCGATAAACTTGTGGCGCTGTCGGCTCTGCTACTTCGTTCAAAATGACTTCACTGACCAGTTCCGAGCCAGTACCAGGACTGGTCGGTATGCAAAAAACCTTAGTTGATCCTCTCTGATTGGCATTATTCAGATTAGCGATCCCGGGGGTCGCCATCATCGCTGCAACGCCTTTCGCTAAATACATCGCGCCGTCGCCGCCAATTGCTAACAGGCCGCGTACTCCGAGTTCATTGAGTTCTGCAGCCAGCTTCGTCATAGATGCTATCGTTAAACTATCTGAGAGGACTTTGAATATTTGCCGGGGAAATTCTTTGCTATCAGCGACAGGGGTTGGTAGCACCTGTTGCAAAGAGTCGAGTTGACTGCCGCCAGTTTCATCATCTGTGATGATCGCGACTAGACCACCGTCCGTTGATTCTTTGACTATTCCAGCCAAAGCCGAGATGCTTCCTGCACCAAAAATGACATGTGTGTTCAAAATATACTGGGCAAATGACAAAAAAACCACTCCCACCCGGGAAGAAAATTACTTTTCTTCATTGGTGTCAAGTTCTTCATTATTTGCCTTTTTTCCTGCTTGCGTAATTGCGGCGTACTTGCGCGCGTACTACTGGATCGACCACCCGGGCGTCCGGACTACTCCGATGATCTGTGCTAATATCCAATTATCAATCCTGCCGCCACCAAAGTCGATTATACGGCTTGGATGCAGCCTTTGGAGTGCTTTCCCTGTATAGACCAGTGACCTGATCCATGCGACTAAGCCGCGCCTGCGCCATCCTGTCGGGTGGATAATCACTTTATCGATCAGGCTGTTTTCCAGTAGTACAAGATCCAAATGATTTTCGTCTGTAACCCAAGCAACAAAACAATCCGGACTACTCCTTTTCAGCTTTCCGACAGTCGGCAGGCACTGGGCTATTGATGCTGCAGATCCAAAGTGAAAAACTGCCAGCCATTGATCATTCATAGCATTGCGGCCGCCCCGCTTTCGGCAACTACCAGTGACTTTTCAAGTGCATCACGATTCCTGCGAAAAACTGCAACGTCAGACCCCGACTCGATCCAGACCGGCGCGCCGAAATTAAGTACCACTTTTGCGAAAGGAACCGGATAAAGGCGGCTGCTTCCATTGCGGGAATGCACACCAGGACGGGCTGCTACAGCAAACGGCACAAGCGGCTGACCGCTTCTTTCGGCGAGGAACAAAGGTGCTGGCTGTACTTGTCGATAGGGGCCAAAGGGACTGTCGGCTGTCAGGGCAACATGGCAGCCTGATTTCAACAGATCTTTGAGTTGTGTTAATGAATCCTGCGAATAAAGGCCGGGCAATGTGTCCCAACCAAACCTGGATAACAGGACATTTTCGAGGATGTCCCCTGTTCCCGACTGCGCGTAAATACCGCGTCCAGCCAAAAGCCACAAACCGACCGGCCAATGGCACCGCCAACTGACAAGAATGGACCGGAACCCACGTATGGCGAGACGATCTATGATCGTATCTCCCACTCTTTCTGCGCGAGCGGTATGATTAAGGAGTTCTATATAAGTCCTGCACAGCATTTTACTGTATCGGGGGGCACTTTTGTACCTTAACCTCAACAAAGACAACATGTTCACTCCAATAAAGTGCTTCACTGTCTATTTTTCTACCGTTTATTATTTTTAAACCTGTCACAAGAGACACAAGGGGAGACACAAGGGGACGGTTCTCCTGTGCTATTTCGGGTTTTTACACCCGGCAGCACAGGAGAACCGTCCCCTTGTGTCCCCTTGTGTCCCTCTTAACCTTGTGTCAAAATGTTTTAGAGCTGTGGCTGCTCAATAATTACCTGGACAGGATCCTTGTCGACGATAGTCATGGTGGTGTTTTTCTCATCCATCAGAGTTAACATGATCGCTGCGCTGCCATCATCAGCAGTTGTCTCGGTTCTCATCGCGCTCGGGTAGCGCATCTCGTAATAGGCATTGACCATCGAATAGGCATCCGATGTGGTGTAAATGACCTTCAAAACGCCATCTGCCTCTTCCCCAAAGACCTGTGTGGCACCTGCATAGATATTTACACCAAGATCATCCGCAGTTTTCGTAAGCATGTTCTCGTTGACGGTTACTGCGGTCGCATTGTCTTGCGCGTCGGTTTCGTCGTCTTTTTTACCGCAACCGGTAAGGGCCACTGCGCAGACTACAATCAAAATTGCCACCAAGAAAAGGCTTCTCCAGAGTTTGTTTTTCTTCAATCCATCCATCCCCCTCAAATTTCTGACTAGTCTATCCGGCTTTATCGGCCTTATCGGCCGATTCAACCCATTGATCCAGAGCCTTTAACTGCGCAACCAGTCCTTTCAAAGCATCCAGTGGTAAGTTCTCTGCTCCATCAGTCCACCGCTGATGCAACTGTTTCCACGCCTGATCCACCTGATTATACAGATCATCGACCACAGCCTGTTTCGCCGAAGCGGCACCACTACGGCGGATGCCTGTAGCATTAACTTCGAAGCTCTCATCCAATAACGGAGCCAAGCATTCCACACCGATTTGCTCCTGGATCTTGGATGATAGCGAATTGACAGATTCCTCTTCACCATGGACCAAAAAGACAGCTTTTGGCTTGGATTCAGTCGACTGCATCCATTCTACCAGCCCATTGGCATCCGCGTGTGCGGAGAAACCATCGATCGACTTGATCGCGGCTTTCACAACAATGTCCTCGCTAAAGACGCGGACTTCTTTGTCACCGGATTGCAGCCGGCGACCCAACGTGCCTTCCGCCTGGAAACCGACAAACAGAACTGTAGCATCAGTACGCCACAGATTATGTTTCAGATGGTGCAGGATGCGGCCAGCTTCACACATGCCACTCGCTGAAATGATAATTGCTGTGCCCTCCATCGCATTCAAAGCTTTGGAGTCTTCGACCGAACGCACCATGCGCAATTCGTCAAAATCAAATGGACTCTTATTCATACTGAGCATCGCTCTGGTTTCTTTATCATAGCATTCCGGATGGTCCCTGAAGATTTCGGTAGCTGACACCGCCATCGGGCTGTCGATAAAGACTGGAATTCTGGGAACTTTGTTATTCATATACAGCGTTTTGATATGATACAGCAAATCCTGTGTACGGCCGACCGCAAATGAGGGAATGACCAATTTCCCGCCACGTGCGGCGACGTTTTTAATGGCTGCCGCCAGCAATTCCAGCCGGGCAGCGCGTTCTTCATGCAGCCTGCTGCCATAGGTCGATTCCAGTACAATATAATCTGGATTGCCCCCAGTAACCGGATCTTTAATGATGGGCTGCTTTTTCTGACCAAGATCGCCCGAAAAACGAATCGTAAACGGCGTACCGTTCTCGTCTTCCGCGGTAATGTCAATAAAGGCTGACCCAAGAATATGACCAGCATCATGAAAACAGACTTTCAGCGCATCCAAATCAAATTGCTCATTATAATTAATTGCAACAAATTGATCCAGGCAACGCTGCGCATCCACTGCCGTATAAAGCGGAGGCAGGGTTGGCTCGCCTGCCCTGGCCCGTTTTCGGTTGCGCCACTCTGATTCCAATTCTTGAATATGACCACTATCAGGAAGCATAATACCAGCTAGCGCCTGTGTTGCCGCCGTAGTATAAATTGGTCCTTTAAAGCCCTCATTGCATAGTCGGGGCAATAACCCGCTATGATCGATGTGCGCATGTGTCAGCAGGACCGCGTCAATCTCAGCTGGATTAAAAGGAAACGGATTATCATTACGTTCACGAATCTCTTTATTCCCCTGAAACATTCCGCAGTCTACCAAAATATGCGAACCGCCGTTCTCCAGCAGAAAACATGAGCCCGTTACCGTTCTGGCTGCTCCACAAAAGGAGATTCGCATTCCATGACCCCCTTAAAGTTAATGATATTCTAGCATAATATGCCAGTTCCTGCTTAATCAGCATGGATAAAGATGACTGGCTTGCTCCTTTGTCATTCTGTCTCATGAAAATCAAGCTGCAAATCAATCGGAAGTATCCCTGCAACAGGGATTTTAAAAACACCGTCCACATTTGCGTTTTGAACGCAGTCTTGACTTGCGGTCGCTAGTGCTAATCCGGCTGGCATACTCACAAAAACATTTCCTGTGATCCGCTCAAGCTCACTGTCACCATTTATGCTAATGCGCAATTTATGGTGCGCGTAATTTCCTGCCACCGCAGCGCTCAGGGGCAAATCATCCCCGACAATTACCGGCATGCCAGCGTCGGGTATCAGATACAGTAATTGAGAATCACCGGCAGCCAGCTTTTGCAGCGGCAGGATGTCATGATCGGTGGCGGTTATGCCCAAATCGCGACATGCGAATCTGTCAAACACAAATATCCCGCTTTCTTCAGTACACAACCCGAGTTTTGCGGGATTGATGGCAGTCTCTTCTGTAGAGGACCCGGTGTTGACAGCCAGAACAAACAGACCTTGGCGCTGCTCTGATTTAATCGTCAAAGTACGAATCGCCGTCACGGTCATCCAGCCGGGACCAGGCGCGCAATTCTGCCCGGGTGCATGCAGGGCGGCAAACATCGTCTCAAATTCTGGATCGGCGTCCGGTGCATCAAAAATCACAACCTCGCCGCCAAAAGCAGCTAAGGCTGCGGCGGTCTTTGGCGTAAAGCGATCCCATAGGTTAGTTTGCCAAAGCATCGCATTCTTCCATAAGGCTCCTCCAGCCGGCGACCGCAGCAACAAATTATTGAGCGGCTGGATTTCCGGAGCACGTGATTTGCCGCGCCCGCGTAGCAGCAGAAAGAGAGGACGGTTGCGGGGCGGACCGTTGCGGGGCCGGCGGCTGCCGCTCTGTTCGGCACCAATATCAACCGCGTCCAACAATCCGGCGGTCGGCCAAAAAGGACAGCCCCTGCCAATCAGGAAAGCGGCAGGAACAGCATGACGGATGGCCGTTAACCCATCATTGAAGGTACCGATTCTGGTGCGGTGCTCATTATGCCGCTGGCCAATCAAAGCCGCCAGGTAAAGCCGATCCAGTACGATTGTCTGATAGCCCCAATCCTCGCTAATCCGTTGCGCCGCTGCCGATAGATAGGCAACTACTTCTGGATTAGTGGCATCCAAAGCCGCCAGTTTGCGTCCATTGATCGCACCGGCTGGCACCATTTTGCCGTTGGATTGCAGGGCCCATTGCGGTTTATTTATGAGTAGATCACTGTCACGATATACTGCGAATGGCGACCACCACAGGGCCGGCCGGTAACCGGCAGCCTTAATCCTAAACACAGCCTCTTTTAGGCTGGCGTCAGCTTCTGCGGTTTCACATGTCAGATCCGCGTCCATGAAAACTGTATCAAAAAAATGCGCTTTCGCCTCCGTGGCGCGGGTGACGCGGGCAGAGGCTCGCGCATCTTTACTTGGTGCGCTCGCACTACCAACCGCATCCAGTCTGGCACGCAAACCGACACGCGGATAGTCAGCATTGCATTGGGCCTCCGCCGTCACCGGTGCCGCTGGGCCTTTAAGGCTGAAAAACTCTGACAAGAGCAGTTCTTCTTGCTCACCCAGCGTAATATACAACTCTTCTGACGTCATTTCCCCGCCAGGAGCCAGCGTGAGACCTTCGGCATCAGAGCGGGCCAAAAAGTCTTCTGTTCGATCAATATGGCGATAAAGAAAATAGCCCGCCTGATCTTTGGGATACAGATAGCCTAGTAAAGCCTTTTCTTTTTCAGTACCTGAACATAATCCGCAGATCCAACTGCTGATGAATTGGTTCTCTCCCCTGAATGGCTTTATGCCGGGATCCACCCGCAGATAGTATTCACTGATCCCGGCAGCATAAGAATCACCGGTACGTCGGATTTTGGCCGGGCTCAGTGACTGAAATCCCCAGTCAAAGACTGCACCGTTGGTACCGCCATAACCAGGCCAAAAGGAGGCCATGCCACCCAGCGCTTCAATAATATTAAAGCCATAAATGATCAGGGGCGAGGCACTTTCATTATGAACGAGCATTTTCAGGAAAATTCCCGGCACATCAGGAGACGTGCGGAAGCGTAATGACAAAGCGGTTTTGGGTTTACCGCCGGCATAGGTAATGGTATAACTGCAGTCGCGAGCCGACCGAAGCAAAACCCCTTCCGCAGAACCGCAATCCTGTGGTCGGATCAGCCCATTGCCAGAAGCCAGCGAAAAAGTAGCCCCTGTGAGCCATAGACGACCTTGATGACTGAAAGAAATGCGGGCTTCCTCCGGTTGGCACATAATTTGCCAGCCTGCACTATCAAATCTTATTGGTACAAGTTGTGGAGACTGTTCCGTTTCGTTCAAAAAGGCACCTCCAGAATGGCCAGCACTGATGCAATCTTACAGGAGCAATCTTGTCACAAGGAACTTTCCGCTGTCTTTCTATGGTAGAACAGCTTCTTCCAGAATACTGTCGATCTGATGGTAGTTTTCATCAAACCTGGCGACTGTCATAATGACATGGCCTTTTTCTATTTTCAGATCGGTTACTTCACTGTACTCTGCAGGTTGATACCACAAGGCACCTTGACCAGTACGAGCATTCACTAAGTATACATCCCCACCCGGACTGGTGGTTCCAAATGCATAGCCAATGATCGCCAGAAAGCGCTCGTCATCTACCCATGAGAATTTCTTTGGAGTCTGTTGCCCCTCTAAAGCTAATTGGAGCTGCCAGCGCGTTGCGTCTTTGATATCTTCAATATAAACATCAGCAAATAATTCAAACTCAACCGGACTAAGAAATGCGTTCATACGCTTTCCCGGTGAGGCAAAAGTCTCAGAAGCCAACTCAGTCAGTTCCTGCAATTCAGCCGGATCCATTTTGATTGGATTCCAAGGATTGTTTCTGAAAACCGTTTTGAACTGCAAGTCCGTTTCAGTAACCGCAGCACTGGCGTCAACGGCAGGAGTTGGTTCAGTCGTTTCTGAATCTGCCGGTTCTTTTCCGAAAAATGAATGAAAATCAAAACTGAGTCCGATCCATACTATCAAGCCAGCGACAGCCGCCACAACCACCAGGATCAGAATTGTGCGCCGCATTATCCTTCACTCCCTATACATAAAAGTGCCATTATTCAATTTCGACTGCCAGCGTGTCATTCCTGCAGAATAACGGACCAATGTACCGCTAGCAAAATTAGTCATCCGTCGGGTGTTTGAATTTGAATTTGACGGGCAACTTAGGCATCATCCGGCGCATGAGTTTGGCGGTTTTCTCATACTGTCCACGCAAGTATTCCGCCATCGGATACACCTGTGCCGGATTCGCTGTCCAGCTTCCAGCAGCGCTGCGGTTAAAGGAGGCTATCACAGAATATTTACCGTCGACTACCAATATGAAAAATCGATCACGCCGCAGTTGTCCGCCTTTACGGCCCCGATGCCGGCGCACATTCGGCAAATCAACTTTCCCATCACCATAGGCAATAATCGCAATATGCACGCCAGATCTGGCGGCGCGCTGCAGTTCTTCCCGCAGCGGTTCAATTTCCGGGAACCATGCCTGTAACAACACTTCCCGCTCTGCCTGGGCAATCAGTTCCACGGCACGCGCAAAAACAGCCACCGGCCCTGACAAATTCCAAAACGATAGATCCCTGACACTCTTGCTCTCAGCAAATTGGGTGATCAGTGAATCCGCCAGCAAAGCCGCTTCCCTTTTTAACTGGGCGGACAGTACCGTGATCGGCACTGGAACATACAGCGTTGTTTCACCTTCGATGCTGGAAACCGCCCCTTTAGTCACTAGTCGTTCCAATGTTTCGTAAATTTTAGAGCTTGGTATGCCTGCGCGCCGCGCAATTTCATAGCCACCCGCCGGGCTTTTTCCGCTAAGCAATGCCAGATAAGCTTTGGATTCATAGGGACTAAACCCCAGCCCCTGCAATATCTCGATCATCATAGTATCCATTATTGCGACTCCTGCCAAGCAATATATTCCGATGGAGGCCGCAGCACACTTTCCGGCCACGCATCCTGCCAGTTTTCCTGTTTAAGAGCATGAATAAATTCCTCAGGCAAGTCATCATAAATCCCGGGATAATGCGCCATAAAGAAGTCCTGTTGAGGAAGGAGCGTACCTCTGACGCTGTTGAAAGGAACCACATCATGAGTACCGCCTCGTGGATCTAGGCGCACCCATTGATCATTTAAGAAGACCGCGCAAAGACAGTGCAACGTCAACTTGCCCGCCGTTCGGGCGCCTCTGATCCCCTGAAAGGCAAATCCAGCCGGCACTCCCAGCGCACGGCATAAAGCCGCGAATAGCAGCGCCTTTGCTGCGCAGATGCCTTCCCGCCGATCCAAGACCGAGGAAGCTGGATAGGCAATTACCGGACTAAAGCGAATTTCATCCCGAACAAAATCGAAAAGCGCGTGTGTCTTTTCTTCAGACCCGCTGCAGTTGGCAGTGAGCCGGGCGGCTCTAAGCCAAAGCGAAGGATGATTGCAGTTGATAGCATCTGTAGCACGGAGATAAGGTTGCAGCGCAATAGAGAGCAAATTGGCCACCTCCCCGAACAATAACATCATATAACATTTTGGGAGGTGCGGTCAATGAGCGCTGAACAGGAGGGCCATCGTAGCCCCCCTGCAGTTTTATTGACTTATCGTTGTACTATCTGTACGCCGCAGTTGAGAAAAACCCCATCTCCTTGGGACCTGACAATACTTGAAAAGCATGCGAACCCATTGTGGTAAATACTCCATTGGGCGTCGCACTAGTCTGAACATTGCCACCTCCAAAGAATGTCACCGACTGCGGCTGCACCGGTACTACTATCCCCGTCTGTCCATTGAGCGTTTCAACAAAGATACGCACTACCACTCTTTGTATCAGATTGGTGGGGTCGACCAGGTCAAAATCAACGAATTCTATCACGGCATCGATTCGGCAGGCGGATCCGGCTACGGCACCTGGTACATCCACAAAACCCGCGAATCGGACATCTTCAGCCTGATGAGCAACCAATCCGTCTTCACGCACGAAGAAAATTTGTTTGTGCAGAATACCCTGAAAAACAACCTTATCAGCAATGACTGTACAGGTAAGATCCCGTACCATTGCACGAATTTCGTCTATTTTTACGGCCGGCTGTCCGAGCTCAACTGTGCTTTCAACCAGTACTTGAACGCTTGCTTCCGGCAAGTGCATTCACCACCTTAACAGCCATTTTAAGGCTCCATTCTGTTCTATGATATTCGCACCTTCACAGCTACGTATTAGGCATAAGGCACATCCATGCAGGAAATGCCATGCTTTAAGCAGAATGTTAGCATCGGTTTCTAGAAATGGGCAAGTAAAAATGAGCCGAGGAGGATACTAGATGAAGGCATCAGTTAAATGGGTGGAAGACTGGACTTTTATAGGGCGTTCACAGTCCGGACATTCGATCGTTTTGGGCGGGCGTCCTAACCCTGAGGCTGAGGGTTCGGGCGCTCCTTCGCCGATGGAATTAGTATTATTAGCGCTGGGCGGCTGTACCGCTATTGATGTTGTCAGTATTATGGAGAAGAAGCGTCAGCCAATTAAGGGATTTGAAATTAATATTGACAGCGAACGGGCCGACGACTATCCGCGGGTTTTCTCGCGTGTCGAATTGGAATATGTCCTCTATGGTGACCTGGATCCGAAAGCCGTCGATGACGCCGTCCAGCTGTCCATGGAGAAATACTGCTCTGTTTCGGCCATGGTAGAGGCGAAAGCCAAAATCTCCTACCGTGTCCGCGTCGAAAAAGAGCTTTCCGCTAAATAAAAAAGGCAGGGATTACTATCCCTGCCTCTAAAAAAATGGTCGGGGCGAGAGGATTTGAACCTCCGGCCTCTTGGTCCCGAACCAAGCGCTCTACCAAGCTGAGCCACGCCCCGACGAAAATGCCTAATTTATTGAGTTAAGAGGAATCCCGTTTTTAGACACAACTATAGTATAGCAAAAAGCCACGGGAGTGTCAAAAGGTATCTCTTAGTTTTCTTTCTTTATTTTGCCTAAGCTGCGAACCGAAAGGGGCAATTCAGTGAACACCGTCAGTTTGTCAATGGCTTTTTTGGCAGGTCTGGCTTCCTTCCTTTCACCATGCCTCCTGCCGCTGATGCCGGTCTACTTTGGTGTCCTCAGCGGAACCTCTCTGACTGAGCTGTTTGAGAATCCCGGTCACTCCAAGCTATTACCCAATGCGTTTGCCTTTGTAGCTGGCTTTAGTGTCATCTTTATCACTTTGGGCATGTCCGCCAGTCTTCTGGGGAATATCCTGTTGTCCTATCGCCGTTACTTAGAGATTGGCGCCGGTGTCTTAGCGATCATCTTCGGTCTGCACTTTAGTGGCATCATTCAGATCCCATTACTCAACAGACACCATCAGGTGACGCGCACTGCCGGGGATGCTAAATCCGCTGGGGCCAAAACCAAGACCGGTAGCTGGTCATCCTTTTTACTGGGTATGGCGTTTTCGGTAGGCTGGACTCCCTGTGTCGGTCCTGCTCTGGGGACCATTCTCGGAATGGCAGGCTCTGCCGGCACCGCTCTAAGCGGTTTCTGGCTACTGATTAGTTATTCCCTAGGTCTGGGACTGCCCTTCTTGCTGACCGCTGCCTTTATCAGATATCTTTTTCCCAGATGGAGCAAAATTGCGCGTTTTGCACGGATTGGGCAAATTATCGGCGGCATTTTGCTGATCATTGCTGGCTTGCTCATGATCACCGGATACTTTACGCGTTTATCTGGAATTTTGGGAGGTTAACCATTTTCCAAACAACCTCATAACTGCATAAAATCCTTCGAGCTCAACGCCCTAAAGCAGCCGTTGCCAAGTCCGCACGCATTACTGCTACCTGCTATTGGATTTCGCGGAAATGGCTATCATGGGTCTGAGCCGTTAGGGTATATGGGGAAACGCATATGCCTCCCTTTGGAAAGAAGGTGATTGAGAACCGCACTGCCTTTGCAGATGCGGACAATTTGGTTGACAATTCCCAAACACTACAGGTAAAGGAGATTGGACATATGCAAAGAAGGACACTGGTTTTGGTTTCGCTCTTGATGCTGATCATGGCTGCCGGTGCGGCTTTGGGCGTTCAGGCAGGCGAGCCCATTAAGGATGTTATTATAGCGACCACTACCAGCACCCAGGACAGCGGGTTGCTGGATGTGCTGATCCCTGTTTTTGAGAAAAATACCGGTTATAAGGTAAAGACCATTGCCGTCGGAACCGGACAAGCCCTGGCGATGGGCGCACGCGGTGAAGCAGACGTTTTGCTGGTACACGCGCCGGACAGCGAAAAGCCGCTGGTCGAGTCGGGCGTTTGTATCAACCGCCAGCTCGTAATGCATAATGATTTTATTATTGTAGGCCCTGCGAACGACCCCGCCAAAACTAACGGGCTGAACTCTGCCGCCGATGCCTTCCGCAAAATCGCCGAAACAAAGTCGCTCTTTGTTTCCAGAGGTGATAATTCCGGAACGCACAAAATGGAGCTCAATCTCTGGAAGTCTCTCGCCATCACTCCTGCCGACGCCTGGTATCAACAGACCGGTTCCGGCATGGGCCAGACTTTGAATGTGGCCTCGTACAAACAAGGCTATACGCTTACAGATCGCGCCACCTACCTGGCTTTAAAAAAGAATCTCGACCTGAACATTCTGGTTCAGGGAGATCGCATCTTGCTGAACATCTATCACGTTATGCAGGTTAACCCTGCGAAATTCCCGATGGTCAACGGCCCTGGCGGAGAAGCCTTCGTTAATTTCATGGTAGCCAAGGCGACTCAGGAGATCATCGCGGAATTCGGTCTGGAAGAATTCGGACAGCCGTTGTTCTTCCCGGACGCTGGCAAAAAGGTTGAATAACTATAGGGTCTGCCTGTAATAAACCGGGCGCGAGATTAAAAAGGGGCGGTTCTGTTTGAACCGTCCCTTTTTTTCATTCTACCTTTGCCAAAATCGATTTACTGGAAGCTGTACTTCCCCAAAGCTTTCATGGCCGCCTCCGCGATTGCTTCGGCTTCGAGTTCCTCCACTTTGTCATCGTCAACGATATAGAGATCGCCCAAGAAGTACCTACACTTGACCGACTCCGAAGCTTGCGCGTTAAGCGCTTGTCTGGAACCATCCATCACCGTGACATTGACTGTCGCATCCGCGACCGTGCGGGTCCAAGGTGCAAACGGCCAGGCCGGGAATAGCAGATACCACCAATTAAATCTGACACGGTGGCTAACACTGATTACATCAACTTTCACAGTAACTTCTGCGTCAGCGCTTTTAGTAACGATCTGAGCCCCTCTTGACATCAGTTCTTTTCCAATAAGGCCAGCAGCTTCACCGGGAGCATCCACGTACACTCTGGACGCAGCCAATGCAGTACTTGCCAGCGAGGTCAGAAGTACAACGGCCAGGAACAGGACTGCTAGTTTCTTCAAAATATTTCCCCCTTTTGGTAAAGGTGTTTTCGCATTCTTTAATTTCGAGGGAATTATTGATGTTTCCTGCCAATGTTTACATATTGAAATAATTATTTTAGCCGTCACAACCCTGTCGGATGCCGTCTTTGGTAACTGTGGAATCATAACCGCAGCTACGACAACGGAGATAAGCCGGAACTGTTCCGCCGGCCAATTTGCCATAATCCGTAGTTTCTTTTTGGCAGAATGGACATTTAATAGACTTACGCGTTGAGAGATTGCGGTAGCCCGGCAACTTCATGGCGTGTTCGATTTCCTCAATAATGCCCTGCCACTTTCCTTGCTCAATAACAGCGAACACGTTTCTCCCTCCATGCAGATCCGAATTGCTGCTGTGTGTGAAAGATATTGACTGCTCCGGATACCAGAATGTTACTTAATTCGTTTCTCGAATTATGATTAGTTTCCTGCTTCAAAAACGGAAAATCCGGTTTTGCCGGATTTTCTTTTAGAAGTCTTAACTAGAGGTCTCTGCCCCTGACGATATCCTTGACTTTCATCAATCGGGTTAACGTGCTGCGCTCATTTTCCTCAAGTTTCATAGTAATAAAGCGGATCGTCTCCTCCAATTGAGGTATCAAGACAAATTCCAAAGCGTTCACCCGACGCCTGGTCTTTTCGATTTCGGCGGCCATTAATTCAACCGCTTTTTCTACCTCTGACAATTCCAGCAAAGGCCCGAAAGAATCCAGTAATAGTAAAATCGCTTGATCCAGCTCGCTGGAAGTTTGAGCCAGTCCATAAGGCAGGCCTTTACCGGCCTCAACCGCAGAAGTAATTTTAAAAGACGGCACTTCGAGTCCCATCCGCCTTTGAATACCCGCCTCAAGAGTTAGTTTGTGCTTCGAATAAGCGATCGCCCCTGTCAGGAATTCCGGAGACATCTGCGCTCGCGCCAGCAAGAATCCCTTAAATACTTCTGAAAGGCTTTCTTCTACAGTTTCGCGCAAGTGGCGGTTTTCTTCAACCAGCCCCAGAAACTGCTTCATCATTTCTTCCAGCTTATCTTTTAGCAGCTTGTGACCACGTTTGGCTACCTGCAGACGCTTTTTTAGCTTGCCCAGTTCCATGCGGGTGGGATTGACATGCAGCTCCAAAGACCGCCACCCCCTTTACTGATCCTGTTTCTGTTTGGGAAGATATTTTTCGATATATTCATCGCGAATACGCTTGAGTTCGCCTTTCGGCAGCAATGTCAAAAGACGCCAGCCCAGGTCGAGTGTCTCAGCAATATGCCTGTCAGTGGTTTCACCTTGATTAACATACTGTTCTTCAAATTGATCCGCAAACTGCGCAAATTGTTTATCGATATCTGTCAAGGCCGCATCTCCAAGAATCACCGCCAGCTCTTTAGCTTCTTTGCCGCGCGCATAAGCAGCAAACAGCTGATTCATCGTGTCAGCGTGATCTTCTCTGGTTTTTCCCTGACCAATACCCTTGTCTTTGAGACGCGAAAGCGAAGGCAGGACGTCAATTGGTGGGAAAATGCCTTTACGATGCAATTCACGCGACAGAATAATCTGGCCTTCGGTAATATAACCGGTTAAGTCCGGAATCGGATGGGTTTTATCATCTTCCGGCATTGACAAAATCGGAATTTGGGTAATAGAGCCACTGCTACCCTTAATCCTTCCGGCGCGCTCATAAATGGTGGCTAAGTCGGTGTAAAGATAACCCGGATAACCGCGGCGACCGGGGACTTCTTTTCGGGCCGCTGAAATCTCACGCAAGGCCTCCGCATAATTCGTCATGTCCGTTAGGATTACCAAGACGTGCATGCCTTGTTCGTAAGCCAGATATTCGGCAGCAGTCAGCGCCATTTTAGGAGTAGCGATCCGCTCAATGGCCGGGTCGTCCGCGAGATTCATAAAAAGGACTGTTCTGGCAATGGCCCCGGTTTTGCGGAAGTCGCTGATAAAGTAGTTGGCTTCTTCGAAGGTAATGCCCATTGCTCCAAACACAACGGCGAATTTCTCATCTTTGCCAAGCACCTTGGCCTGACGGGCAATTTGGGCCGCCAAACGCGCATGCGGTAAACCGGAAGCCGAAAAGATCGGCAGCTTTTGCCCTCGTACCAAAGTGTTCAGCCCATCGATTGCTGATATGCCGGTCTGGATGAATTCCGAAGGATAATCGCGCGCCACTGGATTAATGGGTGCAGAGTTGATATCCATTCGCTTTTCGGGGATGATTTCCGGACCGCCGTCGATCGGGCGCCCCAAGCCGTCGAAAACGCGCCCCAGCATGTCTTGCGAAACTGCCAGCTCGATGGAACGTCCCAAGAAACGCACTTTACAGTCGTGCAGGCTAATGCCGGAAGAACCTTCAAACAACTGCAGCAAAGCGACATCTCCATTGGCTTCCAAAACGCGACCGCGGCGAGTGCTGCCGTCGCCAAGCTTAATTTCGGCCAACTCACCGTATTTGACGTCGCTGACTTTTTCCACCAGCATCAAGGGTCCAACTAGTTCTCGGACTGTACTGTATTCTTTCAGCATCAGGCTACACCTCCTGTGGTGTTTGCCGCTTCGGTACGCAAATCTTTTTCAATTTGCGTAATCCGATCTATTTCCGATTCAGGAATATATTTAGCCCGGGCAATCCGCTCACGGATTGGCATCGCGAAGATTTCTTTCAGTGGCTGCCCGGCATTCAGCAGATTTTGAGCTTCTTCTCCGTAGGCCAGCGTCAGCCGTAATAGACGCAGCTGTTTTTCAACAGAGGTATAAGTGTCGATCTCATGAAAAGCGTTTTGGTGCAGATAGTCTTCGCGCAGGGATCGGGCAGTTTCCATCGTGATGCGGTCCTTCGGGGAAAGTGCATCTACACCGACCAGCCGCACGATTTCTTCCAACTCCGACTCTTCCTGTAAAATCCGCATTGCCTCGCGGCGCAGTGTCACCCACTCTTCACTGCCCTGCTGGCGGAAATAGTCATCCAACATTTCCGTGTAAAGGGAATAACTCAACAGCCAGTTGATGGCTGGGAAATGTCTGCGATAAGCGAGTGAAGCGTCTAGTCCCCAAAACACTTTGACAATACGCAGCGTATTTTGGGTAACCGGCTCGGAAAGGTCGCCGCCTGGCGGTGAAACCGCCCCGATCGCCGTCAGGGAGCCGATGCGGTTCTGATCCGTGCCAAGGCAGACTACTTTGCCAGCGCGCTCATAGAACTCGGCTACGCGAGATCCCAAATAGGCCGGATATCCTTCTTCACCAGGCATCTCTTCCAAACGTCCGGAGATTTCGCGCAACGCTTCAGCCCAACGGGAAGTGGAGTCGGCCATAATTGCCACGCTATAGCCCATGTCACGGAAGTACTCAGCGATTGTGATCCCGGTATAAATCGACGCCTCACGGGCGGCGACCGGCATATCCGAAGTGTTGGCCACTAGCACGGTACGTTTCATCAGCGATTCACCGGAACGCGGATCCTTAATTTCCGGGAATTCCATCAAGACGTCCGTCATTTCATTGCCACGTTCACCGCAGCCTACATAGACTATAATTTCTGCGTCGGCCCACTTGGCCAGTTGATGCTGCACTACCGTTTTGCCACTGCCAAACGGACCTGGGATACAGGCTGTACCGCCTTTGGCAACCGGGAAGAAAGTATCAATCACGCGCTGCCCGGTTGACATGATTTCGGAAGGTGCCTTTTTCTCCCGGTAAGGACGACCCCGGCGCACTGGCCAACGCTGCAGCATTGTCACGTCCTTGGTTCCGACTGCAGTTTTGATGCGGGCGATCGTCTGATCAACAGTAAATTCACCGGCTTTGATTTCTTCGATCGTGCCTTCCACGCCGGGTGGCACCATGATACGGTGCTCAACAACCACCGTTTCCTGCACTATCCCAATAATATCGCCGCCGGTTACCTGCGCACCTATTTGGACGGTCGGGACAAAACTCCATTTCCTCTCGCGGTTGATGCCGGGCGCTTCTACCCCGCGGTTAATGCGATCACCCGTCTTGTCACGAATGACGTCCAACGGCCGCTGAATACCGTCATAAATTGATTCAACCAGGCCTGGCCCCAACTCTACACTGAGCGGGTTGCCTGTAGAATAAACCGGTTCGCCGGGCCCCAGTCCGGTTGTTTCTTCATAAACCTGAATTGAGGCGCGATCACCGCGTATTTCAATGATTTCGCCGATGAGCCTGCTTTCGCTCACCCGAACTACATCATACATTTTGGCCCCGGGAATTCCCTCCGCTACCACCAGCGGTCCGGATACCTTGATGATTCGTCCCGCGTTCATATCCCTCACCGACCCTCTTTCCCAAATAGAATATCAGCACCCACTGCCTTTTCCACAATGCGTCTGATCCGTTCCGATGCCAGCCCTATACTGCCATGTCGGCCCGGAATCAACACAATACTGGGCAACGCCTGTGTGCTATATTCCTGGATAGTTGGCAATATATTCCCAGCAGCAGTTTCTGTGATGAAAATAACGGCGTGCTTTCCTTCGCGAACAAGCCGGCGCAGGGTTTCAGCCGCTTCATCGGAATTGCTGACGGCATACGTTTGTACGCCTACTGCCTTGAAGCTCAAAATTACATCCTGTTCGCCGATAATGGCCAGCTCATAAGTAGGCATGCTATAATCTCTCCCTTAAGATTTCGCGAGGGATACCGTTCAATTTGCCGACGATAATAATCCGGATTTTCCGGATTTCATTTTCTTTGGCCAACAAATAAGCAAAAATAGGCTCTGGCCCAATCATAAAAGATTGACCGGCGTCAGCCAGCAACTGCCGTAAATAGTTACTGGCAGCATTTTCGAGGGCTGCCGGTGATGTCAACGCTTCTTTACCTGCGAACAATGTGCCATAACCGTGCAGTTCCAAGAAATGCGCAAAACTCTCAGCACTTTGATCATAGAACGCCACGAATTCTTTGACCGGAATAATGCCACCTTCTAATAAAGCAGTGCCTAAAAAATCCGATCCCGTCGCCATGCGCCGGCAACGCGCGGTTGATATGGCGTTGGTCAAATCAATCAGACCGAGCCAATAGCGCTCCAAAATGCCCCACTTTCCCTGGCGGGCCGTTTCAGCCGCAAATCTGTAGAATGCTCCGTCCAAGACTAAATCAACCGCCTGCGGATCGCCGGATGCCATTGCCTGGCGGCCTTGCTCAATCCATTGCGCCAAATAGTCCGGGGCCTTTTCTAGATCGGTTCCGACTGCAACAGTTCCTGTTCCGGCTGCATTTGCTCTGACTCCGGTTCTGCTGATCATGGCCTGCAGCCTTTGCGGGCCGAACACACCTTCATCAGCCAGGCCCTCCGGATTGACACCCGTCATTTCAGCCTTGAGTAGCACTTTTAAATTATGCAGATCATAGCGCAGGAAATATAATTCCGCTATTTCACGTTCCGGTGCCAGCATAGAGCGAACCAACGCAAACACTCTGTGCCGTTCATAATCCAATACCGCTTCATAATCGTTCTGATTCTTAATGGCAGCGAGGGCCTGCGCATATTCTGTTTCTCCCAGTATGCGCAAAACTTCGTCAGCATCCCTGGCTTCCAGCATGCGCTCGAATTTACCGCTGTCCAGCAAACGGGTTTCGAGAACCCGAACCCGGCCTACGGCAAAGGCAAAGTTGTTTTCGCGCAACGCAACGCCCTCCCTATGCAAAGAGTACCTTGGCCACTTCCGGGATCAGATCGTTCTTGATGCTAAGCATCATTGATTCGATCGAGTTATCTGCCTGAAAGTGTCCTCCAACAATAATAAACCCGCCCTGAATACCGGGCTCGACTGGTCCCAAGCGCAATTGGCCTGACAAACCTTTGGCCTGGAGTGCGCTATTAACCTTCGGCAAAATCTTTTCCAACAAGGCTTTATCCGCAGCTGCCGGCCTGATTTCCTCAGCACCGCTCTCTACAGACTCCAGCATACTGGCGGAAAACAGAGCCGCCTTTTGATCTTGCGGCAAGTTGTATAGTTTTTGCAGAGCCAGCGCGACCGCCTCGTCGATCACACGGCCTTTAGCAGTAAGGAGATCTCTTTTTTGATCCAGCTCAGATGCGATCTCGATCCTGCGCCGCCTTTCGGTCGCTTCCTGGTCACCAGCCCGGACGATCTCGCGACGGCGTTCGGCAGCTGCCCTTTTGGCTTCATCCAGGATTACCGCAGCGCGTCCTTCCGCTTCAGACTTAATGCGCGCCGCTTCAGCTTTGGCTTCTTCAATGATTCCGTTTATCAGCGCGTTCAGATCGCCCATCAGCAACGCTCCTCACTTAAATGGCATTAACCATCAGGTATGAAAAGATAAAGGCCAGAATAGCGTAGGTCTCAACAAGGCCGGCGAATACCATGCCTTTAGTGCCTTCTTCCGGCCGTTTGGCTACGATTCCGATACCAGCTGCCGACACTCTGCCCTGCCAAATAGCCGAGAGCAATCCGACAAGTCCAACTGGCAAGCCGGAAATGAGCAGGCGCAACCCCATATCAAGAGTGATCGGAGCGCCGCCACCAATACGACCTAAAATCAACATGCCAATAACAAAACCGTAAATACCCTGCGTTCCAGGAAGTGCTGTTAACAGCATCGTCTTACCAAATTTAGTCGGATCCTCAGCCACTACCCCACACGCTACCTGACCGGCCAAACCGACACCACGTGCTGATCCGTAACCAGACAAGGCAACCGCAAGAAACATCCCCAGATAGGCAAGAATCGTACCCCATGCAATTTCCATTGAAGTTAAGCCTCCCTTTTACTGATAATATTGGTGTATTTGTATTTCACTTTCAACGGGCTGAATGGCCGCCCGCCACCCTCGAAAAACTTACCGAAAAACTCAAGGTATTGCAGACGACTGGGATGGACATACGCAGACAACAGATTGAGCGCCAAATTGAGCGCATGTCCGAACACAAAGATAATAATTGCAATAAGATAGCCGAGCAACGGGTTAGGTGATGCTGCAAATTGCCTGACAAACTGGTTGACCACACTTCCCATTACCGAGCCGCCCAACGCTAGCGCCATCAGGCGCGAATAGGATAACACATCACCGAAGAACCCGATGCTGTTATAGATTTTGTACAGCGCTGCCGGAATACCCAGCAGTTTCTTAAGGCCTTTTCTTTCATGCATAGAACCGATAATGACTAAAATCACCGAGCCAATCAGCGCATACGTTATTATATCACCGTAAGCTCCCAGACCGACATAGTCCTTTGCCAAAGCCAGAATTGCCAGCAACAGAAATAGGGCATATGCTCCGTCCCTAAGCAGGGCGGCTATAATGCCCGCCTCACGACTATACATGATGCCACTGATCGCCAGTCCAACAAAGCTCTGGACTACACCCATGCCAACTGCGAGGATTAGGAGCGGGATTGGCTGTTCCACCGGATTAATACCAAACAGCGGCTTAAATATGATGATATCGCCGAAAAAGCCGCCCAGACCTAGTCCCATAATAATTGTCGCCACGCTGCCCGCCAGAAAAACTACGGTCAACTTTCTACCGGCGTTGGTCATCGGCAGGAATTTTAATAACGCTAAACAAAGCAGTCCTAACACCAGACCATAGCCGGCATCCCCCAGCGCAAATCCGAAAAAGACCAGGAAAAACGGGGCCATGACAGCGGTCGGATCCACTTCATTGTACTGCGGACAACTGAATGCCAGTAGCAGCGATTCAAACGGAGAAACAACCGGATGGTTTTCGAGCGAACTGGGCGGTTCCTCGCCTTCAACCGGTTCTCGAAACTCCAGATAATGACGCAGACCGCTTTCTTCTACCTTTTTGCGGAGCGCCTCGGTATCCTTAGTCCGGATCCAACCTTCCAGATAAAAAGTTCGACTGCCGACGGCAAATCCACTAGCAACAGAGAGTTTAAAACGTTCATTATAAAAATAATCGTAGGCTGCCTGCAGTTGCAAACGCTTGCCAGCCAGTTCTTCCACGGCGCGCAGCAGAGACTCCCGCTCGGCGACGAACTCCTTTAGCTGCTTATGAAGCGAGTCAATTCTTACAGCAACCGACTTTCCGTAAGCCGGCAGCGTCACCTGGGTAAAGCCGGAGGGTGCCAGCATCGCACTCAGTTCGGAGACATTTTCCGCCCGGGCAAATAACGCCACACGCACTGCACGCTGGTCCTGATTGATCCGGCGCAGTTCACACCCGAATGGGGCCGCCGCCACTGCATCCTGAACTTCGTTAAAGCGCCGTACCTCAACTTCTCCCAGAATTACGCGCACGAAGCTTGTCCCCTGCAGATCCTCCTCGCGTAAATCCAGTTCGCTCCAAGGCAGCAGGTTTTGCAGATCTGAGCGGAATGAAGCTTCCTGATGAGCAAGTTTCGCCAGCTCAACATTTAATGCAGAGGCTTGATCAACAATTTTGGATGTCTGATTGCGTGCTTCAGCCAAATCCTGAAACTCCACTTCCGTAAGAAACGTCTTTACCCCGGCAAACTGTTGAATCAAGGTCGGCTTAACCGGAAAATAACGATCGATAAAAACGATCGTCTTGTCCAAATCCCCAAGATGGTGATCGATCTCGGCCATCTCGCGTTCGATCTCACAGTTGCTTTCCTCTTCACGTCCGAGTACCGGCGCATCGTTCTCAGGGATGTCGATTTCGATAACCTGCGCTTTCTGCAACGCTTTGAGCCAATAATCGCGATCCTTTAATAATCCGGCCAGCTTGATCCGGTTCATCCGTGCAACAGCCATCAGCTCACAACCTTGTCCACAATTAGTTGAGCTGCCTGATCAAGGCGTTGGGTTGCCGCTGCAACGATCTGCTCCGTTTCTTTAGACGCACGGGTGGATTCCTCTTTGGCTACTTTCCCGGCTTCCTGCTCCGTGCGGAGGATCAGATCCTGAACTTCCTGCTTAGCCGAATCCTCGGCCTGCTTTAGTAATGCGGCTGCTTTCTGCCTGGCTTCCTTAACGACATTTTGTGCGCATTCACGGGCTTCCGCAACAATGCGTTCGGATTCTGCCTCTGTAGCCTGTACTTCGTTAAGTACTTCCCGTACCAAATTGCCACCCCCGGTGTATCGAATACCTGATTCTAAAATGGCACATCTTATTTTTCATTCTCCGAAAAATTAGAAATCCCTCCTGAAATTCGCACAAGGGGACGGTTCTTTTGACACAAAGGGACGGTTCTTCTGTGTCATTTCGAACATGGCCATCAGTGACACAGAAGAACCGTCCCCTTGTGTCCCTCTTAAAATAAAGAATTCTTGATGATAAAAGAAGCAAACACCAGCGAAACCATTGATATAAGCTTGATCAAGATATTTAAAGAGGGTCCGGCGGTATCCTTAAGCGGATCCCCGACTGTATCGCCAACGACGGCCGCCTTATGACTATAAGTACCTTTCCCTCCGGGTTCACACTCTATGTGTTTCTTGGCATTATCCCATGAACCGCCCGAATTGGCCATCATAATGGCTAGTACAAAACCGGTGACCGTTGCGCCAGCCAGCATACCGGCAACTGCATTTACGCCCATCAATAGCCCAACCGCGATCGGTGCGACAATCGCCAGCATTGTGGGGCAAATCATCTCAAGCTGGGCCGCGTGCGTACAAATTGAAATGCATTGGGCGTAATCCGGTTCAGCCTTACCCTCTTGTAGCCCAATGATGGTCTGAAACTGACGGCGCACTTCGGCTACAATTTTATTTGCTGCCCGTCCGACAGCATTTATCGCAAGCGACGAAAAGGCAAATGGAAGCATGGCACCGATAAAGAGCCCCGCCAGTACTTGCGGGTTCATAATACTTAACTCAAAAACCAAGTTTAGTCCAAGCTTGCCGGCAATGTTCAATACTTGTTCACGATAAGCGGCAATGAGTGCCAGAGCGGTCAGCGCCGCCGAACCGATAGCAAAACCCTTGCCGGTGGCAGCGGTCGTATTGCCCAGCGCATCCAGGGCATCCGTGCGGGTGCGCACTTCTTCCGGCAGCCCCGCCATCTGAGCGATGCCGCCCGCGTTATCTGCCACCGGGCCATAAGCGTCCGTAGCCAGTGTAATTCCGAGCGTCGACAGCATGCCAACCGCGGAAATGGCGATTCCATAAAGCCCGGCACTGAAGTTGGATGCTCCACCGGACAGGTAGAAGCTGACCAAGACCGTCAGGACAACTACCACAACCGGGATGACTGTTGAGAACATCCCGATCGAAAGGCCGCCAATGATAACGGTTGCAGGCCCGGTGATGGAATAACCGCATAGCGACTTCGTTGGCCTATAAATATCTGAAGTAAAATACTCGGTGGCCACCCCGATGATCAGGCCAGCCATCAAGCCCGCCAGCACGGACCAGTAGACCCCCAATTGATCCGGCCCCAATACTTCGCGGACCAGAAAGTAGGATGCCACTGCTATTAAACCAGCGCTGATAAACACCCCGCGCCGCAAGGCAAAAAGAAGCCCCGATTGTTTCGCATTTTCTCCAGAGCGGACAAACAGTGTTCCGATGACAGACGCGATTACTCCCAAAGCAGCCATAACCATCGGTACCTGCACCCCCGCCAGACCGTGCCCCGCCGCGACACCGAGGGCACAGGTGGCCACGATTGATCCGACATAGGATTCATATAAGTCGGCTCCCATGCCGGCCACGTCCCCGACGTTGTCTCCCACGTTATCAGCAATCACTGCCGGATTACGCGGATCATCTTCCGGTATGCCGTTTTCAACTTTCCCGACCAGATCTGCCCCCACGTCAGCAGCCTTGGTGAAAATTCCGCCGCCTACCCGCGCGAACAGTGCCATGGAACTGGCACCCATCCCGAAGTTCAACATAGTACTGGTGATGATGGCGATGCGTTCAGCTTCCGCCACACCTTTCCGCAAAAAATACCAGTCCAGGCCAAGATACCAAAGACTAAGGTCGAGCAGTCCCAAGCCCACTACTACCAATCCCATAACCGCGCCGCTGCTGAACGCCACCTTGAGGCCAGTCCCCAGACTTTTGCGCGCTGCTTCCGCCGTGCGGACATTGGCGTCGGTCGCCACCAGCATCCCGATCAGCCCGGCCGCGGCAGAAAAAAATCCCCCTGACAAAAATGCAAAGGGGACGACCACCGGGATATATTTCATTATGGAGAGCAAGATCAGGATGACGAACATGATGGCGAAAAATAAAGCAACCCCTTGGTACTGGCGGGCCAGATACGCCTTCGCCCCCTTTCGGATTGCCGCCGCAATGGCCTGCATTTTGCTGTTTCCCTCAGGCATTCGCTTGATGAAGAAGATTAGGGCTGTGGCATAGAGCAGTGCGATTACGGAGCAAATGGGAGCGAGATAAAGCAGCCGGAAGTGCATTTTCAATCAGACCCCTTCGCTAAGCGCCATCCCAGGCTAATTTCCGCATCGTCCTGATGCGGTATTCCTGGATAGACCTTTGGTATCTGTATGCTCTGGATGTCTGTTTGTATGCCTATAGAGAAAGGCAGTGGGCCGGGGAAAGACGGGGGGCGGTTCATCCGTCTCAAAGACGGGTGGGACGGTTCATCCGTCTCGCCTCGACTCGGGTCGCTTATTTCGGGCGAGACAGATGAACCGTCCCCCCGTCTCCACATTCCCGATCAGTTATCTCACCCACGCGTATGGCCTGAGCCAGGCCCATGCCCGTTTTCGCGCTCGATTACACCAAACCTATAACCGCCATAGACCCCGGTGCCCAAAAAAGCCACCAGGAAGAACGCGCTCACCGGAACATCGCTGATTGTCGCAATCAAAGCTGCCCCGCCCAATACCGCACTGATCATATAGAGGATCAAGACTGTCTGGCGCTGCGTCAGCCCCAGATCCATCATTTTATGATGCAAATGGCCACGGTCCGCCGCCATAATGGGTTGTCCCGCCCTGACCCGCCGTACGATCGCCAGCAGGGTATCGAAGAACGGCACCCCCAGCGCCAGCACCGGAATAACCAGCGTCACGGCCGTGGCTGCTTTCAGGGCTCCCTGCACTGAAATGACGCCTAATATGTATCCGAGCAGCAGCGCACCGCCATCCCCCATAAAAACCTTGGCTGGATGAAAATTAAACACCAAAAACGCCAATGTTGAACCGACCAAAATGCTGCACATAATGGCAGCCAAGAATTGTCCTTTCACAATGGCAATGAAAAACAATGTACTGCTGGCGATTGCTGTGACTCCACCCGCTAGCCCGTCCAAACCGTCGATCAGGTTGATCATATTCATCATGGCAACCATCCAGAGTACCGTAAGGGGTATCCCCCAAACCGCCCTAATCTCAGAAAACCCGCCTGGCGGATGCGAAATGCACCGAATACGTACGCCAAAAGAGGTCACAATCAGCGCCACCGCAATTTGCACGACCAGTTTTACCGGGGCACTCAATCCGTATAAATCATCTAGAAAACCGAGTATAAAAATGACAATCGCGCCAAGAACAATACCTATCTTGGCAGGACCGTCCGGAGCGCTGCACAAAAAAACAGCGATAAATGCCACAAAAATCGCCAAACCTCCACTGCGGGGCGTCGCGTACTTGTTAATATGCCGTCCACCGGGGTGATCGACCATATTCAGAGCAATACCGATTCTCCGCGCCAGCGGTGTCAGCACCAGAGTTATTAAAAAAGCAGCCGCAGCCAGCCCCACATACAATACCATCTTTTTTCACCCCTGGTCGGATTTTTCCGGGATGAACTGCACTACATCGACGCCAGCTTCCTGAAGCAATTCGGCACTAAGTAGATCAGGATAATCACACCGGTAGACTACTTTCTTTATCCCGGCATTGATCAGCATCTTGGCACAGAGCACGCACGGATGGTTGGTACAATAGAGTGTGCTGCCGCCAAGTCCGATGCCGTGCAACGCGCCTTGAATGATCGCGTTCTGCTCGGCATGAATCGCCCGGCAAAGTTCATGACGCTCACCTGAGGGAATATGACGCTGCTCCCTCAGACACCCGGCTTCGGAACAATGCTTGACGCCCGCAGGTGCGCCATTGTAACCGGTCGTCAGAATACGCTTGTCCCGGACAATCACCGCCCCGATATGGCGTCGCAGACAAGTGGATCGCTTGGCGACCACATCAGTAAGTTCCATAAAATAGGCATCCCAGGATGGACGGGGTGCATCGGTCATCGCGTCATCACCCAAACCTCTCAAATCAAAGCAGTCTATTTGGTCCCAAACAGCCGATCACCGGCATCTCCCAATCCCGGAATAATATAACCATGTGAATTGAGATGGTCGTCGATCGCGGCGGTGAAAATGTCAATTTCAGGATGTTCGCTCTGCACCCTGGCAATTCCTTCCGGAGCCGCAATCAGGCACATAAATTTTATGTTGCGGGCACCATGCTCTTTGAGGAATCCGATGCTGGCCACCGCCGAACCGCCGGTAGCAAGCATTGGATCGACCAGAATCAGGTCGCGTTCTGCCAAATCAGACGGCAGCTTACAGTAATACTCCACCGGCTGCAGGGTCTCCGGATCCCGGTATACGCCGATATGCCCGACTTTCGCCACGGGAATCAGCCGCAAAATTCCGGAGGCCATCCCCAGGCCTGCCCGCAGGATGGGGATAATGCCAATTTTCCTGCCAGCGAGGACTTTGGTAGTAGCTTTGGCCACCGGTGTCTGGACTTCCGTCTCTTCCAGCGGCATGTCCCTTGTGACTTCATAAGCCATTAAAGAGGCGACTTCCTCGATCAAATCCCGAAAATCTTTGGAGCTAGTGTTTTCATCCCGGATGTATGTCAGCTTGTGCTGAATTAAAGGATGATCAATCACATGAACCGCCAATACACATTCCTCCCAAAATGCGCGTGCCGCCCTACCTGCGCGCCGCGCCCTTTATTTTTCGCACTGGCAGTGACCATGATCCAAGCGGTTGATCTGATCAACGCGCTTGCTGTGGCGTCCGCCTTCAAAATCAGTTTTTAGAAAAACATCCACAATGTCCAGCGCCAGTCCGGAGCCAATCACCCGCGCCCCAAACGTCAGGACATTAGCATCATTGTGCATGCGTGTCATCCTGGCCGAAAAAGTGTCATGGCACAGAGCCGCTCGAATCCCGCTGACCTTATTGGCGGTCATTGAGACACCAATGCCAGTACCGCAAACCAGAATGCCAAACTTGAAGCGCCCGTCAGCAACGGCCTCTGCGACTGGCTGGGCAATCATCGGGTAGTCACAAGACTCTCGTGAATAAGTTCCGAAATCCTCAACTTCAATCCCCGATTTGACTAAGTATGCTTTGACTTCTTCCTTTAGGAGAAAACCGGCGTGATCGCTTCCAATTGCCACACGCACGGCAAACACCACCCTTCTCTTGCTATTGTTGCCTGGACTAATCCTCCGCAGATTGATCGCGCGAATGCGAACTCTCCTGAGGTGGATCCTGAGATTGATCTTGCGACTGATTTTGCGATTGATCCAAGTATTGCAGCAAAGTGTCTAGATGTCCGGAAATGGAGCGCGCGCATTCTTCATATTCGGCAAGATCGCCGCCGAAGGGATCTTCAATGTCCGGCGGGTTTCCTAGTAGTTGATCCAGCAGCAATGTCAGTTCCATAGTCTTCTGGGCTACATCTTGAATCATATCGCGGTACTTTTTCGCTTGCTCCGGCTTGGCGTGCGCCAGCTCCGCCAGCGCCGTCAGCTCCGCCAGGGTATAGACTTTATGCAACGCTTGGGGGACCAGCGCCAAAACGGCTTTCTTATGATTACGAGTCATGGTAATCACAAGATCGGCGTTAATAATATCGGCAGCCTCCAGCAGCCTTGATTGATGTTCTGATAAATCAAGATCCTTATGTTTCATTGCGGCGGTAGCATTCTCAGAAGCCGGTGATCCTGAAATGGCTGAAACTCCGGCTGAGGTCACCACCGTATCTTTCGCCCATTCCGAAGCATGCCGGGCCAGCTTTTTACGCAGTAAGACTTCCGCCATCGGGCTACGGCAAGTGTTTCCACTGCAAACAAATAAAATCCGTCTGATCATCTTCTGGGAACCTCCTGCTAGAACCGAGCAACAGCCACAGGATAATTTTCCTCTTTACTCTCTTTTTTTCCTGCCCGCTTTGGATCAAATCCTAATTTCACTAAATTTACCAAATTCACCGGGCCTGAATAATATCGCCGCCGGAGGCCTTCCAAAGCCGGTTCATGACAGCATAGCCCAAACCAGACTGATCTGTGCTTTCAGCCAGGATAATATCAGCCTCGCTGTCATCCAGTTCTCTGAGGGCGGCAAACAGATGTTGCGCGGCTTCCTGAGGCCGTTCCCGCTCACCGAGTACAACAACAACGTCCGCCTTATATCCGGCCGCGTTCTCTCTACTGGCCAGCACCGCAACTTTGCTGCCACGCGCCTGCCAAGAAGCGATTTCCTTGCGGATGGTAGCCGCCACCTTCTCGGGCGCGCCTGCGACAAGCAGCAGCCTGGCTTGCGGGGCATAATGGCGGTACTTCATTCCCGGGGCGCGAGGTATTCCCTCAACTTCGGCAACATCCAGCCCTGGGACGACCAAATCGGGCAGATAGCGCAGCAAATCTTCGGCGGGAGTACCGCCTGGTCTTAACACCACCGGAACCGACCCAACCAGATCCAGTACGGTTGACTCCACTCCGACTTCGCACGATCCACCGTCCAAGATGAGATCGATCTTGCCTGCCAGATCATGATAAACATGCTCAGCACTGGTGGGACTGGGACTGCCAGAGACATTGGCGCTCGGAGCAGCCACTGGTACGCCGGCCGCACTGATCAATTCCCGGGCATAATCATTGGCAGGCAACCTGATTCCGACTGTGTCGAGCCCGGCCGTCACGATTTTAGGCACGGCATCACTCACTGGCAGCACCATGGTCAGCGGACCAGGCCAAAACTTCTCTGCCAGCAGGCGGGCGGTCATTGAAAAGCTGCTCACCAGCGGTAATACCTCTTCCCGATCACTGATATGCACAATCAGCGGGTTGTCTGCCGGGCGGCCTTTCGCCGCAAAAATCGATTTGACCGCCTTTTCGTTAAGCGCGTTAGCACCAAGGCCATAAACCGTTTCAGTCGGAAATGCTACTAATCCGCCTTTTTGCAGGATGGCAGCCGCCGTGGCGATCGCCTCCTTGCGGTTTTGCGGATCCTTTACGTCAAGGACCAAGGTGGTGGTTTCCTCTTGCTTCAAGATGTCTTCCCCCCTGCTATTACTTATTCTTTACCAATTTGCGCCGTCCTGCATGATATCATTCGGGTTTCCGGATAAACTAGCAATATTCGCTACTGTGGTCACCTTCCCATTGCTCATAGATATGTCTGATGGTGGTTTCCACATCCGGATCCTGCAGGCTGATGTCCGCCCATTTGTAATTACGTGACAGGTTTTCAATTAACGGCGCTACCCCATTGCCATTGGAGTGAAACGCATAGGTTACTTTCCGGCCTTCTTTGGCAACGATCCTGGCCCCAGCAATACTCAGATCATCATATTCTTCAGCGAAATCTACAATCAACCGGCGTTCCCCGCCAAAGCGGCTAACCAGCTCAGCCAAAGCCCCGTCAAAAAGCACTTTCCCACGGTCGATCATCATGACCCGGCGGCAGAGTTTGGCTACATCGCCCAGATCATGAGTGGTCAAGATGACGGTGGTCTTTTTCTCGCTATTGATGGTGGCGATGAATTGGCGGATGCGCTCTTTGGCCAGCACGTCCAGCCCAATAGTCGGTTCATCCAGAAAAACAATTTCCGGATCATGCAAAAAGGCAGCCGCCAAGTCCGCCCGCATGCGTTGCCCGAGCGACAGACTGCGCACCGGGATGTTCAGAAACTCAGACAGTCCCAAAAGATCCGCAAACATGTCCATGTTGCGTCGATATTGCCGTTCCGGGATTTTATAAATGTGTCTCAGCAATTCCATTGTTTCGATAACTGGTAGGTCCCACCATAAGGTAGTGCGCTGCCCGAAAACCACGCCCATGCGGCGCACATGTTTGACGCGCTCGCGCCAGGGCACAATGCCCCCGATTGTCAGCTCTCCGGAAGTGGGCACCAGAATACCGGTCAGCATTTTGATGGTCGTGGACTTGCCTGCCCCATTCGGTCCAAGGTAGCCCACAAGTTCGCCAGCCGCGATTTGAAAGCTAATCTGATCGACTGCTCTGACAATCGTGTGTTTAGTGCTGAACATATTACGTATTGCCCCGAAAGCGCCACGGTGATGTTGATATATTTTAAACTCTTTGACCAGGTCTTTGGCGACAATCATTGATTACGACCTCCAATCTCCATTGTGCAATAGTTGTGATTATTCAGGATCCCGTGCTCTGATAATGCCTCACCCCAAAATCCCAAAACCGGCGCGCCAGCAGGAATGCCCCCAATCCGAACAACGGGGAAAACCAGGCGGTCCACGGTGGCACTCCGGCCGCTGTCAACGGCTTGCCAATGATCGCTGCCACGGGAATGTAGTTGATGAACGCCATTGGCAGAATGTAAGTGAAAAACCGGCGCAGCACCGGATGAAACACATCGAGCGGATGACTCAGCACTTCGTTGCCTCCATATGTGATGATATTGAACACTTCCAGACCTTCCACGGTCCAGATGGCGGTCGTAGCCTGCGTGATAAAGAGCGCCATATAGAAAAGTGTCCCGCCGGCAATCACTGGCAATAATAAGAGCACCACTATGGCCGCAGTTTCTGATGCCAAAATCTGATGTAATGCCACCACTATGATTGCCAACCCCTGCGTCAGCCTGCCGAAGCGGCGCAGCACAAACTCGCTGGTCATCACCTGAAAGAAATGACCCAGCGGCCGCACCAGCATCTGATCAAATTTGCCCTCCCTGATCAGGAGCTGGAAGACGTCGAACCCGCCGCCAATCATTTCTGCCAACGCAAAGGACGTATTAGTCAGTCCGAATAGGAAGGCCGTTTCCGCCAAAGTCCATCCTTTGAGAGCTGGCGTATGGGTGAAGATGATTATCATGGCTGCCAGATCCGTAAATGAACTGAACAAGTTGGCCAGCAAATCAAATAGGAAAGAAACGCGATATTGCATTTGGCAACGTATCCTGGCGTTTATTAAGATGAAATACAGCTTAACCACCCTGGATCACCACTTTCTTCGTACCAATGTGCAACAGGCACCGCGCCGCAATGATTAAAATCAACATCCAGAACACCTGTCTGCTCAGGAGCAGCAAAACTTCCGTTCCAGGCACGTCCATCAAAATGGCCAGTGGGATATCGAACATCGCCGGGAAAGGGGTTAACTGGACAGCTTGCTGCAACCATGGCGGGAAAAAGCCTACCGGTATTATGAAGCCCATCAAAAACAGGCTGACAATGTTGGCCATGGCAGCAACCCCTTTAGCATCCAGCGTCCAAAAAGCCATCGCGTTATAGATCATGCGCCAGGAGAAGCTGACCTGTAGCGCGAGCGTCATGCTAATCAGGAATGCCAGCCCCATCGAGGCGCTCAACCGGAGCGGTATCCTGAAAATCGCCAGAAAAAGCAGCATCAGAGGCAACCCCCGCGCTGCCAACTGGTAAACAGCATGCCCGCAATCCCGCGCATACCACATGCCATAAAAATCGATCGGTTTGCAGAAGTCGGAGATTATTTCGCCGCTCTTAATCGTACGCAGCAAGTCCCACCATCCGAAAACCTTCAAGGGCGCGGTCAAGGCTTGGGAAAACCCCGTATAAATAATGATGCTGTCATGATCATAGCCGCCCACTCCCGGGCTGGCCTCCAAGACCGCCAATAACAGATAGGCTCTGAAAAAACCCCAGCAAAGATTGGTGGCGATGCCAGCCAGATTGGCGGCCCGATAAATCATCTGCCTTTTAAAAGAAGTCTTCGCAAGCTTCCAATAGGCCCTAATCATCTTTGAAACACCTCCCTAATCCGTGCAGCGATTAGCAATGGTTAATTAAGCAAATTCTGTGCCGTTGTTTGATGTCGCCAGCGCTTTGCTTCTCTGGGCACGCTGATCATATAAAAGAGCGGCGGGATGTGTCTCCCACCGCTCTTTGAATGGTCTCTGACCCCTAGGGGGTTACTGGTCCTGATCCGGCTCCTCCGGATTAGCGGGTATGTCGCTAACTTCAGTTGAGCACTCGTCAAGACTCTCGACGGCCGGTTCATCGGCTTGAGTCTCCGCTTGATCATCGGGTTGATCCTCGTGCTGAACTTCGGGTTGGTACTCGTGCTGATCATCGACTCCCTCAGCGGCATATTCGTTGAATTCCATGTCTGCATATTCATCAACCTTTACATCGGGGATATCGTCGTTGCCGTGATCTTCAATAACGCCGCCTAATTCCACTTCCTGCACGCCAACAAAGACTCTCTCTACATTCAATTTCTGCGCCGCCTCAGCCAGAGCACTCTGGTGCCTGCGCCAATCCCAGCTAATTCCTTCCTTCAGCTGAGCGGCACTATAATAACCCAGCCGCTCCCCGTTGACTGAGACCTGTATCATTTCTCCGCCAGCCTCACTGCCAATACGGAACTTTAGGATTAGCGCATCTGTTAAACCCGGTTCCAGTCTGCTGTTATGTTTTGGTTCCGGGTAATCCGGCATGGTTTCGAGCGTCAGCGCCACTCGGGCTGAACTAATGCATGCTTCTTTGACGCGGCAACCATTAATGCCAAAAGCTTTTTGCCGGGGAATATCGATGTAGACATCGCCATAGTGTTTTTGCACCAAGGCGGTCACAGCGCAGGCTGTTCCGCAGCCCCATCCGGGATTGACCCGTATGCCAAATCCAGTGTCCTTGCCTGCATAGGCGTAGTTGTCAACAATAATGCCATAATCGGCTGCACCGAACTGGCAGTGTATTTCATCGTCCAACCGCTTGTTTTCCGGCACCAGCATGGTGGCATAGGAAGCACGCAACGCGAGGACACCACGATCAAAATACTCTTTCTCGCCGCTAAGCTCATACCAATCCATCAACAGCAGCGCAATCGGGGCCTGGATCGGACTGTTCCAGACGCCTTCACTGTTGCTTGCCCCAAACCCGCCTGTTCCGTCCACCAGCAAATACGACGGTGTCCATAATTGCTGATAAAGCAACAAATCATCCAGGATGGCGATACCTGAATCAAGCCAGCCTTTTTCCCCAGTGATCTGCGCGATAATCCGGAATAAGTCGGCTGCCAGATAAATGACGCTGCAATTCTGACGCTTAAGCCCACCATAATAATCTATGGGTGTACTTTGGCCGCTCCAGTTATGTTCCGGCAGCACCTGATCGGCGATGAAACGCGCTGTTTTCATGGCACCAGCCAGAAGATGCTGGTCGCCTGTCACCTGCGCCATGGCGGCCATAAACCGGCCGGCAGCTGCAGTAGCGTTTACAGAAAACCATCTTTGCTCCAGTGTGCTCATGTCTTCGGAGGCACTATCCAAGGGGCGTTCGGCAGTGCTTCCTGGGAAATAGCGACGATAAAACCCCGCATCGGTTTGCTTTTTTAAGATGCTTTCCGCGATTTTACCACAGACTGTCAACACCTGATCAGCGGATGGCGCGGCACCCTCACCGCCTAACATGCCGTACTGCAGCAGCCAATACCCTGTATCCGCCAGGTCGGCCACACCAAACGCTTCGCTGGTTGCCCAGCCATCAGCACCGTTCAGCCACCCCGGCCGGGAACCGATTGAAAACACGGCCGGCCGCATTCCATCTGCTGTTTCCGGGGCCGCCAGATATAGGTTGACCGTGCGGCGCGCCGCATCCAGTAGCCTTTGATCCTGCCACCGGGCCCCGAAGTAGGCTAAACCACACGCGGTCCGGATGTTGTTATGGCGCGCATCGAAGTAAACTCGCTCCAGAGTACCTTCAAACAGCCATTTGGCAGCCAGTTCCAATCTGTTACGCGCATGCCGGTCCAGCAGATATTGTTTCCAGGGAATCTCGCCCGCGAACTTGGTGTCCTTCTCATTTTGGAAAGCTCCCTCATACTTACGTGTGATCAATGCCACTGTGCCGCCACAGTCTTTGCCGTGCAGTGAAAAGGCACGCCAGGCATGGTAGCGATCAAACAGAGCGTCGTAGGCATAGCGCGCACAATCGTCAAACCGCAAGTACTGATGCCACGCCTCATCCAATAACTGTACGCCATACTTCTCCCAAATGAAACGCACGATCTCCCGCTGAGCATTACCGGCACCGGCACCGGCACCGCCACTGCTATCTTTGCGCAGCATCAGGCTGAACCGATAACTGACCTTTTCGCCTTGGTTCAGAGTGAGGCCGCCGCAACCGTTGGCGTTTTCTTTGGCTGACTGGGGCTGACGGCTAAAATACAGGTTCTCGCCGGGCTGATAGGACGCAGTGTGCGTCGCCAGACCTAATCTTAAGCGATTAGGCTCTTCATAGTCCAGTACCGCCGGCAGCCCCCAGTTGTTCTTCCATGACTCCCGTAGAGCTGTCAAGGACGGAATGACCGCGAAAACGTCTGCACCCTGCTGGAGATAAGCGCATGGCGAACGAAAAGAATGCTGGCCCGCTACGTGTCTGGTCTCTTTTTTGAGGTGGGGTAACCATGCGTATTTGGCATCCATCATTAGCGGTACTGGGCTACCCGCTTCGCCCCCATCGCCCGCGCCCACTGAGGCACCCACTGCGTCCACCGCGCCCGACACGCCCGCCGCCCCGAAAAAGCGGTAGTTGTTTTCAATGGTGGACAACACCAGCGGTTTATGAGCCATGAAAGTGGTTTCTACGTCCAGAAATCCGTTGCGCACCGACAATTTGAAATTGGTTTCGACTGAGAAATCCGCGTGCTCCAAGACAGCCTGCAAATATAACGAGCCTTGTGGTTTTTGGGAAACCCCCGCATAAGTAAAAGCGGAACGAATCTCTCTGCCATCTGCAATTACATGAATATCTTGCTCATCGCCCCCAACGAGCGGCTCAGTCTCGCCGGGATAGACGATTTCCTGTGTGAAAAATGCCCCAACTTTTTTCAGTCTAATCTGCAGTCCCTGCGCTCTGCCAATGACATCGAGGTTCCCGGATTGTATATTGCCGAGTTGCATATTTCCAGACTGAACGCTTCCGGGCTGAGTGTTCCCGGGTGTATTGTTTCCGGGCTGACTACTTCCAAATTGCCTATTCATGGAAAAGCCTCCTTCCCCACTACTAAGTCTTGCTATTTTGTATGTCCAAGGTTGTTGATTAAGAACTACCGGACAGGCAGAGGTAAAAGTGGCATTGGCTGTTACGTTAGCGAAGTTGCCGCCAGCCGGTTCGGCCGAAACCAAACAAAAAAGCTGCCACTCAAGGCAGCTGAAAATACTCCATCTCTTATTGAGACTAGAACACCCATCCTAATTAGCAGGATTAACAACCAACTGCTCAACCTTCTCAAGATAACGTTCCATGATGCGATCTGCGGTGGCGCGATCTAATTTCCCGTTCAACGTAGGGGTCTCAAAAAACCGTTTCGGAATAGTCATCTGCCGGAGATCAAAACCCATGGACTGCCGGATCTGCAGCTTCAGGATAAAGATCTTACGCCCCAGAGCCTCCAAATCCTCAACTGTCATCGGAATCCCCGCGGCATCGAGGGCACGCGCGGTAGTTTCCAAATCATAGACCTTCCTGGCAAACAGGCAGACCACCAACGAATTGAGCGCACACCGAATCTGTTCTTCTTCAATCAGATAGTCAGTCAGTTTTTCAATATCCACCGGGCCCACATTACTTTGATCATAAGAATAACCGGCGTTATCCAGGTGCGAATGGCGCGCCGCCACTGTAAAACCGACCACCGAACCATAACCTGTATGATAACCCGGCATTTCGTTGCCACCCAGCACAGCTGCAAAATCGGCACCACCATAGATTTTAACCGCATAAGCCAATCCGCGCGCCAGATCACGATAGAACTGATTCGGCTGCCGGACCAGGTTCCGAAGTACGGTGCGATAGCCTTCGACTGCGCCAAAAGCCACCTTGGTACCAAGGACTTCCTCGCTGATGAGGCCTTTTTCATAGGCCTCGGTGACCCACCCCAGAATAATCCCGCTGCTAATGGCGTCCATTCCGTACAGCTCCACGTCTTCGATCAGCCGCAGGATGGCGTCTTTGTCACTGATGCCAATGAATGATCCCAGCGCAAAAATTAGCTCATAATCATATGATACGGTGGCTGATTCAACTTCATAACCTTCTCCGAAGAAGCGCCGTGATAAAGCCACATGGATACAGCCCACCGGGCAGCCGGGACAGGCAATTTTGCGGATCAGCTTTTCTTCGGCAAAGGCTTCGCCGCTGATAGCATCCGCCTGATCAAAAGTGCCGGTCTGCAGATTAAGGGTCGGCAACCCGCCCATCGCGCTTAAGGGCTTGATATTAACCGGCGTGCCGAGTTCATGATATTTCTCCATGGCCCCGGTGCGCACGCACTTCTCGTATAGTTCCTGATAAATCGCATTATATTTCGGGCGATCCCCGACCAATTCATCGTGGGCACCGGTAATCACGATGGCTTTCAGCATTTTCGATCCGAAAACCGCACCTAGCCCCAGTCGGCCAAAATGGCGGAAAGTATCAACATTGACGCACGCGAAGCTGACCTGTTTTTCGCCAGCTGGACCGATCCTGATACAGGAGCGATGCCCGCTACCGGGCTCCAATTCCCGCAGCGAACGCCCGACTTCTTCGACTGAAAAGCCCCAGAGCGGTTCGGCGTTTTTGATCCCGACAAATTGATCACTGATCGAAAGATAACAAGGGCTTTCGCTTTTGCCGGTGATGACAATTGCATCCACGCCTGCCAGACGCATCGCCGTCGCCAGACGCATGCCCGCATGACTTTCCCCGAGTTCGCCAGTAAGTGGTGATTTGAACATCGCCACCGTTTTGGTAACGGAAGGGTAGATCATGGCCAGCGGCCCGGTAGCCAGGATGATCGGTTGCCGCGGATCCAGAGCATCCTCCTGAGGAAGGATTTCCTCCTGTAGCAGCTTGGTGGCAATGCCTGCACCGCCAAGATATTCGGCGAGATCCGGCCGTAACTTCCGGCTCATTTTGCCGGTCGTCAGGTCAATATAGAGCACTTTGACGTCCCGTGTCATTCGGTTTCAGCCTCCTCCAGCGACAACAGTTGGTGAGGGCAATAGCGCGCACAAATGCCGCAATGCTTGCACACGATAGGCCAGTTGGTATCCTCATCCATGGTGATCGCGCGGGCTGTGCAAGCCTGGACACATAATCCGCAGCCAATACATAGGTCTTTATGAAAAGTGACGCCGCCACCTTTGCGCGGGGTAAGCGCTTCAAAGCGACAAGCTGCTGCACAGGACGGCTGACGGCACGCTGTACAAGTAACAGCGGCCAAGCGGCTCTGCAACCCGCCGCGTGTGCGGATTTGAATGGCGCTCTTACGCACGGACAAGCTTTTATGCACCAGGCGGGCACAGGCCAACATACAGGAATAACATCCAATGCACTGCGCCATATTTTTTGCTTTCAAAACCTTAGCCATTGTTGTAAACCTCCGTATGACTGATCTTGATTTGAAATTGGGCTTTTTTAAAGGAAATCTGTACCGCGAAACGAAGGAAACTCAAACACACTCCTTCTCCTTAGCAAAATTACTCCTTTTTTCGCGAATATCCTGCAGAGGAGGCCTTCAAATGCCAGACTTACACCTGCATACCCACTATAGTGACGGGGAATATAGTCCTGCAGAAATTGTGGCCGCCGCATCGCAAAAGGGTCTTGCGCTCATTGCGATTACCGATCACGATACGATCGGAGGAGTACCTGAAGCCATCGCCGCCGGAATGTCTTGTGGCGTCAAAGTCATTTCCGGCATTGAGTTCAGCGTGGATCTGAGCAATGGTAAGGGTAATGGCAAGGCTAAGCACTTATTAGGGTATAGCTTTGAGCCTGAACATCCATTCATTGCTCAGAAAGCGCAGTGGAGTCGAGATCAGCGCGTGGTGCGCAATCAGAAAATCGTCGAGCGTTTACGCGCCCACGGGATGATCATTACCCGTGACGAACTGTTGCAGTTCGCCAAGAAAGAACTGATCGGCCGACCGCATTTTGCGCAGCTCATGGTGGCCAAAGGGTATGTGCAGGACGCCGCGGAGGCTTTCGATAGGTACCTTGGCAAAGGGCAACCTTGTTATGTGGATCGGGAGCGCCTGCCAGCAGAGAAGGCCATTACAGCGATTAGAGAGGCTGGCGGCTACCCCGTCTGGGCCCATCCCATGCACAACGAAACTGATACCGCCAAAGTGGCCGCTGAGGTAGCTGACCTGAAAAGCATGGGACTGGCAGGGCTGGAAGTCTATTACCCTGAGCACGATCCGCAGCAGACCGCCTTCTTGCTGGAATTGTGCCTCAAGCATCAGCTGTTCGCCACCGCCGGTTCCGATTACCATAGCGACAAAATGAAGGGTCACCTGAAAATAGAGATGGGCAGAGGCTGGAATAACCAACCGCTGCCTAATCATTTGGAACTTCCTTTTGCATGAGCGGGGCGCCTGAACCGTCCCAGCGTCCTGCCCCGCCCCCGCGTCTTCCCGCTATTTCTTGACGCGCAGCCACACCACCCGCACGCGCCTTAGAAAATAGACTGCCAATGAAAGCACGATTAGTCCGCCCAGAAAAAGTGCCATCTGGAACGTGTTCAGGAGAAACCGTTCCACGACGAGCGGGACAGTCTGTAATCCGGCGGCAGCGAACACTCTGCGAAACACCGCCCCGGCACTGGTCATTACCGGCAGCGAACCTCCGGTCAGCAGCAGAATCAGCACCGTATATAATCCGGAGATTATAGAATGAAAAATGCGGGCCACCACGTAAGGTGTCATGCGAATGTCGGTGTCGTTAATGACACTGGCCACCTGTCCATGTACTGACAGCCCACTCCAGGCGATTACGGCGCTGGCGATCGTCAGCTTCTGCCAGAGCGGCGCTATGGCTTTGCTAATCGTCACCGTGCCGATATCAATTTCCAACAGCCCCTGAAACAGCCCCGATGCTAGTGTAGGTTCAAACCCGACCAACCGCAGCAAGCCAGTGAGCACTGAATTGATGATATTAAACCCGCCTGTAACGGCCAATACTTTGTTCATTACGGAAAAAAGCATGATGAAGCCGCAGATCATCAGGAGTGTTTTGATCGATTCCGTAACGGCATCTGATAGCAGCTGACCGAATAACCGGCCGTCTTCGCGACGTGCTTTGAACAACTGCTGTGACGCCCGGATAAAAATATTACCCCTCTTTGCAGTCGGCGCGTCCAGACTGCTTTCCTTATGCCGATAAAAGCGAAAAATGAAGCCGACCGTAAAACTGGACAAATAATGCGCTCCCGCCAGGATGGCCCCCAGTTCAGGACGGCCAAACATGCCGACCGCGACCGCTCCGAACATAAACAGCGGATCAGCCGTATTGGTAAAGGCCAGTAGCCGCTCACCTTCGACCCGGGTACACATTTTCTGGCGTCTGAATTTGGAGGTAATGACCGCATCCATCGGGTATCCGGCTGCCAGACCCATCGATAAGGCAAACGCCCCGACACCGGGAACATTGAACAGCGGACGCATCAGGGGCTCCAGCAAAACCCCCAGAAAGTGCACCACACCCAATCCCAGCAGCATCTCAGACAGCACAAAGAAGGGCAGCAGCGATGGGAAGACGATCTCCCAAAAGACTTTCATGCCCTCCACGGCAGCCTCAAATGCATCTTTGGGGAAAAACACCAGACTAATGGTAACTGCGGCCACAGCCATGGCCACGGCAATTGTTGAAAATTGACGGGCCCGTCGCGAACGTGAGCGCCGGGATTCCTTACGCGCTGGCTCCGAGCGCGAGGCCTTGCCATCTAGCACTTTCGCTTGCGCCATTGTTGCGTCACTCCTCTTCCCGTGGCCCGGCCCCCATCACAGAAGCCACAATTAGCATAACCGCAGTCAGCATGAAAACCCAGGTGCCAGCTCCAGTGAGGCTCAAAGGTGTATCATAAAGAACCAGGGTGTTGGAAGAGATATAAGTCACGGAAGCTGCTATGGCGAGGATGCCACAGACAGCTCCCAGAATGCGGTTAACTCTTTTACCAGTTAATAAGGCGATCACCGGATAGAGGTAGCAGACAATAAAGAAGATCGTTCCCGCGGAAAATCCATTACGCATCGCAAA
>ENA-UOOI01000035-UOOI01000035.1-fermentation-metagenome-genome-assembly--contig:-NODE-35-length-176290-cov-88.113752_pt1 | contig 176290 bp, 142 predicted proteins | sample MGYA00245779_ERZ724027 | MGnify/ENA primary metagenome ERZ724027 (study PRJEB28704, sample SAMN03018318) | fermentation metagenome | biome: anthropogenic terrestrial biome; feature: soil...
TTGGACGGTTGTACTACACCTGCAGCTGCGGCAAGTCTTGCCGCAGCTGCTTTGTAACAGCCCTTACTGATACGAAAATCAATTTTTTATAGTTTGCAGTTCCAGTGCAATTTCTTCCATTTTGCGGTCCGTCGCAGCTATAGTTTCTGCGCATTGGGATAATTTTTTGCGGATGCTGTCCGGGATCTGCGTTGTTGTTTTATAATGAAGTTCATGTTCGAGGCTTGCCCAAAAATCCATTGCGATTGTGCGGAGCTGGATCTCAACGCGGATGATATGCTGCGTTTCTGAAAGATAAACGGGTGTTTCGACAACTATGTGAAGACTTCTGTAGCCTGAGTCCTTTGGGGTTTTTATGTAATCGTGTTCCTGTACGAGTTTTATATCAGGCTGTTTAAGCAGAATGCAGCGGATTGTGTAAATATCAGTAATATACGGACAGATTACCCGGACTCCCGCGATATCGTTGAGGTTTTTCGTCATTGCCTCGAACGTTACCGGATATCCTTTTTTCTCGAGTTTTGCAGCGATGCTGTCCGCCGACTTAATACGCGATTTTATTGTTTCGATAGGATTGCGGTTCCCTGATATTTTATATTCTTTATTCAGAATTTCAAGTTTCGTAACAATCTGCTTCGTTGCGCTGTCGTAAAGCATCATTATCTGCTGGAACTCGAATGCCATTTTGTAGAAATCCTGAGGGGATTGGACATTGTTGTATATTACCTGCGGTAAAGATACTGCTGTCTGCAAACTTGCGATTTCATCTGTATCTTCCGGTTCCATTGGCTGCACTTCCTGAAGTATGATTTTTTTAAACATACTGAGAAACCGGAAGTGAGGCAAATAATAAAAAGTTATAAAGAAATAAAATTTTGAAATGTTCCCCGAAAATTTGACAAAAGTTCGGTTTTCGGGGTGCATTTCATTTCGGTTTTTTTTTATTTTTTCATCAGTTCGGCATATTTTTCGGCAAGACGGCGTGATTTTTCCGCTGCGAGTCCGCGGTAACGTGCGGGATTCTCAAAGAAAGTTTCTGCATCGGGAATGCCGAGTTTTTTAAGCTGTGCGGTAATCTTGTCGTATGCATCAGCATGACGTTTAAGAACAGTAAAAAATGTATCGCCTGTCTGTTCGCATTCAAGCGTTATTTTACGGATTATTTCATGACCGTCGTTCATTCCGGCTTCTCCGAGCAGTATATATGCCGGTTCTGCAAGAACTCCGCCCTTTACTTTTCCGCCGGCATTTTCAAGCGTGCGGGCCATAGCATCCTTGTCCGCCTGCAGACCTGAAACGACTTTTCTCATGCGCGCTGCCGCCATCGTAAAACCTGTTACATACTCGGCGATAAAACGCTGGCTCGCACTGTTCGTAAGGTCCCGCTGGTGCTCGGAAATTTGATCCATATAAAATGTGATAACCCGCGGGCACATTGCCTTCCACAGTGATTTGACATGTTCGCTGTTCCACGGATTGCGTTTCTGCGGCATCGTACTTGAACCGACCTGTGTTGCGCTGAAATATTCGAAGACTTCGCCGATTTCGGATCGCTGAAGGTTACGGAGGTCGTCTGCAAGGTTCGCGATGATACCGAAAGCTACGTTGAACTCAAGCAGCAGACGCAGGAGATATTCAGGCTCCACCAGCTGATTCGAATATTCACTCGGTTCCAGCCCGAGGAAAGCGAGGTACCTGCGTTCAAGGTCCTCCGGATCCTTTACGATCATGCTGGGACCGTTGTATGCGCCTACGGGACCGGCTAGTTTACCTTTGAGCTGGTTGGAAAGTTCCTCTATGCGGAGAACCGATTTACCGAGCCGGCTTACGAATTCCGCCATCGACCAGCCGAATGTAATCGGGACTGCATGCTGTCCGTGTGTGCGGCCTACCTGAGGTGTTTCAGCTTCGCGGTCGGCAATTGTGCACAGCGCCGTTTCAAGCGCTTTGAGTTCGGGGAGTACGACGTTCTGCGTGACGTCACGCATGCGCATGGAAAGCGCCGTGTCAAGAATGTCGACACTTGTTGCTCCCAAATGTACGAGCGGTCCGATTTCAGCCGGAACTTTCCTTTTCATTACGTTGACGAGCGCGCGTATATTGTGCTGGGTCTTTTCTTCTTCGTTATATACTTCTTCGGGATCTATGTTTTCCGCAACATCGTCGAGTGTCCGCTCGAGCTGCGGTGTAAGCTGATTGCGTACCGAAAGATGAGCCTTTACAAGTGCAGATTCCGCTTTTGCGCATGAACGGATGTCAGCTGCTTCTGATATATACAGAACGAGTTTATTATATACATCCTTTTCCGAAAGCGAATACCGATGGTCCAAAGGGGACAAATTTTCGAATATATTACGTGTTTCCATGAGAAAAGTATGAACGAAATGCCAAAAAAAAGCAATAATTTTTATTAAAACTATTTATTCTTCAATGCGATTGTGGTATTATCCCGTTTATCGTTGAAAAACGGCTTTTGCCGGTACAACTGAACGGACTCAAAAACCAGTCCGGGATTCTTAATCTATAAGGTGGTACACGATTTTGTTTAATCGCGAAGACTACGTTTCAGACACAGAATGGAGACGTTTCAAAGAGTTTTCGAAAGACTTTGAAACACCGAACATCGTTATTAATCTGCGCACGGTAAAGAACAACTTTACAAAATTGAGGGATTCCTTCCCGTACGCATGTATTTATTACGCTATGAAAGCGAATCCCGGTGAACCGGTGCTGAAAATGCTTATCGAAATGGGGTCCAATTTCGATATAGCTTCAAGATATGAACTTGATCAAATCTTAGGACTGGGCGTTTCCCCTGACAGACTTTCCTACGGGAACACCATAAAAAAAGCCAGAGACATTAAGTATTTTTACGACAAGGGCGTCAGAATGTTCGCAACCGACTGTAAAGACGACCTTAAAAATATAGCGGAGCAGGCTCCCGGGTCGCGTGTATATGTGCGTATCCTTGTGGAGAACTCGGTGACCGCAGACTGGCCGCTTTCACGCAAATTCGGCTGCCATCCCGATATGGCGTATGATCTTCTTGTGCAGGCGAGGGATCTTGGTCTGACTCCGTACGGAATCAGTTTTCATGTCGGAAGCCAGCAGCGCGACATTGGTCAGTGGAATGATGCTATTGCAAAAACGAAGTATCTTTTTACCTCGCTTGAAGAAGAAGAGAACATTAAGCTGACAATGATAAACATGGGAGGCGGATTTCCCGCTTCCTACATAGAGCCGACGAACAGTCTGCAGGAGTATGCGTCCGAAATTACGCGTTACCTCCACGACGATTTCGGCGACGATATTCCGGAAATCATCCTCGAGCCGGGACGTTCTCTTGTGGGTGATTCCGGCATACTTACGAGCGAAGTTATCATGACGTCCCGCAAGAACAACACGGCACTTACCCGCTGGGTGTACGTCGACACGGGCAAATTCAACGGACTTATTGAGACGCTTGACGAATCAATCAAGTATCCTGTTGTTGCCGAAGGATATGAAAAAGACGCGAAGGAAGGCGAAGTGATTATTGCCGGTCCGACATGCGACAGCATGGACATTATGTACGAGAATGCAAAGTACAAACTGCCTGTCGGGCTGAAGTCCGGCGACAAGCTGTACTGGCTTTCGACCGGTGCATATACAACTACGTATGCATCCGTCTGCTTCAACGGATTTCCGCCGATAAAAACATACTATATGGAATAAAAACTCAAGGGGCAATCCCGTTAGTTTCACTTACGGGATTGCCCCTTGCTCGCCGGAATATCCATGAAAAAGTTTTATGCCGGACTGGTTTTCATAAAATCAGCAGCCGGCATTGCCGGTTCGGCGGAGAATCTCCATGCAGCACCGTGCATTGTGATATGCCGTCTTCCAGTTCCCGCCTTTCGGCTGAGTCAGATCGGGACTGCCGTTCTCATCTACGCCCCAGAACCAGTCTCCGTTTTTTTTGTCCACCTGATGTTCCGTTATCCACTTCCAGACAAGCCGGAACGCTTCCTTGAAATTGTCGCTGCCGGTAAGTTCCCACGCGTTGAAAAAGCCGTTGAAAGCTTCCGCCTGATTCCACCAGATGCGTGTTCTGTCCTGTTTTCCGTCGATAAGCGTATTTTCAAAACCGCCGCTTTTTTTATCAAATCCTTCTTCGTACGCTATCATCGCCATGCGGACGGAGACGGGACGTACTTCCGACATGAGCTGTTCGTCGCCGAGCTCGTTTGCAGCTTCCCAGAGCAGCCAGCTCGCTTCTATGTCGTGGCCGTAAGAAATTTCATTGTCGATGCGCGACCAGTCCCTGTTGAAGTAGACGCCGAAATGGCCGTTTTTCTGCAGAATCTTCGTGATTGAAATGCGCACAAGGTCCGCCAGCGCTCTGCCGACGAGTGTTCTCGTATCCTTCTGTTCAGGATAGACTATTACGAGGTTCCGGTACAAATTCGTATACGCTTCCATGACGTGCAGATTCGTGTTCATTGATTTGTCGCAGTCGATATCCTTTTCAGAAAGTTTGAGGTCCGTCGTCGGCTTCCAGTTCGTCGTAAGCGCTTCAATATAGCCGCCGTTTTCAGGATCGCGCGCGTGTTTTTCAAGAAGCGAAAACATTGCAAGCGCTTTGTCCATGACCGTGTACGACTGCAGTGTCTGTTTCCGTATTTCTGTAAGGGCGGCAGCGTATTCCGCAAGTGCGTACGTTGCAAAAGCTTCGCCGTAAATCTGTTTTTTCGAAACACACGGCGTACCGTCAGGATAAACCGACCAGAAAAATCCGCCGTTGTCTTTATCGAAGAAATGATGCATCAGCGAGTAGGAAGCGTAATCTGCCATATCGAGGTATGACGGTTCGTCGAAAAGACGCGCCGCCGCACTGTACGCCCATAAAAAGCGGGACGTCATGACTATCGTGCGGCTTTCTTTTTTATCCTGATTATTATCGTTGTCGATGCTTCCGAAAAACCCGCCCGATTCGGTATCGCGCGCGTATTTTTCCCAGTAGGGGAGGATATTCTGCGTCAGTTCTTTTTTTATTGATTGGTAAAATAATGTGTCCATAAGCAAATCCTTCAAGTATTGAGGCAATTATGCGAGTATTGTATTATAAAAGTATGAAAAAGACAAATGCCATGCGCATTCTCGACAGCGCGCACATTTCATACGGGACGACATCCTATGATGACGACGGCGAGCACGAACTGGAACGGGGAGCTGCGGAATCGATTGCGGCAAAACTCGGAATTGATCCGCATATTGTATTTAAAACAATCGTTATGAGGACGGAGGCGAAAGAACTCTGCGTGTTCTGCCAGAGCGCCGTGCATGAAATCAATTTGAAAAAAGCCCGGGCGGCTGCAGGTGCAAAGGAAATCTCTCCGGTAAAACCCGACGAACTGCTCGCCCTTACGGGATACGTACGCGGCGGTTGTTCACCGCTCGGTATGAAGCGGCAGTTCCGCACATTCGTAGACAGCAAGGCCCTTGAATATGAGAAAATCTATATCAGCGCGGGAGTCAGGGGAGAGCAGATTATCATTGCACCGGGAGATCTTGTGAAAGCTGCAAAGGCTGAGGTGTGCGATCTGATTCTTGAGGAAAGTTGAAAAAGAAACGTTAGACGTGTATAATAGCTTCAAAGCTGGAGCAACATATTTTGATAACGCTGAAAGATATTGCAAAAGAGTGCGGGGTTTCATTCTCGACTGTAAGCAAGGCTCTGAAAGGAAGTCCCGAAATCGGTGCCGAGACAATCAGGATGGTGCAGCAGAAAGCTCTTGAAATGAATTACCATCCGAATCTCGCCGCCCGTACGCTGCGTACGAACAGAACGTACGATATCGGCGTCATATTTGAAGATCAGACGGGAAGCGGACTTCAGCATCAGTATTTTGCGACGATTTTCAGCAGCCTGCAGATGACTGCGATGTCCAGAGGATTCGACGTCACGTTTATGGGCAGCGCCGACACCTCGGAATTTGATTACTTTGCGCACTGCAAATACCGCAATTTCGACGGAGTAGCCGTTCTTGCAACGAAATTCGACAGAGCTGATATTCAGCAGCTTATTAAAAGCGACATTCCGACAGTTTCGCTTGACTACATTACTGACGGCAATCATTCGGCCGTCATGAGCGACAATACCATGGGCATTGAAGCGCTGCTTGAGTATATCATTTCAAAAGGTCACAGGAAAATCGCCGTTATACACGGAGAAGCGACTCATGTAACGGAAGAGCGGGTTGAATCATTCAGGAGATTCACAAAAAAATACGGCGTTATAATTCCCGAATCGTATATCCTCGGGGGAATGTACCATGATCCGGTGACGAGCGGAGAAGCTACGGAAATTCTGCTCGGGCTGCCGCAGCCGCCGTCATGCATTATGTATCCCGATGATTTTGCCGCACTGGGCGGAATTCGTGTTTTAAATAAGCACAACCTGATTGTGGGGAAGGACATCAGCATTACCGGATACGACGGTATTATGCTTACCTCCATGCTCACTCCTCCGCTTACGACATACAGACAGGACGGCGAACTTATCGGGAAACTTATAGCGGAACATCTTATCGACGAAATTGAAAATACTGATTCCTATCAGCCGCAGCACAGCTCCGTGAGCGGGAAACTGATAAAAGGGGCGTCCGTAGCCGACTTTCGGTAGGGCTTTTATTTGTTGACAAATAAAAAAGACAGTGTATAATGGAAACTACAACGTTGTAGTAAAACGTACTTTGGGAGATTTGTATGAAATTTGGTTTTTTTGACGACATGAGCCGTGAATATGTAATTACCACGCCTCTGACACCGTATCCCTGGATTAACTATCTGGGAAGCGAAAAATTTTTTTCGCTTATTTCCAACACTGCAGGCGGATATGCATTCTATACTGATGCGCGTCTGCGCCGCATTACCCGTTACCGGTATAATGATATTCCGCTCGATGCGAACGGACGCTATTTTTATATAAAAGACGGTGAGACGCTCTGGAATCCGGGCTGGCAGCCGGTGAAAACAGAGCTTGACAAATATGAATGCCGGCACGGTTTCGGCTATACAAAAATCAGTTCGGAAAAAAACGGACTTGCGGCGGATGTTCTGTACATGGTGCCGAACGGCGAGAATGCCGAAGTTCAGATGATCACGCTCAGGAATACGACGAAAAAAACAAAGGAGATTTCGCTTGTTTCGTTCGTCGAGTGGTGTTTGTACAACGCGCAGGACGACTGCACGAATTTCCAGCGTAATTTTTCAACCGGCGAAGTAGAAATTGAGGGCAGCACCATCTATCATAAAACCGAGTACCGAGAGCGGCGAAATCATTTTGCTTTCTACAGCTGCAATGAACCGGTTCAGGGATTTGACTCGGACCGTGAGACGTTCCTGGGCCTGTACAACGGCCTCGACAAACCGCAGACGGTGCTCGCAGGGAAAAGCGGTAATTCAGTTGCGGACGGCTGGTCTCCGATTGCAAGCCACCGTCTTGAACTTACTCTCGGACCGGGAGATGAAAAAACGTACATATTCGTGCTCGGCTACGTTGAGAACGGCGCAGATAAAAAATGGGCGGAAACGAAAGAGCAGGGTGCCGGAAACGAAGCGCTGCTGCGGACAAATGCGGCCGGCGGTATCATCAACAAGGAAAAGGCGTACGCGCTGCAGAAAAAGTTTGCGACGCCCGAACTGGTGAACAAGGCGTTCGACGCGCTCAAGTCGTACTGGGACGAGATTCTCTCTCACTTCACGCTTAAGACGGGCGACGAAAAACTGGACCGGATGGCTTTATGGAATCAGTATCAGTGTGTTGTCACGTATAATTTTGCCCGCTCCGCAAGCTATTTTGAAAGCGGTATCGGACGGGGAATCGGTTTCCGCGATACTTCTCAGGATATGCTCGGCGCTGTTCATCAGCTTCCGGCCGCCCGCATCCGCGAGCGTCTGTTCGATGTTGCCGCCACGCAGTTTGAAGACGGCAGCGCATATCATCAGTTTCAGCCGCTTACAAAGCGCGGCAACGCCGACATAGGTTCGAATTTCAACGACGATCCGCTGTGGCTTGTTCTGGGAGTTGGCGGTTATATCCGCGAGACGGGAGACACATCGTTCCTCAATCAGCAGGTTCCGTTCGACAACGACGAAAAGAATACTGCGACGCTGTTCGAGCATCTGCGGCGTTCCTACCGCTATACCACGACGCATTTGGGGCCGCACGGGCTGCCGCTTATAGGCCGCGCGGACTGGAACGACTGTTTAAATCTGAACTGTTTCAGCACAGACCCGAACGATTCTTTCCAGACGAGCACGAACAAAGACGGAACGAACGCCGAATCTGTCATGATTGCGGAGATGTTCGTGTTCGTCACGCCCGACTATGCAGCCATGTGCCGCCTGCAGGGCGACGAAGCCGAAGCGGAGTTTGCCGAGGACGCTGCAAGGAAGATGGAAGCGCAGATCTGTAAAACCGGCTGGGACGGCGAGTGGTATATCCGCGCGTACGACGATGCGGGGCATAAGATCGGTTCACACGAGTGTGAAGACGGGAAAATCTTCATCGAGTCGCAGGGCTTCGGTACGATGGCGCAAATCGGCGCCGGCAAAGGGTATCCGTGCAAGGCGCTCGACAGCGTGAAAAAATATCTTGATTCAAAGTACGGTATTGTGATTCTTTCTCCTGCGTATAAATCGTATCACATTGAGCTCGGCGAGGTTTCGTCCTATCCGCCGGGATATAAGGAAAACGGCGGTATTTTCTGCCACAACAATCCGTGGATTATCATCGGCGAGGTGTGTTCGGGCCGTCCGCAGGATGCGTTCGAACATTACCGGAAAATTGCTCCCGCATACCTTGAGGATATCAGCGACATTCACCGCACCGAGCCGTACGTCTACGCGCAGATGATTGCGGGCAGGGAGGCGCGCCGCTTCGGCGAGGCGAAAAACAGCTGGCTCACGGGAACGGCCGCGTGGAACTTTGTCGCGCTTTCGCAGTACCTGTGCGGTCTGCGTCCCGCATACGGCGGCCTTATTGTCGAGCCGCGTCTGCCGTCTCACGTAAAGAACGCCGAAATCACCCGCATATTCCGCGGTGTGACGTATCATATTACTGTCGAGAATACAAAGAACGACGGCAGTGTAACGCTTACGGTAAAGAAGGGAGGCCGGGCTGATGGCACGCTTGTAAAAGCCGATGCCGGTGCGAAAGACGTGTATGTGGTTGCAGAAATAAAATAGTAAAAAGGTCAAAATAAGGAGGAGGAGGACGCCGGAAAAGCCGGTGTCCTCTTTTTTTATGCGGTCAGACAGTCTGCGACAGAAGACCTGAAATGCTGAATGCACGGTCGCCGATTTTTTCTATCTGACGGACCATGTCGATGTACAGCAGCTCCGATTTAACGTCGGCTCCGCTTTCAAGGCGTTTCCGCGCAGTTTTCTTGAGATTTTTGCGGAACAGATCAATCTGTCCTTCGATTTCGTTGGCCATCGCGAGCTTGTCCTCATCAAGATGCCTGTTTATGTTTATGCGGATGAACTGAAGGAACTGGCGGGCGAGCTCGACGTACGGGATGAGTCTGTCCATGTCTTCCTGCGGAAATTTCATATTCTTCTGGACGCTGCGTTCAAGAAGCAGTCCGATGCTCAGGCAGTCGTCCGTCATCAGCTCGAGCTCGTCGACGACCTGCAGCATGATTGACAGATTGTTGAGCTGTTTTTCGTTCACCGGAAGATGCTCGCACTGGATGATATAGCGCGACAGCTGGACGTGCATCTGGTCGGCATAATCTTCCGCCTGCGAAAGCGGGCCGATATGTTCGTCGATGAACGACTGCGAGCGGTCGGTGAATCCCATCTGGATGCGGTCGAACATGCCTGTTACCACGTCGGTCATATCGCTTATTTCTTTTTCCGCCCGGATAATTCCCGCCGTGGCGTTTTCCTTGATGCCGGTGAATTCAAGACGATATTCCTGAGGAGTTTCATCGTCTTTCGGTTTTATGATTTTTTCGGTCAGCGCTGCGATCTGGTTTACGAACGGAATAAAAATAATCGACGTGATGACGTTGAATATCGTGTGAAGCATGGCGATGTGGTAGGTGATGTTGCTTTCGACAGGTCCCGGGACAATCCAGTCGACGAGCGCGAGAAACGGATGAAAGAAAATAAGCGCAAGAATCACGCCGGAAACATTGAACAGGACGTGGACAAGACACGTGCGTTTCGCATTCACTTTCGTGCCGATCGACGCAAGCACCGAATCTATTGTCGAGCCGATGTTGCTGCCCAGAACCATTGCGCAGGAGAAATCCCACGTGAGGAGCTTGTTGTATGCCATCGTGAGGATTATGGCGGTGAGTGCGCTCGACGAATGAATCAGCGCGGTCAAAACGATTCCTGCAAAAACGCCGACTGCCAGCGCAAGCGCTCCGCTGTTCTGGAACTGAGTGAGGAACATAAGGCTGTTCGAATCTTTCAGCGTAATAATTTTGGACAGCATGCCCAGTCCCATGAAGAGAATGCCGAATCCCATGACGGCTTCACCGAGACCTTCTTTATGAAGTTTTTTGAACGTTGTAAGCAGAAAACCGATGCCGACTATTGGAACAGAAAACGATTCAATGTCGAAGTTGAAGCCGAACAGCGCGACGATCCATGCGGTGACTGTCGTGCCGATGTTCGCTCCGAAAATCACTCCGATTGACTGCGTGAGCGAAATAAGCCCGGCGTTGACGAACGAAACAACCATGACCGTCGTAGCTCCGGACGACTGGATAATCATAGTGACTACAAGACCCGTAAGCAGCGCAACAAATCGGTTTCCGGTCATGAGGCCGAGTGCCCGCTGAAGCTTTTCCCCGGCGCTTTTCTGGACGCCGTCGCTCATCAGTTTCATGCCGTACAGAAGAAATCCCAGGCTGCCGATAAGCTGTAAAATTGTATTAACGATATTCACCGCTACATAATACAGGAAAACGCGTATCCTTTTCAAGAAAGAAGAAAATCGATAGAATAAAAGTAAGGTGAAAATCGATGGAAAGTAAAAAATATCTGATATTTGCGGCGGTCGCTGTCACGTGCTGCTTTTTTGTATCCTGCGGCGCGAAAAAAGCCGAGGCGGATTCCCCCGATGCACCTGTCGCGCTGACCGTAAAGCCGGCGGGGCAGGACGGAGATGATTTGAAACTGCCGACGCAGACCTGGCACGTTTCCGACGACTGCATCTGCATTTTATTCGGATACGGCTACAACGACGCGGATTTTGTCCGGTCTATGACCGCTGAACTGTATAAAAAATACGGGGATGCGGCGGACGGCGGACTTATTCTTTCCCTTGTTTTTCCCGACAATTTTAAGCGCGGCACAAAATCGATCGCAGCGGAACTGCCGTTGTTCGTGAACGGCAAAAACGTGCGGGGCGTAATTCTCCTCGGTGCGCCTGAAAACACCAATTACGGCATTGCGCATCTGCAGGATTCCTACGACGGTTTTCCGTCGTTTCCCGTTTTTTCTTTTTTTTCTCAGGACGATGTGGCCGGCATGGAAGGAACTGCCGATTTTGTCCTCGATAAGGCGCAGGAAGCGGACATAGACGGCGCCGTAAAGGATGAATCGGAGCAGCTTTTTGTGAAAGAAGCTCCCGACATGATCAGACGGTCGATAAAATACATGCTTGCGCTCGACGCGCCGCTTCCGAAGGACAAGAACTTGTCCGCACACCTGAAAAGTATTGTCGGCAAGGTGAGTGTAAGCCGGTATGTCGACCCGGAGACGGGGCTTCAGTCGGTTAATCATTTTGTGATGAATTGAGTAGAGATGATAACACTGAAGCAATCGGAACATAATCTGCTCGGAGCGGAAAATGACATTGCCGGCCTTTCCGCGAAAAAAAACGCACATATACTTGTTGTCTCCGATACTCACGGGCAGCGGGGATTATTCCGCAGTATTGTGGAGGAAAAAGGTCCGTTATGCGACGCGCTCGTTTTCTGCGGAGACGGTGCGGGCGACTTTGTTTCGTGCATCGATGCGGCCGCTGCCGACAAATCGTTTGCGGCGTGTGTTCCTCCTGTTGCGGCGTTTGTGGAAGGAAACGGCGATTCGGACAGGTACCCCGTATGTTTTAATCCCGGAGAAAAACAGGATAATGCGGTTTATCGCGAATTGACGATTCCCCGCCGTCAGATTCTTGCCGCTGCCGGGCATACGATCTACATTGTTCACGGTCATGAGCAGGGCGCGTACTACGGAACGGGAGCGCTTGCGGAAGAGGCGAAGACAGCCGGTGCCGATATTGTCCTGTACGGCCACACGCATATTGCGGATGAAACGAGAAGCGATGTGTATATAGTCAATCCCGGCAGTCCGACGCATCCCCGGGCCGGAACGCCGCCGTCCTTCGCCGTGCTTGAACTTGAAGGTCCGAACGTGAATACTGTTTTTTACCGTATTGAAGCGACCCTCCAGGGAATCAGATTTATTCCCTTTATACCGAAAAAGGCAGGTCTCTGGAAATAATCGTAATCAGAACGCGTCTGCGAGCGTAAAGCCGTAATAATCGTGTCCGGGATACACGCGTGTATCGGGCGGCAGCGTTTCTCTGAGCGTGACAAGACTTCGGATTATTGCGTTTTCGTCTCCGCCGAGATCCGTCCTTCCGCAGCTGCGGTAAAAAAGCGTATCGCCGGAAATAAGTTCTTTCCGTTTCTCACTGTACAGACAGACGGAACCTTTCGAATGACCCGGCGTGTGAATGATTTTCCATTGTGCGAGTGCATTTTTTACATCGTTTTTACGGCAGTCTTTTACAACCGCATCGAGCGTCTCGCCGCCCGAAAACGTGATGTCCGCGGCGGGAATGTGCTGCAGCGCGGCTTCCAGCTGCCCGAGCCCCATCGTCCCAAGCGCGGAAATCTGTGACTGACCTGCCGTGCTGCCGAGCGCATGTGCGTCGTCCCGGTGAATCGCTGCAGGACAGTGCGGGTACGCTTTTTTAAGCGCGGGAAGCCCTGTGATGTGGTCGAAATGTCCGTGCGTGATGAATATGACAGCGGGGATTTTACGGTGCTCCGTAAGCCAGTCCGTAATTTTCGTTTCGTCGTGCGAGAACGCACAGGCGGCGGGATCTGCGACGATGACGGCATCCTGCGCAAGCGGAATGATATACGTATTTACGCCGAGCGGACCGGTTTGCAGCACAGTCAGTTTTTCCATGATAGCTCCTTCTAATTAAAACTCCGCGAGCGGTGCACCGGGACGGCGCAGAAAAAAGGCTGCCTTCGTATCGAAGACAGCCCTGCGATTCAGTTTACCTGATAATCTCAGACGAGATATCCGCTGCTTTCGCCGGCAGCAGAACTTTCGCTGTCATCGTCGGATGTGATGTGCGAAGGCGTCGTGAACGGTTCTTTGTTGGCGGCCGCTTTCTCTGCAGCGGCGTATGCTTTTGCATCTTCAGCGGCGATTTTCGGATCCGAAGGAGAAGCGTGTTTTTCTGCGGCAGATGAATCCGCATCGCCTGTCCCGTGTTCCGTTTCGTCGTCAGACTCGTCGTCCTTCTGACGCGAATAGCTGACTGCGAGCTTGCGTCCGCGGTAATCGTAGCCGTTGAGCGCCGTAATTGTTTTTTCCGTATCGTCCTTGAAAAGCTGGACGAACGAGTAATTTGCGAGCACGCGGATATCGCCGATTCTGTCGCGGTCGAGACCTGCGACGCTTACAAGAAGGCCGACGAGGTCTCTCGGGTACACACGGCGGTTGCGGCCGATGCTGATGAAGATTGTCGCCGCAAGTGATTCGTCTATCTGGACGCGCGGACGAGGCGCATGCTCTTCGCCGTGGGATTCATCAGCCGGGGGTTCCGCAGCGCGGATTTCTTTCTGCTGTTTTACGTCGCGGACGCGGTCGTTGCGGTTGTTGTCGCGTACCGTCGTACTGCGGTCTCTTCTGTTGTTATCGCGGGAAGGACGTTCGCTGCGTCCCGGCGTCTGATGTCCTCTGTAGCGCCCCTGCGCTTCTTTTACGAGATACGCGGCAACATACATACGCTTTGAAAACGGAATTGTTTTTTTGAATACTTTCTTAAGATCGTTGAGAAGATCAGGATTTTCCTCGGTCATTACTTTGTTCAAAGCATCCTTAAGAAAAGATGCAGCCTGTTCCAAATCCACTTCCGATTCACGATTAAATGACATATACAATTACTCCTATAAAAAAATCACGAAAGTTTTGCTGCATACCCTGAACCTGTCTTTTGAAAACCCGTGCGCTCAAGCATCGGAATAAGTGAATCAGGTATGATTGTATTTGCAGTCAAAACATACAGCCTGCCGCGTTTTTGAAGATCAGAGAGACACATGGAAAATAGTTCACTCCCTATACCCAAACCCCGGTAAGCTTCAGGCACGAAAAAACTTGTCAATACAGCCGTTTTTTCGGCATAGGACAAAATAGGCGCCGCCGTGATGCATCCGGCAAAATCGCCGGTCAATGTCCGGCATACAAAACCTGTCTGTTTTACAGAATCGCCGTATTCGAAAAGATGCCGCCATAATGCGGAAACAGCATCTTTGATTTCCTGCGGCCAGCCGTAATCAGGATCAAGCGCCGCTGCGGAATTAAGAATGATATCCCTGTCCTTAACAGGATCATATTCCTGAAAAATGAAGTCGTTATGCACAAGATCGTCGCTCTCTTCGGGCGTTTGATCAAGCTTTTCAAGACCCCAGATTTCACGCAGACTGTTATACCATCCGCCGATATATGAACGCATCGTCCTTCTTCGGAATTGATGCCATAATTTTTCGACTTCAGGATACTCCTTTAAAACGCTTTTGAAATTTCTGAACACCCCCCTTCCCGAATGGAGCACGTTCTGCAGTTCGTCACGGGCAAGCGGGGCGTGAAGCTGTTCGACAAAATCTTCACGGAGCCTGAACCCGGCCGCAGAATCCCATTCCGGCAATGCATAATTGTTTTCTTCGTCGTCCTCCGCTGCTGATGCGTCAATAAGTGTTCCTGTCTCCGCATTCACCAGAAATTCCTGTTCCTGATTTTCAAGCGCGGACATGATTTCATTGAACAGTTCATCAGTCAGCTCGAATGTCATACGGTTATTTTGTGAGTTCTCCCCGCCTGCTGATTACTGCGCTTATAAGGCCGTATTCTTTCGCTTCTCCGGCGTCGAGCCAGTGGTCGCGGTCGGTGTCTTTTGCGACCTGATCGACGGGTTTTCCCGTTTCGTCGGCAATAATCTGATTGAGCTTAGCGTGCGTTTTGGCAAGCTCTTTTGCATGAATCTCTATGTCCGTCGCAACGCCCTTCATTCCGCTCATCGGCTGGTGGATCAGATAGTGGCTGTTCGGAAGCCCGACGCGGTGATCTTTCGGCACTGCAAGCAGAACGAGTGCGGCCGCGCTTGCGATAAGTCCCATGCCGATAAGAACGACGGGAGCTTTGATGAACCTGATCATGTCGAAAATCGCGAAACCTGCGTCGACGTCACCGCCGGGCGAGTCGATATACATGTAGACCGGCTTCTTGTCGCTGTCCGCCTCAAGAACGAGAAGCTGACGGACAATTTTGTCGGCAAGGTCTTTATTGATTTCGCCGGAGAGAATAATCTGGCGTGTCTTGAGAAATTTCTCGGTAAGCGGATCAGGCATTTCCGGCATTTTTTTCTTTTCTTCGTCTTCGTCATCACATAGTGGTGACAGATAGCTGTTTTTCATGTGTACTCCGTAGAAAAAACGACGATAATTTGAGGCGCTTTCAAAAGTCAGACGAATTTCGAAAACGCCTATTTAATGTATACTATAATAATACTAAAAGAAAGGCCGTTTATCAAGCTTGGCTAGAGTCCGCTGCGTTTCGCTTCGTTCCACAGCCGCTCTTCGTCGGCAAGATGCTCTCCGTCCATCGGAATTCCCGCTTCGGCCATGTGCTGCTCGACGTAGGAGAAGCGGCGGTAGAATTTCCGGTTTGCCCGGTCCATTGCCGTTTCCGGATCAACACCGAGGTGCCGCATATAATTGACGACGGCAAAAAGCAGGTCGCCGAATTCCTCCTCAAGATGAAGCTGAGCGGAATCGGCGGAAGGAGTTGAATGAACCGAGAGCGGCGCAGATTCACCCGCCGATGCGGTGCGTGCCGTTTTTACTTCCTCTTCGGCTTCCCGTACCTCCGAGAATTCCTCCTGTACTTTTGCGGCAACGGGTTCGATTGTCTTCCAGTCGAATCCCTTTTTGCCGGCTTTCTTCTGCATTTTGTACGCACGGAGCAGCGGCGGAAAACCGGCCGGAACTTCGTCGAGTATCGACGCGGCGCCTTTTCGTCCTTCGACTGTTTCCTTGATTTTGTCCCACTGACTGATTACTTCGCTGCTCGTCCTGACTTCACCGGTCATGCAGGCGCTTCCTTCGCTTTGTTTGAAAACGTGCGGGTGCCTGCGGATGAGTTTTTCGGTAAGTTCGTCGAGCATATCCGCCACGGTAAAATCGCCGCTCTGCTCGTACATGTATGCGGTGAGCGACGCGTTGAGCACGACGTCTCCCAGTTCTTCCTTTGCATGAGGCGCATCCTGCTGTGTTACTGCATCGACAGCTTCGAACACTTCTTCGATCAGGTCGCGCCGCATTGAAAGCGGCGTCTGATCGCGGTCCCACGGACATCCGTCAGGCGCACGCAGCGTCCTGATTGTTTCGTACAGCCGTCCGAATGAGGCAGCCGTTTCGGAGGCTTCGTCCTTGTTTTTTATTGCAGTTTCGCCGCTCATAATACAGCTCCTTCCGCCGCCAGTTTTTTCTTTCCCCACTCAGAAATGAGACGATTCGGATCAGTCGAGAGCAGCACCTTTGCCAGCAGCTCCGCGGCCTGCGGAAATACCTGGCTCAACGTAATCTGCTCGTCAGGTGTAAAAGGTGTAAGCACATAATCTGCAATTTCCCGGTTGTCCGGCCGGCCGATGCCGAACCTGAGCCGCCAGAAGTCTGCCGTGCTGAGTACAGCTTTCGTGGAGCGAAGTCCGTTGTGCCCGCCGAGTCCGCCCGACCATTTCAGACTGACAGTTCCGAGCGGAAGTTCGAGCTCGTCGTGCACGACCATGACGTTTTCCGGCCTGAGTTTGTAGAAATTGACGAGTTCGATGATGCTGTCTCCCGAAAGATTCATGTATGTTTCCGGTTTCAGAAAATAGATTTTTTCGGGAGCGTCTTTCGGGAGCGGTACGGCGGATCCGTCTTTTTTTGCGAAGAGATTGTACTGCTGCGCCCATTCCGCGAACAGCGTCGTATCGACCGAGGTATAGAGTCCTTTAAATTTAGACTGCCATGAAAGTTTATCGGCGAACGGCAGGGAATCCGCAAAAAGCCAGCCGGCGTTGTGCCGGGTGCGGGCATATTCCCGCCCGTAATTGCCGAGAAAGGCGACGAGTTGAATCATGCGGAAAGTATAGCATAAACATGCATGTAAGTCACATGCGGGGCTTTTGACAAAGTGCATGTTTGTATATTATAGTAAACAATATGGATAACAGGCATATACTGCAGACAGCGTTTATATTCGTGCTGTTTATTGTTTTTTTCGCGTTACTGGCATACATGATGTATCCGTTCTGGTCTGTTATACTCTGGACCGTGCTTCTGTATATTCTGCTGCGTCCTTTGTACCGGAAATGCGTCGGAAAACCGGAGCCGCAGAAGAAGACGTATACAATAAAGCGGTATGCGTTCGCGGGTATTTTTTCCGTGGGAACGCTTATCCTCATAATAGTGCCGCTTATTCTTCTTGCAATACTGCTTATTCATCAGCTTATTTCCTTTCTTGCTTCCGCGGAATCGTATTTAAGCGAACATCCCGGTATGTTCCTGTCGAACAGCATTATCGGCAAAATAATGGAATATGCCGGCAAATTCAACATTACTCTTCCTGAATTCGATTTGTCCGACGCGCATACGAGCATACTTTCGCTTCTGCGGACGTACAATTCACGGTTCATCAGCATTGCGAAGGGAATTGCAGGCAAAACGGGCTCGTTCGTCGTATCGCTGCTGTTTATTGTTTTTGCCCTGTATTTCTGTTTTCTCGACGGCCCGTACCTTGCGTCGGTTGTAAAGCAGGCGATACCGATAAAACCCGCGTACATGAAAGTGCTGCTTACAAAATTTACGGAAATAACGCGCAGTCTTTTTTCCGGATATATTTTAGTGGCGCTGTATCAGGGCACGGCTTCGTTCGTCATTATGATGATTTTTCACGTTCACGGCGCGCTGCTTTTTTCCGTAGCGCTGATGATTGCGTCGTTCGTTCCTATGTTCGGCGCCGCTCTCATCTGGTTTCCCATCGGTGTCGTCATCTGCCTGACCGATTCGCTCTGGAAAGGAATCGCGTTTCTTGTTATTTCGGCCGTATGCGTGAGCTTTCTCGACAATTTTCTGCGTCCGTTTTTTCTGAAAGACCGCATACACGTTCATCCGCTTATCATCTTTTTTGCGATTCTCGGGGGAATAAAACTGTTCGGCATGAACGGGCTTATTCTCGGCCCCATGATAGTCATCATGTTTTTCACCGTACTTGATTTGCTTGCAAACGCGCACGACGACGACTCTCCTGCGGATGTGTCTGAAAAAGGCGGTCAGGATTCCGTATCCTGACCGCCTGAGTGTTTTACTTAAAAATTTTTTTCATGATCATGACGAGTATCATAATGCATATCATTACGGCAAACAGTCCTGCCATTCCCTGTGCGGCAAGCGTCAATGCAGCGTTTAAGTCGGTCATAGTATCCTCCTTCGAATATTAAAGGAATTGTGATATAAGGTTGATTACGAGCCCGCCCGCGACGACGGACGCAATCTGTCCCGAAACGTTCGCTCCGGCGGCCTGCATCAGTATGATGTTCGTCGGATCTTCCTTCTGCGCCATTTTCTGAACGACGCGCGCCGACATGGGGAACGCGGAAATACCGGCAGCTCCGACCATCGGATTGATTTTTTTCCGGAGGAACAGGTTCATGAATTTTGCGAACAGCACGCCGCCGATTGAATCGAAGACGAACGCGGCAAGGCCCAGAATCATGATAAGCAGCGTGTCCGTCGCGACGAAACGGTCAGCCTGCATGCAGAATGCAACGGTAATACCGAGCAGGAGCGTTATTAAATTCGTGAGCGCGGTGCGCGCCGTATCCGCAAGCGAGTCGAGCACGCCGCATTCCCGGATGAGATTGCCGAACATGAGAAAACCGACAAGCGCGACCGACGCCGGCGCTATAAGTCCCGTGATAATCGTAACGACGACGGGGAATGCGATGCGCACTGATTTCGACACATCCTTTGCCGTATATTCCATTCTGATTCTGCGCTCTTTCTTCGTCGTGACGAGTTTTATGGCGAACGGCTGTACGACGGGAACGAGCGCCATGTACGAATACGCCGCGACTGCAATCGGACCGGTGTAATTTGAATGCAGAACCTGCGAAACGAGAATTGACGTCGGTCCGTCGGCTGCTCCGATGATGCCGATTGAAGCGGCGTCGCGGAGCGGAAATCCGAGAAGAACCGCACCGATTATCACGATGAAGATTCCGAATTGTGCGGCCGCTCCGAAAAGGAACAGCTGCGGCTGTGCAAGCAGCGGCCCGAAGTCCGTCATTGCGCCGATGCCGATAAAAAGCAGCAGAGGCAGCGCTTCCGACGCGGCAAGCCCCGTCGTATACAGCCATTGAATAATGCCGCCTGTTTCGCCTGCTCCCTGAATCACCTGGTTCAGAACACCGCTGTACGGCAGATTGACGAGAATTGCGCCGAATCCCATAGGCAGCAGCAGTGCCGGTTCATATTGTTTTTTGATTGCGAGCACCATGAGCAGAATGCCCACGGCGTACATTACAAGCTGTTTCCATGTAACGGCGAGCAGCCCTTCCAGCAGAAACTCCATGCGAACTCCTCCCGTATAAAAAGATATACGGAGAAACATGTGCTAAAGTCTCGCCCTTTTGCAGTATGCCCCGGAACAGGCATCATCACTGTGGTACTTGTTCGTCCTGACGGAACACACTTGAAACATAGAATCCCTCTGATTAATATCATTTATCAGAGGGATTCTATGTTTCCGGCTACTCCCTTTCGGTTTACTATACCATAAAAATATGAAAAATAGAAGGACCCCGGAATTTATCAAAAAACTTGACGGGATGTCAGTATTGTCATAAACTCCTGTATAGTTTCCTGTGAAAGGGGGACTGATAATCGGAACACTTTTAAAAGGAGTACCGGCATATGATGACTGTTTTCTGGGGATTATTTATACCTTTTGCGGGTACGACGCTCGGCGCAGCGTGCGTCTTTTTCATGCGACGTGAAATGAACGACAACGTTCAGCGCGCTCTTATGGGATTTGCCGCCGGCGTCATGGTTGCGGCATCCGTATGGTCGCTTCTTATTCCGTCGATGAACATGTCGGCGGCTATGGAAAAACTTGCGTTTATTCCGGCTCTCATCGGCTTTATCTGCGGCATTTTTTTCCTGTTTGTACTTGACCGGGTAACACCGCATATTCATGCGGTTGCGCAGAAACCCGAAGGTCCGAAAACGAAGCTGAGCAGAACGGCCATGCTCGTATTTGCCGTAACGCTGCATAACATTCCCGAGGGAATGGCGGTCGGCGTCGTGTTCGCGGGGCTCATCAACGGAAACGCACAGGTTTCGGCCGCCGCTGCGTTTGCGCTTTCAATCGGAATCGCAATCCAGAACTTTCCGGAAGGCGCAATCATCTCCATGCCGCTCAGAACGGAGGGAAACGGCAGGCTCAAATCCTTCTGGTACGGCATGCTTTCGGGGGCGGTGGAACCTGTTGCGGCCGTGCTCACTATTCTGCTTACAAGCGCCGTTGAAACCGCGCTGCCGTATCTTCTGTCGTTCGCGGCCGGTGCAATGATATACGTCGTCGTCGAGGAGCTTTTACCGGAAGCGACCCGCGACGAGAAGACCGACGTCTGCACCATCGGTTTTGCCGCCGGTTTCGCGCTCATGATGGTGCTTGACGTGGCGCTCGGGTAAGGAACTGCCGTGCGCGGCATCGTAAAAAGATTGTTTACAAATCCCGATTAATGTGCTAAGTTTTTTCTATGATAACAGAAGAAGATATAGCCGGGCGTATTCTATACGAAGACGCCGATCACAAATTCATATGGCTGGGCACCGACAGTAAAAACCGGAAAGGTGAGATACAGACGATGCAATATCTCATCATTGATCATAACAGGGGAGTGCTGCTGGATCCGGGCGGAGTTCATGTTTTTTCGCGCGTCGTGGCGTCGGTGAGCAGATACATTTCCATCGACAGCATAGATACGATTTTTTATTCGCATCAGGATCCCGACGTCTCTTCCGGTATTGCGCTGTGGCTCGGCGTCACGAAGGCGAAGGTGTATATTTCCGGATTGTGGATACGGTTTCTGCCGCATTTCGGTATTGTCGATTCAACGCGGGTGCTGCCTATTCCTGACCAGGGATCAAAGCTTACGCTTGGTTCCGGTGCTGTGCTTGATTTTATTCCGGCTCACTTTATGCATTCGTGCGGACAGTTTAATCTCTACGATACCCGTTCCCGTATTCTTTTTTCGGGCGATATAGGAGCTGCCGTTTTTAACGAGGGCGACGATGTGGTATTCGTGGAGGATTTCCAGAAACATATTCCGCTCATAGAGGGATTTCACAAACGGTATATGGCGTCGAACTCAATCGTGAAAAAATGGTGCGAGCGTGTCCGGAAAATCAATCCCGACATGATCTGCCCTCAGCACGGTGCAATTTATAAGGGCGCGTCGGTTCATGAATTTCTTGACTGGCTTTCGCAGTTGAAATGCGGAATTGATCTGATTGATTAGAGAGAGAGGATAAATTATGGCTGCAGACAAACAAATAGAAAATTACGAAGATGCAATTGCAGAACTTGCAGTCGGTTATAATAAAAGTATAACACTTACCTCTGTAACAATCACCTCTCTGAAAATTCTTGACGAAGCGATGGATCAGGTGCAGAACGGTCTCAGTTCCATCGTGAGCGCTTTTGAAGAGATGCAGGCCGGCAGCGCGAGCACGTCGGCCAATACCGGCCGGATTGATTCGATGATGGATACGATCCTGTCGGAAAACGACCGGATGCGGCAGGAAATCACCGACCGCGTTACGGAGATAAAATCGACTTCCCAGAACGCGAGCACGCTTTCCGAACTGTTCAGAGAGCTTGAAGCGCAGACAAAAAAAGTTACGAACGTTACCGGCGCGATTCAGGAAGTTGCCGATAAAACTAACGTCCTGGCAATCAACGCGTCGATAGAAGCCGCCCACGCCGGCAGCTTCGGGGCCGGTTTCAGGATTATTGCGGACGAGGTACGGAAACTCGCGACGCAGACCGGTTCCTTTGCCCGCGAGATAACGGACAGCATTAATAATTTTAAAACGACGGTTGACAAAATCAACACGCAGATGAACGAATTTACGATGCTTGTGTCGCGTTTCAACACGTCGTTCGGCGCGGTGCTTTCGAATTTCAACGACAACGCGAAGGTTATCGATCAGTCGGGCAAATCGCTTTCTGAGATAACCGGTTCGATCAGGGAAGAAGCCCAGGCGCTGAGCGACGGCTTGAAGTCGCTTGAAAAAGTAAACAGTTCGATGAAAGACACGCATGCCATTCTGGGCGTAATAGAATCAAGCCACGAATTTCTTAACGACCTGCTCGCAAAGGCGGACAGGGGATAAAGAACAGCAGGGAGATATTATTCTTCCCCTGCTGTTTTATTTTTTTAACCGATATTAAATGTGTCGATTCCCTTCCAGACTGCCGACTTGCCGAGCTCGTGCTCGATTGCAAGCAGACGGTTGTATTTTGCGACGCGCTCGCTGCGCGACGGAGCGCCTGTCTTTATCTGTCCGGCATTGAGCGCAACGGCAAGGTCGGCGATCGTCGTGTCTTCCGTTTCTCCGGAGCGGTGCGAGATGACGGCCGTGTAGCCCGCTTTCTGTGCGGTCTGCACCGCTTCAATCGTTTCCGTGAGAGACCCGATTTGATTCAGCTTGATGAGGATTGAATTGCCCGCACCGAGGCTGATGCCTTTTGTAAGGCGCGACGTGTTGGTGACGAACAGATCGTCGCCGACAAGCTGTATTTTATTTCCGAGCTGAGACGTGAGCTTTTTCCAGCCGTCCCAGTCCTCTTCCGCAAGGCCGTCTTCAAGCGAAATGACCGGATATTTTTCGGCGATCTTTTCCCAGAATCCGATGAGCTCTTCAGTAGACATCCGCTTCTGCTTTTTGGGCAGAAAGTACGAGCCGTCTTTTTCATACCATTCGCTCGAGGCCGGATCCATGGCGATTCTGAACTGATCGCCCGCACGGTAACCTGCTTTTTCGATCGCTTCCAGAATTGCGGCGATCGCGTCCTCGTCGTCTTTGAGGTTGGGAGCGAATCCTCCTTCGTCGCCGACCGCAGTCGAAAGACCCCGTCCGTCGAGAACTTTTTTGAGACTGTGGAACACCTCCGTACACCAGCGGAGTCCTTCGGTGAACGACGGTGCGCCGACAGGCATCACCATGAATTCCTGAATGTCGACGTTGTTGGAAGCGTGGGCGCCGCCGTTGAGAATGTTCATCATCGGAACAGGAAGCGTCCGGGCCGCAGCTCCGCCTATATACCGGTACAGCGGCATTCCCGCATATGCTGCGGCCGCTTTCGCCGCTGCAAGCGATACGGACAGAATCGCGTTCGCACCGAGTTTTGCCTTGTTCGGCGTTCCGTCGAGCCCGATCATCGTTCTGTCGAGCTCCGTCTGTTCGCGGACGTCCGCACCGTTCAGAGTGTCGGCGATGAGCGTATTAACGTTCTCAACTGCTTTCAGAACGCCCTTTCCCTGATACCGCAGTTTGTCTCCGTCGCGGAGTTCTACTGCTTCAAATGTTCCGGTGGAAGCGCCTGAAGGTACGGCCGCCGTTCCGGTAGAACCGTCTGCGAGCGTAACGCGGGCCTGTACAGTCGGATTTCCCCGCGAATCGAGAATTTCCATAGCCGTAATATTTTCAATAGTATAACCTTTCTTCATAAAAACCTCCGCTTATAATATACTGCGTATTGAGCCACTTGCAAAAGCCTTTTATCGTTATGCGGAATGCAGCCCTGTTTCCATCCGCTTTACCGTGTCGTACAGCTGCTGATTCACCGGTACCGGAAGATTGAAGTGCTGCGCCCTTCGTATGACCGTTCCTGCGAACAGCTCGACTTCAGTCTTCCGTCCGGCAAGCCCGTCCTGCCGCATCGAAGGCATTCCTGCCGGATTCAGCGTATCGATGAGCGCAACGTACTCTGCAAGGTCCTTTTCAGTAAGGCCCGTTTTTTCTTTTTCCGACAGAGCGACCACTTCACGCATCGCAGCCTTCATCATTTCACGTTCCTGACCGTTTTTCTGCACCGTTGCGAACGTTCCCTGTGTTACCATGACAACCTGATTCACGCCGACATTGAGCATCCATTTGCTCCACATGCGGTGGATTATGTCGGCCTCGATTTTGTACGGAAGAGCCGCCCTGTCGAACAGCGCCGCGACATCGTCAAGAAGCGGTCTGTTCGCGTTGAGACTTTCCGGCAGTCCGATGCGCAGTTCTCCTTTATGCTCGTATTCCAGACTGTTGCCCGTTCTGAGTGCATCCATCCCCTGCGCGATGCAGTATATGAGATGTTCTTTTCCGAATGCGCCGGCGATTATTTCTTCGCTCGAAATGCCGTTTAAAAGCGAAATGATGATTGTGTTTTTTCCGACGTGCCCGCGCGCCGTGTCGATTGCGCTGTCCAGCGCCGTTCCCTTTACGGCGAAGATGAGCAGATCGGGCGGTTCTGATTTTTCCGCGCTGTCTTTAACGGTAAAGCTGCATTTTCTGCCGTTGCAGAAAACTCCCGCCGCGTTGTATTTTTCGACACGGTTCCTGTCGGCAAGAAAACTTACATGCTGCGCTCCGAGCGCTTCCGTCAGAATGTCTCCGTACAGAATGCCGAGCGCGCCCATACCAATCAGGGAAACAGATTCGATCATATTCCGGTGCCTCTTTTTGAAAAGTCAGATAACATGTTTTTAGTATAGAGACTTTTTTCTTTTTTTCCTAGTTTTTCCGGAGCAGTTTTATGATGAAACAGAGGAAGAAAAGAACTGCGTTCACAAGCACGATCGAAGCTCCCGACGCCGCTCCGGCGTAATAAGAAAGAGCGAGACCTGCAATGCCGGAAACGAGCGAGATGAGAACGGAGAAGCCGAGGTATCTTCTGCTTCCCGAGCTTACCATCCGGGCGGCTGCGGCAGGAAGAACGAGCAGCGAGTTAATCACGAGCAGTCCCGTCCACTGAATCGACATGGCGACGACTGCGGCAGTTGCAAGCGAGAAAAGCTGTTCGACTGCGAATACGTGGATGCCGCGGCTGTGCGCGAATACAGGGTGCAGGTTCACAAGGAGCATTTTGTTGTAGAAGAAAAGCCAGATGAAAATCAGTATGACTGCGGCCGCGTAGAGCATGAGTATTTCGTACGGACGTATGCTCAAAATGTCGCCTACGAGATACCGCTGGTATTTGCTGAAATTGCCGCCGGCGCTCAACAGTACGACTCCGAGGGCGACAGCAGTCGACGAAAAGACGCCGATGATAGTGTCGGACGAAGCCGAGCCGCGGTCTTTCACCGCGATGATCGCAAAGCCGAGTCCCATGCTGAACGCGACGACCGCTGCCGTCGGATCTTTTATGCCGAGCAGAACGCCTATGGCTATGCCGGTGAGCGCCGAATGTCCGATCGCATCGCTGAAAAATGCCATTTTGTTCGAAACGACGAAACTTCCGAGAATCCCGAACAGCGGTCCGGCAGCGAGAAGCGCGAGAAATGCATTTTTCATAAAATCGGGTTCGAGCCATTCGAACGGCAGAACGGTGCCGATGAAATCATAAATATGCTGCATTACTGTACTCCGCCGGACGTGTCCGTTGTGCCGGCTGCAATATGGCCGAACGTCTGTATAAATGGTTCAGAGCTGTACACTTCCGCAACAGTTCCCGACGCCGCGACTCCGCGGTCTATGAGAACGACGCGGTCCGCGTGGTTTGCAACAAGATCAAGGTCGTGGCTTACGAGAAGAATCGTCGTATCGTAATCTTTTCGGAGCGATGAAACGAGCCGGTAGAAAAGTTCAAGGCCCGTCCGATCCACGCCCGACACAGGTTCGTCGAGCAGAAGAATGTCAGGTACGGGATGAATTGCGAGGGCAAGCATGACGCGCTGTATTTCTCCGCCGGAAAGGTCTCCGACGCGCCGCGAAAAAAGTTCTTCGGCATGCACTGATGCGAGAACGCTGTTGATAAGCTGTTTGTCTGACTTTCTGCGCGGAAGCCAGACCGGATACCGCGAAAGACACGAAAGAATAAGGTCCCCGACGCTTACGGGGCTTCCCTGCTCAGCCGCCAGCGACTGGGGAACGTATCCGAAACGCGGCCGGGTTGTCGGAGCTCTGTTTTCACCTTCGAAAATGATGGAGCCGGTGTGCGGTATTACATCGAGCAACGCTTTGAGCAGCGTCGTCTTTCCCGCACCGTTGCGCCCGACGACTGCGGTGAGCTCTCCGCAGTGGAGATGGAGATTCACGTTGTCGAGGATGAGCGTGTTTCCGGCCTTTACCGAAAGGTCCGAAATGCGCGTACAGCACACGTGGCTGATTCCGAGCGGGCAGCTCATTTGCCTGACCCCGCAGCGCCGGCAAGCGCTTTCTGCAGCACTGCGGCATTCTGCTTCATTGCATTGATGTAAGAGTCCTTGTCGATCGAACCGGTAACGCCCGGATCAAGCTCGTATACTGTAAGTCCCGTTTCGCGGGCAATAACGTCGGCCGCGGAAGACGCATACTGCGGTTCCGCAAAAAGACTGATTCCGCCTCCCGCTTTCTGCACCTTTTTAATCTGTGCGATAAGTTCGGCAAGTTCCTTCGCGCTCGGAATCGTTCCCGGTTCGCGCTCTACGACCGAAGCAATCTGCAGATGAAATTCCGAGGCAAAGTACGGGAACGCCTCGTGGAACGTGATAATCCGGGAGCCCGCGAAACCGTCGAGCGCTTTGTGCATGCCGGCGGAAAGCGTCTGAAGTCTGGAGATGTATGCGTCGGCATTCTTTTTGTACATAGCCGCGTGAGCGCTGTCGAGTTTCTCAAGACCTGCGGCAATCCGCTGTACTTCATAGACGGCACCCGCGGGAGAGACCCAGACATGCGGATTGTCGTCAGTAAGTTGAAATCCGTCGGCGGCGAGAATAACTGCGCCCTTCTTCATGGAAAGCGCTTTTTCAAGAAAACTTTCCATTCCCGCACCGTTCGCGACGAGGATGTCGCTGCCCGTTATTGTTTTCATATCCCTTGTCGTAAGTTCGTAGTCGTGGAGACAGCCGGTGTTTGCCGGAGCAAGCATCGATATTTCCACGCCGGGGACGTTTTCGGTAATATTTTCGAGCATTATGTAAAGCGGATGAAATGTCGCCGTTATTTTTAATTTTTTCTGCGCGGGAGCAGAAAAAACCGTTATTCCGACCATGCAGAAAACTGCAAGGAAGGCACCGATTCTTTTTATGTTCATAGAGATGCTCCTGTAACTAATTTGCAAGCGATTTGCGTTTTTTTGTTATAGCTTCTTTTCTTCCGATTTGTCAACAGCTTTTTCTCTTTTTTTGAGACAGTCGCTGCAGATGCCGTACAGAAGTGATGCCGAACAGGTTATTTCAATGCCGTGTTCTTTCGAAATATGCTGTATTGCTTTTTCCATCGTATCGCAGTCAAGATGAATGATTCTTCCGCACTGCGTACACTGGACGTGCAGGTGGTGCATGCAGCCGGCCTGCGGCTCTATATACTGAAACAAAGCTTTCTTGCCGTCTTCCGCACCGTGCCTCATAACAGTATTGTCTTCTTCGAATTTGTCGAGGATGCGGTAGACTGTCGTAATATTTGCCGTACTTCCGTGCTCTTTGAGATACGCCATAATATCCAGAACGGACAGATTCCGCTCCTTCTGCTCTTTGAGACACTCTAATACCAGATCCTTCGTTTCCGTATGATAGATACTGCTTCGCATGTTTCAAATATACAACTTTTCTGGCGGTATTAACAGAGAGCCGGAACGGAACCGGAGTAAATGCAGCCCGCACTGTGTACACAGTGCAGACTGCATCAGAACATATCCTGTTCCGGCTTCAGATGAACAGGGACATGTCGGATACTTCGGCGTTCGCGAGCATCGTCGCCGCACCGACCATTTTAACGCCGTCTATGAGCTCTTCCTTTTTTATGCCCATGACGTCCATGCTCATGGAGCATGCGTCGAGTTCGACTCCGTTCTTCTGCGCGAGCGCAATCATCTGCTCGAGACTGTCTATGTTCTTTTTTTTCATCACGCTGCGTATCATTTTGGGGCCCATGCCCATCATGTTCATCCGGGAAAGGCCGAGTTTTTCGGAGCCGCGCGGCATCATTTTTCCGAACATCTTCGAGACAACGTCTTTTGCAACGCGGACTTTGTTCGGTTTGCGCAGTATGTTCAGGCCCCAGAATGTAAAGAACATCGTGACTTTCCGTCCCATTGCCGCCGCCGTGTTCGCGATGATGAACGACGCGATTGCCTTGTCAAGATCGCCTGAAAACACAATGATGTTTTTATTCGTGCCGCCGGCCGGCCCTGCAGCAGGCTGCACGGGCGCTTCACATGATGCCTTCCGTATTTTCAGCGTACATATGCCGGCTTTTTCGTCGGAAGACAGCAGCGGATTGCCTGTCTGTCTGCAGAAATTTTCGGCGTCTTCGGGAAACGCCGGGTCGCTTGCGGTTATCAGGATAACGCTGCCGGGTGCCGCCGTTCTGAGGGCGGCGGAAAGTTTTACGATCGGCCCGGGGCACTGAAGCCCGCATGCGTCTACGATGACTGTATCGGCCTGCGCGGCACCGGAAAACGCGGTCTCCGTCTGCGGTTTTGCCCCGGTGCCGTCGGGCTCAAAAGGGCCCGTCTGTTTCCCGTACATCGCGCGGTACAGCCTGTAGCCGCCGGAAATGACATACGCGTCGAACCCGTTCTGCACGAAAATGCGGGAAGCCGTGTACGCCGTAAGACCGATTTTACAGCTGACATAGACCTTTTTTGTTTTATCCATAGACGGTATCCGGCTGCGGACGTCCCTGAGCGGGATGTTTTCAAAGCCTTCCATGTGACCGCTGTCAAACGCAACTTTATCGCGTACGTCCACTAAATATACGCTTCCGTCGCGCGGGAGCGCGTCGACTTCCTCAATGCGGATCTGCTTCATTCTGCCCGTTACGATGTTCTCCATGACGAATCCCGCCATGTTTACCGGATCTTTTGCGGAGCCGAACGGCGGTGCGTAGCAGAGGTCGAGTTCCGCTATTTCGCCTGCCGTCATCTTAGCACGGATTGCCGTCGCGAATACGTCGCACCGTTTGTCGACGCCGCGGAAACCGGTAATCTGTGCGCCGAGCAGCCGGCCCGTTTTCTTTTCAAATACGGTTTTTATTGCCATGTACGTCGCGCCCGGATAATACGAGGCGTGCTCCGCAGACCATGTAACCGCCGCGTCGTAATCGATGCCGAGTTTCCGTGCCGTCTTTTCGTTAATCCCGGTGGAAGCCACAGTCATGTCGAATATTTTCAGAATAGAGGAGCCCTGCGAACCCGGATACTCGCTCTGTACGCCGCAGATTGCATCGGCTGCAACGCGGCCTTCGCGGTTTGCGGGGCCCGCGAGCGCGACGTACGTTCTGCCGCCTGTGACGCTGTCCGCTACTTCCGCATCGTCTCCGACTGCGTATACGTCGGGGACGGACGTCATCATGCGGCTGTCCGTTACGATTGCGCCCTTCGCGTTTACTTTTATGCCGGCGTCCTGCGCGAGCTTCGTGTCGGGGCGCACTCCAACGGCCATAATGAGCATGTCAGTTTCAATCGTACTGCCGTCGGAAAGCGTGAGGCGGAGTTTTGTTCCGTCGTCCGCAATTCCGCTTACACCCTTTCCGAGCTCAAGGTCGATACCTTTTTTCCGTATGTATGCGTGCACCTCAGCCATCATGTCGGGATCGAGCGGAGCGACGAGCTGAGGAAGCATTTCCGCGATCGTCACTTTAAGTCCCGCAAGATGCAGGTTTTCAGCCGTTTCAACACCGATGAATCCGCCGCCCATCACGACGGCGCTTTCCGGTTTTTTATCTGCAATAAACTGCCTGATCGCATCAGTATCGGGAATCGTACGGAGCGTAAAGACGCGCGGAGAGCCGGCGCCTTCCACCGGCAGTTTTACGGGAGAAGCTCCCGTCGCAAGGACCAGATGCGTGTACGACTCTGTGTATGTTCTGTTTTCGACAGAATCGTGTATTGTTACCGTTTTACGGCCTGTGTCGACGGCAGTCACTTCCTGATGCAGCCGCACGTCGATGTTGAAAGAATCCCTGAAATCCTCAGGTTTCTGAACAGTCAGCAGAGAGCGGTCGGTTATCACTCCGCCGATGTAATAGGGAAGTCCGCAGTTTGCGAACGACACGTATCCCCCTCGTTCCAGCATGATGATTTCCGCCTGTTCGTCGAGCCTGCGCAGCCGTGTTGCAGTTGAAGCACCTCCTGCGACGCCGCCGACTATAATCACTTTTCTCTTTTCCGCCATAAATACCTCCGTACCCTCATATGCGGGATTTGTTTAAAGTATACGGGGGATTTTCCTAAAAAGACAGTGTTTTTTAGTAAAATATGATTTGCATACGATTTTAATACATACGTATGGAAGCCTTGTAAACGCGTAATATCGGCTGTATAATTGAAGCATGGATACTGAGCTCTATCAGCAGATTCGCACTAATCAGAAAGAGGCGGAAACGACTGTCCCCGGCGCAAAAAATATCACCTGGCTGATATTCACGGCGGGGAAAGATACGTTTGCGCTGGAACCGGGGGAAGTACGCGAGATAGTGCGGAACACGGAAATATATCCGCTGCCGTTTGTCCCTGCGTACATCAAAGGCGTTCTGAACAGGCACGGGGATCCGTATACAGTTGTAGATATTTCCTCGTTTCTCGGGAATGAAGAATTGTCTGAAAATCTGTTTCTTATTCTCAATGACGACAACGATATAGCGCTCAGAATATCCGAAATAAGGGAATTTCATACGGCCGGCGAGAACGATTTAAAAAAATTGTCGGATGCATCCCGAAGTGATTATTTTTGCGGGGCTGTCAGTTATGACCTGATAACGGCTTCCGTACTTAATGTGACCGGTATAATCGGTAAAATTAGGACGGATCTTGAAAACAGCTGAATGGTTTGCCTGTCTTTCTTTCGGGAAATACGATATTCTTTTTCCGCGTGAGGCCGTTCTCGAGTGCAGATACGGTGCGGATGCGGCAGCTGAAATCAAGTGGAACGACGCGTTCATCCGTCCGTTGAATTTCGACGGGATTCTGGAAAAAAAATTCGGTTTTACCATATCCGGCAGTTTGAACTGTACGCTCATACTGAATGGAACGTACGATTATGCTGTTCAGACGGAAGCTGTCCCCTCGATGACGGAAATTGCGCTGTCGGAATTCCGCCCCGTATCGGGCCTTGCCGGCGGGTTTCTCCTCAGCAGCGGAATTATTGCATTCAGATTTCAGCATGACCGGATTCAGTATGTAGTCGACGTGCAGAAACTTGCGGAAAAATCGGGAGCGGATGCATGATACGCGTACTGATTGCCGATGATTCCGCGGTTGTGCGGGCTATGGTCAGGCAGGTGATGGAGAACGACGTCCGTTTTGAAATTGCCGGCGAGGCGTCGAACGGAGAAGATGCCGTCAGATGCAACGAAAAGCTTTCCCCTGATCTCATAATCATGGACATAAATATGCCGATTATGGACGGCATCGAAGCGACGAAGCGGATTCTCAAAACCAGCAGCCCCGCAGTCGTCATCTTTACGACGGCGGACAGCGCGGCCATGGGGTACCGCTGTATTCAGGCGGGAGCGCTTGAGGTTATTTCAAAGCCGGATCTGTCCGTTATAACTCCCGGTATGATGAAATTGTTCTGCGACAGGCTTGCTGCGCTCGGTGAAAGTCATTATGCATCTGCCGCCGGACGGGTGCCTGCCGCCGCTTTTGTTCCTGAAGGTGCAAAAGCGGGGAGCAGGAAATCGTTTTCCGGCTGCAAATGCTCAGAGGCGGAATCTGATGAAGATGCGGCTGCTTCATTACCGGAAGACCGCCCGTATCTGAATCCTGCGCTTCCGCAGACCCCGGGAGACTATCGCATTCTGCTTGCGGGTGCTTCCACGGGAGGTCCTGCCGCGTTACGGCAGCTGCTGTCCGGACTCGGACCATCTTTTCCGCTTCCCGTGCTTATCACACAGCATATTGATTCTTCGTTCGATACTCATTTTGCCGGATGGCTTAACGAAAGCACCGGCATGCATGTGGAAATTGCGAAGGAAGGAACTGTTCCGCTGAGGGGCCGTGCATACCTTGCTCCCGCCGACCGCCATCTGATTGTGCGGCCGTTTCCTGAAAATACAGCCGGCTGCGTGATTGCCCTGAGCGATGAGCCGCCCTTGCATTTTCTGAAACCGGCAGTCGACCGGCTTTTTTTCAGCGCAGCCGATGTTTTTCACAGCCGCATACTGGCAGTGCTTCTTACGGGGATGGGACGGGACGGTGCCGACGGCTGCAAACGTATTGTGGAAGCCGGAGGCTATACTGTCGCGGAATCGGCGCGGACGTGCACCGTCTTCGGCATGCCGCGCGCGGCCATTAAATGCGGCGCTGCAAGTGCGATTGTCCCGCTTGGGCTGATGCCTGATTTTCTCCGCAGCCGTCTCGGAGTCAAAAAGTATGGATAAGACTGATCAGTGTCTTTTTGATATTATCGAATCCCACAGCGGCCTGCAGGTACGCGGAACTCACCTGAACTGCGTCCGGTCGTACGTGCAGAAGCGGATGAATGAACTGCATATGGGCTCGGACGCATACTGCCGGTATCTCGCCGGCACGCCGTCCGAGCTGTCTCTCGTGATAGATGAAGCGGCAATAAACGAAACGTATTTTTTTCGGGAGGACCGTCAGTTCGAATATCTACGCGACCGGGTATTTCCCGAATATGCGGGCAGACGCATGGTACTATGGAGCGCATGCTGTGCGACAGGTGAAGAGCCCGTCTCGCTTGCCGTGCTGGCGCGCAGCTGCGGAATAGACGCGGACGTATACGCTTCGGATATCGATGGATCCGCGCTTTCTGTTCTGCGCGGAGGTGTATATACGCAGGGATCTTTCAGAACAGACGGAAGCCGGTTCCACGGACTGCTCGAACAGTTCGGGCGGCGCGAGTCCGGCAGCTATACTGTTGACAGCGCAATTCTCGCAGGTATTCACGTTTCCGAATATAATCTGGCCGGAACAGGAAGCGGACCGATACCGGAAGAAAGCGCCGATATTGTATTCGTGCGCAACGTTTTTATTTATTTTAACAGGAAAACGCAGAACCGCATCATCAGCAATCTTGCGCGCTGTATCAGGCCGGGCGGGCTCCTGTTTTTTTCAATGAACGAGATCGCAGGCATCGACGTAAGCAGGTCAGGAATTCCCCTCATAAAAGAACACTGCGGCGCCGTTTATTTTTTCCGGAAAGCTGATGCAGCGGCACCCGTTGTGTACCACAAAAGCAGAAGCAGCCGCGCCGTTTCTGCGGGAGACGAACCCTCGTACCGGAAATCCCGGAAACAGCAGGCGGAACATCATTCTGCTCCTGTCAGACAGGCGGCATCGGAAAACGCCGGAGCTCCGTCTGCCTGTTCCGATGCCGTTCCGCTCAGGCTGCTCGGCGGGAAGATACTCGCGGCGATAGACAGACACAATTTGGACGATGCCCGTAAACTGCTTTCATCGTGTTCGTGCGGCCCCGCGGAACTTGAATACCGGTTTTATTATTCTGCCGTTATTTCAAAAGAGGAGGGAAAGATCGGGGAAGCTGCCGGTCTGTTTTTAAAAGCCTTCCTGCTTAACCGTGCATTCTGGCCCGCGTCGCTGCAGCTCGGATTGTTGTACAAAGAACAGGGAAATGAAAAAGAAGCAGTAAAAGCTTTTTCGGAATGTGCGAAAGTGCTGGAAAAATACATAGAACAGCAGAAAACGTGTTATAATTTTCTTGTCGAGTCGTTCAGTCCGTCGTATTTTTACACGCTGTGCACCGTTTATCTGAAAAAAGGAAAGAGCCATGCAGTTTGACAAATCAGTTCTCGTTGAAGGTTTTATTGCCGAAACGAACGAGCATATCGACACAATAAACGATTGCGTTATCAGCCTCAGAAACGACGCCGGGAATTCCGACATGATTGCATCCGTTCTCCGTGAACTGCACACGGTAAAAGGCACCTCGAGGATGATGGGCTATCCGTCACTTGAGCAGCTGGCGCACGGTCTCGAGGACGTGTTCAAAGGAATTCAGCAGGGGAAATATAAACTGAACGACCAGATTGTTCAGCTTTCTTTTTTAACCGGCGACTGCGTCCGCCGCGGACTTTCGCATATACACGAAGACGGGACAGACGACGTTGATGTTTCCGCTTTCCTCAAGGTCTTCGCAAAAGCCGCTGCCGGAGAACTTTTTTCGACTGATATGATCGAGGACCGGAACAATCAGGAGACTGCCGCCGGGGAATCCTCCGGTGAAAATGAAACGGACACCCGCAGTCTCGGAAATATTACGACAATCAGAGTAAGCATTGAACGCATTAACATGATTATCCAGTCGTTCGACAACCTCATTACGCGGCAGTTCCGGCTCAAGCATCAGCTTGAAGAGCTGAAGCTGTTCGAACAGTCGCTCGGGAGCGGAGATAAAAATACCGGGGTCGTCGGCATAAAGCATTCAGTGCGGAGAATACGCAAACAGATTGAAGAGGACCTCTCGCTCATGGAGAATTCCGTGCTGAATACGCAGCATCTTGTTCTCGATCTTCGGATGCTGCCGCTCGACATGCTGTTTTCGCCGCTCAAAAAGACGATAGAATCCGAAGCGCTTGCATTAGGAAAAGACGTAACGTTTGATATTCCGCAGACTGATTCCATGCTTGACAAAATCATTCTTGAACAGCTGAACGATGTTCTGCTTCATCTTGTACGCAACAGCATCGATCACGGAATTGAAAGCCCGGAAGAGCGCCGGGCGCTCGGCAAAAATCCGCAGGGACTTATTTCCGTTCACACACGCCAGATTGCAAGCTATGTCGTAATCACCGTAGCGGACGACGGCAACGGCATCCGCTACGATAAAGTCCGCGATAAAGCTGAGGGAATGTTTCCCGAGCAGGCTAAAGCGATTGCGGAAATGGATGAACGGGGACTGCAGCAGTATCTGTTCCTGTCGGGGTTTTCCACAAGGGAAGAGACGACGGCTCTTTCAGGACGCGGCGTCGGCCTCGATATCGTCCGGACCAGTATGGAAAAAATAAAGGGAAAGATACGACTGCGGTCGAAACTTCATGAAGGCACCGAGTTTGAACTGACAATTCCGCTTTCACTTGCGACGCAGCAGGGACTTTTTGTGTATGCGGGGGAACGGAAATTTCTTATCCCGTCCCACTATATTACCGAAATTACGGCGGTTTCCGCCGAACGCTTTATAGATATGCAGAATCAGACTGTCATAACGGTTCACGACCAGCTGATTCCGGTATATTATCTGTCCTCGATACTCGGCGGTGCAAAAACCGAGACTGCATCTTCGGTCATTGTCGTGGAATATCTGGAAAAACAGCTTGCCGTCGTAGTGGACCGGATAGAACAATACGTGAACGTCGTGGTAAAACCGCTGCCGCCGCTCATGCGGGATTTCGGCGCGCTGGAGGGAATTGTATTCGACGAAAATTACGCAATCATCCCCATTCTGCACATCCCTGAAATTATGAGCCGGTTACGGACTTTGCCTGCGTATGATATAAAAAAATATGAAGCGAAAAACGAACGCCGGATATATACGGTTCTTGTGGTCGATGATTCCAATACGACGAGGCAGATAGAGAAGACGATCTTTGAGGCAAGCGGCTATCAGGTGGAAACCGCCGTCGACGGCATAGACGCGCTCGATAAAATGCGGGCGAGACATATGGATGCCGTCGTTACCGACATCAAGATGCCCCGGATGGATGGTCTCGTTCTTGTTAATAATATCAGACGGCTTGAGGAATATGCGGATACTCCTGTTATTATCGTCTCGGCAGTGTACGACCCGGAAGTGAAGGCTCAGTTCATGGATGCGGGTGTTCAGGCTTTTATCGTAAAGTCGGATTTCCAGCGCGGCAACCTGGTACAGGCCGTAAAGGAGCTTCTCGGTGAAGAATACTAAGACTGCGCTTGTCGCCGCGGATTCGGAAACGATACGTTCTTTTCTCACAAAGGTGCTGGAAACGGGCGGATACACGGTAATCACCGCCGCCGACGGTTTGGAAGTTCTGAAGCTGTTATATACGACGAAACCGGACTGTGTCGTCGCCTATGCGCAACTTCCCGTGCTGAACGGTTTCAATCTGTCGCGCATTATTAAAAATACGAAGAAGCTTGCGGATATCGCCGTAATAATATGCGTTACCGAAGTTTCGACGGTATCCCAGTTCTGGGGTGATAATGTACTCTGCAACGCGTTGTACGTACTGGGTCGTGACGCTCCGGAACAGTTGTGCGGGCTTGCTGATAAGGCTGTCGGATCGGGCCGGCAGAGCCACTGTTCAGCGCAAACGTCGGGGATATCCGATGACGGCAGGTCCGCTGCATTATACGGAATGCCGGATACTGTTTCGCAGAATGCGCCCGACGCGGCTTCGCTCATAGAGTTGACCGCAGGTGCATACGAGAGCGAACTTTTCACGCATTACGTTATGGCGGCGGCGTATGAGGCCGGCGTGCAGGCATTCAGCCTCGACGGACTTGTTCAGCGCATGGTCCGCTGCCTGTCGGGGATATGCAGCTATCATGCGCTCGCCGTTATTGTGAACGACGATGATGTCATCGAGTACCTTGATGTTGCGCCGTCCCTCGGTGTGCAGGAGACTGCTGATTTCAGGCAGGTTTGTAAGGCTGATTTTGCCGCCAATGCCGCAGAGCACAGGGAGGAATGGCAGACATGCCTCATTGCGGAATCCTGCATTATACCGCCGGAAGAACACGGCAGACTGAAAAGTTACGAATACTTCGTGCTGGCCGGCGACGATTTTGCCGGTACGATGCACGTCGCCAGCTGCAGTCCCGATGCGTTCGACGAACGGTGCCACGACCGCCTGGTGTTTTTTACGGCCGTATTTTCCCGGCTGCTGGAAGCTGCCGTGCACTACCGCAGGACAAAAAGGGCCGAGGAGCGCACCCGGCTCGCGTTCAGCCGCTTTGTCCCTCCCGAAATAATAGACAGCCTGATTGCCGGCGACAATTCGCTCGGCGCGACTATAGGCGAGAAACGGAAAGTCGCCATTATGATCGCCGACATCAGGAATTTCACCGGCATCAGCGAAATAAACAAACCGGAAGACGTTGTCGCTTTTTTGAATCAGTATTTCACCGTCATGGTTAATATTATTAAAAAATGCGGCGGTTCGATCGACAAGTTCATGGGAGACGCCATTCTGGCCCTTTTCGGCGCGACGAAGAGCTACGAGGACAACGGCAACAGGGCGGCCCGTGCCGCCGTCGAAATGATACAGGCGCTCGACACGATAGACACAAGCAGAATCGTCATGCCGGAAGGATTCCGGTTTATGATAGGTATAGGCATTCATTACGGAGATGTGATTGTCGGTTCAATCGGCTGTGCGGACAAGACTGATTATACGGTTATCGGCGACAACGTCAATCTTGCATCGCGTATTGAAAGTCTTACGAAACAATACGGCACACCGGTCATTATTACCGGAGCCGTAAAAGACGATCTGACTGGAAAATTCCGGACAAGGCATCTCGACAACGTAAAAGTTAAAGGCAAATCTGTTCCGGTGTCCATTTACGAGCTGAAGACAGCATCGGAAGATTTTCCGGATGAGTTTATCCGCAATTACGAAAAAGCGATTGAACTGTACGAGGCCGGAGCGTGGAGACTCGCTTCGAAATATTTTTATAATGCCCTCCGGAAATGTCCCGACGACCGTGCGACGAAAATTCTGCTGGAACGATGTGAAACGTATGCTGCAACCCCTCCTGAAAACTGGGACGGCGCAGTAACATTAACGACTAAATAGACAGGACCCGGAAAAGGAAAGCAATATGGGAAAGTACAGAAACGGACAGATACGCAAGAGTTTTGAAAGACAGATGATGGATGCCGGACGGGTGCCGAATATTACGGCGGCACTTATTGTTTCGCTGTATACGCTGTATTTCGCGGGAATTCCGTTCGGACTTATCGGTCAGCAGAAAACAATCGAGCTGGGAGTTCTTGCCGGAATTATTATTATTGTCCTGCAGTTCATAGTCGCTCCGCGGACAAATCATCTTTTGACCGTTAAAATCACCGGGCTGCTGAACCGCGAGGAATCTGTCGGTCTTTCGGCTGCGGAACGCACGGGTCTCGTTGAAAGACTGATGAGATGCCCGGCAGCAATCTGCATACAGGTGGTGCTTGTCTTTGTTCTGGGAATCGGCTGCTGGGTTATGTCGTTTTATTTCCTGTTCGGTATAAGTTTTTCCGTGACGGTTTTTTCACTTATTGCCTGTTTGTACGGCGCGTTCAACGCGGGTGTCCTTGCGTACACTTATGCCGAACAGCTCTGTTCGCGCTACGCAACGCTGCTGGTTTCCCGGGGTGTTGACGATTCCGTAATCCGCAGAAAACATTTTTTCGGGCCGGGAATAAAACGGCTTGTGATACTGCACAGCATTGTGCCTGCCGTCCTGACTAATATCCTTCAGTTCTTCGTATTGTGGAAAATATACCAGTCCGACATATATTCGGATAATCAGACACTCAACATGGCGCTGATTGTTATTCTGAATACGGCCCTTTCCGTTCTTTTATCGAGCCTGCTGTACAGCCGGATTACAAAATCGATGCAGCGCATAACGGCGATCCTCGAAAAAATGAATGCCGGTGTCCTGTCGGAAGCGGGGAGTCTGCCGACGAATCTGGGAGATGAAACCGCGTACTGTCTGTATCTTGTCAACGATATTTTACGATGGCTCCGTTCGATTACGGAAGACGCGGAAACGACGAGCCGCAGCGTGCTTGCATCCACGCAGGAACTGTCAGTTTCTTCAAAAGAAACGGCGGCGACTTCCGTCGAGCAGGCCGCCGGAGTTAAAGAATGTGTTTCCACTATGGAAGACGCAGAATCGCTTGAGCATACCATTTCCTCCCGCATCGCGGACGTAACGTCGGCTGCGAGAACGGCCGCGGAGAACACGGAGGAAAGCTTTTCGGTCCTTTCCGGCAATATGCGGAAAATGACCGAAATCACCGAAGCGAACCTCGAGACGATTACGGGAATCAAAGCGCTCAGCGAAAAAATCGAAAATGTTTGGAGTGTCGTTAATATTATTAATACGATAGCCGATAAAACCAGGATCATCGCATTCAATGCGGAACTGGAAGCTTCCACTGCGGGAGAAGGCGGACAGAACTTTCACATCGTTGCTAATGAAATCCGCAGGCTTGCGGAGTCTATTGCCCTTTCAACGCATGAAATAGGGGACCGTATTACCGCGATACAGCATTCGTCGGACAATCTGATAATAACGAGCGAAGGCGGAACCGAAAAAATCCGCGAAGGGAGCGAATTGTTCTCCGCTCTTGAGGATAAGTTCAAAGGAATCCGCACGTCGAGCGAGATTACTGCGGAGAGCGCAGCCGAAATACAGCAGATTATCGACGAGCAGGCAGCATCCTTTACGCAGGTAGTAACGACTTTGCAGCAAATCAGCGCGGGAATAGATAACTTTTCAGCGTCGACACAGACTATCAGTTTTTCAGCTGACAATCTGCGGCAGATTACGGCAGAGCTTGAAGCGATTCGAACGCAATCAGAGGACGGTAAAAAATGAGTTATACATATTCCGATTTTCAGCACCGCATGTTCAGAGCCGGCGTCATTCCTAATTTATTTTCTGCGCTTTTCATATTTCTGTATTCCGCCTGCGTTATCAGCATGCCGGTTAAGACGGGACTTTCCGCTTTCTGCATTGCCGTAATTATTATTGCCTCAGCTCAGTTCATATTCGCGCCATTAACAAATTTTCTCGTCAGCCGGAAACTTTCGGCGCAGCTTGAATGCTGGAAAACCGGAAAAAACGACGAGGCAGGGCGGACCTGTCTGCTTCGGAAAGTCATGGCATATCCGGCCCTCAAGGGTGCGGAGACTTTTATTTATTTTCTGCTCTGTGCCTGCGTTCTCGCATTTGTATACGACAGGGTGCTGCACCTTGATCCATTCGTCAACCTGTTGTCTTTTACGGCCTGTATTTTCGGGGCCTATATTTCCATGCTGCTGGCGCTCGCTTTTTCCGAGCGGATTTGTTCCGCCGAAGCCGGGGATATCATCGCTCATGGTGTTTCGTGGAACGGCGTGATGAAACATCACTATTTCGGGTTGTCCCTCAGAATGCTGTTCATACTTTATATCGTAATTCCCACAGTATATTCGGGACTCCTCGCATTCCTTGTCGTAAAGGCGGGATATGTTCCGGTCGTCATTCATGACAACGGCGCGGTCCTTTCGCTTCATCTATCCGGGCCGGAAGCGCAGGGATATTTTTTCCGGGATAGACCTTCCGCTTCGGTGCAAATGGTGCGGATGGCGTTCGTCTCATGTACCAATATCGGTGTGCTGTCCGTACTCGCGTTTCTGTATTTCCGCCGCATAGCAACCTATACGACTCAGATGCAGGATGCTCTGTCAGGAATGAACAGCAGCAATGTGACGCACGCAGCGCTTGTTCCGACAGATCTTTCAAACGACATGTCCTATACTATGTACCTGATTAACAGGACAATCATTCTTTTCCGCCTGATTCTGGAACGGACGGCCGGTATCGGCTGCCGCGTCGAAAAAGCGGCGCAGGAGCTCGGCGCCATTTCAGGGGAGACCGCAAGCACATCCATGGAACAGTCCGCCGGAGTCAGAGAAATACTTGCGACGATGGAAGAAACGGATCATCTTTCGCGCAGCGTGGAAAGTAAAATAGACGAAGTGCACGCGGTTGCCCGCAGGACGTCACAGGATGTCGAGTCCGGCTCCGAAACGGTACGGGAAAATCTGAAGAAAATGCAGGAAATTACCGAAGCCAATCACACGACCATCGCCGGGATTCAGGAATTGTGCGATAAAATCAACTGCATTTGGGATATTGTAACAATGATTAACAGCGTTACGGACCAGACGAAAATAATCGCTTTCAACGCGGAACTCGAATCCGCCGGCGTGAGCGAATCCGAATGCAGTTTCCGCAATGTCGCGGGAGAAATCAGGGCGCTTGCTGACAGTACCATGGAATCGACCGGAAAAATAAAGGAGCAGATACAGGAAATTCAGGCTTCAAGCGACGGCCTTATTATTACTGCCCGGAGCTGCATGGAAAAAATAGCGGAGGGAAGCAGACTTACCCGGACGTTCGAAAACAAGTTCGACGATATCAGGCGCTCTTCCGAACAGACGGCGGCTTCGTCCGACGAAATAGGACAGATTATCAGGCAGCAGACAGCAGCATTCGAGCAGATTGTCGTCACGCTCCGGCAGATCAGCGCAGGAGTCGAGAACTTCAGCAGTTCTACGCAGACTATATCGGGTGCGGCCGCAAGTCTCAGACAGGCAGCCGACAGACTCGGAAAACTGACTGACTCAGGTTCCGAAAAAAATAATTCCGAAGAAGGAGGTCAAAAATGACCCTCGAAAAAAGCGTGTTCAGGGAAACGCTTGTTCTGAATCTTACCTGCGCTTTTCTTGTGTTCATATATTCGGCTGTCATCACACGGCTGCCGCTTTCCTGGCTGCTTCCGGCAATCGTCATTGTTGCCGGAATAGTTATTGCGGCTCAGTTTACCGTCGCGCCCTTCGTGAACCGTCTTTTTTCACACGGCCTGTCGGTCAGAATTGAAGACTGGGAAAAGAACGGGCTTGATGAAAAGGAACGCACGCAGCTGCTTGAGGCTGTCGTCCGGTTTCCGGGAAAAATGCAGCAGGAAAACGTGTCGTTCTATTTCGTGTGTTCCTGTATGCTGTTTCTGCTGTACAAAAAAATTCTCGATGTGCCGAACTACGAGAATCTTATGTCGTTTGCCGCGTGTCTGTTCGGCACTTTTGTGTCCGGATTCATAACTGAAAATTTCTGGAGAAAACGCTGTTCCGCTATCGCATACAGAATCGTATCGCAGGGAATCGACAATGAGTACGTCATGCGCAGGAAATGTTTCGGCCTGTCTCTCCGCCGCCAGCTTATTGAACATATAGTCATACCGGTCTGCTGCACCACTGTCATATCCGTTCTGATTCTTGTCATGTCGTACGTTCCTTTGGGCAATCCGTCGCTGTGGCCGCAGAAGGCAGTTCAGTTTACGCGGATGGCGCTCGTCCTTGTTATTAATTTTATTATTCAGACGGTTCTGGCCGTGCTGTTTTATGTGCACATAAAGGAGACGAATAAAAATATGTCTTTCGTTCTCGAGGCTATGAAGCAGGGCGACGTTATGCGGGCGCAGCTTCTGAATACCGATATCAGCGACGAAATTGCATATAACTTTTATCTGGTGAACAGGATGCTTCTGCTGTTCCGTTCGATTCTTGCACGTTCGGCGGACATCGGACGGATTATTATGAATTCCTCCGCAGAGCTTATGGCCGTGTCAAATCAGACTTCTTCGTCCGCACTTGAGCAGTCCGCCGGTTCCCGCGAAATTGTCGCCACAATGGAAAACGTAAACAGACAGTCGCATGACATCGGGAACCGCATCGGCGACGTTGTAACTGCCGCCCGGAAAACGACCGATGATGTCGTTTCCGGCTCTGCGGTGCTCAAGGAGCATCTTGAAAAAATGACGCGTATTGCGGATGCCAGTGAATCGACCATACGCGGAATACGGGAGCTCAGCCGGAGAATAAACGGAATAGGGGAAATTGTTACGTTAATCAGTTCCATTGCGGACCAGACGAAGATAATCGCATTCAACGCGGAACTTGAAGCCGCGGGAGTGCACGACGCGGGAAACGACTTCCGCAGTGTTTCGGTTGAGATACGGCGTCTGGCGAACAATACGATGGACAGTACCGGAGAAATCAAGGATCGTATCAACGAAATCCGTACGGCTTCGGATAATCTGATTGCGCTTTCGCAGAGCAGTTCCGAAAAGGTCGAACAGGTCATGAAACTTGCGGGTACGCTTGAAGACCGGTTTGCTCACATCAGCGTATCGGCGGAAACGAATGCCGCGGATGATGAGGAAATAAAACAGCTCGTACGGCAGCAGACAGCGGCCTTTGAGCAGATTGTCGTTACGCTCCGGCAAATCAGCGCAGGAGTCGAAAGTTTTACCGGAGCTGCCCGGCGCATTACCGGAACTGCCTCGAGACTTCACTCGGGTGCCGACAAACTCGGAACGGCTGACGGAGACGGCGGAACAGATTCCGCAGAGCAGCCTGTGACACAACAGAATGCGGTGCAGGAGACGGAGCGTATACATGAATAACACACAGGAACTTTTTAACAAACGGATATTGCGGGAAGGCCTGAAACCTAATTTATGCGCGGCACTCCTGATTTTCATTTATGCGGCCTTTTTCATATATCTCCGGCTGCGGCAGCTGCCGTGGGCCGTACTGATCGTTGCCGTAATCGTTGTATTTGCGGAATTTGTTTTTTCCCCGCTCACAAACAGTATTCTGACGAAGAAATTGACCGCACGGATAACCGACTGGCGGAATGGCGGAACGTATGATTATGCGGACCGGACGGCACTGTTTGAAGACATCATGGAATTTCCTTTTAAAAAAGCATTTCAGACGTTCGTCTATTTTTTTATATGCGCTACGCTTATGGCTCTCGGATATCATTTTGTACCTGCGATGGGGATAGACTGGAAAACGGATGCAATGTCGTATGCGGCCTGCCTTTTCGGTTCATATAACGCGGGGCTGTTTACGCTTGCATATTCGGAACGTGTATGCTCCGAATATGCGGAGGAACTTGTCAGGCAGGGAATCGATGAAAAATATGCGGAAGAGAAAAAGCAGTTCGGGCTGCATCTGAGACTCCGCTGTGTTTTGTATCTCATACTGCCGGTCCTTTTCACGGGCGTTCTGGTTTTTCTTGTTCTTTGCCAGGGATACGGTTCCATTAACGGCTATGTTCCGACACCTCTTATGCAGATCGGGCGGATGGCGGGAATTTGTTTTGTAAACATGTTCCTGTGCTGTTTTCTGGGATATCTTTTTTACAGGCAGATTACGGCAAGCACCGTAAGGCTCTGTTCAATGCTTACCGAAGTGCTTGAAAAGAAATCTTCAGCAGTGTTCGTACCGACAAGCATCTGCGACAGGATGCAGTACAACATCTATCTTCTGAACGGCATTATTTTCCAGTTCCGCGAGCTGCTTGTAAAAAACGCAGACGTCGGTGCCGCTGTCCGTAAAGATTCGGCGGACCTTTCGGAAATCACCGGGAATTTTTCCTCAACCTCGCTTGAGCAGAGCGCAGGCGTAAAGGAAATCGTTACTACCATGGAGGATTCGAATGCACTTTCCCGCAACATATCGGGCAGAATTTCCAATGTCGCAGCGGGGGCGGAAGAAACGACGGAAGAGGTCGCTTCAGGCGTCGGGATTCTGCAGCAGAACGTTTCGCAGCTGCAGGAACTGAACCGTTCCAACACGGAAATAACCGAGGGAATCAGGCTGCTGAGCACCCGGATCGACGGCGTCCGCGATATTGTCAACAGTATAGACGACATTGCGGATCAGACGCGCATTATTGCGTTCAACGCCGAACTTGAAGCGGTGCGTGCCGGTTCAGCCGGACGCAATTTTCACATTGTAGCTGCGGAAATCCGCCGGCTCGCCGACAGTACGATGAAAAGCACACAGGAAATCGGGCAGCGGATTGAGGACGTCAGGAATGCATCACGTGAGCTTGTTTCCGTCTCGGGAAACGGAACGGCGTGTATTGCGGACGGTATGCATATGGCAGGGGAACTCGACGCCCATTTCAACGGTATAAAAGCTTCGGCCGACGTCACCTCGGAAAAATCGGCGGAAATCGCCCGTATTATCGAGCAGCAGACGGAAGCGTTCAACCAGATTGTCGTAACGCTCCGGCAGATAAGTTCCGGCATAGACAACTTTACCGAATCGACGGCGATGATAAACACTGCCGCTGCGGAAATGGAAAAACAGGCGGCGCGTCTTTCCGGCCTGCAGCATGAAACGGAGCATGCGGAAGAAATCTGACAGGGGGTGTCAGTCGGCTGCAAGCTCTGCGAGAAATTCGCCGAGCAGCACGGCGCCGACTCCCGCTGAAAGACTCAGAAGCGCATACACGGTGCCCATCGTACATCGGCCTTTTTCAAACAGAGAGAGCGTTTCAAGCGAAAGCGTTGAGAATGTCGTAAATCCGCCGCAGAATCCTGTTTTGAGCAGCAGAAGCAGCCGTGCGGAAACCCTGCCGCCTGACTGTTCTGCACGGAGAACGACGAATGTCGTAATAAATCCGACGAGCAGCGCCCCGATTATGTTCGTTACGAAAGTCTGCACGGGAAAATCCGTTTTTACCGGAATCGTGCTTATGCCGTACCGCAGCAGCGATCCGAGCGCTCCGCCTGCCGCAACGCACAGTATGTTTTTATACATGGCAAAACTCCTTGTCGGGGATTGTTTTTTTTAAACAAAAAAAACTGATGCCCCGCTTTGTGCAGAAGTCATCAGCTTTTGTGCAGTTCTAAACGGAGCATTTCCGGTACCGTTTAAGGGAGAACTTCATTCCCTTTCACAATTAATAATACTGTTCATGACCCGGACAGTCAACACGCGCATATGCCGCTCTCGGTTACCGGCAGCAGAGTGCGGCGTATGTTTCCTCGCTCAGGTACGGCTCGACGGAGGCCGCGTCCTTCTTCGCAGCCGCTGCGGGAGCTCCGAATGACCGGAACATTTTTTCCAGTATACGGCAGTGCGTTTCAATCTGCCGGACAGTGCGTTCTCCCGCATCGGATAATCTGAACGAGTGATTTCCGCCGCTTTCGGCAGGACACACAAGTCCGTCTTTTTCAAGCTGACGGAGCATGATTGAGACGCTCGGTTTACTTACGTTCAGATAATGTGCAAGAGCGACGGCCTTCAATTCAGATTCAGTATTCTGAAGCTTTTTTATCGCGCTCAGATATTTCTTTTTCGACGGTGTAATATACACGGCATCCTTCTTTTCTGCTAAAGCAGCTTTCTGATATTATCAAGCCCCATCTTTCCGCCTGTAATTCCTATGTATACGGCAGCCGGTATACAGACGATAGAATCAAGCGGCATCATGACTATAGGAGAAATGAATACGGCGGCAACAGTTGCAGCCGTCATACCGCAGTCTATGAGACTGTCGGTTGCTATTCCCTTGAGCAGATCCGACTGTACGGAAGCGTTAGATGCTGCCGTCATGGCGCCCAGAAACAGTTTTACAATGCTGCTGCAGAGAACGGCCGCAAGAAGCGGATAGGGGACTGCGAGACCTGCAGCATATCCTGCCATACAGTGAACGACCGCCGATTTCATGAGTGATACTGCGGATATGCACAGAAGAAATGAAACAAGCAGCCCGCAGATATATTCCATACGCGAGTAGCCGGCAGGGTGAGCTTCGTCCGGTTTTTTCTCCGAAACCGCAAAACCTGTAACAGCGACGACGGACGTTCCCGCATCGGTGAGATTGTTCACCCCGTCGGAGAGAATAGCAACGTTTCCGTACAATGCTCCGACGGTGAGTTTTCCGAGCGCAAGCAGGCCGTTCAATATGATTCCGGTAATACCGGCCTGCAGACCTTTCTGCAGCCGCATGTCCTGTTTGCTGATATCAGCAGTCATATCGAAGTGTCACCTCTCTGATCAAAGGGAAATCCGTGAAAACGGCCGCGGTAACGATGCATTCTTTCGTCGTATGAACCGCCCCCTTCCGGGGCCCAGTTCGAAATCAGTTTATGCAGAATTGCGGACAGCTGATTCTTTTCCTCTCCGGTAAGACAGTCAAAAATGCCGGATCCGTCACCGGAAGAATCCGCTTCCCATTCGTCTGCGGCTTTGCGCCCCGCATCCGTGAGCGATACGAGCACGGAGCGTTTGTCTGTTTCATCTTTTTCCCTGCTGATATATCCTGCATTTTCCATTTTATTAAGCAGCTCGCTCAGCGACGCGGGCCGTATACCGCATACATCAAGCAGTTCTTTCTGAGAAACAGGACTCTTCAGGCGGAGCAGCGCAAGTATTCTGCGCTGTCCGGGACTTTCAGAGAAATGACGGCCGTAATAGCCGGATTCCCGGCGCAGTGTCATTTCTCTGCGGACGAGCAGCCGGGAAGCCGCATGAAATATGGCTTCAAGTGATTCGTGTGTATCCATAGGTACCTCCTCCATAAAATATTCGGTACCTTATATTAAGGTACCGAACTAAATATACAAAGGATTCTCACGTTTGTCAATATATTTAGGTACCTTTATAAATCCTGACGGGTAAAAGCAGCCTTATCAGACTTTACGTAAATCTATCTGCGTACTGATATGTAAATCCGTGGTGAGAAAACAATACATAAATTATAGTGTGGTGTAAAAACCATCACCACATCTCAATTCAATGGTCAACCAATGGCATTTATAGGAAACTGATATAGTCACTTTTTTACTTATAGTCCGGGGAAATATGAACAGACTTCAGCAGTGTCTTTCAAACAATATGAAGCGTTACCGCAAGGAGAAAGGGCTGTCGCAGGAAAAACTTGCGGAATTGTCCGGCGTGTCGGCGAATTATATAGCTCTTATTGAATCCGGTAAAAATTTTCCTTCACTCAAAATGCTCGGACGCATAGCAGGCGCGCTCGGAATAGACGAGCTCGATCTGTTCGACAAACAGTCTCTTACGTTTTTTTCGAAAGAGAAACTGCGGACTGATTTGTTGTATACTATTCAGCATACCATTAATGAAGTATTCGACAACACGAATGATTCGAACCTGACGGGTAAATAAGTACAGGACGGATACAGAACTGCCCGCAGGCAGGAACCATGCCGGCTGATGTACCGGAGTTCTGTATCCGCGACGAATCAGTTTACGTCTGCCGGAACGAACTGTACGGCGATGTGTGCGTTGCCTGTTTCTGCGGACAGCTGTTTCGTCTGCCCGGGGAACGTCCAGTCTGCCGGCAGATTGTTCTGCCCGTTGCTCGTATGGCTGTGTATCGCATAGCTGCGCGCATCGCCGATAATCGACGCGTTTATCGAACCGTTGTTTGTCTTAAAGACGATTTTGTCCGCTGTTATCGTGTCTGCATTGATCGAAGCATTGTCCGTGTGTAAGTCGATTCCGCCGGGGAATGTGCAGGTATGCGCCGTAATCCGGCTGTTGTTCGTTTTAACTTTGCAGACGCTGCCGGAACAGTTTTCAAGCTCTGCCTTTCCGTTGGACGTACGGACACTCAGATTTTCGCATTCCGTTCCGGAGACAACGACGCGTGCGTTGTTCGTTGTGAATGTTCCGTTTTTTATACGGCAGAGGTTTTCCGCGGTGATTCTTGCATTGTCTGTTTTAACAGAAACATCACCGCTGAATGTTTCCGGTATTTCAAGGGTAATGCCGCCGTGAGAGCGGAACAGCCCGAACCAGTTGAACGGATGGAACGGAACAGAATGGGTGAACGTATACGCGCCGTCCGCTTCCGATACTGAAACTTTGTCGGTCGGCAGCGGATCAAACAGGACGCGGACGTTTCCCGCCGGCACGCTGCGGACGTCGACGTGGATGTTCTGGGCCGAGAGAACAATCGTCTTTACATTTCCGGCAGCTGTATACTGCGACGGTACCGGAGCTGCAGTATCCGTATTACCGGATGGCTGATTCTCCGCGGCTTTACTGTATTCGGCGCAAATCTGCTGCGCAATTTCAGATGGCGAGCCGAGGTCCTGAATCACCGCTTCTTCCGCAGCGCCGTTTTCTACTTTATCGCTGATCATTTCCGAATAGTATGCGGCAACTTTTTCCCGCTCTTCAGTGCTCAGTGATGCAAGATTTTCAGTAAGTTCCCGCAGGAATGTTTCTTTATTCATTTTTCTGTCTCCTTATGCATTTTCCGCAAAAGTATAAATTTTACGCATTTCCTCTGATTCATTGAGAAATGCCTGTACCTTTTCCAGCCCGGGCTGTTCTATTTTGTAGTATTTCCTGGTACGTCCGTTGTATTCTTCGCTGTAGGTCGTGACGCATCCGTTTGCTTCAAGCCGTCTGAGTATTGGATACAGCGTGGATTCCGAGATTTCTATGCATGATGATACGTCGCTGATGATGCGGTATCCGTACGACGGTCCTTTCTTCAGGGCCGCCAGCACGCATATTTCAATTACACCTTTTTTTCGTTGAATATCCATATGTCTCCTTGATTCTGATTACCGGTTAATCAGCATATACTATGTATTAAAAGCTATGTAAAACATAGTATATAATGCATAGTATATCAGGTTATAAATAGTGTCAAGATGGTACGCTTCCTGAGAAAGTATTTTCCTGTTGACAAATGACTGTTTCCTGTGTATACCTGATTTTTAAGTAATCTGCAAATAATTTGCAGAAGGCCAGGAGGCTGATTATTATCCACGCACTGACCCTTTTTACCGGAACGTGGCTCGAAGCTGTTCCATTTCTGCTGCTGGGAATTATTTTTTCAGCGGTCGTACAGGTCGTTGTTCCCGACGGCTTTCTGCAGAAGATTTTTCCGCGTAATCCCGTTTCGGGCATCTGTTTCGGAATCCTCGGCGGTTTTTTTCTGCCCGTCTGCGACTGCGCATCGGTACCGGTGTTCCGTTCACTGATAAAAAAAGGAATACCGCTGCCGGCTGCAGTCGCTTTTTTAACTGCCGCTCCGATCATCAATCCCGTCGTCATGCTGTCCACGTGGTATGCATACGGCGGAAACACGAGGATTGTTCTTGCGCGTTCGCTTTCCGGAATGGTCTGTTCCGTTCTGGTCGCGCTGACGTTCCTCGGAAAGAAATCAGCGGATTTCATACCGGCTGACAGAGAACAGAAAACGTGCGATGAGTGCGCTTCCGGTTCCGGGCTGTCGTTTTCAGGGAAAGTTTCCGCAGTTGTCTCGTACAGCCGCAGTGAATTCATTGAGGCTGGCAGCTGGCAGACAGTGGGAATTGCTGCTGCGACGTTGTTTCAGCTGCTGACGGGCGGCGGCACCGCGCCGTTTTTATCGCTGCACGTCCGTCCGTCCGGTCCCGGTCTGTTTCTGTCCATTGCGCTCATGATGGGCCTGGCGTACGTTCTTTCGCTGTGTTCGTCTTCGGACGCCGTCGTCTGTTCCGTCATCGGAAAGACGTTCCCTCCTGCCGCACAGCTCGCGTTTCTTGTCTTCGGCCCTATGATGGATATAAAGAACACCGTCCTGCTGGGCGGTATGTGTTCGTGGAAACTGTCGCTGCGCATGCTGCTTACGACATTCGTCGAGTGTTTCTGCGTGATGGCGGTGTTTGCCGTGTTCGGCGGCGGAGTACGAATTTTATGAAAAATGAACGGATACATTCGATTGCGGCCGGAGTGGAAACCGCGATTTTTATCTGGCTCGGAATCCTGCTTGTCGGCATAGTAACAAGCAATATAACACGGTTTTTCGTCGTTCACCGGCTCAAGCCGTTTATCGCAGGTGCAGGTGTCGTCTTCCTGCTCTGGGGAATGCAGAATCTCAAACAGGTGCGCGCCGCACAGCATCACGATGCGGAATATTTTTTTCATATGGCTGCATTTTTCATTCTTGTATTTATTGTCAGCATTCCGGTCTTTCAGTACATGAAACCGGGAATACCGCAAAGTGGAGCGGTCGGAATCACCGCGTCGGGCGGTATCAGTACACTGCGTCAGTTCAATTCACAGATTCAGCCGTATCCTGACGGGCAGCTTCAGGCGGGGGAATCACAGCAGGATTCTGATTTGTTTCCTGCCGCCGGCTCAGACGTATCGTACAGTGGGGCAGTTCTTCATGCATTTACGGCGTCTTCAGCGCGTCCCCTCAGCGGATATTACCCCGGGAAAAAGCTGATAGTTATCGGCGATACGGATGGCGCCGGGTGGGTGAAAGAGATAGAAAATCAAACGTCGTCGTATATCGGATGGTCGGTTACGATGAAAGGATGCGTAGTCACCGATCCGTCGGTGTTCGGGCCGGGAATGTTCTGTCCAGCGCGGGAACTCATGACGTGCTGCGTCGCGGATCTTTCTCTCATCGGATTCACCTGCCTGTACGACACTGACGGACCGTTTGCGGGCCTTATACAGGACGGCAGCTGGGTTACGGTAACGGGAATTCTGCAGCAGGGTGAATACCAGGGACGGCCGGAAGTGCAGCTTGTCTGTACATCGGTGGAAAGCGCGTCTCCTCCGGCTGATTTGTACCTGTATCCTTAATTTTAGTGACAAAACAACATATATTGTCATATTGACATATTTCCCATTTTCAGTATAGTTGGCCTATATACCTTTTTTGGGAGAAATATATGGCTGTTGAAATAACCGCAACCGGAAGTTACGTGCCGGAGAAAATTCTGACTAATGACGATCTTGCCAAAATTGTTGAAACGTCCGACGAATGGATACGTTCGCACACCGGTATAGGCGCGCGCCGTATTGCCCGTACGGATGAGGCCGCGAGCGATCTTGCATGCGGAGCTGCGCTCAATGCACTGAAAGCCGCCTGCCCGGAACATCCGGAACAGGTCGCGGCAGCCCTCGACCTTATTATTGTTGCCACAGCTTCACCCGATTATCCCGGTTTCCCGTCAGTGGCCTGCATAGTTCAGGACCGCATCGGCGCACGGAACGCAGCCGCGTTCGATATGACGGCCGGATGTTCGGGATTCGTATACGCTCTCGACACCGCTGCCTGCATGCTCGCTTCAGGCGGAAGAAAGCGGGCGCTCGTTATCGGCGCGGAAGTGCTGTCCCGCATTACCGACTGGTCCGACCGCAATACGTGCATTTTATTCGGCGACGGCGCAGGTGCGGTAATACTTGAGTCGACGTCCCCTGAGCTGCCGGAACAGCAGCTCAGGGGTATTATCCGCTCACACCTCGGAGCGGACGGTTCCGGTGCAGATAAACTTATTATACGCAGAGGCGGTTCGCGGAGTCAGTTTACGGCCGGAGAAACAGTCGCAAAATCTCCGTATATTGAAATGGACGGACACGCCGTGTATCTGTTTGCGGTGAACGCCGTAGTCCGCACGATTCAGCGGTTGCTTGACGGGAGCGGTTTTACGCTGGGAGACATTAAGCGGATTATTCCGCATCAGGCCAACGAACGGATCATCGAAGCGGCGGCGAAGCGTCTCGGCGTCGCCGCCGGTCTGTTCTTTCTCAATATCGGAAAATATGCGAATACGTCGGCAGCTTCCGTCCCGCTTGCGCTCGACGAGCTGAACCGGACGGGAGGACTTGCAAAAGGGGACATTATTATAACGCTGGGGTTCGGCGCGGGATTAACGTACGGCGGCAATCTTATTGTCTGGTAATCGTCGAATCCGCAGGGAAAAATATTGGCCGGATATTTTCCCCGTTATATTACGGCGGGCAAATATCCGCCCGGCTTACACCCTGAACTGATCGATCTGATTACCTATCCGATGGATTGTGTCGTTTACGCCCATCGATATTCCGTCGAGGGCAGTGCCGGTCTCGTTTATTTTGCGCGCGCCCGTTTCCATTTCCGTAACCTTATCCTTCATCGACGACGTTGTATCCTGCAGGCGCTTTACTTCGTCGAGAATGGCTTTCTGACCGGCGCTCATTTCCGACGAAGCCGTACGTACTTCAGATGTGCTGTCGTTCATCATGTGAAGAGCGTCGCCGATCTGTTTCGAGCCCGACAGCTGCTCTTCCATCGCATTTTTTATCTGCATGACAAGCGAATCAGTCTCTTTGATGTTTTCGAAGACGGAACCGAATGCGCTTGTACTTTCCGCGGATGCCGCGACGACAGTTCCGATTGATTCCTGAATTTTTTTCAGCTCGTCTCCGATTGTCTTCGACTGCGCGGTCGACGTTTCGGAGAGCTTTCTGATTTCATCGGCGACGACACTGAATCCTTTGCCCGCTTCACCCGCGTGAGCGGCTTCTATGGCGGCATTCATCGCGAGCAGATTCGTCTGGCTTGCGATACTGGCGATTGCGGCGTTCGCGTCTTCGAGCATTTCCGACTGGCCGGAAATCTGTTCTATCTGCTCGCTTACCCGTTCCTGTTTCGACATCCCGTCCTTCGACCGCTCCTCGAGCGATGAGAATGATTGCGCCATCTGCTCGACCGATTTGTTGACGCTGCCGATGTTGCCTATCATCTGTTCGACGGCTGCCGATGCCTCTGCGATGCCGCTCGCCTGATTCTCAATCATTTTTTCAAGCGAGACGATGTTCTGCGAAATCTCAGTTACCGCACCGGCCGTTTCCTCGACGCTCGAAGATTGATTCGTTATTTCCTGTTTTACGCTGTCTATGTCGGACAGTATCTGCGTTATGGCGCTCGACGTTTCTTCTATGCTCGCCCTGAGCGTATTGCCGCTTGACGAAAGATCGTCTTTCGATTTTTTGAGATCGGTCATAATGTTCTGGAGTTTGTCCACGAATCTGTTGAATCCGTTTACGATAGAACCGATTTCGTTATTAACCGTACGGTCTATGCGGCGCGTCAAATCGGCGTTTCCCGATGCTATGTCAAGAACTGTTTTTTCGACGTTTTTAAGCGGCTTAATAACATTCCATGCTGTTAATGCAGTTATTAAAATGAGTATGATGATGAAAATAACACAGAGAACCGTCTGTGTTTTTCCGAGTTCGGCCGCAGTTCCCGTTACTTCCTTTTCGGGGATTACTGCAGCGATAGACCACGTCGTGTTTTTTATCGGTCCGAAGAACGCGTATGATTTTTCACCGTTTGAATTTATAATAAATTCCGATCCCGATTCCCCTGTCGTCATTCTTTTTACCGCCGCACGTATTCCGGGATCCGTGCTGTCGTTCATGTTTTTCATTATGAGATCAGTCGAGGGAGCGGCAAGACAGACACCGTCTCCGTCGATGACAATAAGATATCCTTCCGTTCCGACTTTGACTGTTTCAACGATTTTCTGCAGATGTGCGAGCGTCACAACACCCGTAAAGAAGCCCAGTTTTTTGTGATTCCCGTCATAGGCTGCGACCGATACCTGGTAAATAAGCGTATCGTCGAGTTTTGACTTGAGAGGATTGCTGATGTAAAAATCTTTTCCTTCTTTCGTCATCGCTTTTACGTAGTCACGGTCGGCCAGGTTCAGCGTCTGACCCATATCGCTTTCGCCGATTCCGTCCATAGTGCAGAAGAAAACGCTGCTGAAATCGGCGGAACGACGGTCCTGATTTTTCCGTATCCACGCAACGGCTCCTTCTACGTCTCCGTTTTTCATAAAATCGGATTGCGTGTATAAGTGCAGTTCGCGGATAAACTGCTGGTTCCACGAATCGATTGTATCAGCATATACCGGAACCATGCCTTTTATGTTTTCGGAAATGCTTCGTTCCGATCCCCTTGAGACTGAAATATACGATAATATTCCCAGCGTAATTAACAGCACGGTAATTACGAGCCCCAGCCGTACAGAGAATTGTACGATTATGCTTTTTTGCCTTTTTTCTGCAGATTGATTTCCGGAAGAAGTTTTTTCCATAAAAATAATATCTCCTGTACTTCCAGAAATTGCATTTTTATGGAAGCGCTTTACTAATCCGCAAGGTATATCAAAACGAGCGTACTTGTCAATACTGAATACATACTGAAGAAATAAGCATTGTTTTCCCCGTACACGTGAATCTCATTCGCGAAAAAATTGAAAAAGATCCTTCTCATCAGACTCTTACACAGACAGTGCGGGGAAAGGCTGCCGGTTTACGATACAATAGAACTGTTTAAATTCAGTTTATAAACCTCAGTCTTTTCGCTATACTGTGTATTCGTACGGAGTTGTTGATTGGGAGTCAGATAATGATATCAGTTGCATCGGTTGATTTTTCGGTATTGAATTATATACAGCAGTCCATGCGTTCTTCGTTCCTTGACAGGACAATGGTTCTGGCCTCTGGACTCGGCAATAACGGAATTATCTGGATCGTGTTTATCCTATTTCTGTTCGCCGTCCGGCGGTACAGGCGGTACGGCATCGCCGTCGGAGCGAGCCTTATGCTGAGTATGGTTATTTGCGCCGTATTGAAAATTGCGGTGCACCGTATTCGGCCCTGCGACATCAATACTGCAGTGCAGCTTCTTATTGCCCGGCCAACAGATTTTTCATTTCCTTCAGGACATACTACGGCCTCGTTTGCAGTTACGACGGCGCTTTTCTATTACAGAAACAGACTGTGGATTCCGGCCGGTATAGTATCAGTTTTCATCGGATTCTCACGACTGTACCTGTATGTGCATTTCCCGTCCGATGTGCTCGGCGGGATTTTGCTTGGAATCACAGGTGCCGTCTCTGCCTGCACATTCTGCCGCCGGAAGATTTCTTTCTGCCGGCAATGCTGAATACTACAGCAGTTGCATTATTCTGTTTTTTTATATAGATTAACACCGTTATATAAAAGGAGATTCATTCATGAGAAGGACAGACCGGGAAATAACAGACGGAGCGACAATCCGCGCGATACTTGATTCCTGCAAAGTATTCAGGCTTGCAATGTCCGCAGAAAACGTGCCGTACGTTGTCCCTCTTAATTACGGATATGTATTTGAGAACGGAAAATATACGGTTTATTTTCATTGCGCTCAGGAAGGAAAGAAACTCGACATACTTCGTGCGAACAATACTGTCTGTTTCGAAATGGATACGGACCATGAACTTACGACCGCGGAGTCGGCTTGCGGGTACGGATATAATTACAGCAGCATCATCGGAAACGGAATTGTTAAAATTCTCGACGACGCGGAAGATAAAAAAAACGGTCTGAAAATCCTGATGAAACATCAGACAGGAAAGGATTTCGATTTTACCGACGAGCAGGTCGCGCATGTTGCAGTATGCAGAATCGATGCTGCGGAGCTGACCGGAAAACAGCGGGCAAAATAAATTCGAATGAAGGCCAAAAATATTATTCTGACCGGGATGGCAGGTGCCGGAAAAAGCACAGTCGGGGTGCTTCTTGCAAAAAGGCTCGGTATGGATTTTGTCGACACCGATCTTCTTGTACAGCAGAAAGCCGGCAGACTGCTTCAGGAGATACTCGATGAGGACGGTATAGACCGTTTTCTTGAAATTGAAGAGTCCGTCGTGTCCGGCCTCCGCGTGACGAATTGTGTCGTTGCGACGGGCGGCAGCGTCGTTTATTCGGAAAAAGCGATGACTGCGCTCGGAAGAGAAGGGAAAATCTGCTATCTGGACGTTCCGTATGAGGAACTTGAGCGGCGCCTTACGAACGTTTCAACGCGCGGAATCGTCATAAAAAAGGGAAAAACGCTCAGAGACGTGTACGACGAACGGCTTCCTCTTTATAAAAAATACTCGGATTTCACAATCGACTGCGCTGCGGCAGATATAGAAACATGCGTGGACAGAATCATGCAGTGTCTTTCATCCCGGCAGTATTAGTCCTCCGCTTTCAGGGATGCTCTGATTAAGCTTCTGGGGATATCAACGCATCCCTGAAATTGTTGACACGTGCGCCTTTCCGCATGTACCCTGTCGGTATGACGTTACAGCAGCTGAAATATATTATTAAAATAGTGGAAAGCCGTTCGATTACGGAAGCGGCCCGCGCAGTCTATGTTTCGCAGCCGGCGCTGTCGAATTCGGTGCACGAACTTGAAGCGGAACTCGGCATTGAGATTTTCAGCCGCAGCTCAAAAGGCATTTCGCTTACACCTGAAGGCGTCGAATTTCTGTCGTACGCGCGGCAGGTCGTGGAACAAGCCGATTTACTCGAGCAGCGTTATACGCACAAGAAACCGTCTCGCCAGCTCTGTGCCGTTTCGACGCAGCACTATGCGTTTGCGGTGAACGCGTTCTGCAATCTTATAAAGCAGACTGATTCGGACGAATACGAGTACACACTCCGCGAAACGCGTACGTATGAAATCATCGACGACGTGCGCAATATGAAAAGCGAGCTCGGCATCATCTATCTCAACGATTTCAACGGAAAGGTACTCAGAAAACTTCTAAAAGAGAGCAACCTTGAATTCATTCCGCTGTTCACAGCTGTTCCGCACGTTTTCGTAAGCGCTTCGTGCGAACTTGCTAAGAAAAAATCGGTGACATTCGACGACCTTGAACCGTATCCGTACCTGTCGTTCGAACAGGGGGATTTCAATTCGTTCTATTTTTCGGAGGAGATGCAGAGTACTGTTTCCCATAAAAAAAGCGTGCACGTGAGCGACCGCGGGACTCTGTTCAATCTGATTATAGGCATCAACGGCTACACGATTTCGAGCGGCGTCGTGACGAGCGATCTGAACGGCACGCAGATTGTGGCTGTTCCTCTCGAGGCTGAGGACAGCATGACTGTCGGGTACATTACGAACGGCAGAGCTGTGCTGAGTCAGTGTGCGCAGAGCTACATCGCCGAGCTCAGAAAGTGCATCAGCGAATACGGCTGCACGCTGCTGTCCTAAGTACATATTCCCGCCTGTATAATGGGACGAGACATGACTGCTTTTGGTTCATACTCCTGCATATAATGATCCGTAAGTCTCCGATATACTGTCGTTTTATAACTGATAAACAGTCAATGCATCAGTGGTAAATATATAACGCATCACTGATAAATAAGCAGCGCATCACTTGTGCGCTGGCTTTTTATCAGTGATGCGCTGCTTACATGTGAGTGATGCGCTGTGCGGTTTACAGTTACGGCGAGGCCGTAAAACGCTGAGGTTTGTCCCGTTAATAAGGCTTGTACGGTCGAAAACAAGACTGACTACATGCCGTTATCTGTACTGATCCTGTTCAGAACGTACTCCGTTATTTGCAGCAGGCGGGGCGTCCTTACAGGAATTGAGATTCAGTTCCGCGCGGATGATTTCCGCGGCCGCGGCAAGATTTGCAAGACTTGCCTTTGTTTCCTGTTCCCCGCGCGTCTTGAGGCCGCAGTCGGGATTGACCCACAGTTTTTGCGCCGGAATTTTTTCGAGCATCTTTCTGAGCGCACCGCAGATTTCTTCAACTGACGGGACGCGCGGCGAATGTATATCGTATACGCCCGGTCCGACTTCGGTGCGGAAATGCGCTTCGGAGAGTGCGTCTAGTATCGACAGATCGGAACGCGACGCTTCGAACGTGATTACGTCGGCGTCCATGCTGTCGATTTCGGTGATGATGTCGCCGAAATCGCTGTAGCACATATGCGTGTGTATCTGCGTTTCCGGTTTGACACCGGAGTGCACGAGACGGAATGAGGGAATCGCCCAGTCGAGGTATCCGCTGCGCCGTTCGGCTTTCCGCAGCGGCAGCTTTTCGCGGAGCGCCGCTTCGTCTATTTGGATGATGCGTATGCCGTTCTTTTCAAGATCGAGCACTTCCGCACGGATTGCAAGCGCAATCTGGAGCGCCTGTTCCTTTAAGCTGACGTCTTCCCGCGGGAACGACCAGTTGAGAATAGTCACCGGTCCGGTGAGCATCCCCTTGACCGGCTTGCCCGTACAGCTTTGGGCGAAAACGGACCAGTCGACGGTAATCGGAGCGCGGCGTGACACGTCTCCCCAGATGACAGGCGGTTTTACGCAGCGCGTGCCGTACGACTGCACCCAGCCGTTCCCGGTGAACAGGTATCCGTTGAGGTGGTCGCCGAAATATTCGACCATGTCGTTGCGCTCGAACTCGCCGTGCACAAGTACATCGAGACCGAGTTCTTCCTGAAGTCCGATGCAGTCCGCAATTTTCTTTTTGTTAAACTCCGCATACTGCGCTTTTCCGATGATGCCTTTTCTGAATGCAGCTCTGTTTGCGCGTACGTCCTTGGTCTGAGGGAACGAACCGATTGTCGTTGTCGGCAGAATCGGCAGATTGAATTCTTTTTTCTGAATCCGTTCCCGTTCTGCAAATGCCGGTTCGCGTTGGAAGTCTGCGCCGGTAAGTTCCGCCACTGCGCTGCGGACCGCGCTATCGGGCACCGAGCACTGTTCTGCAAAAAGTTTTCCGTTTTCAGCGAGCGCCGTGAGTCCCGCGTCCGTATCGTCCGATATCGCGGCTATGTCGCGCAGTTCCCTGAGTTTCTCTTCGGCGAAAGCGAAATGACGGAGCACGCCGCTCTCCGGTTCCGAAGACGTCGTGTACGGAACGTGAAGCAGAGAACACGACGTTCCCGCTGCGATCCGATCTGCGGGAACGACCGTACTGATTCCCTTCAGAAGCGCGGCGGCCTGTGCGTAGTCCGTACGCCAGATGTTTTTTCCGCACACGACGCCTGCAAAGAGCAGCGTGCGCCGCGGAAAACTCCGTTTAATAAGACTGATATTTTCGTTTCCTTCTATAAAGTCGAGCCCGATTCCGTCGAAGCCGAGAGCGCACACGTCGTCGTAACAGTCCCTGATGTCTCCGAAATACGTCTGGAGCATCAGATGCGTTTTTGCGGACGCCCTCAGTTCCGGCAGCATCGTCCGGTAGAGAGACATGAAAAAAGCCCTGTCGTCGCCGGTCATGTCGAGAACGAGCGCCGGTTCGGCAAACTGTATCCACGCAGCACCGGCGTTTGAAAGGGCTGCGGCGAGTGCGGCGTAGGCGGAGCATGCTGCTGCGGCAAACTCCTCCCGGACAGAGCCGCCGGCATAATGCGCAAGCTTCAGGAACGTATACGGACCGATGAGCTCCGGTACCGTTTCAATTCCGAGCGACTTCGCTTCTTTGTATTCGCGGAGCGGTTTGCACAGGGGCGGATCACAGCGGAGCTGCATGCTACTGTCGAGTTCCGACACAAGGTAATGATAGTTCGTGTTGAACCATTTTTTCAGCGCGAACGCTTTAACGTCGCCTCCGCCGCCCTGATAGCCGCGCGCCATCGCAAAATACGTGTCGAGCGGATTCAGACCGAGCGCGCCGTATCGTTCGGGAATTGCGCCGAGCATGACTGCGGTGTCGAGCATATTGTCGTAGAACGAAAAATCGTTCGAGGGAATAAAATCGATGCCCGCATCGCGCTGTTTTGTCCAGCCGTATGAACGAACTGCCGCTGCGGTCTTTTCAAGTTCTTCGGCGGACAGCGTGCCCGAAAAATACTTTTCTTCTGCAAATTTCAATTCACGCATTTTTCCGATGCGCGGGAAGCCGGTAACTGCTGTTTTCATACCGGTATGATAGCAGACGGCGGCAATATAATCAAAATATTTATTTTTATCGCCGGCAATAATTATTAATTATGGCTGGGCACTTATGACTGCGGTATTCTCACCAGTTGTTTACGGCGTGTTCGGCGAAAGAATACACGTTGTCTATATGCAGCTTCTTTTCATTCGAAATGACAACCGTTCCGGTGAATTTTCCGTACATCTGATGCGTACAGTTGTCTATCCATAAAAGTTTCGTCGATGTTTTACGGTCGTAACACGGAGTAAGCGTCAGGTCAAGCCGTTGTCCCCTGTCGCGGATATGCCACGGCTGCAGATAATCGTCCGTATTAACGAAAAAATCGGTTCTGCCGAGTTTGTATGATGCTCCGTCGTAGAAGACGATGTTTTCCCCCGCCGTACTGCTGTTTCCGAATCCGCAGCCTGCATTAAAGCCGAAAAGTTTTCCTTCAATATAACCGGTGCCGTTCGACCAATACCATTCGTTATGGAACGGCCACACACCGCGCCCCCAGTCAAGGAGTCCGAAAGAATCCTTTTCATCAAAAGTCCACCTGTCGTTTCCTCTGCGCACGAATCCTGAGCCGGGCATGCAGTTTATCTTTTCGTTGTAATAGAAATCGTGCGGGTTTTCGTTGAACGGAACGTTCAGGACCATACTGTCGGGATGTCTGTGCTCCATGACGATTCTGCTTTCCACGTCGTCCCATCTGCATGTTATGGTGCGTGTACGGCCTTTTGTCACGTACTCGACAAAAATACCGCCTCTGTCGTATGCAAGGCGTCCGTCTGTTTCCGCGTCGGGCGGCATATGAAGGGAATTAAACGGGAGGACGAGAATCCTGCTCTTTTCAAAGATTTTTTCACCTTTTATAAAATCAAAAAGCATTACGTCGACCTGTCCGGCATACGATGCATGTCCGATGGTGAACTGGAGGCAGAGATGGTCGTTCTGAATCTGGTACCAGTCCCATTCCTTTATTCTGAACGGAGAGGCGCGGATATCCTTTCTGTTATAAGCAAGCAGCATCCTGCGGCTCCAGCCGGGATTGGGCGTACCGTCTCCTGAAAGAACGGTACCGCGCTGCGTCAGTTCTCTTTCTGTTTGTTCAGGCATACATCCAGTATAATCCCGTTTTACCGGATAAGACAACAACGGAGAACAGGGACTTCATCTTGATAATCGTTTGAAAAAGCTGCAGAATAATTGCGGAGGTGCGTAATATGTCAGTACGAAAAGGATATGCGGAGTGGAAAGGCGATCTGAAAAGAGGATCCGGGACTCTCGGCACGGAAACAGGGATTCTGAATAATGTCCCGTATAATTTCCTGTCCCGTTTCGGGGCAGGGCCGGACACTAATCCGGAGGAGCTTCTCGGAGCAGCCCATGCGGCCTGCTATTCGATGGCCCTCGCGGCGGCGATATCGGGCGCAGGTTTTAAAGTGAACTCGGTCAAAACGACGGACGAGGTGCATATCGATAAGCAGGGAGACGGTTTTGCCATTGTACGCATCGATGTCTCCACGGAAGCTTCCGCAGAGGGAATCGATGAGGGTACATTCCTGAAACTGGCAGAAGATACGAAGAAGAACTGTCCCGTATCAAAGGCGCTTTCGAGCACTCCGATGACGCTGAAGGCGACCCTGAAATAATAAAAAAACATATTAACGGTAAACAGGCATGTTGCTGTTTACCGGTTAATAATTTCTTATTCCAGCGCCTGCTTCAGGTCGGCGATGATATCGTCTATGTGTTCCGTTCCGATCGACAGGCGGATCGTATTCGGTCTGATTCCCGTCCTGATTAATTCTTCGGGCGAAAGCTGCGAGTGCGTCGTCGAGCCCGGGTGAATCGCGAGCGATTTGACGTCCGCAACGTTCGCGAGCAGCGAGAACAGTTTGAGTTTGTCCACGACTTCGCGTGCGCGTTTGTCGTCTCCCTTTACGTCGAAGGTGAAGATCGATCCGGCTCCGTCGGGGAAATACCGCTCGTACAGCGCGTGGCTCGGACTGTCGGGAAGCGACGGATGGTCCACGCGCACGACGTTCGGATGATGCGTGAGGAAGTCGACGACTTTCAGTGCGTTTGAAACGTGGCGTTCGACGCGGAGCGAAAGCGTTTCGAGTCCCTGCAGGAACAGGAAACTGTTGAACGGGCTCAGGATTGCGCCGGTGTCGCGGAGCAGCGTCGTGCGGATTTTAATAATGTACGCGGCTTTTCCCACGGCCTGCGTAAATACGAGTCCGTGATACGCAGGGTTCGGTTTTGCAAGTCCGGGAAACTTATCAGGATATTTGTCCCACGGGAACGTTCCGCCGTCTACGATGAGACCGCCGATAGACGTTCCGTGGCCGCCGATGAATTTCGTGGCCGAGTGGACGACAATGTCCGCTCCGTGTTCAATCGGGCGGAGCAGATAGGGAGTTGCAAACGTATTGTCGATGATGACGGGAACGCCGTGCCTGTGCGCGATTTCGGAAACAGCATCAATGTCGATGATGGATGCGTCAGGATTGCCGAACGTTTCGAAATAAACCGCTTTCGTGTTGGGTTGTATCGCTTTTTCAAAATTCTCCGGTTCGGATCCGTCTACGAACGTCGTCTCAACGCCGAAATTTTTGAGCGTGTTGGAAAACAGTTCGTACGTACCGCCGTACAAAGTGGCCGCGGAGACAATATGGTCGCCGGCAGACGTAATGTTCTGTATTGCGTACGCAATGGCGGCAGCACCGGAAGAAACCGCGAGCGCACCGATGCCGCCTTCAAGCGCATTGATGCGTGCCTCCAGCGCGTCGTTCGTCGGATTGCCGAGACGGGAATAAATCTGCCCGCCTTCCGAAAGACCGAACCGTCCGGCAGCCTGTGCGCTGTCTTTAAATACGTACGACGACGTCTGGTAAATCGGAACCGCACGTGCGCCTGTTGCGGGATCAGGCTGTTCCTGTCCTGCGTGAATCTGCAGTGTTTCAAAATGATATTTGCCTGCCATACTTCTGCCTCCGTAAGTCTGAAATAGTAACTAAAACCCACTCGAATGCTAAGTTATTGACTGAATATATGACTTATTTACTAGTTTGTCAATAGGAAATAGGATAATTGTTTTCCTGATAGATATGCATTGCTTTCATATTGTGTATATACAATATAAGGACGTATGAAGCTTATAGACATGCAGGACATCTGCAAAAAATATTCCGGTTTTGAACTGAAGGACGTAAGCATTTCGCTCGAAGAAGGGTATATCATGGGATTTATCGGGCGGAACGGTGCCGGCAAGACGACGACAATCAAAAACGGTTCTACCTGCTGTCGGAATACTTGTTCGTGATATAGCAGCCTGCGGGGCAATCGGACTGTCGTGCGCTGAAATTGTGAAGATTGTTAATGATATTTACGGAAATTAATATTACGGCCCTGAATATAACAGGCGCCTGGTATCCGGATGACGAACGCCGGGCGCCTGCTGTTTATTTTCGTTTTTTTACGTACATCATGATACGCATCGCATTCGCCGTCGCGAGGAGCGAGACACCCATATCGCCGAACACCGCAGTTCCCATGTTTGCGATTCCGAACGCACCGAGCACCATAATGCAGAGTTTTATGCCGAGCGAAAAAACGATGTTTTCGCGGACGATGTTTATCGTGCGTCTTGAAATACGAATGGCTTCGGCGATTTTCGCCGGTTCGTCGGTCATAATGACGACGTCCGCGGATTCGATCGCCGCGTCGGAACCTAAGCCGCCCATCGCTATTCCCGTATCGGCACGCGCGAGCACCGGAGCGTCGTTTATACCGTCGCCGGCGAAGAGGAGCGTGCCGCGTTTCTTTTTCGCACCGGAGGCGAGTTCGGAAAGAAGCGTTTCAACCTTGTCGACTTTGTCGCCCGGAAGCAGCTGCGCGTACACTGTATCCACGCCTGTTTTCTTCGCGACGTTATCCGCAATCTCTCTGTTGTCGCCGGTGAGCATGACGAGCTTTTTCACACCGAGGGAACGGAGCTGCGTCATTGCCGCCGCAGCGTCTTCCTTCGTCTGGTCCGATATGACTATATGTCCCGCATAAACGCCGTCGACCGCGACGTGAACGATCGTGCCGAAGTCGTTTTCAGGGCAGGGTACAGCCCCCGTGACGTTGTTCGATTCCATGAGTTTCATGTTGCCCGCGAGAATGTTCTGTCCGTTAAGATTCACGCGGATGCCTTCTCCGCTTATCTCTTCGGCATTCTCGACTTGCGCAAGACCGCAGCACGGACCTGAATGAGCCGCCCTGATGGAACGCGATATCGGATGATTCGAATATGTCTCTGCGTGCGCTGCGATGGCAATAAGCCCATCTGCGGAAATGCGCGATTCGTCCGCCGGATGCACCGCAGTGACGACGAACACGCCCTTCGTCAAAGTTCCCGTCTTGTCGAACACGGCTGTCTCCGTGCGTGCGAGCGTTTCTATGCTTTCGCTTCCTTTAATAAGAATGCCTCTGCGGCTGGCCGTTCCGATTCCGCTGAAAAAACTGAGCGGTACGGAAATGACAAGCGCGCACGGACACGACACGACGAGGAATATGAGCGCCCGGTATATCCACGTGTGAGGATCGTGCGTTATAAGCGACGGGACAACAGCGAGTACGAGCGCCGCTGCGCAGACAACCGGCGTGTAGACGCGGGAAAACTTCGTAATGAATTTTTCCGATTTCGCCTTTTTCTCCGACGCCTGTTCGACAAGTTTGATGATGCGCGCCGCCGCCGATTCACCCGCGACTTTCGTCGTCCGTATTTCGATGACGCTTCCCGTATTGACTGTTCCCGCCATAACCGCACTGCCGGTGAATACTTCGACGGGTACAGATTCGCCGGTAAGCGCCGACGTGTCGAGAAATGATTTACCCGAAGTGATTATACCGTCGATCGGAATACGTTCTCCCGGTTTTACGACGATCGTCTCGCCGATTCGCACATCGTCCGGCGAGACTTCGGTAATTCCGCCGCTGCCTTTTACGAACGCCTTATCCGGCCGTATTTCCATGAGCGCTTTAATCGATCGGCGCGAACTGCCTACGGCTTTATCCTCAAGGAATTCGCCGACCTGATACAGGAGCATGACCGCCACCGCCTCAGGATATTGTCCGACGCCGACAGCTCCCAGAGTGGCGACCGTCATGAGAAACTGCTCGTCGAATACGTGTCCCTTAAACAGATTGCGTACTGCGCCGAGTACGACGTTTTTCCCGCAGACAAGATACGCGGCGAGATACAATACGATAGAAAACAATTCGTCCGCGGATGCGAAATTGCCGAAAGAAATATTAATACCGGAAAACAGATGAAGGTGTCCGACGGCAATCGCACCGGCAAAGAGCACGGCCGCGATAATAATCTGCCGCAGACCTGTTTCCTCTTCTTCACCTTCGCCGTCAGACCCGCAGCATCCGCATCCGGCTTCGTCGTTGTCCTCACAGGCTTCCGATTCGCAACACTGACATTTCTCTTCTTCTTCGTCCTGTTCCCGTGCACAGCACTGACATTTTTCTTTTTCGTTTTTCATTATAGACCTCCGTAAATATCCGCATAGAATTGTACATAACGTGTGCGGCAGGTTTGCCGCGCGGAAGCAAATCAGTCGTCAGTCGGCAAGATGATCAAGCCCCTGACTCAGTATCGTATTAACGTGCGCGTCGGCAAGCGAATAGATAAGCGATTTTCCCTCCCGTTTATATTTTACAAGCCCGTTCGCTTTGAGTATCCGCAGCTGATGGCTTATTGCGGACTGAGTCATGCGCAGTACTTTCGTAATGTCGTTTACCGACAGATCGGATTCCAGCAGTACGAACAGTATTTTGATGCGCGTAGAATCTCCGAATATTTTGAACAGTTCGGCCAGATCGAACAGTGCGTCTTCGTCGGGCAGCTCGTCCGAAAGTGACTGGACGGCTTTGTCGTCCTTTTCCGTATATTCATTTTTTCCCGCCATACACGGCCCCCTGTCGGTCATGAGTATATTGTTTTTAAACTATATACATATGAACAACTGTTCATATGTTAGTGAAAGTCACCGTTTTTGTCAATCGAAAATAAACGCCGGCAAATATTTCAGCCGCACTGATTAACGGATACTTGCTTAGACTGTGTACAGAAAAACAGTCCGCGGAGCGAAAAAAATCCCGCGTGCGACTCTCGCCTATTCTGGCGAGCCGGAACACGCGGGATTTTTTTCGCGTAAGCTGACCGTTTTTCGGGATGAGGTACCTGATCAAACTATTTTTTAAACAGGTACGCTCCGTGTATATTTACCGTGCGTTTTATTTATTTCTGCAGCTCTTCCGCTTTTTTCATGTATTTTCCCGCCGCATACGAACTCAGCTCGAATTTATACGGAGTTTCACTGCACGTTCCGTAGTATTTTACGTCGTCGTCCTTGCCCGTTTTGTATATGGTGAGCGTGATTTTTTTCGTTCCCGCAGTAATCACCGTAACTGATTCAGGTTCTTCAGGCAGCACGAAACTGTCGTCGAGCCACGAATTCGCGCTGACGGAGTAGAGAGATTCCGCCCAGCTGCCCGCTTTTTCGCCGTCGACGGCGGGCGTTCCGCCGGCCGCGCTCCATGCCGCGGGGGAGCCCGACTTCGCGACGGTAAGCGTTGTGCCGTTCACTGTTTCCGAAATTTCCGTGAGCTGGTCCTTGTCCGCCTTGTAGACGATTTTGCTGCGGATATCTTCCGCCGTTTTTCCGAACGTGTCGTGCAGGTTGCCCGAAACGAGACAGATATCCTTTCCGTCGTCGATCGTGACGTACGACTGCGAACCGGTCGACGAAGCCTTTCCGATTTTGAGCGTACGCAGTGTTTTCTCTCCGCTTAAAGCAGTGACGGTCACCGCTTTACCGCCGGTGAGCTCGTAGCGTTCCTCAACAGCTTCGTTTCCGGTTTTGCCGACAGTATTGAGCACACTGATTGTCTTCAGTGCGTTTACCATTTCATCCGCTGTGCTTTCGTTCGCGGCATATTTCTTGTCGCCTGTCACCCAGCCGTCGTCCGTTTTCGACAGCGTGACTGAATCGCTGCCGCTCTTTATGAGAATTGTATCAATGCCGCCGGAGAGCGTTATGTTTTTTACCGGACTGCGCATCGCGAACACAAGCTGAATAATATAGATGCAGAGCAGCACTCCGCATGCTGAAAGAAGTACTATTTTTCGTTTGCTCATACTTATTTACCTTCCTTCGTTTTTTTTGTGATGACGCGTGTGTCATCAGGATTGTAACGGTCATGAATCAGTTTTCTGCGTTTTTCACGCATACGCCAGATTAATAATCCCGCAAGCGCGACGAGAATCGTAAGGCCGAACTCGTTGAAGTATTTTGAAAGCAGTGCGAACGGGCTGTCCACACCTTTGAGCGTGTTGAGAGAGAGACCTTTTGTACGCATCGTGCAGAGATCGGCGTTTCCGTTCATATAATCGACAATGTTGCGTGTGAACATGGCAATCGGTTCCGAACCGTTCTCGTCGATAAGCTGTGAGCTTGTAATCTGCGACGTTCCTGTCACGAAAATCTTTCCGTTTTGTGTGCTCTGCGGAAGATGCGTCTGCGCGGTAAGCGTTCCGTCCTTGTTTTCTTCCGGGGCAGGATCGGCCGTGAACGCACTCTTGAACTTTCCTTCAAGCAGAACTGCGAGGTCCTCGGACTTCTCTGTCGATTTATCAGAAGGTGACGCCGTCATGAGCGGATTAAGCTGAATGTTCTTTTCCATGAGCCACGATTCCGGCGACGACTTTGCAAGCACGGTTACTTTCACGTCCCTGTCGTTCTGTGCCGCGGTGGCGTCGACGGAACCGGCCTGCAGGAAAATAACGTAGCCGAGATTGTTCGTTATGACGCTTTTCGGCGCAAGCTGACTGCGCTGAAGCATCGGCGCCCAGTACATATTCACGTTTCCGTAGCTCTGCGAGCGCTGTTTGTAGCAGTTTTCGTCGAGTACGTAATTCTTCCCCAGCTGCACGCCGTATGTGTTGAGCAGCTTTTCGAGCTTCGTTTCGTTCGGCGTATACACCGGCGCCTGATAGTATCCCTGTCCCTGTTCGTTGAACGGGTCGACGTAGAACATGACGTTTCCGCCGCGCATGATGAACTGATCTATTTTGTACAATTCAGCATCGGTGAACTCCGTCTTCGGTCCGTTAATCACGATTGTCGTGATGTTCGCCGGAATTGAATCCTTCGTAAGATTCAGCTCCGAGAATTCATACATGTCGGAAATGAGCGACGAGAAGCGCGACTGACCGTTCTGCGAATAAAGTTCCTCCTCGCTGTGACCGGTGATGTACCCTATCTGGGTTGCTTTTGAGAGCAGGCTTTGCAGACTGTCGCTGATGGACTTGTCCATGTTGTCCAGTCCGCTGATTGCATACCCGAACAGCGAGCGCTGCATCGAAAGCGGGATAAGGCGGAAGTTGTCCCCGTGCTCTATCACAAGCCCGATGACGCCTGCGCCCTGCGAGCCGTCCTTGTTCGTCCAGTTGATAAGCTGGATGCCGTATTTGTCGGCGAGCGTACGGATGTCGGAGGCAGTCGGATCTATTTTTTCGTAGTCGATGCGGTTCAGATTTTTCCTGTTGATGCTGTCGTATGCGTTCTGCACTGTTTTCTCAATATTGTCGAAACCGGAAATCTGGAAATCCTTGAGCTGCCCGGTGACATACAGCGTCATCTTAATCCGGTCGTTCTGTCCGAGTCCCGCGAGCGTGTCGGCGGTGGAAATCATTTTGCTGATTTTTGTCGTAAGTTTGTATTCGAATCCGTCCGACGTCGTGATGCCGTCGAGCGTTTCGATTGAATCGGCGTAGGAAATGACTATTCCCATGTACGACTGCTTGAAACCGACTTCGCTGTTTTTTACTTCCTGAATCTGAACCTGATTCAGCCCGTAGTTTGAAGCGAGCGTCTGGCTTTCCTTATCGTTCATATCCATGAAGGTGTACGAAAAGTTTTTATTTGCGGCGCCTTTATATTCGACGAGGATGTCGCGCACGTACTGTGCTGTGTTGCTGTACGGAGCGGGAAGGTTGTCGCTGAAGAACACTTTGAGGGAAAGCGGTTCGTCGAGCGTCTTCATAAGCTGCCTGCTTGCGGGCGACAGCGAATACGATTTCGGCTGCGTGAGGTCGAAGCGCAGAAACGCGCGGTGTCCCACGAGATTCGCAAGAATTAACAATACGACGAGCAGCGCAAAATCGCTCGCAGGGCTTTTGAGCCAGTTAATAATTTTTTTCATATCAGATTATCTCCTTTCATTCTGCTGCGTGACTACAGTGAGATAAAAGAAGAACACTGTAATGGAAACGAAATACAGCAAATCGCGCGTGTCTATGATGCCGCGGGAGACGGACGTAAAATGTGCGCTCGCGGAAATGTACGACAGAACGCTTACTACCTGCGCCGGCAGGAAAACCAGGAACTGGTCTATCATGGTGAGCACGATGCAGATGATGAACGCTGTGAAAAACGCGATTATCTGATTTTTCGTAATCGAGGACGCGAACACGCCGATTGCGGAGAATGCAGCGCATAAAAAGAGCGCGCCCAGAAATCCGCCGAAAATCGGTCCCGCGTCGGGCGTTCCGAAAATCACGACCGGAAGAATGTACAGCAGCGTCGGTGCAATCATGGCCGCCGTGCTGATGAACGCCGCAAGCCACTTACCTGTGACGACGTCCGTCTCGGTGACGGGCAGCGTCATGAGCGTTTCAAGCGAACCGCTGCGCTTTTCCTCCGCGAAGATCCGCATAGTCAGCGCCGGGATGAAGAACGAGAGCAGAACGGGAAGCAGGCTGAAATAGTTGCGGAGTTCCGCACGGTTCTGCAGAAAGAACGTGGCAAAAAACAGGATTCCCGCAATAATCAGGAAAAGTCCTGTAACAATATATGCGATGGGACTTGTGAAATACGCGCCCAGTTCGCGTCTCATAATGACGACAGCAGGTGACTGCTTTTTTCCTTTTGTGCTGCTCATTTATCCGCCTCTTTATCTGATGTAGTAAGTTCGTGGAATACTTCCTCAAGACTGTTGCGCTGGATCGCAAGCTCGTAGAGGTATCCGCCTTTTGCAGACGCCGCCCTGAAAAGAGCGGGCCGTATTTCGACCGTACCTGCGGCGGAGACAAGAAGCGTGAACGCGCTGCTGTCTCCCTGTATTTTTTCGCCTTCGGCGACAGTGACGTTGTCCACGCCTTCAATCGCCTTGACTGCGGCCGCAAGTTCGTGTTCGGCGCATCCGCCCGCGGTCAGTCTGACCGCAGCCTTGTGTCCGTAGCGTTCGCGGAGCTGTTCCGTCGGACTGTCTGCGGCGAGTTTCCCTCCGGAAATAATAATGACGCGGCTGCAGAGCATTTCCACCTCGCCGAGAATGTGCGTGGAAATGATGACGGTGCGCGTTTTTCCGATTTCTTTTATAAGACTGCGGACTTCTCCGATCTGATTCGGGTCGAGGCCGCTCGTCGGTTCGTCGAGAATGAGGATTTCAGGGTCGTTCATGAGCGCGTGCGCAAGACCGACGCGCTGACGGTAACCGCGGGAAAGTTCGCTGACGTTTTTGTGCATGACTTCCTTCAGTCCGCATTCTCCGCACAGTTTCGGGATTTTTTCATCGGGATTTTCTTCCTGCATTTCAGCGATGTAGCGAAGGTAGTCTTCCACTATCATGTCGCTGTAGAGCGGAGCTGCTTCCGGCATGTATCCGATTTTCCGCTTTGATGCGACCGACGCATCCGCGATGTTGACGCCGTCGATCGAAATTGTTCCGTCCGACGGTTTCAGAAAGCCGGTAATCATACGCATTGTCGTTGTTTTTCCGGCGCCGTTCGGTCCGAGCAGACCGACTATCTGGCCTGTCGGAATCGAAAAACTGATGTCATTTACCGCACGGAACGTCCCGTAGTTCCGGGAGAGGTGCGAAACTTCAATCATATATTTCCCCCAATTTAAAAATAAGAAGTGTTAAAACTATATATATAAGAAAAAATAATAACAAGAGTGGTTACGCAAAAAAAATCCGACATGATGACGCACCGTGCAGTTCATGTTGATTTTTTGTCCCCGTATCATGTATATTAAATACATACGTAAAGGGGGAGTAGTTTCCCTGGCGGAATCAACATACCCGGTCAGAAATTCGACCTGGTTCCGCCGCTCCGGTTCGCCGGATAACAAGACCTTTTACCTGAAACGTTCACAATGCTGAAGGTTCGGGCAGAAGGTCTTTTTTTGTCTGAAACTCCGCATGATTTTTTTATAGGAGTCCCGTTATGGAAATGAAATGGTTCGTGCTCGCGCTTGCAGTCGTCATGTATCTGCTTGTAATCTGTGTACAGGACAGGAAAGTGTGGTTCACGTCGATCGCCGCTCTTATCCTCATCGCACTCGGCTCGTTTATGCCGGGAAGTATTTTTCCCGCAGCGGGCAGCGCCGGGAAAAATCTGTATGCGCTTTCGCATGCGTTCAGCTCGCTTGTAAACTGGAACGTACTTATGATTTACGTCGGCAGTATGACGATTGCGGCGCTTTTTATCTATTCAAGAGTACCGGCGCGTATCGCCGATGTTATCGTCGACTCTTCGCCGAGTACCGGCGTCGCGATAGTGCTTATACTTGCGATGACGGGCATCATTTCAATTTTCGTGGAAAACGTCGCCACTGTACTTGTCATGGCGCCGATTGCGCTCGCGCTGTGCCGGAAACTCAAAATCAATCCGACGTACTTTATGGTCGGGCTTGCAGTCATGTCGAACCTCGAGGGAACGGCAACGCTTATCGGCGATCCGCCTTCGATGATTTTTGCAAGCTACGCGGGCTATACGTTCAACGACTTTTTCGTACACGGCGGACGTATTTCAATCTTTTTCATGGTGCAGGCCGGGATGATTGTCGGATGTCTTTATTTCTACGCGATTTTTGCGGGACAGAAGGGAAAGGCGGAAGTAGCGAAAGAAAAAGTCGTGTCGTATTTTCCCGCAGTACTTCTGCTCCTCATGATTTTCGGACTGGCGGGCATTTCATTCATTCATACCGATTTCGGCTATCTTTCGGGATTGTATGTCGCCCTGCTCGGATTTGCCGGCGTTCTGTGGTACCGTTTCTCGCAGCATAAGACAAAGGACGAAACGTGGACACTTATTAAAGAACTCGACTGGGAAACAATCGCGTTCCTTATCGGCATATTCATTGTCGTAGGAGCGGTTTCAGAGACCGGACTGCTCGGCGACTTCGCATCGTTTCTCGCGCGCATCACCGGCGGCAGCGTATCTGCCGGATTTATACTGATACTTGCGGTGTCTATCATCATTTCCGGATTCGTCGACAACGTGCCGTACATCATCGTCATGCTGCCGGTCGCTCAGGCGCTCGCCCGTCAGATGAATCTTGCGCCGGAACTGTACATGTTCGCACTGCTTATAGGCTCGTGCCTCGGCGGAAATCTTACGCCGTTCGGTGCAAGTGCGAACATCGTTGCAATGGGAATATTGAAGAAGGAAGGGTATCCGATGAGTTTCGGCGGCTGGCTCAAAATAGGCGCGCCGTTTACCGTATTGACGACTGCGGCGGCCGCGCTTGTCCTGTGGGCCGTCTGGGCAGCCTGAGTATCAGGCGTTGAGACTGAAAAGCGCGCCTGACTGCGGCTGAGCGCCCGACAGTATATACGGCGTGCTGTGAACGGCCTGCTGAATCTGCTGCTGATAATTCCGGATAAGCGCGTCGACCTGTTTGTCGCTCAGGTCCGAGAAGTTTGTTTTCGGCTCGTTCTTTATGGCTGTCAGATGTTCTATGAGAGTATTGAGAATCTGTATTCTGCTGATTGAAACTCCGTTTTCCCCCTGACGGGCGGCGATGCCTGAAATGTGGTCGAACTGCGCATAGACGACAGCCATCGGATTTACCGGTACATACAGTTTTCCTGAAGCGCTTCCGGAGGCAAATGCGCCGTATGAGTACGGATTAAGAGTACCGAAGCCTGAAATCATACTGTGCCTCCTTAAAAATTCCGCGTTAACAGTGGAATTCTATTCTATATATCATATCGGCATACGGTGATGAAAGTTTAGAATAAACGTACTTGCTTTCCGCGGCTTGAAAGCCGCTTGGTTCGTACCCCGCATTGACGGTATTGATAGTTTCGGCTACATTGGAATTGTATTTCAATGCAGCCGGGAGGTTTTATGGAGTATATTCCACGCCAGCTTGAAAAAACGGTACAGGAAATGTGCCGGCAGTTCAAAGTAACGCTCGTAACCGGTCCGCGCCAGGTCGGAAAAACGACGATGCTGTGCAACTGCCTGAAGGAAAAATACGAATATGTGACGCTTGATGATATGAATGATTTATCGCTTGCAAAATCGGATCCTGCGCTCTTCTTTAAAAATCACACACTGCCGGTTTTGATTGACGAAGTGCAGTATGCACCTGAATTATTCCGCTATATAAAATTTCTGGTAGACCGGAAAGACAACCTGGGACTAATCTGTCTGACCGGTTCCCAAACGTATCTGCTGATGAAAAATGTCAGCGAATCACTGGCAGGCAGAATCGGTATTGCAGATATGCTCGGTTTATCTCTCCGGGAAAAAAACGACGTTGCATTCAGTAGACCGTTTCTTCCAACAACCGAATATGCCGATGAGCGGAGTAAAGAACTGAAACCGTATCAGAATATATGGCAGGCGATATTCCGCGGAGGAATGCCGGAGCTTGCGGATCCCGCATGCAACTGGGAGTTCTTTTTCCGCTCATACGTGAAAAGTTACATAGAGCGGGATGTGCGGTCTCTGTTACAGATAAAAGATGAGACTCTGTTCTACAGATTCCTCGTTACACTCGCGGCCAGAACAGGAGAATTATTCGTTCCGAACGATATTGCGAACAGTCTCGGTATCTCGCTGAAAACGGTTCAAAGCTGGACGGCAATTCTGGAAACATCGGGATTAGTATACTTGCTCCGTCCGTACGAAAACAATATAACAAAGCGCACTATAAAGACACCGAAGCTCTATTTTACCGACACAGGTCTTGTCTGCTATCTTGTCGGCTGGGATAATCCGAAAGTCGCTGAGAACGGAGCCATGTCCGGCAGCCTGTTCGAAACATTCGTAGTAAGCGAAATCATAAAGAGCTATCTGAATGCGGGAGAGGATACGCGCAATATTTTCTTTTACCGCGACCGTGATATGAAAGAAATAGACCTGCTTATTCTGAAAAACGGCGTTTTGTATCCTGTCGAAATTAAAAAATCGGCACGCCCCGCGCTTGAAATGGCAAAGAATTTTCCCGTCCTCAAAACCGGATTTGACATAACTGTCGGCCAGGGCTGTATACTCTGTCTCGCCGAAAAGCGAACCATTCTTTCCGATACAGTATCAGTCCTCCCTGTCGAATACATATAGCATTTACCGTACTTTTTTTTCTGTAATTACTATGCTATAGTACTGTATATGATAGATATTGATGAACAGAAAAAAATTGCGGTTCTCATCGACGCCGACAATACGCCGTACAACAAAGTGCCGGCCATTCTTCAGGAAATGGCGGTTCACGGACATATTATAACGAAGCGTGCGTACGGAGACTTTTCGAGCGATACGCTCAAAGCGTGGAAGAACGTGCTCAATGAGAATGCCATCCTGCCTGTGCAGCAGTTTGCCTATACGCAGGGAAAAAACTCGTCCGATTCCGCGATGATAATCGACGCGATGGATCTGCTTTACACTGAAAAGTACGACGCGTTCGTGCTTGTCTCCTCCGACAGCGACTTTACGAAACTCGCGTCACGTCTGCGCGAATCGCAGGAATTCGTATTCGGCGTGGGGCGGAAGCAGACTCCGGTGTCGTTCGTGAACGCCTGCGACGATTTCATTTACATTGAAAACCTGCACGGGGTCGACGATTCGTCGGTGCCGGAAAAAATCGACGAGGCTCACAAGCGCCACATCAGGACACATAAAGCAGCGCCTGCGGGCGGAACGGCTGCAGCCGGCGGTTCTCAGGTTCTCGGCGTGAACGCGGACGGCGACACGATGACTGACCGCCAGTTCCGTCAGATTTACAAGCTGCTTACGAACGCGTATGAAAAATATTCGGACGATTCGGGCTGGGCGCCCGTTTCCGCCGCAGGGTCTCTTTTCAAACGGCAGAATCCGGGATTCGATACGCGGGACTTCGGTTTCAAAAAACTGTCGGATCTGATTGCGTATCTTGACGATGATTTCGAGATGAAGAGTTCCGGTTCCGGCGGCCACGGCGGAAATATGATGTACCGTCCGGTCGATAAAAACTAAAGCTTGTTCAGGGACTTTTCGAATTTGCGGTCTGCGGCTCGTTCTGCGGGGCGGTAAAGAATCACTTTGTTGCCTATAATGCGTACGAGCGTCGCGCCGCATTTTTCCGCAAGTTTCGCCGCAAGGTCCTGTTTTTCGTCTTTGAATTCGTTGAAACTTATTTTTATAAGCTCGTGCAACGCAAGCGATGTATTCGTCATTTCTTCTACAGCGGGCGTTACTCCGTTCTGTCCGACAATAACGACAGGATTCATGCTCTGTGCATTTTTTTCGAGAAACTTGCGCTGTTTACTTGTCAGTTCAATCATGTCAAAATATTAACGGTATTCCAATCATTTTGCAACAACTGTAATAACAATAAGTTATTTGAAAATAACACCTTTTTTTTGCATAAGTGCGGTTTTATCGATATCCTCAAGATAAGGAGTATAAGGGCAATGAAGTTTAGGAAAACAGGTATAGGAATCCTGCTTGTTCTGCTTGCAACAGCAGCGGTCGGAGCAGAAGAGAAAGTCCTTACAATCGACGATGCGGTAAAATATGCGTTGGAGAACAACATCAGTCTGCAGGAAAGTAAGGTCACATTTGATGCACTCAAACGCACAAAGGACTTTTCATGGAACAGTATAAGTCCGACTTTGACGGGAACTGCAGGGTACACACGCCCGAATGAGAAGACAACGTATGAATATGAAGGGTACATCGAAGGCACAATCAGTCTTTCTCTGACGCCTGCTCTTTATTCAACGATGCGTGCCGCCCTGTTGAATTATGAGAACGGAAAGATTACGTATGATGAAGCTGTACGGTCTGTTGAATTGAGTGTCCGTACGGCGTTTTACGATTTGCTGTACGAAAAAGTATATATTGTACTGCAGCAGCGCAATCTTGATACGGCAAAAAAGCAGTACGAACAGAACGTTGTAAAATACAAAAGCGGTCAGGTATCGGAACTCGACATGCTCACAAGTCAGGTGACGTATGAAAAACTCAAGCCGACACTTGAATCTGCGCTGGTGAGTTATAATAACAGTCTGGCATCGTTTAAGCAGGTGCTGGGCATTGATCAGAATACGGATATTTCACTGTCCGGTACGCTTGATGACGTGCTGGCACTTAAGGATATTTCCCTTGCGGAAAACAGTTCTTCCGTCCCCGCCATTCTGGCCGCGGAAAAAGAGGTCGAAATAGCCAAAAACTCGCTTCTGGCGGAACGGTTCAGCGCGTACGCTCCGTCCGTGAGCGCCGAATGGATATACGGAAAAATAAAAACGGATCTTTCTGATACGCTTTCGGCGGCTGGTTCCGTTACGCTTGCGGTTTCAATCCCGCTCGACGGATATCTTCCCTGGTCCACAGGGGCTCAGTCCGTGGCATCAGGAAAGGACAGTGTCAAAAAGGCCGAACTTTCGCTTGCGGACGAAAAAACGACAGCAGCTGTAAATATAGCGAGCTATCTTAATCAGATAAAACAGGCCCAGTCGCAGCTTCAGGCGCTGCAGACAAACATCGACCTTGCCCAGAAAACGTACGATATGACACTTGCAGCTTATAATCACGGTTCAAAGGATCTGCTTAGTCTGCAGGACGCTGCGGATTCTCTGCTTGAAGCAAAGGTCGACCTCGAGTCGGAGAAATATACTCTGATTTCCGCCGTTCTTAATCTTGAAAGTACGCTCGGCGTGCCGTTCGGTACGCTCGGAAAATAATTATTAATTTGACTACATATGGAAGGTGTATATGAAACTTAAAAAATCAACTGTCGTTGTTGTTTGTGCTATTGCTGTTATGATCGTCGTAATACTGTATGCCTGTGTGGCTTCTAAATCTGGCGGATCGGGACGAAAAGGACAAAGCACGGAGAAAACAACGTTTTCCGTCAAAACGCAGACGGCGGAAGTGGCCGTACTGCACGATTATGTTGAAGCAAACGGGGATATTTCAGCGGTGAATTCAGTCGCGGTGTATCCTGATATCGGCGGAAAAATTGCGAGTACCGAAGTAACGCTCGGTTCTCCCGTTCGTAAGGGAGACGTTATTGTAAAGGTAGATCCGTCGGAACCCGGCAGCAATTATGCGCTCAGCCCCGTCTATGCGCCGATCAGCGGAAGCATCATTTCTACTCCGTTGAAAATCGGAACGACAGTAACTACGTCGAGTACGATCACTACAATCGGTGATATTGCGAGCCTGCAGATTACGGCCGACATTCCGGAGCGGTATGCTGCGGCTCTGAAAAAAGGGTTAAAAGCCGAGATCACCGTTGTGGCATATCCTGACGTTATTTTCCCCGCTACGGTAACGTATGTGTCTCCCGTCGTCGACTCCACTTCGCGGACAAAGGAAATAATTCTGGCGTTCGACAAAAACGACAGCCGTATCAATGCGGGCATGTTCGGAAAAGTAAAATTGTATACATACGATTACGCCGGATATGTTACCGTTTCATCGGATGTTGTCGTGACGAAGAGCGGCAAACAGTATCTGTATGTGGTAAAAGACGACGGAACGGTAGAGCAGCGCGAGATACAGGAAGGCAGCAGTGTCGACGGCGTTGTTCAGGTTTTATCGGGAATCAATCCTGGTGAAAAAATAGTTGTCGAAGGCGAACAGTCCCTTTCCGACGGTTCTCTCATAAAGGACATTACAAACAATGAAAACACGGCGGCCAGTGCAGCGGATGAAACTTCAGAAACCGGGAATGAAACGAATTCAGGGAGTAACTAATGAGCGTATCACAGAAAACACTTGAACATCCGGTGCTGACGCTGATCGTATTCGTTCTGCTCGGCATCATGGGTGTATTTGTAATCAGGAATATTTCGCTGAGTCTGTATCCCGATATGGATAACCCGTACGTCATGATTTCAACGACGTACGAAAATGCCGGACCGGAAGCAGTTGAAAAATCCGTAACGGAAGTTCTGGAAAGCGGACTTGTAAGCGTAAGCGGTCTCAAGGAAATGGACTCGACTTCTTCAGAGGGGTCAAGCAGGATTTCGCTTGAGTTTAATTACGGTACGGATCTCGAGACTGTCGTAAATGATATACGCGACAAGCTTGACCGCGTAGAGGGTGATTTACCCGACGATGCCGATTCACCTCAGATTTTCAAGCTGGACGCATCGTCGATGCCTATCATGCGTATTGCGGTTCGCGGAAACCGTTCCGCGAACGAACTGCGGGAAATTGCGGAAGACGATATTGAAGACCTGCTTGAACAGGCCGAAGGTGTGGCGGAAGCAAGCGTCTCCGGCGGATTGTCGAAAATCGTACGCGTCGAGCTGTCGCAAAACAGACTTGCCGCCTACGGCATTACAATGACGACCGTCTATTCCTCGCTTGCAAAACAGAATCTTGAACTCAGCGGCGGAAAAGTTACGGAAGGGAAAAAAGATTACGAAATCCGTACGACCGGTGAATTCTCGAGCATAGACCAGATTAATAAGACCGTCATTGCGACGGTAAACGGATACGACGTCAAGCTGAGCGACATCGGCACAGCCGCATGGGGATACGAAGACGCCGACTCGGTTGTATACATCAACGGTGAAGAGGGCGTGTATATTTCCGTCACAAAGCAGTCGGGGTCGAACAGCGTCTCGGTGGCGAACGCCATGTACAAGAAAATTGCGGAAGTACAGAAGACGCTCCCGCAGGGAATCACCATGGAGATTGTTTCCGACGATACAACTTCAATCCGTGATACTATAAGCTCGCTCGTTTCTTCCATCTGGCAGGGCCTCCTTCTCTGTGTTGTTATTCTGTTCATATTCCTGCAGAATTTCAGAAGTACATTCATAATCTCGCTTTCGATTCCGCTTTCGCTCATCATAACGATTTTGTGTATGTATTTTGCGGGAATTACGCTCAACATGATGACTCTGACGGGCCTTATTCTGGGTGTCGGTATGATCGTCGACGCGTCCATAGTTATGATAGAAAACATGAACGTCTACCGAGCCCGCGGCGCAAAACCGAAGATTGCAGCTATTCTCGGCTCACAGGAAATGATGATGTCCGTCGTTTCGGGCAACCTTACGACAATCTGCGTATTCATCCCGTTCCTCTTTTATATAAAAGATCTGGAGATGATGGGACAGATGTTCAAGGGCATCATCTTTACAATCGTTATAGCCATTGCGTCGAGTCTGTTCGTATCTATCTTCCTTGTGCCTGTTCTGGCCGGTAAATTCCTGCCGCTGCCGAACCGCGACGAAAAACCCGTAACGAATCCGTTCCTCAAAAAATTGTACAAAGTGTTTGAGGATGCAATCGACGGGGTTACGAATGCCTACCGTAAAGGGCTTTCAGCGGCTCTTGATCATAGAAAAACAGTAGTAGCCGTAAGCTGCTGTCTCCTTGCCATGTCGCTTGCCCTTATACCGACGATGCATATAAACATGATGGGAAGCGGACGCGGCGGAGATACGACAGTCACCCTTAACGTGGAAATGCCTACGGGAACCACTCTTTCCGAGACGACTGCCGTTCTGACGCAGTTTGAAACGATAGTCCGGGATGAAATCAAAGGATATAAGAATATCATAACGAGCGTCGGAACGGGAGGAAACCACCGGAGTACGTCGGCGACATATAAAGGCTCGATTTCAATATCTCTTCCTGATGCGGCGGAGCAGATTGATGATTCGACGGAGGTGCAGGAAAAGCTGCGCACGCATTTCAAGGATTTTGCGGATGCCACGTTCTCGTTCGACGAAGACTGGTCACATCAGGTTTCCGGCAGCGATCTTATTATTTACACCCACTCGAACGATCTTGACGCTGCGATCGATACGGCGGATAAAATAAAGTCCGTCATGCAGAAGATAAGCGACATAGGAGAAGTGACTGTAGATACGACGAAGGGCCTTCCCGAAGTGGAAGTTGTTATTGACCGGCAGCGCGCATATGCTTTCGGTGTCGACGTAACAACTGCTGCGGAGGAAATCTACTATGCGATGAACGGAGCAACCTCTACGGAATTCCGTTCAAACGGAGATGAATACGATGTCGTTATTATGTACCGTCCGGAAGACCGCGCTAAAATGAGCGATCTGGAATCTATCTATGTGGAAGGTACGGACGGCCTGGTGAGCGTCGCAAACTTTGCTTCATTCAAAAAAGGTCTGGGACCGACAAGCATCAGCCGTGTGAACCGTGTGCGTACTGTCGAAGTTTCTGCAAATATTGTATCGACGAGGAACGCTAATAGCGTTGAGAATGAAATCAAAGAGGGAATTTCGAACACGTTTGTTGTTCCGGACGGTGTTACGATAAGTTATGAAGGTGCATGGAGCACCATGCAGACGCAGTACAAAGCGTACATGATGATCGGAATAATGGCTTTGCTGCTCGTATTCGGTGTTATGGCGGCTACGTACGAGTCGTTCAAAGCTCCGTTTATCAACATGCTGACTATACCGTTCATGATAATCGGTGTTGTGCTTATGTACAAACTGACGGGACAGGCGATGTCGATGACGTCGATGGTCGGTGTCATCATGCTTATCGGTATAGTCGTGAACAACGGTATTCTTCTCGTCGACTACACGGGACTGCTCATCAACCGCGGAAAGAAAATGAAGGAAGCGTGTCTTGAAGGAGGTGTAAGCCGTCTGCGCCCTGTTCTTATGACGACGCTCACGACGATTATCGGTACACTGCCTATGTGCTTCGACACGGAAGGTTCTGCTTCTATGGTACAACCTATCGGACTTACTGTTGTCGGCGGCCTTACGTCGAGTACGTTTGTTACGCTGTTCCTTGTTCCGGTGGTGTATTCGCTCATCATGAAGGAAAAAGTTGCGGATACCGAAAGCGTTCCTGCGGAGATAGCGGAACTTGCCGCAAGCGCCGACCTGCCTGTAAAAACGGAAGGCGTGAAGGCGGAAATTATTGCTAACAAATCCGTTGAGGAAGAGATTATCGGAATACTTGAACAGGTTATTCCGGGAATTCAATATACAATCGTTTCTGTCGTCACAGGACGAGGCGGAGACAGCTACAAGCTCGGTACGACGACATGGCCGGAACAGAACTTTATGATGCTCTCGTATATCAGGAAAGACGATGTGCCGATGGTACAGGCTGCGATTACATACCTGAAGAAGAAATTCCCGAGGGAAGGAATCAAACTGTTCCTCGCGGAAAACTGATAAATAACGGATAAAAAAAACGCCGGGAATGAAGTGCTCTTCATTCCCGGCGTCTTTTTTTGTCACCTGACTTTGAAGAACAGCCCGAGCATTGCGACCGTAATAAGAAGCTGCATAATCATGAATTTAATAAGAACCTGCGTCGGCGACCATCCGCGGTTTTTACGCATTTCGTCGTGCAGCGGGAAGCGGACATTTTCGAAGATACGGATGCGGAAAAAGCGGAGCAGCGCGACCTTGAGCAGTCCCATGCCGCCGTTAATAAAAATTATAGTCGACGTTGCGAAAATCAGGAACGGGTTGCCGCTCACCAGAACGCACACACCGATAAAAAATCCGAGCGCGCGGCTTCCCGCATCGCCCATAAGCACCTGGCTCGGAAACGCGTTGTGCCAGAGGTATCCCATGAGGACGCCGGCCAGAGCGAACGTCATGACGGCCCAGTTCGCGCCCGACGCGAGATGCGGTACGAGCAGGTATGCGGAAATATCCTTATGACCGAGAACGAAATAGAAGATGGACCCCATCGTGATGAGCGCAATAAGGACAAGCGTGCCTGAAAGACCGTCGACACCGTCCGTACAGTTCGTCGTGTTGACGGAACCCCAGAGAAGAATAATGCCCACGATTAAATAGACTGTGAAACTGACTGCCACCGGATGAGTCACGAACGGCAGCCAGAAATATACTTTGTTTCCGGGAGACGTTGTCGAAATGCAGTAGAAAAGAAGCACAGTTTCGGCGGCGCTTAAAACAAGGTCAAGAAATCCTTTGCGGTACTCGCCCCAGCTCGTAATGCTGCGGTCGTCCAGATATCCTGTAAGCATCATTATCCATGTGAGCGCAAGTGTGCCGTACTGGAGAAGTGAAAGCGGCGTAAACAGGACGGTAACGACGACAAATATAGTGATGAATACGACACCCGCGCCCGTAGGCTTGCCTTTTGCCGCTTCCGCCGTAAGCGTAAATTCCCGTCCGCGGTCGTGGGGAAGCCGTTCGTAAAAAAGCGGCAGCAGTTTTACCGAAAGTAGAAAACCTGTGTACAGTGCAAGTGTGATAAGAACAGTATAGGACTGGAGCAGACGGGCCGGTCCGAAAAATTGCTGAAGGTATGCTCCAAGATAATACAACATATATGAACTCCTCTAAAAATGATGGTGGTACAGGACGCACGATCATCATTTCCCCCTCCGCTCAGCAGCCGGAATGCTCAATACCGGTGAAAACCATTGATATATTACGGTCGTTGCAGAATTTGATAAACTCATCGTCGTTTGAAGCACCGCCCGGCTGCAGTATTGCGCGGATACCGCGGTCCGCAATATCCGCCAGTTCCGGGACGAACGGAAGTACGGAACCGCATACCAGAACCTCGGCGTTATCGGTGCTGTTTGTGAGCCCCGCCTGCACATTTTTGACTGAATGGTCAAGCGCCGCAAGGCATGCGTCCGAAGGAAGCATCGCAGCGCAGCACATACCCGCCGTTGTCATATCCTTTATGACGACTGCGGCGTCCTGTTTTGCTCCCATAATAATCAGCTGTCCGAACGCCATTTCATCTATCTGCTGCAGGGTAGGCCTTGTCTTTGTTACGAAATTCCAGTTTTTGAAGAGCGTCGCATCCGCGCTTTCGATGAGAAGCCCGCCGTCGAGCGAGCGGAAGTCATAAGAAAAAAGAGCCGGCTTTGTCATGGTAATAAGGCGCATGTTCTTTTTTGCGGCGAGAGCAATACGCGCGTCCGATGTAAACCCCGGTGCGATGACCGCGGTAAGATTCGATTTGACAATTTCCTGTGCCGCGTCTTCGTTGACGACGGCACTGAAACCTGTCACAGCCCCGTCCAGAGCCGCTTTTCCGCAGTTGAACATCTTCCGGTACGACTCTGCAGCGTTTGAGCCGAGTGCGGCGCTCACCGGAATGCCGTGCTTGACCGAATACGCGTAAACGGAACCCGCCGCCGGCGTGAACTGCGTTACCGTCGGATTTCCTTCAAAGTCGGCTCCGTGAACGGCAGCCGCGTTTTTCAGCTGCGACGAAAAGAGGCAGAGTCCTTTCCATACGGCGTCTATGTTGATATAAAGATTGTACGAAATTTCCTTTCCCTGCAGTTTTTTAATACCGCCGAGCGCTCCGATAAATTCAGGCAGCATATACAAACTTGCGGACTGATGTCCCGCCGCGCCGCTTTCAAGATCGAATGCCTTTTTGTAGGGAACCGTGAAGTATCTCGGATATGTTTCCCTGCCTGTCCGGAGCATAATTGAATCTGCAGCGGAAGCGCTGCAGGCGGAAATCATATTGAACGCCTTGCCTGCAAGATAGAGACGGAATTCTGCCGAGACGCTCTGCGTTTTCATCTGAATCATTATTTCCTGATAATCGGCCGGGTCCGTCAGTACGAGGACGTTTTTGTAGTTTCTGCATCCGGCCTGCACAAGCGAAGAACATCGGACATCTATATAATTGTCAGAATCATCATTCTCTGTAAAATCGGTACTGCTTTTAAGGGACGGAGAGATATTGATGCAGACCATATTGATTTCCTCGTAGTCGTCGAAATAATCGCTCCTGTCCTGCTGCAGGCCTGTCGTAAGAATGGAGCGATACATCGTCATGTACGTGGAAAAAGAAGGAGACGTCTCAATGAGAGCAGAGGCTTCCGTATACGGTATTTCACTGTCAGCCAGAAATTTGCCGGTGCGGCCTGCAGAAATCAATTCCCATCCTTCCGAAATGAGATATTGAGCCAGCTCCGTAAGGTTTTTGGTGTCGGCCGTACACAAAATCGCCCGTTTTTTCATACGGAAAGCATATCAGAAAAAACGCGTATTTGCAATGAAAACCCGGGCGTTTGCTTTTCAAAAGCATGTTACTTGTGATAGAATCTGCGGAATGGACGCTATATCACGAAAAACAGTATTGCAGGGGAAAATCCGTGTACCCGGCTCAAAAAGTCACACAATCCGTGCTCTTCTGCTTGCGTCGCTTGCAGAAGGTACGTCGCATATTTCAAATCCGCTTCCGAGTGCCGACTGCCTGTCTGCGGCGAATGCCCTTCCGCTTTTAGGCGCAAAAGTTGATTTCGGCGGCGGAGACGACGCTGTCTGGACAGTGGAAGGGGCGGGAAAATCTGTTCATCTTCCCGACGATGTCGTGAACGTCGGGGATTCAGGCTCGCTTCTGTATTTTATGTCGCCGATTGCCGCGACGTTTCCCGGCTGGAGCATATTCACGGGCGACGAGTCGATCAGAAATCGTCCGGTCGAGCATGTTGCGGATGCACTGCGTCAGCTCGGCTGCGGCGCATATATTTCCCGCCCGGGAAAGAACGCGCCGCCGCTGCTCATCGACGGCCCGGTGACGAAGTATAAGGTCGTCACTGACGGAACGCTTTCCCAATACGTGAGCGGCATGATGATGGCCGCGACGCGCATGAACGGAACGCTTGAAATAGAGCTCACCGATCCGAAGGAAACGCCGTATCTCACGATGACGCGCCTGTGGCTCGAGAGTTTCGGCGTAAAAGTATCAGTAGCACCCGATTTCAGACATATTACCGTTGCCGGCCCCGCGCCGATTCCCGCTTTCGACCGCACGATTCCGTCCGACTGGGAAGCAGTTGCGTTTCCGCTTATTGCAGCTTTGATGACTGACAGCGAGATTGTCATAGAAAACGTCGACGGTTCAGGAAGTCAGGGAGACGATGCAATCGTGCACGTGCTTCAGTCCGTCGGTGCCGATATTTCGTGGGACCGGGCAGAGGGGAATCTTACAGTACGAGGCGGCCGGCGCGCTCATGCCGCGAGCGGTGCTGTTCCGGGCAGACTTTCGGCGCAAAAACTGCCGGCTGGTGAACTGCACGTGAACCTTGCGGGCTTTCCCGATGCCATCTGCGCAGTCGCCGCAATCGCGTGCGTAATAGAAGGTACAACCATAATAGAAGACGTCGGTGTCTGCCGCAGAAAAGAGACGGACCGCATCGACGTGATGAAAAAAGAACTTGAGAAACTCGGAGTAAATACGGAGGAAGGTCCCGACTGCCTTGTCATACACGGCCACGCGCCGCTCACGCAGTCCGGTGAAAAAAACAGTCTGTTCACGCTGCACGGAGGCACAGTCGAAAGTTACGGCGACCACCGCGTTGCAATGGCTTTGTCGTGTCTGGGACCGGCAATGCCTGACGGCGAAACGCTTACCGTAAAAGATGCCGAATGCTGTTCGGTTTCATTTCCCGGTTTTTTCGACGTTATGAACAGAATAGGAGCCGGTTTCGCAATATTGTAAAACCGGGCCGGGAAGGTTATATTCTATAAATATGGATTTTACGGAATACAAAATCGGCTATTACAAACGATGGCAGAAACGGATTCTCAGCATCAGCTGGCTCGTGTTTGCCGCGCTTCTTGTTATGGAAGTCGTTTTTGGATTTTTTTTCAGATTTTGTACTGAATACCGGACTCTGCCGCATTACTGGTTCAATTACGTTGCTGTTCCCAGCGGAATTAATTTACTCATCCTGATAATTGTGACCCGCTTTATACATTCTCCGTCCCACGGACTCAAACAGAAGAATTATGCCGTAATATTTCTTTTTTTTGTTATTATGTCGGTAATTTCCTTTTTTCACAATTATTATGTTATTGTACTTGTCCTGCCCTGCTTTGCCATTTTTCTCTCCGCTGTTTTGTCGGACAGGAAACTTCTTCTTTCCGTTTTTATTGCATCTCTTGCCGGCGCCGTTTTATCGCTCGCCAGATGGATTGCACGCGGAGAAAAATACGACGTATCCATGACAGTGGGCACCGCCGCTGTCGTTATAGTTATTTGCTGCACGTCTTATTATTGTGCAGTCGCGGTTATGAATTCGGTCCGGGAGCAGACTGATTTTATTTACGACAGTTACAATAAGCAGAAACTGCTTATAAACGAACTCCGGCTGGAACCGCTCACGCGGTTATGCAACAGGACGGCATTTGCGGAAGCAATAGCAGGCTGCATAAAATCATATAGGGAGACAGACGAACCGCTGATGCTTGCGCTTATCGACCTTGATGATTTCAAAAGCGTGAACGATAAATACGGTCATGTAAGCGGCGATGCCGTTCTTATTGCTTTTTCGGATCTGCTTATACGCCTTCTCGGAGGAAACAGAAACGTGTTCCGGTACGGCGGCGATGAATTTGTAGTACTGTTTAAAAATCAGAATCTTGAAACTGTCGAAGATACTGCAGAGCAAATCCGTTCCGCTTTTACCAAAATGAATTTTGATTTTGTCGATACTGATTTCCGCTGTTCAATCAGCATGGGAATCTCCGTGTATCACGCCGGAATGACGGGCAAGCAGTGGTTCGAAACGGCCGACAGCGCGGCATATGCTGCGAAAACTGCCGGAAAAAATCAGTTCGTCGTTGTCGTATAGCATATGCCGTCCGAAGAAAATCCCGCATATCTTCATGATCAGCTCATCACCTATTTAGGCAATAAACGTGCGCTTCTGCCGTTTATAGACGAAGGCGTACAGTATGTCGTTGAACGCACAGGCCGCAGAAAGCTGAACGTTTTCGATGTATTTTCCGGCAGCGGAGTTGTGTCGCGGTATTTCAAACAGTATGCGGCTTCTGTCACGGCGAACGATATAGAGCTGTATTCCGAAATAATAAACAGCTGCTACCTTTCAAATAAAGACGAAATCGATATGAGCGCTCTGCACAGTGCATACGAAGCGCTCACCGCCGCCGCTGCTGACGAGCTGCATCGTGCCGGGCGCGCAGGATTTGTGTCGGGATTCTATGCGCCGCGCGACGAGAACAACGTACAGGAAGGTGAACGCTGCTTCTACACGCCGTACAATGCGCGCTATATCGACACGGTACGTCAGCTTATTGCGGAGATGATTCCGTCCGGAAGCCGGCAGTTTTTTGTTGCGCCGCTTCTTGCGGAAGCGTCGGTACATGCGAACACCGGCGGCGTGTTCAAAGGTTTCTACAAGGATTCGAAAACCGGCAGAGGAAAGTTCGGCGGCAACGGGTTGAATGCGCTCGGCCGTATCCGCGGAACAATCGCGCTGCCTTTTCCCGTGTTCAGCAGATTTTCCTGTCCGTTCCGCATTTTCCGCAGCGACGCGAACGAACTTACGGCGGACGACGAACTCTACGCAGGGCTTCCCGGCGGTATGTTCGACATAGCGTATATCGATCCGCCGTACAATCAGCATCCGTACGGTTCCAATTATTTTATGCTCAACCTCATTGCTTCGTACGACCGGCCGGACGAAACGGAGATGAGCCGCGTGTCCGGCATTCCGCATTTTTGGAACCGGTCACAATATAACAGAAAAAAATATGCGGCCGAGACGTTAAGTTTTCTTGTCCGTTCCCTGCGCGCGAAATATCTGCTTGTGTCGTTCAATTCGGAAGGATTTATTGCGCGCGATGAAATGATGGAGATTCTCGGCGGTGCAGGCGAAGTGCAGGTATTCGAATCGCCGTATAACGCATTCCGCGCCTCACGCAACCTTAAAGAGCGGCCGATTCACGTATCCGAATACTTGTACGTGGTTGAGAAAAAGTTTAATACGTAATCGTTGCGGCGACAGGCAGATGATCCGACCAGCCCGTGCCCGTAAATACTTTGTATCCCCGGGGAAGGCCATCGCTGTCCGCCCACGGGCCGTCGACAGCCGGTGAAAAATCGGACGCAGCGGCGGTTCCCGCCGTGAAGAAATGATCTATGCGCTCCCATCGGCCTTCAAAATAGTAGCTTCCCGGTTCGACGTACGTTCCGCCGGCGAGCAGCCACGGAGAAGCGACAGTGATTTCCTCCGGCATTCCGGACAATGCGTGCCGCAGAACGACAGTCCCGTCTTCCGCACCGCGTGCGAAATCGCCGATGTCCCTGTTAAAATCGCCGCACGCGACGACTGCGGAGCCATTCAGACCGGAGAGTAACCCGGCCAGCACCGATTCCTGCCGGTTCCGCCACACTTCAGTTTCGCTTTCCCCTCCCGACTTCGATTTCCAGTGATTTACGAACAGTACAAGAGGCCTGTCTCCTGCAAATACGGATACTTCCACGACGGGACGCATCTGCGGCTGTTTACCGCCCGTGCGCACGTCGAGCGCGTGGACTGTCATTGAACCGAGCGGAAAACGCGACAATACTGCGCAGCCGATGGCGTCGCCCGGAGTTTTTGCGAAACACGCGTAATTCCAGTTATTCCTGCTGTTCCACGCGTTGCCGGCGAGCCTGTTCGATACGTCGTACATAATTCCCTCGTTTTCAATTTCTTCAAAGACGTAGACGTCCGCGTCGAGCGTTTTAATAACTTCGCACAACCTGTCGAGCCGCGCAACATACGCGTCCCGGCTCCAGTCGGACTTCGACGAAATGAATTCGCTGTATTCTGTTCCGTCCTTCACCGCGTCGAAAAACGTCTCGGTGTTCCAGCTCACGAGCCGGAGCGACTGCCGCCGGGCACTGCGCGTGTCCGCGCCGGATTTGGCATTCGTACAGGAAAGATCCGTGCAGCTGCAGATGAGAAGTGCAGCCGGGAAAAACAGAGTGATAATCAGTTTGTATTTCATATGCAAAGCTCCTGAGAAAAAAATAGCGGAGTCCGTGAAGACTCCGCTATGTAATGTATCGTCGGAACTTTGCTTTTTTACGCGCTTTGCCGGAAAAAATTTCGCCGCCGGCCTTATTTAGAAGGTGCGCTGAATTTGATGAACAGTACGTCGCCGTCCTGTACGACGTAGTCCTTTCCTTCGACGCGGTATTTACCGGCTTCCTTGATTTTCGCCTCGGTGCCGTATTTGCGGAGGTCGTCGATCGAGTATGCTTCCGCTTTGATGAACCCTTTTTCGAAATCGGTATGGATCACGCCGGCCGCTTTCGGTGCCGTATCACCCGCGTGGATAGTCCATGCGTGGCAGTCGTCGGAACCGCCCGTAAAGAACGTACTCAGCCCCATGAGCTTGTACGCGGTGTGTGCGAGCTCCGCAAGTCCCGATTCCTTGAGACCGACTGCATCCATAAACTCCTTCCGGTCTTTCGGATCCTTGATGTCGGCAAGGTCCGCCTCGAACTTCCCGCAGATAACGACGACGTCGGAGTTTTCGTCCGCCGCGATTTTTTTTACTATTTCGACGTATTTGTTCGTGCCGCTTGCGATCGCGTCCTCGTCGACGTTGCAGACGTAGAACGTCGGTTTCATCGTGAGCAGAAACATATCCTGAACGGCGGCTTTTTCCTCGTCGGTAAGCTCCGCCTGACGGGCGCATTTTCCCGCTTCAAGCACCGGCTTTATTTTCCCGACCGCACTCGTCCACGGTGCCCACTTTTTTTCCTCTTCTTTACCGAGTGCGCGCGTCGCCTTCGTCACTTTTTCCTGCCGCTTTTTAATAGTGTCGAGGTCCGCAAGCGCAAGTTCCATATTAATGGTGGAAATATCGCCCTCCGGGTCGATTGGAGCCGCAGTGTTTGCGTTCTCGCGCACGTGCATGATGTCCGGGTTGTCGAAGCATCGTACAACGTGAGCGATGCAGGTAACTTCGCGGATATTTGCAAGAAACTGATTTCCGAGTCCTTCCCCCTGGGATGCGCCTTTAATAAGTCCCGCGATATCGACGAATTTAACGGACGTCGGCGTTATTTTTTTCGGCTGAAATACACCTGCAAGAAATTCAAGGCGTTCGTCGGGAAGATCGACGATGCCGATATTCGGATCGATTGTACAGAACGGGAAATTCTCCGCAGCGGCAGGAGCCGCCGTAAGAGCCGTAAATATAGTAGATTTGCCTACGTTCGGGAGGCCGACAATACCGCAGTCTAATGACATAGTGCGTCCTTATATGTAATGATGATAGTACTAATCAGTATAAGTTATTTCCTGCGAATAGGCAAGAATAGGAAAATACCTGCAGATAATCAGCCGCATATTTCAAGCGGATAGACGGATAATACAATTTCCGCTGTGGTCTGATGGTTGCCGTCATTGCTTTTAAACTATAACAATTTTATTTCTTCTTCGGTGAGTCCCGTGCTCGAAGCGACGGCACTAACGGAAATACCGGCTCTCAACAGGCTTCGCGCAATCCGCGTTCTTTCTTCAGTTCTTCCCTCTATACGTCCTTCAGCCCTTCCTTCGCTCCGTCCTTCAGCCAATCCTTCCTTACGGGCATCAGCCTTGTCCTGGGCGCGGTCATGAAGCCACATTTCGTGACGGAGCTGGGCATCGCGGAGCTGGTCGTCGGTGAGAAATTTTTCGTATTTCGCTTTTGCTTCGGCTATTTCGGTATCCGTTTCACCATATCGTTTCATAAAATCCTCCCGGCTGCCGTTCTTAAAGAATCGCAGCCATCTGAATAATGAAGGTACAAGTTTTCTCTGTTCTGTGCCGTTTACAGTATACAACGCATTTTCACGGATATCAAACCGGTCAAGTTCGAGAATGTGATATTTTTCAGGATCTCCGAGCGGGTAAAAGAGTTCGTCATGATTGTCTTTATGGACGACCAGAGAATAATGGTGCATTTTTTCGTTGAACCGGAATTTCCCTGTGCTGCCGTAGATGTGATCGTACAGCAGTGCGATTACGACTGCAGGAGACAGCCTGTCGTACTGGTCCGATTCTTTAAGCTGACTGTTGAAGACCCTGTTGTTGTAGTATGTCATTCTGTTCCAGAATGAATCCGATGCAGCCGTCTGGATTTCCACATCGTATGTTGTTCCGTTTTCGTCGGAAACTTTGACATCCATAATCGACTCTTTATCGTAAATGCATTCCTTCAGATTGAACGGGGACATTATTTTTACGTCGGTTACCGGTGTTTCTCCCGCGTCTTCAAGGACGGCATTGATGAAAGCTTTTGTAAGATGCGTACATTTCGGTGATGAGAGCAGATACCGGGCAAAGACGTCCGATGTCGGACGGATTTGTTTCCGGGCCTGTTCACGTGTTATGGCACTGATTCGTTTGTTCATGAATTCCTCCGTAATATATATATGCGCAGAATTATCTGTTTCGGAGTATTTTTCCTGTTTTAATGTATTTTTCGGAGGCATGAGCAGGTTCTTCAGGCTGACAGTGTACGGCCGGCGGAAATCTGCCGATAAACGAAGAGTATTTTTCTCCGCTTTTCAGTACTGTCTGATTAAGAGAAGTTGTTATACAATAGAATGACGAGTGAGATTCCGGAGGTTCCCGCATGACCCGCTTTTTGAACAGCATACGATATCCGCATATTGCACGCGTACTTGCGGCATGCGTGCTGCTCGCGTGCGGGGCGGCGGAGGCGTGGGGAGCGGCGTATACGTGGGCAGGCAACAGCTCGACCGAGTGGGATGATACGGCAAACTGGGGCACAGGCGCGGTGCCGACATCGTCTGATGATGTGGTTATTCCGTCAGGCTGCACGTATTATCCGATACTTACAGCATCACTCGAAGTAGAATCTCTTACCGTTGATGCCGGCGCATCGCTCGATTGTTCGACATATTCGGTAACTGCATCTTCCGGTTTTACGAACGACGGAACAATGAGGTTCGGCGGTACGGCAAACACCATTGATTCGGGAACGGCATCGTACGGTACATCAAATACAATAGAATATTACGGCGGAGGAACGTGCGAAGCGCTTACAGGGACAGGTGCGCCGGCTGAGACTGATTATAATAATCTGACGGTAACCGGTTCTGATACAGTTCTGAATCTCGGATCACAATCGATAACAGTCGCCGGTACGCTTTCCAACGAAGGAACGATTACGGTGAACGGAACGGGGGTATTCAATCTTACCGGTACGGCAGATCAGGACAGCGGCCTTATAAAATATTCTTCGACGACAGCAACGACTACTGCTATTCCTGCAATCGGTTTTTACGATCTGGAAGTATCCGGCGGTACATGGACTGATGCTGCTGCGCTGACCGTGACAAATAATATGACGGTGAGCAGCGGTGTTTTTACGGTTTCTAATCTTATTACTGCAACCGGCGGTAATGTAACGGTGAGTGGAGGAACGGCTGCTTTTAACGGAGGCATTACCGCTTCAAGCGGAACAATAACAGAAGCCGTGTCGATGACTGTCGGCGGGACATTTACTGCAGCACAATTTAATATAACGGCGGAGAGTACTCTTACACTAAGCAGCGATACGAAGTTTTCCGCACCGATAGCACTTTCCGGTGCTTTGACAATTGCGACGGGCAGCACGCCGTATACAATAGAATTCGGCGGAAACGTGACGTGCACGACGTATGCTTTGGAGACGACAGAAACGGGAACCGTTACGGTCGATTCAGGTGCGACGCTTTCTTCAACAGGTACGCTTACATTCAATGGAGCAGTGACGAACAAGGGCACGGTAAACGCTGCAAACGTGAATCTTTCCGGTGACCTCGACAACAGCGGCGGTACACAATTTTCTGCAACCGGAACTACAGCATTGTCGCCGTCAAGTTCGTTGACTATAACAGGCAATTCATCAGATGCAACTAAAACTTCATTTAATACGCTTTCACTTACCGGTGCAGGAGGTAAAACACTGACGGTAAGCAATCGCATAACGGTCGGTACAATCGCGCTGAGCGGATCGGATATTTCGAATCTGCTCACGGTAAACAGTACGGCTGACTCGGATACGATTGTTCTTACGAACAGCAACACGAGTGCTTTGTATCTTGCAATCGGCGGAACAAGCAGCTCATCAGGTTACGGCCCGATAATCAGTACGGGAACAATTACTCCGTCTTCTTCCAAGTGTTATACGTCAAGCGGGTATCTTCCTTCCGGTTGGCATTTCGGCACGTATACATGGCTTTCGACGGCGGGGTCGACTGACTGGGCGACAGCGTCAAACTGGGACAATAATGCCGTTCCGTATACATCATCTGATGGTGTCGTAATCCCTTCTTCATCGAACAATCCGATATATTCTTCAACTTCGAATGCAATAATAAAATCACTTTCGCTCAGTACTGCCGGTTCTGAATTTACCATAAGCAGTACGGGAAGTATTCAGCTTGCATCCACATCATCACCGCTTTCCAATACTGGTACGATAGTTTACAGCTCGAGCGGACGCATCGTTGACGATTCTTCAGTATTTATCAACGATGTTGCAAAAGGCACTGTTGAGTATGCACAGTCGACATCGGGCACGATTACCGATTATGTAACCGGAACGACCGGCATCGATTACGATTATTATAATCTTACTTTGTCGGGAAGCGGTACGTTCGGTAACAGCGGTGCAACAATAGTCGTTAAGAATACGTTTACAACCGGAATAAACTCTATAGTAAACGATCTGACATCACTTATAGTAAATGGTACAGCCTCAATCGGTAATACCGTTACAACGGCGGCTGACCAGACATATACCGGAGCAGTGACACTTACAAACAGTGCAAATATATTTGCCGCGAACAGCGGAGCTGGATCGATAACGTTCGGAACGTCTGTCGACTCAAGCGGAGTAAACGGTAGTATTGAGTGCAATGGCAATGTCATCCTCTCCAGTACTGATACAACGCCGACGGTTACTATTACGAGCGGGACAGGTATCATTACGTTTGACGGGTCGGTGACCGGCAGCGGACAGGCGTTGACACTTACTTCAACCAGTCCGACGGTACCCGCCGTTTTGTTTAAATCGACAGCAGGTACAAGCACAGAGTCTTTGGGGGCGCTCGGTTCACCGGGTTCGGGGGCTGTTGAATTTGACGGTACGATATATGCTTCGGCGATTACGGTGACCGGAGCGACAACAGTAGAAACTTCTTCCGTAACGACAACAGGTGCGCAGACATATACCGGAGCGGTAACGTTCGAAACTGATACGACACTGACTGCGTATGGGAGCGCCGCGGCACAGCTTGTGACGTTCAGCGGAACTGTGACGGGCAATACTCACGCGCTGACGTTCGGAACGGTGAGTACGGCACCGACAAACGTGAGTTTTGCAGGTACGGTGAGCGGCGTTACAGTGCTCGGTGTGAGCGGGAATGCGGTGTTCGGCGGAGCCGTATCGTCGACGGGGACGATTTCCGTTTCCGGCACGACTGATATCGATACGTCGTCTGTAACGACGACAGGCACGCAGCTGTACTCCGGTGATGTTACGCTGGGGGCGACCGCCGATCACGAGCTTACCGGCGGCGGCATCACATTCAGCGGCAGCGTAAACGGTACGACTGACGGTTCTCAGAATCTGACAATAGACGCACTTTCGGATACCGGCAGTATTACGTTTGCAGGAGCAGTCGGCAATACAGTTCCTCTCGGCGATGTAGCGCTTACAGGTGCGGCATCATTCGGCGGCAGTTTTGAGCAGAATACCGCGAATTCTTTTTCACTCGAATCGGGCAGCGTTTCAGTACTCCAATATGGGTTTATTGCAGGTGCCGTCTCCATTACAAGCGGAACATTTACTCAGACAGGGTATAACTCATCCGACGGAACTGATTCCGGAACGGTATACACTCAGTCTGTCTCTTCTATTACGGCAGCATCCGGTACGACGATGAACTGGGACAGCGGAGACGCAGGCGGCTCGCTTACGGTAAGCGGTGATATCGATGCGTCCGGTACGCTTTCTTTCCATTATAAAAACCTTACGATAACAGGGACGTTGAACATAGACGAAAATATGACGCTGCTCGACCTCCTTGTTGCAGCCGGCGGAAGTGTCTCGATAGGCGACGGCGCGAATCTCAATGTGATGCGTCACATGACGTTAAATTCTTCAAGCACGTTCAGTAATGCGGGAACGGGCAAACTGAATCTGACGAATACGACAGCTTCGGTCATTACCGATAATGACGGAGTGATTCAGGATAATACCGCCGCCGGTCAGAATTTCGGCGACGTTGTGATTACGCAGGGAACGACGTCAAAGACGTTCAGTACGGCTGTTACGGCCGACACGATTACGATGAGCGACACGACTGCCTCCGCAGGAACGGTAACATTCGGCGGTCTGCTGACGGCGGAGACGCTCACGAACGGCACATCAGCCGTATCGCCTTCGTTCGCCGTCGTGTTCGCCGGAGGAGCCGCCGTGACTGACTCCGTTACTTTTTATACGACAGGAACCGTAACACTCGGCGACGCTTCGGGCGATACGTGTACGTTTACCGGCGGTGTTACGCATACGGCAGGAAGTACGAATCTTGCCGGAACGCTCGCGACGTCGGATGCCGATGCAGCGTTTGCGGCGGCGGCGCTGACTGCGGATACGACAGTAAGCACAGTGTCCGGTACCGGCGGCGGCATTCTGTTCGGTTCGACCGTTACCGGCAGCGGATATGCTCTTACGCTTACCGCAGGAGATTCCGGCAATATAGAATTTGCCGGTGCTGTCGGAATTTCAGCGGGATCACTCGGTGCTGTAACAATCAATTCGGCATACAACGTCGCGGGCGACAATGTGACCGGGACGCCCTCCGCCGACGCAGGTACAGTCTACGCCGCAAGTCTTACGCAGAATGCGGGAACGGGAACGACGCGGCTTTCTGCGGTCACGCTGACGGGAGCAATGTCGCTGACGACGACGGCTGCCGTCGACCTGAACGGCACGGTAACTGCTCCGTCCGGATTTTCGAGTACCGGAACGACGTTCGACAATACAGGCGCGGCTGTCACGACGACGGGGACCGCGCTCACGATTATCCATACCGGTGGCGTGACAGTCGGTGCGGCCCTTTCAAGCGGCGCCGGAACGATTACCGTTACCGGGACGGGAAGCAGTTATGACGTAAGCATCTCCGGTTCTCTGAGTTCGACGACCGGTAATATCGACATTGATTCCGCGGCGGCCGTTTCCGTTACGAATACAGTTACCGCGACGACGGGAACAGTCACTGTCGATTCTTCGGGCATTACGACCCTGAGCAGTGCGGCGGACATAACGACGACGACCGGCAATGCAGCGTTCGGTGCGTCGAAGAGCGGTGTCCTTTTCACCGCAGGCGATATAACGACGGCAGGCGTGACGGCCGACGGATCGGGCACAGTGACGTTTACGAACGCGGTGACGCTGACGGGACCGGTTGCGCTGGATACGACGAACGCCGGCAGCAGCACAGGCGGGGAAGTGACGTTCGGTTCCACTGTGGACAGCGACACAACGACGTCGGAACGCGCGCTCACAATAGACGCAGGGACCGGTGCGGTTACGTTTACCGGAAAAGCGGGTGATATAGCTCCTCTTTCGTTTGCATCGGTAATAAGCGGTGTCTGTACGATTGAAGGTGCATTTTCCGTTTCCGGCAGCATGTCGATCACGAACAGCGGCGTGTTTCTTACCGAGCCGGATGCGGACATTACGCTTTCGTCGGGCAGCTTTACCCAGGACGGCAGCGGGCTGAATCAGCTTGCCGGCGGAATTACGACGTCGGACACCGGCTCGATTACGTTTGCAGCGGACGTCTACCTGTACGGCAGCGATGCGGCAATGACGCTCGGCGGCGGCAGCGGTGCAATTACGGTGACGGACGGGGCTTCCGGATACAGCGATCTCCATATTGCCGCATCGACTGACGGCAAAACGATTACGATTGCGTCTCCGCTCACTGCCGGGAACATCGTCCTGTACGGCGGAACAGTTGCACTCGGAGCTGATATTACTGCGGACGAAGACCTGGTCCTGCTGAACGGCGGTATCAGTTCAATGTATACGGACAGCGCAACGGGACTGACGACGCTGTATGCCTACAACACGTCGTCGTCCCCGGCGCGCAGCGGAACGGCGTCGCCGTCTCTTTCGTCATTCCCGACAGAGTATCCCGACGGTACGGCGTTTATCGACGGAAGCTCGACGGCATACTGCGGTGCGGTAGATGGTCTCACAGGGCATACGCTTACAGCCGGGCAGAACTTTTACGACAACGGCGTTGATTTAGCCGGCGGTGCTTCATGGACGCTGTCGCTCAAAGACAACAGTACGGCGACGGACGCGTTTGCGGAGGCATACAACTGCACAATAACGTACTGCACCGTAACCTGTACGACGTCGGGCGGCAGCGCATGGGTCGCCGCGGCGGAGAATTGTACGAACGGCGGAAACAATACCGATCAGACGAACAGTACTGCTGACGGAATAGCTTTCAGCCGGCCGGTGATTCTGGCCAATGATGCCTCGGTTGCCGCAGACCGCGGCTCCGTGACCGATTCCGGCTGGACAACGAATCTTTCAGGTACGTATACGGTGTACGACGACGTTATCCGCGTGGAATTTGTCGATTCACTTGCGGGAACAACTTCGCCGCTCAAAATAGAAAACAGCAGAAACGAAATATACAAGGCCGTCTCCCGGATACAGTACTACAGCGGCAGCAGTCTTGTATCGTTTACCGGAACGTATACGGATGCAGACTGTACGGAAAGTACCGGTACTGCGGACGACGGTTCCGACAGTGCCGGCGATCTTTCGGTGTTCTATATAAAAGCCGGTACGGCATGGAATACCGACGCTACGGGAATAAGCGCGGGCGGCGGTGAAAGCACGAACCGGTCAGGCTCGACATCATCCGCAGTACCGTATCTGAATCTGCCGAAAGCGCTGTCGTCAGTGTATGCGACGCTGCGCGACAGCCATAAAAACAGAATCGGGGATTATACAGGAACTCCGTCCTCATACGACTACGACATGGACGGCGACGGTACCGACGATGCAAATACGTCAGCCGGAGCCGGACGCTATACCGCAGTCGCCGACCGTGCGGCTCCGGTGCTTGTTGCGGCGTACACCGGTCAGGAAACTCATACGGCGTATTCCGGTACGTACGACAGTCAGCCGGAATATGACGCGCATAATTTTATCGAACTGAAGTATTCGGAAGTCGTTGATATAGGCGACCTCACATATTCGGGCGGTGCGGTGAATCAGCAGGCGGAAACGTCGTTTGCGTCCGCAGAGGAGCACGGTGGAGCCGTTATTAACAACGGCAGCAGTGCCGCTGAAGGGCTTACCGTGGCAGGGCTTGCGTCTGTTTCGTCCGGATATGTCGTTACAGGAAAGCGGGGTAGTACATCCGCCGATACGACTGTGAGCGCACTATACCGCACGTTCAGTCTTACAGCCGGCGGCACTGATGAAATTCAGACGCACCGCGTCCGCATTTCCATTGCGGGATATGTCGACGGTACGGTGAGTGTAAGCGGCAGCTCGTACCGCAACTGGATAGGTTATATTGATGATTCAGATTTGACGACGGCACCGACGGGCACGGTAACGTCCCTTGCAAATGAGTATATAACCGACACGTCCGGCATTTCGCTCGACGATTCGTCCGCGGCAGCTGCAACGACGAATCACAAACTGAACACGTTGACTGTTTCCGACACAGAGACGGAATTGTACGGAACGTGGGATACGTCGGCGCCGTCGTTCGCGCCGTTCCGTACGACGTCTTCCGTCGATCCGTGGAGTTCGTATTCGTATGGAAACGCCGAATATTACGAGGCGATCGGAAACACCTCTTCGGGCGGAACGACGCTCGACCGCATAGAGTTCCATCTCTTCGACAACACGCCCTCATACAGCACAGACGACGCATACGTCTGGTTCAGCAGGCGCGGGTGGTGCGCATACGACTCATCCTCCAGTCTCTATACGTCGTATTCATATGCAGCCGATCTGTTCGGCGGTTCGCGGCCGTTCGACGACACCGAAGCCGCACGCACTTCCGGCGGAATCAGATATTCGTCGGTATACGGTTCAATGTCCGCATTTAAATACGCGGCAGGCACCGATGCGACACCGTCGATTTCTTTTGATACAGGCACCGCGATCACCGGCGGTGCGGACGGAACAGTATTCAGTACGACGACCGATACGTACAATTCGACAGGCTCAGTCGACGGTCTCTATTTCGCCGTTTATCTGAGCGACACGACTCTTGCGCGGAAATCGAAGTTTACCATTTCGTACGATGCTGATACGGGGTTTGTTACGGACCTCGCCGGCAACCGGCTTAAAACCGCCACGATAAACACGCTCGACCTTACGCCGCCCGAATTCAACATGACCATAAGCCCTGTGGGAAATAACTTCCTGTACGTTGTGTTCAGCAAAGCTTTGAATCTGGAAGAAATCTCTTGGAAGGAGGATGACTCGGAAAGCTGGACTCCACGTGATCCGCTTGAGTATATCCCGAAAGGACTTGAGCTTGTCGACACGGGAACCGGTGCACCATCCTCGGGGATTGCCATTGATGAGGATACTCCCGCCGTAAAAATTTTTGAAAATGCGGATTACACCGGGCTCATATTAAAACTGAAACGCGATACGGAGCCTGCAAATGACGGAAATGTGCAGTTGTCCGACATAGAAAGCGTATATCTGCGCGTGAAGAATATAGGTACTTCAACCGATCCTGTTACGGGATTGTCAGGAACGTACGTGTCGTATATTCAGGATTCTATAGGCAACTTCATGACGCTTTACGACGCGCACGCCCTCAGCGATTTTGCGGTGAACGTTGTTAATCCGCAGTATGCGTACAACATGGACAGCGATTCGAATATTTCGGATGTGATCAGCAGCTATCATAACGGCGGCAGCTGGTCGGTTCATGACTGGAGCGCCGATCAGAGCAACTACGGCACGCTGATGTCGGGCAAGGGTGTCTATATTTACGCAGGGCTGTCGGACGGCACGTCCGATAACTCCGACGGACTGCCCGCGAATGTGGCGGCATATTTTGATCCGAATCCGCAGAGCAGCTCGATTTCGGCGACGTACAACAGCAATGCGTCGCAGAGCTGGCGTATCTGGCTGCCGAACGTAACAAATGATATATTCGAGGCGCTTGCTCCCGCTAATAATCCTCTTTCAAATACAGGTTTTGTTTCACAGGACGGAGAAGCAGACGATGACGATGAAACGTATATGGACTTCACGCTTGATGCAGCCGATTTGTCCTGGAAATCGGGCGATCAGGTGAAGTTCCTGTTCGGCATTATGGATTCGTCGAACCAGTCCGTGATGATCCGCCACGTGCCTGTGTTCTCCGGCGATTCGACGGGCGGTACGTATTCGGGAACCGAATATCCGCTCTATGCGCTCAGACTGACGCAGAGTCTGAGCAATTCCGATACGCTCGCATCCGCGGGAAAAAAGATTGCCTCCTCGCTCGATCTGTGGTCGTTCAAACTTAAGTCGCTCGTAAGCCAGCGCGGCGGCGTCACGATTCTCAACAACGTCATAAACGCAAGCCGCGGCGAAAGTACTGTCGTCAAGGTGACGATGCCTTCCGACGGCAGCCTGAGCGTCGTTGTCATGACGCTCGACGGCGACATAGTGCAGTATCTGCAGCACGGAACGGCGTCGTCGGGAGACCATTACTATACGTGGAACGGTACGACAAAGTCGGGAAAACGCGTTGCGCGCGGTATGTACTTCGTCCGCGTTTTCGGCAGCGGCATAGATGAGACGCGAAAAGTGATGGTGGTGAAAGACTAGGCGTGAGAAAACGACGTCCTGTCGTTTTCTCACGAAACAGGAACTCCGGCACGGCGGGGAACCGTATTTTCCTCTTCTTGACGAGGCGGCAAAAAACATTCATACTGTACATATGTGTGCTGTCATGCGCAAATCAGTGCGTTTTGCAGATATCGGCAGAATAGACGCTCCTCAAATTTGCGCGCTCCCGGGTGTGCTCGACAATATCAGCAGGGAAGGGTGCAAAATTCATTATACGTTTCCCGTCGTACTTGATCTCGATAACGACTATGAAATAAAGATTACGCCGGCCAGTTGTCCTATGAAGCCCCTTACGCTGCTTTGTCATCCGCAGTGGGTGAAAGAGGATAAGGGAATAACTGAGATAGGATTCAGCATACTCCGCTCTCCCGATTATTCGCACCTTCTCGGATATGTTGATACGCTCGGTTCCAATGCGGATGAAATGGACGTCAGCAAGCAGATTGTGAATTCCGTATGCCAGTTCGTGTAGAAAAAATTCCCGGTACAGCTCTTCTCTCATTTACCGACATGTACGGTATGCTCGTGTCCGAATTGTCCGAGCGCTTTTCTTACCGCGTCTCCGATGATGCCGGAGCGGTACAGTACGGAGACCTGCTCTATCTGCCGGGATTCAGCCCGGAAACGAAAGATGCGCTTCATGTCCCGTACTGGTGCCGTACTGCCATGCTTGAGCCGTTCATGCTTCACTTCGATTCAATCGGTGAAGCTGCGTCCGCGCTCAGGGAGATGCAGCGGAGCTGGGCGCCGTATCAGTTTACGCTGTTCCGCCGTGCGGGCTTTATTCAGGAAAAACTTCCGTATGTGAATCTGAAGACGCGCCCGTTTCCGGCGAAAATTCCGCAGTCGCCGATAGGGCTGTATACGCTGGTAGATGAGAATACGCTGATTGGCTCTGCTGCAACGACGAGCTTTGTTCCCGCCGGCGCGATTCAGTTCGAGGAAAACCACGAGGAGCCGCCGAGCAGGGCGTACCTGAAAATTCAGGAAAGCCTTACGATGGCTCAGCTGCTGTTCGGAGCGGAGCTGCCTCATGCAGGGCAGCTGTGTTTTGAAGCGGGCGCGTGCCCGGGCGGCTGGACGTGGGTGCTCGTACAGCTCGGCAGCCGCGTGTATGCGGTCGACCGCGCGGAGCTCGCACCTGAGCTTATGAAGAATCCGCTTGTGAAATTTCAGGTCCATGACGCCTTCACGCTCAGACCGCAGGACGTAGGATACTGCGACTGGGTGTTCAGCGACGTTATCTGCTATCCGCAGCGGCTGTTCGACTGGGTGCGGGAATGGCTTTCGAGCGGACTCGTGAAGAATATGATTTGCACCATAAAAATGCAGGGAGACGTCGACTGGAAGCTCGCCGCGGAATTTGCTGCGATTCCTGACAGCAGAGTCGTGCACCTGAATTACAACAAACACGAACTTACCTGGATTCACTGCGGAAAATAATAATACAAATATCTGAATTATATGTTATAATACGACAGTATGAAATTTACTGTCGGACATTCTGCGCGCACCGTTGCGATCGGCATTTCCGTCGTGCTGGCTGCAGTCTTTTTCTTTTATATTTTTTATCTGGTGCCGCACATTACCGACACAAATCAGAATGAGGACGGAACGGCGGAAAACCGCAGATATCATGTTCTTGTCGTGGGAAAGGCGGAGAACGAGTCTTTCCTGCAGCAGATGTATACCGGCGCTCAGCAGGTGAGCAAGCGGTACGACGCGGTTGTCGAACTGCATGTGCCGGAATCACGCGCGGAAAACTCGTCGCTCCAGACGCTTCTCGAATACGCCTCGTTCGTAAATCCTGACGGAATCATCGCGTACATAGGCGAGTCGGAAACTAAAATAGTCCCGCCGGCCGATATCAACGGAAATTTGATTCCGCTCATCACGGTTGTCCAGTATCACCCCGATGTTCCGCAGGTGTCGTTCATCGGTACGAATTATTCCGAGCTCGGACGCAAGATAGCTGTGGAGAGCAATAATTATCTGCACGGAAAAGGTTCACTCCTTATTATCAACACGAGCAGCAGCAATAATCCGAATTACAGTACGCTCATGAACAGTCTGAGCAATTCTCTGGAAGAATACAAAGGAATCAGAACGACGATTTCCGACCTCGGTTTTTCACAGGCCGATTCTTCCATCGAAGGGAACGTGAAGAACGAAATAGCTTCCGACACGATCGACCTGATTGTGTGCCTGACGACGGAGGATACGATACGCGCTGCTCAGTCGCTGTCTGATATGAACAGAGGCGGAAAAACGGGAATTATCGGTTTCGGGGAAGGCGACCTGGTCGACATGTATCTGAACAGGGGCATCATCACCGAACTTTTATCGATAGATCCCCAGAAAATCGGCGAGACCGCTATGAACGAATTGTTCGAGTATCTCCGGTACGGATATGCGAACAGCTATATCAACGCCGACGTGCGCGTGAAAAAGGCGGGTGCACAGAGATGAGGTTTGCAGAGAAAAGCATCCGTACGAGAATTATTGCATGCGTCATTGCGGCGATTCTGCTTATGGGCGGTTGTCTTATCGTTACAATCAGACTCAACCAGCGGACGCTGGAACGTATAGGCGGTTCGTACAAGACGAACGCTGAGCTTACGGAGTTTTCGACGAATCTCGCGGAAACTGAGCGGGCTATGGAGACGTATGTCGAGTACCGCACGTTTGAAAGCATCGACTCGTATTATCATTATCAGACGCTCAGCGAAACATTTCTGTCGCAGTTTCAAACGAAACCGTCGACTGATATCGTCATGCAGAAGGAATATATTGTACAGCAGATAACGGAATCGTTCTTTACGTACAGCAGAAACGTCGTGACCGCGCGCCGCGCGAACAACATGACCGACGTCGATACGTGGTACGGCAAAAGTCTGCGGTGTTATTCGATGCTTCAGTCGGAAATATCGCAGCTCAATATTCTGTTCATGCAGAAAAACGCGAAGCTGTACAATGAATACCGCGACAACTATGCGTTTATGACCCGCGTGAGCATCGGTTTTATTTTTGTTTTTTTTATGCTCGTACTTGCGGTTCTCTATTTTTCCGTCACGTCGATTATGAAACCGCTCGCCGATATTTCCGCCGTGGCGCTCCGCGTTGCGAACCGCGATTTCGACGTTCCGCTTTTCAACAGCACCGCGCGCGATGAAATCGGAAACATATGCAGGGCGTTCGACCGCATGATCATAAGCATCAGGGAATACATCGACACGATATGGGAAAAGGCGCTGCAGGAAACTGAACTGAAGGAGAAGGAAATCGAGATGCGCGAACTGTACGCCGACGCTCAGCTGCGCGCTCTCCAGAATCAGATAAATCCTCATTTTCTGTTCAATACGCTCAACACTGGCGTGCAGCTCGCCATGATGGAGGGAGCCGACAAAACGTGCTTTTTCATGGAACAGGTTGCCGATTTTTTCCGGTACAACATTCAGCAGAAAAGTCAGACGGCGACGATCGACGAGGAACTTGCGCTTGTCGACAACTTTGTATACATTATGAAAGTGCGGTTCGGCGACCGTCTTCAGTTCGTGAAAGACGTTCCTGCGGGAGTAAACACGCAGTCTCTTCCCCGGATGACGCTGCAGCCGCTTGTCGAAAACTGTATAAAGCACGGACTGAACGGTTCGAAAGGCATTGTCGTTTTAAAAATAAAAACGGATTCGTTTTTTACGAAAATAAGCATTTCCGACAACGGCTGCGGTTTTCCGCCGGAGCTCCGGAAAAAAATACTCGACGCTGCGCTGGCCGACACAGGTGCGGACGAATCCGTACCGGATGCCGGTGCGGAAGAGAAGAACGATAAAAACACCGGGACAGGTCTTATCAATGTGATAACGCGGCTGCGGCTGTACTTTCACCGCAGCGACGTGTTCGACATCCTCGCAAACGGCGAAGGAAATGGAACAACGTTTCTCATAAGGATACCGAATGTATAACATACTGCTTACGGACGACGAACAGATAATGATTGATTCGCTCAAATTTATTATCGAAAAAAATTTTCCCGGGCAGGTTGATTTGTATTTCTCGCTTTCAGGTCCGGATGCGCTTTGTATAGCCGCCCAGAACCGGATTGATATTATTTTCATGGATATAAACATGCCCGGTCTTGACGGACTTGAGACGCTTAAATGCATCACGCAGTCGAAACCGGATACGGTGATTATTATTCTGAGTGCGTTCGACCGCTTTCAGTACGCGCAGGAAGCCGTCAATCTCGGGGCGTATAAATATCTTACAAAACCGGTAAACCGCAACACGGTCATTGAAACGGTGCGCGGCGCCATGAATCTCGTGGACAGGATGCGCGGAAGGCTTTCGAATGAAGTCGAGCTGCATAAGAAGCTTGACCTTGTTTCTCCGATGGTCGAAAGCGATTTTATTTATTCAGCGGCATTCAGCGGCGGGAAGGACGTGTCGGATTATTTTTCGTACTTCAACGTGACAGAGCCGTACTGGTGTTTCTGCTGTCTTGAAATTTCGCATATCGAGTCGAAGAATCAGTACGAGCTGTATCTCAGAATACGCGACATATTAAAGTCGAAAAGCCGGTGTCTTGTCGGGTCATTTATGCTGAACAGAATCGCCGTGTTCTTTCCGATTGCGGACGGAGGAAGCAGAGATGCCGCAACCGCGCAGATGAAAATACAGATTGCGGACATTTACCGGCTCCTGTCCATCAACATCTGTTATGGAATACGCGCGGGCGTGAGCCGCTCCGAGACCGACAGGCAGCGGACTACGGCTGCCTATAACGACGCGCTCGATGCGCTGAATCGCACACCTCCCGACGGCGGAATCTTTTTTGAAGACGACACCGGGCGGAAATCCGAAAAGAACCCGGATGCAGGTGAGACGGCAGAGAAAATATTCGCCCGGGTGCGGGCGGGAGATGCAAACGGTGCGTCCCTGCTTGTCGACTCGTATTGCATCGCCCTTTCGCAGAAATACGGCGGAGAACTCGATAAAGTGAAAAACGCGCTGTTCGAACTTCTGGTGAATGTACGCAATATCACGACCGAAATAGACAATACCTATCACAATGAAGCGTTCAGCAACGCGTTTTCCATACTGAGCAGCGAAAACGACTTGAGCGCTCTGGAACAGTTCGTTCAGAACAGGTGCAGCGAATGTGCTTCCGACGTTCTGCGCGTCTCCTCCGATCTCGAAAATCCGATTATCGAAAAGGCGTGCGCGTTCATGACGGAGCATATGCCCGAGGACATTTCGCTTGAACGGACGGCGCAGGAAGTCAACGTGAGTCCGTTTTATTTGAGCAAATTGTTCAAGGAAGAAAAAAACGAAAATTTTATTACGTACCTCACGGGACTGCGCATGGAAAAGGCATGCGCGCTTCTGAAAGAGTCGCGCGCAAGCGTAAAGGAAGTGAGCGCGTCGGTGGGATATAACGATCAGAATTATTTCAGCAGGTTGTTCAGAAACAAATTCGGTATGACTCCGACCGAATTCCGCGATTTGTCGAAAAACAGTATTTGAGGTAAGTCGAATGAGAAAAATAGTAATTATTAATTTGCTGCTGATTCTTCTCGTTTCCTGCAGCAGGCGCAAATCATCCTCTCCCGCTGCAGTGAACAGCGGAAAAAGCCCTGACGAGAACAAAATCGTCATCGGCTTCTCGATAGACACGCTTGCTCTCGAGCGGTGGCAGCGGGACCTTGACGTGTTTATGAATACGGCAAAGGAGCACGGAGCCGACGTTATTGTTCAGAATGCGGGAAACAGCGTGGAGGAACAGAACAGACAGCTCCTGTATCTGGCGGACAGAAAAGTCAGCGCTGTCGTCGTCGTTGCGAAAAAGAGGGATTCGCTTACTGAAACCGTGCAGAAACTCAGGGCGAAAGGAATTCCTGTCATCTCGTACGACAGGCTTATAACCGACGCGAATATCAGCATGTACATAACTGTCGACACGGAAAAAGTCGGAGAGCTCATGGCGAAACAGCTTATGACCGAAACGAACGGGCACAACTGGTACTGCATTCTCGGTCCGAACGAGGACTACAACATGACGCTTATGAAGCAGGGAATCGGAAAAGTGATAAACAACACGCCTGTGCGCATAACAGGCACGTTTTATACCGCGGAATGGAACTACGATCTGTCGTATCAGGAAGCGGTGAATCTGGTTACGTCGGACAGAATACCGGACGCAATAGTCTGCGGGAACGACGCTGTTGCAGGAAGCGTCATACAGGCGTTTTCCGTGTATTATCCGGAACATCACATACCGCTCTGCGGTCAGGATGCCGATATAGCCGCATGTCAAAACATTGTCCGCGGGCTGCAGGACTTTACCGTGTATAAACCCATCACGAAACTCGCCGAAAAAGCAGCCGAGTATGCGGTTCTTCTCGCGCAGGGAAAGTCTGTCGAGGAAATCGTTCCTGCGCGCGATAAAATCAACAACGGGTACGGGAACATCCCCGTCGTATGGCTTCAGCCGCAGGTTGTAACGAAAGACAATATAGATGAAGTCATCATAAAATCAGGCTTCCACACGTACGGGGAAGTATACCGCAAATAACTGCATTCTGGATTTTTTTCAGAACAAAAAAATCCAGATAAAAGCCTGATACCAATACTTTTTTCACCGTTTTACCTATAAAATCGCAAAAAAATCAAGAATTTTCACCGTTTGCAGAATCCGATTGAAGATATACTTACACACAGAAAACGGAATAAACGTGCATCCATACCGGTGTATACCGGCAGCACGCAAGATTGTAAGTTAATCAAACAGGAGGATAACTTATGAAGAAAATTATTGTTCTGGTCATTGCCGGCCTCATGATCACGACAGGTGTTTTTGCAAAAGGCATCTCGAAGAAAACGCCGATCGGTGTTTCAATGCCGACGAAAGACCTGCAGCGCTGGAATCAGGACGGCGCCAACATGAAGGCCCAGCTTGAGAAAGCGGGCTATAAGGTGGACCTGCAGTATGCGAACAACGAAATTGCGACGCAGACATCCCAGATTGAGAACATGATCACAAAGGGAGACAAAATTCTTGTTATTGCTTCCATCGACGGTTCTGCTCTTAAAAACGTTCTTGATACGGCAAAACGGAAGGGCGTAAAAGTCATCGCGTATGACCGCCTTATTATGAATTCGAGCGCCGTTTCATATTACGCCACGTTCGACAACTACAAAGTCGGAACAATTCAGGGCAGCTTCCTCGTCGACAAACTCGGTCTCAAGAGCCGCACAAAGGCGAACCCGGCGACAATCGAGCTCTTTACCGGCTCTCCCGACGACAACAACATCAATTTCTTCTTCGGCGGCGCAATGGATGTTCTGAAACCGTATTTCGATTCGGGCGTTCTCGTCTGCCCGTCGGGCCAGACCTCGAAAGCTCAGTGCGCGACGCTCAACTGGTCCACGGAAACGGCTCAGTCCCGTATGGAAAACCTTATTTCTTCACAGGGATACGGTCCGAAAGGGAAGAAGCTCGACGCTGTTTATTCTTCAAACGACTCTGTCGCAATGGGAATTACAAACGCGCTCGTCGCGGCAGGCTATACGGCGGACAACTTCCCGCTCTTAACAGGACAGGACTGCGACAAACCGAACGTAAAAAACATGCTCAGAGGCACGCAGGCTATGTCGATCTTCAAGGATACACGTACGCTCGCCGAGAAGGTTGTCGGCATGGTCGATGCGCTCATGCAGGGAAAGACACCTGAGATCAACGACACAAAGACATACGACAACGGAACGGGAATCATCCCGTCATATCTGTGCGATCCGGTGTTTGCAACGAAAGACAACTACAAACAGCTGCTTGTAGATTCAGGATACTACAAAGCGTCCGATCTTCAGTAGTCCGATTTGACCGGACGAAAGGGGCTGTCCGGAAGTTTCGTTTACGGGCGGCCCCTTTTCTATGAAATGCAGCACGGGTTGTGCTGATACGGAGGTTCCAATGGCGAAAACATTATTGGAGATGAAACATATTACCAAGACATTCCCCGGTGTAAAGGCGCTCGACGATGTGAGTCTTGAGGTTCAGGAAGGTGAAATACACGCACTGGTCGGCGAGAACGGTGCGGGAAAATCGACCCTTATGAACGTATTGAGCGGCATTTATCCGTTCGGCACGTACAGCGGCGATATTGTCTATAACGGCAGCGTGTGTAAATTTCAAAACATTAAGGACAGTGAAAAATTAGGCATTGTTATTATTCATCAGGAACTTGCCCTTGTTCCCCTTTTGACAATCGGTGAGAATATGTTCCTCGGCAATGAGCGGGGAAGCAAAGGGAAAATCAACTGGGCAGAGACATTCGGTAAAGCGGACGTGCTTCTGAAGATGGTCGGTCTTAAAGAATCGTCCCATACGCTCATAAAGGATATCGGCGTCGGAAAGCAGCAGCTTGTCGAAATAGCGAAGGCGCTCGGCAAGAATGTCAGACTGCTCATCCTCGACGAACCGACTGCTTCCCTTAACGACACGGAAGCGAAACATCTTCTCGATCTGCTTCTTCAGTTCAAGAAAAAAGGAATGACTTCAATTCTGATTTCCCATAAACTGAACGAAGTTTCTTACGTGGCAGATAAGATTACCATCATTCGTGACGGTAGTGTCATACAATCTCTCGATAAGGCAAAGGATTCCTTCACGGAAGACACAATCATTTCGGCGATGGTCGGCCGCAGTCTTACCGACCGGTTCCCGAAGCGTGTTCCTCATGTGGGAAACGTATGTTTCGAAGTAAAGGACTGGTGCGTCGATCATCCGGTATTTGACGGAATAAAAGTGTGCGACCATGTCAATTTCAACGTACGGAAAGGCGAAGTAGTCGGCATCAGCGGACTTATGGGAGCCGGCCGCACGGAACTTGCAATGAGCATTTTCGGACATTCATACGGTTCGGATATCAGAGGTCATCTTTATCTTAACGGAAAAGAAGTGCATTTCACGAGCGTCAAATCGGCCATACGGCACGGTCTTGCATACGTTACGGAAGACAGAAAGGGAAACGGACTGATTCTCTCCGAATCGATCTGCCGAAATACGTCTTCCGCGAAACCTGAAAAAATTTCTCATCATAATATCATCAACTTTGACAGGGAACGCCAGGTCGCGAAGGATTATGTCGACGAAATGCACACGAAGTGCGCGACAATCGACGAGGACGTCGTAAATCTTTCCGGCGGCAACATGCAGAAAGTGCTGCTCGGCAAATGGCTGTTTGCCGACCCGGATATTCTCATCCTCGACGAACCTACCCGCGGTATTGATGTCGGTGCGAAATATGAAATCTACTGTATCATCAACAAGATGGTGGAGGAAGGTAAGTCGGTCATCTTTATATCGTCGGAAATGCCCGAGATTCTCGGCATGAGCGACCGTATTTATGTCATGAATGCGGGTAAGATGATTGGCGAACTGCCGGGTAAGGATGCAACTCAGGAAAAAATCATGGCGTGCATCATCAACTCGGACAAGGGTGTGCAAGCGGCAGCTGCCGAAGCGTAACAAATCAGGAGGAAATTATGTCGTCGTCAACATCTTATAATATCAGACGAATTCTCAAAAACAATACAATGTTCATAGCGCTCGTAGTGGTAATGCTGCTTTTTCAGGTTCTCATCGTCGCTACGGACAACGGTTCGCTGTTTGCCCCGTCGAACATTACGAATATTATTAATCAGAACGCATATGTCGTCATACTTGCGACCGGTATGCTGCTTTGTATCTTAACGGGCGGCAACATCGATCTTTCCGTCGGTTCGATTGTCGCCTTTGTCGGCGCTATAGCGGGTACGCTGATAGTCAACATGCACTGGAATATATACATTGCGATCGCCGCATGTCTCATCGTCGGAATTCTCATCGGCGCGTGGCACGGCATGTGGATAGCCTTCGTTCACATTCCTCCGTTCATCGTCACGCTTGCGGGTATGCTTTTGTGGCGCGGCGCGGCGCTCATCGTCCTTAACGGATTAACAATTTCTCCGATGCCCGACAATTATCTTACTTTGTTCTCAAGTTATCTGCCGTCCGTTTCCCAGCAGATGCTCGATGCCGATCCCGATAAGGCGATGGCGCTTACGTTTGCCGTGACAATGATTGTTGCGGCAGTCTGCTGCGTCGTGTTTGTCGTCGCCGAACTGCTTCAGCGCGGTGCAAAACGACGCAAGGGATATGAGACGACCGCGGCCGGATTGTTTATTGCGCGGCTCGTACTTTTCTGCGCGGTTATTCTCGCCGTAGCGGCGCTGCTCGGGCAGGACAAGGGTATTCCTGTTATTCTTATCATTGTAGCGGTAATCGTCGCAGCGTATGCGTACTATACGCAGAATACTGTTCCCGGACGTTATCTGTATGCGCTCGGCGGTAATGCAAAAGCAGCCCAGCTTTCCGGCGTCAATACGGACCGCGTCATGTTCTTTGCATACACGAACATGGGATTCCTTTCCGCTGTTGCGGCTCTTGTCTGTGTCGCCCGCTTCAATTCGGCCGCACCGACGGCCGGCAACAGCTACGAAATGGATGCAATCGGTTCGTGCTTCATCGGCGGCGCGTCCGCATACGGCGGAACAGGTACTGTGGGAGGAGCCGTCATCGGCGCCATATTCATGGGTGTTCTGAACAACGGTATGTCCATTCTGGGCATCGATTCGAACTGGCAGAAAGCCGTCAAAGGCCTTGTGCTCCTGCTCGCCGTTTTCTTCGACGTTGTATCTAAGAAGCGGAAGTCCTCAAAGTAAATCAGCGTTTACGTCCTGTTGTTAAACGTAATTGGCCGGCCAGATCGCGGTACGTTGTCACCTGCGTGAAGCCGGCCTTTTCCATTATCGAGGCCGCTCCTTCCGCGTTGTACTCGCCGGTTTCGAGCATGAATATGCCCGTATCCGTAAGATGCCGGAACGCCTGCGGTATGAGCCTGCGGATAATCGCAAGTCCGTCGCGGCTGCCGGCCGTTTCCGCGGCAGTATCGGTGTCTCCGTCGAGCGCAAGACGCGGTTCGCAGCGTCCGTCCCTGAGAAGGTCCGTTACTTCGTCCGCCGGTACGTACGGAGGATTGCTCAGAATTACGTCGAACTGCATTTCAGCCGGCACCGCGTTTAACAAATCGCCCTGCAGAACGGATATGCGCTGCAACTGTTCCGGTGACAGAACGCGCGGTGCGTTCCGTTCCGCAACGCCGAGCGCCGCGGCGGAAATGTCTGTCAGAGTGAGAAAAGCCGGAACGCGGAGTTCGTGCACCACGCTCAGCCCTATGCAGCCGCTCCCCGTGCACACGTCCGCAATACGCACTGCGCCGCCTTGTGCCGGGGCGGTATTCTGCCGGATCCATTCGAGCGCATGTTCCACCATGAGTTCCGTGTCGGGTTTGGGGATGAGCACGTCTTTCGTTACGAGAAAATCGATTCCGTAAAATTCCTTATGGCCGGTTATATACGCGACGGGAAATCCCGTCTGCCTGAGCGCAACGGCGCTGTCGAGCTCAGCTGCCTGCTGCATTGTTAATTCCGTGTCGCCGTGCGTGAGAAAATACGATTTACTGTGTCCGGTAATATGTTCGAGAATAACGTCCGTGTCGAGCGCGGGAGTAGGGGACGATGAAAGTTTTGCAATGCCGTCCCGCCGCGCGCTCCGTATGTCCATCAGTTTTTTTCCAACCCCGGGATGTCCGCTTTGAGCTGCTCTTCCTTCGCGTACACGTTGAGTGCGTCGAGCATGTCGTCCATGTATCCGAGCATGAACTGGTCGAGTTTGTACAGCGTCAGGTTGATGCGGTGGTCCGTGACGCGGTTCTGCGGAAAATTGTACGTGCGGATCCGCTCGCTGCGGTCTCCCGAACCTACCATCGATTTGCGCGCAGCGTCTCGTTCCGCACGTTTTTTATTTTCTTCAAGATCGAACAGACGTGCGCGGAGAACGCGGAACGCTTTCGCCTTGTTCTTAATCTGACTTTTCTCGTCCTGCTGAATCACGACGATGCCCGTCGGAATATGAGTAAGGCGCACGGCGGAATCAGTCGTGTTGACGCACTGACCTCCCGGACCGCCTGCGCGCATGACGTCGACCCGCACGTCTTCGGGCTTTATGACGATGTCCGTTTCCTCCGCTTCGGGGAGAACGGCGACCGTGACCGTGCTTGTGTGAATTCTTCCCTGCGCTTCCGTTGCCGGAACGCGCTGCACTCGGTGGACGCCGCCTTCCCAGCGGAGCGTACCGTATACGAATTTACCGCTCAGTGAAAACGAGATTTCCTTATATCCGCCGACTTCAGTCGGAGTCGCATTCATAATTTCGTATTTCCAGCCCTTCATCTCCGCAAAACGCGTGTACATTTCATACAGGTCCGCGACGAACAGAGACGCTTCGTCGCCTCCGACGCCGTTGCGGATTTCAATGATAATATTTTTCTCGTCGAGAGGATCCGGCGGAATAAGCTTGAACTTTATCTGCTCCTCAATCTGCGGTTTCCGCTCTTCGAGGGATTTAAGTTCTTCGCGCGCCATCTCCTTCATGTCGTGATCTTCTTCGTTCGTGATCATCTCCGTGTCGTCTCCGATTCCCTTGAGCACTTTCTGATACTCGTCGTAGAGTGTCATCAGTTCGGAAAGATGTCCGTGTTCGCGCATGACGTCCTTATATTTCGACGGATCTTTTACGAGATCGGGGTCCATCACCTGTGAATTAAGTTCGTCGAAACGAATTCTGCAGTCTTCGAGCTTTTTCAATAAATCCATAATCATTTATAGTATACGATAGAAGTGAAAATATCAATTGCGGCCGTCCCGTAAGTTTTACTTGCGGGACGGCCTGCCGAGTTTGAAAAATTAAGTCTTTGTCTTGTAAGGACTTAATTTTTCAAACATCACGATACTGTTTTCAGAAATGTCTGAAAATGAAGTTTTTAGACGGCCGCAGTTTTTCACTGCGCAGAAAGTACTTTTGTTAAATATGCAGCATCGCTCTCGCGATTCCGAAATAGATAAGCAAACCGGTGATGTCGACGATCGTTGTGAGCGCGGGGCTTGCGATAAGGGCGGGGTCGAATTTGAACGCCGACGAAAGAAGCGGCAGGACGGCGCCGATTATCGTCGCGGAGACTACCTGAACGGCGAGCGCGAGTCCTATGGCGATTCCGATCTGCGTCAGAGAAAGTGCCGCCGGTATGACGGAACTTCCGCCGGTAAGTTCGACGCGCAGAAACGCAATAAGGCCGAGTACGACGCCGAGCATGAGCGAGATGCGCAGTTCTTTCCAGATGACGCGGAATATATCGTGCGGCCCCACTTCCTTGAGGGCGATTGCGCGCACGATGACCGTCGCCGACTGACTGCCTGTATTTCCGCCCATATCGGTAAGCATCGGCATGTAGAACGCAAGCAGCATGAGCGTTGAAAGCGTATTCTGATACGACTGAAGTACGGCGCCCGATATAAAATCCATGAAAGCAAGAATGATAAGCCAGATAACGCGGCGGGAAAACTGCGTCAATGCAGGCGTCTGCAGGTACGACGTATCCTGATGCTTTCCGGTGATCGCCATGAAGCGTTCCATATCCTCCGTGCGCTCCTCCTCGACGACGTCCATGGCATCGTCGTGCGTAATGATGCCGATAAGAGACCCGGTGTCGTCGACAACGGGCAGCACGATAAGTCCGTATTTGGTGATTTTATACGACGCTTCCTCACGGTCAGCTTCGGCCGTTATTTCGGCGACGAGCGGTTTTTTGATCGATTCGAGCGTGGCGAGCGGTTTTGCAAGTATAAGATCTTCGAGCGTAACGTATCCGCAGAGCTTTCGTTCGGTGTCGAGCATGAAAATAAGCGAAACTGCGGCTTTCTGCGCGCCTTCGAGCCGTATGCGGTTTATGGCCTGCTGCACCGTCAGCAATTCAGGGAAGGCGATGTAGTCCGTCGTCATGACGGAACCTGCCGTTCCTTCCGGGTACGACGCCAGTTCCTTTATTTCGTCGCGTTCTTTTTTTGCAAGAAACGGAAGAACCGCGTCGAGCTGACTTTCCGGAATCGATTTTGCAAGGTCCGCCCGTTCGTCGGGCGGCAGTTTTTCGAGCATCGTCGTAAGCTCGGACTGGCTCATGAGTTCCGCGGTATCCGACTGAAGCGCGTCGGGCAGTTCGCAGAAAATATCTGCCGCGGCCTGCGGATCAAGATTTTTAAGCAGTTTGCGGATTTCCTCCGGTTTGAGGTCCGCAATTAATTCCGCATCTTCCGTCGGATGATGCGCGGAAAGAAATTGGACGACATCAGCATACTTGTTTTCTTTAACAAGCGTCTCGATATCGGGAGCGAGAAGTTCGTTCATCATAATGAATCTCCTGTAGAGTAAAGTGTGGCGTCACGCCATACCGGGAGACCTTCTGAAGAACAATGTGGATTGATTCGGATATGCTTCTAGCGAATTCTTCCGCAGAGGTTCATGGTATGCGCGTGAATTACTGTGCAATAAGCAGGCAACGGTACGGTACTACTACTGCCTGAACTGTCAGATTGGTCCATATAACCTCCGTAATAAAAATACGCCGGCGCAATTAAAGCGCGGTTAAGTGTAAGAGGACTATAAACTATTTTTTTGCAAAAGTCCAGAACAAAACGCAGTAAAATTCATCGTATGTTGCGGAAAACGGTTTTATATGATAGTATTTTTCCGTTACCGTACTGATTGTGGTCGTACGGTAATTCTCTGGAGAGTCTCCGCTTTTACGCGGAGCGCCGAAGGTTTAAAGCACCGGGAGTTCCGGTACCGATATCTCAGGCACAAAGGACAGAGCATGTAAAATGTTCTAACCACTCTTTGGAGAGCCCGTATCCGGCAGACGCCGTAATCCGGGCTCTTATCTTTTAACAGGGGTTACACCTGTTTTCCCAAGAGGTACGCTGATGTTCTCAGCCGTCAACTCGTTTCTCAATTCCCTGGACGACAAAGTCTGGGGACTGTGGCTTATCATCCTGATTCTTGCAACGGGCATTATGCTTACGGTCAGAATCAGGGGGATGCAGTTCACAAAACTCGGTCTCGCGCTCAAATCGATCAGGAGGAAACCTGACGGAGAGCACGGTGAAGTTTCCAGTCTCGGCGCGCTGTGCACCGCGCTTTCCGCGACAATCGGAACGGGCAATATTGTCGGCGTGGCGACCGCCGTAGTTGCCGGCGGTCCGGGTGCTATGTTCTGGATGTGGTTCGCCGCGTTGTTCGGAATGGCGACAAAGTATGCGGAATGTCTGCTTTCCTTTCATTACCGCGAGGTTTCTTCCGACGGTCATATCCTCGGCGGTCCGTTCTACACGATAGAGAAAGGAATGGGCCGCAGGTGGAAATGGCTGGCGAAGCTGTTCGCCCTGTTCGGCGCGATGGTCGGCCTTTTCGGAATAGGAACGTTTACGCAGGTCAACAGCATTTCCAGTGCAGTCAACACGTTCTTTGATCCTGAAAACGCATGGACGGTGAGCCTGTTCGGCAGCACGTATTCATGGACAGTTGTCATTGCGGGGCTCTGCGTCGCGGTTTTTGCCGCGCTCATCATTATCGGCGGGCTGCAGCGTATTTCAAAAGTATCGCAGGTCCTCGTTCCGTTCATGGCGCTCGTTTACATCGTGCTCGGCCTTGCAATCATATGCCTGCACATTGCTGAGGTGCCGGCCGCATTTGCGGAAATATTCCGCGATGCGTTCGGTGCGCGCGCCGTTGCGGGCGGAGCGCTCGGCGCCATGTTCCTCGCGATGCAGAAAGGTATTGCGCGCGGTATTTTTTCGAACGAAGCGGGACTCGGATCGGCTCCTATCGCGGCGTCCGCCGCACAGGCTGCGGAGCCGGTACTGCAGGGGCTTATTTCAATGACGGGAACGTTCTTCGACACCATAGTTATCTGTACGATAACCGGTCTCGTCATTGTTCTCGGCGGTACGTGGAACACCGGTCTGCAGGGATATGCCGTCACGAATGCGGCGTTCGTTCAGGGATTTCCGTTCGGTACCGGAGTCATAGCGTTTTTCCTTATGCTGTGCCTTATACTGTTCGCATTTACGACGATTCTCGGATGGGATTATTACAGCGAACGCTGCATCGAGTATCTTTCGGGCGGAAAAATGAACGTCGTCAAAATATACCGCTGGCTGTATATTGTCTGCGTATTCATCGGTCCGTACATGACAATCAGCGCCGTCTGGACAATAGCCGATATTGTCAACGGTCTTATGGCAGTTCCGAACATCATTTCCCTTATTGTCCTCTCGGGTGTCGTTGCCAAAATGACAAAAGAGTACTTCAGCAGGTATCCGAAAATATAACGTCCGGAGGGGAACCTGCCCGGAAGTTTCACTTTCGGGCAGGGCTGCGATGTTTAAAATGCCCGAAAACGAAATTTTATCCTCTCCCTGTTTTTTTGCGCGTAAATTTGATATGATGAAAAAATTATGAGAAACGGACGAAAATTTTCTTTGCTTGTATCGGCGTTTATAGGGGGCTGTTTTCTTTTTACCGGCTGTACGTCTTTTTCAGGGGAACATCTTGATGCGCTGTATCTTATTCTTTTGTGGGCCGGTGTGCCTGTCGGGTTCTTCCTTTCCGACTATATCTGGGGAAACGACGATCCGGGCAGTTATACTCCTGCATGGGAAGTTATAATCTGGTTCGTACTTGTCGCGGCAGGCGCCGTTTTCGGTTACGTGAAGCCTTTCTGCACTTTCTCCGGTTTTGCGGGTGCGGTCCTCATCCCTGCGGTCGGCATACTTCCCGTCGTGCTCATTGTACATATCCTCAGGAAATACCGGAAATAACGCCGTTTTCTTGTAACGCCTTCCGTAAATCACTATACTTATGTAATATGTCCGGATTTTATGATTATTATGACGTCGTTGTTGTCGGCGCCGGTCATGCGGGAATCGAGGCGTCTCTTGCCTGCGCCCGCATGGGACTTAAAACGCTCGTAATTACACAAACTATAGAATCAATCGGCCGCATGTCGTGTAATCCGTCGATAGGCGGAATTGCAAAAGGCAACATTGTGCGCGAAATAGACGCGCTCGGCGGCGAGATGGCGAAACTGACCGACAAATCGCTCATTCAGTTCCGCCTGCTCAACAGCAGCAGAGGACCGGCCGTGCAGGCACCGCGCGCTCAGGCTGATAAAACCGTTTATTCGCAGCTTGCACGGAAAGCACTTGAATCGACGCCGAATCTGTACACGCTCATGGACACTGTCGTGGATATTCTTACGACAGCAAGTACGACGCCGCTGCCGCCTCATTCGGACAGTGCGGCGGAGAAGGGAACTATTCCAGGCGAATCGCGGAACGAGGGTGCGACGGAGGCCGCGAAAAGCGGTATGCGTCAGAAGATCACCGGCGTCGTGACAGAGCGGGGGCGCGTCATTCCCGCCCGCGCAGTCGTTCTTACGACCGGAACGTTTCTCGGCGGACGGATTTTCATCGGTGAATACGACGCACCGTGCGGCCGCCTCGGCGAGGCTGCCGCGTTCGGCCTTACCGCGTCGCTGCGCCGTCTCGGCTTTACGACGGGAAGACTCAAGACAGGAACGCCTCCCCGCATTCTCAAAAGTACGATAGATTTTACAAAACTTGAACTGCAGCCGGGCGACGACACTGTTATTCCGTTTTCCTTCGACGACAGGTCCGTCGACCGTCCGCTTGTGCCGTGCCACATCGTTTACACGAACGGGGCTACTCATACGATAATCCGCGACAATATCGGGCGGTCGCCGCTGTACAGCGGAAAAATTCACGGCATCGGTCCGCGGTACTGTCCGTCGATTGAGGACAAAGTGATGCGTTTTGCGGAACGCGAGCGTCATCAGATTTTCGTCGAACCGGAAGGACTTGAAACTGAGGAGATGTATCTTAACGGACTTTCCTCTTCGCTGCCGGAATGCGTGCAGGATGCGTTCATGCGCACTATGCCGGGATTCGAGCACGCCGTCCCGAGCAGACCGGGGTACGCGGTCGAATACGATTACGTCGAGCCGACGCAGCTGTTCCCGTCGCTTGAAACGAAGCGCGTTGCAGGTCTTTTCGACGCGGGTCAGATTAACGGCACGTCGGGCTACGAGGAAGCGGCAGGTCAGGGGATTATTGCGGGAATCAACGCGGGATATTACGCCCGTGCGCATAAGTCGCTCTGCGGTCCGCTTTGTTCCGCACCTTCGGATACGGGCAGTTCTCCCTCTTCGACCGAACCGGGGAGGTTCTATCCGCATGCGGCGTTTACCCCCGAAGAGGAAGCGCAGTTCGCCGGAATTTCAGCGAAGGAAACCGCCGCTCTCAATGCGGCCGAAGAAGATGCGCAGAAAGCCGCAGGTCGTGCGGATTTCCGCACTATTCCGGAATGGACCCCGCTTGTCCTCGGTCGCGACGAAGCGTACATCGGCGTTCTCATCGACGACCTCGTGACGCTCGGCACGAAAGAGCCGTACCGCATGTTCACGGCGCGCGCGGAGTACCGTCTGAAACTGCGCTACGATACAGCGGACCGGCGCCTCGTAAAATACGGATTCGCCGCGGGGCTCAAAACGCAGCGGCAGCTCGACGCGACGAACGCGAAGTATGCGGCGGAGGACGAAATCCTTGCGCAGCTGCTCAAAAATCCTGATGTGGCGAACCCCGGTTATCCGGAAGAGGAATGGAACGAAGCGAAAATCGAGTTCAAATACAAGTACTACATTGAAAAGCAGGACAAGCGCGTCGAAAAGATGCACCGCATGGAGAACACGCGCATTCCCGACAGTTTCGACTACAGTTCTGTCGTGTCGCTTTCCGCCGAGTCGCGCACAAAGCTCGAAAAAATCAGGCCGCTCACATTGGGACAGGCAAGCCGTATTTCCGGCATCCGCGTGAGCGACATTATGCTGCTGATGGTGTATTTAAAATAAAGCTGATATTTCCCACGCGTCGTTCACCTGAGCGATGCGGGTGAGTTTCTCTTCTTCGCTCATGAACGTTGCGCTGAAACTGTTGCACACAAGCTGTTTGATTTCGTCCATGGAAAAATTCAGACGGCTGTAGCATTTCCAGTATTCTTCAAGAAGCGTTGTCCTGAAAAACACCGGATCGTCGGTATTTATCGTAACGAGCACTCCGCTGTCGAACATTTCCCGCACGGGATGTTCTTCCGTTTTCTGCACGTATTTTTTCGTGAACACGTTACTCGTGATGCAGACCTCGAGCGGGAGTTTTGTGCGCGCAAGGTATTTAACAAGCTCCGGATCCTGTACGCAGGAAACGCCGTGACCGATTCGCTCGGCGTGCAGAAAATTGATTGAATCCCATATTGATTCGGGTCCCGTGTCTTCGCCCGCGTGAGCGACCGCATGAAAACCGTCCCTGTGCGCCTGCGCGAATACAGGTTCGAATTCCCTTGCCGGACCTTTCTGCTCCGAACCTCCGAGCCCTATGCCGATTATGTCGCTGCACGGATACCGCCTGAGCAGCTCGTAGTTCTTCAGCGCGTTTTCATATCCGAACGTGCGCGATACGTCGAGAATCAGTTTTACGATACAGTTGTACTTTTTTTTGATTTCCGCGATTTTTTCCGAAAACAGAGACATGATTTCTCCGTAGTCGAATCCTTTCCTGAGAAAAGCAGTCGGTGCAAAAAACGCTTCGCAATAGACGACGCCGTTTTTTACAAGATATTCCGCAAGGTCGTCGAATACGCAGGTAAAATCGGAAACAGATTCGAACAGATTCTGAACGGAAAGAAACGCTTTGATGAAACCGTCGAGATCGTCGTACAAAAAGAGTTCTGCTTCGTCCCGGCTGCTCATTTCTTTGCCGTAATGCTTTTTATACAGCTTTCTCACCGAACTGATCGACATGACTGCTTCGATGTGAATGTGTATTTCAGCTTTCGGTATACCGGCCAAAAACAAGCGGAACTCAGTTTCTTTCAATTTAAAATCCTCAGGTTTTAAATTCGTACCGAAAAATATCAGTACCCTTTCATTAAATCTTGAGCAGCGTTTCGAGCTGATTCACCATCTCCGCGAACGTATCGCACGCAGCCTGAACGGGAGCAGTCTGTTCCATATCCACACCGGCAACTTTGAGCGATTCGATCGGATACCGCGAACCGCCCGACTTGAGGAATTTGAAGTAGTCGTTCCGTTCTGCCGTCCCGCCGCCGAGCACCCGTTTTGCGAGTGCGAGAGCCGCGGAAATACCGGTTGCATATTTGTACACATAAAACGCGTTGTAGAAATGCGGAATACGGAGCCCCTCCATGTCGCTGTTGCTTTCAAAATGCATTTCCGGACCGAAGTACTGCTCAAGCAGCGTACGATACGTCCTGCGCAGCACTTCAGCCGAAAGCGGCGTCCCCGATTCGACAAGCTCGTGCGTCTTCAGTTCGTATTCGGCGAACATCGTCTGACGCTGGAGCGTCGCGAGAATATCCCCCGCGCGCATGGCCAGAAGATACGCCTTCATGTCGTCGCTTCCCGCACGTTTCAGCAGATATTCGAACACGAGCTCTTCGTTGAACGTTGAGGCGACCTCAGCTTCAAAAATCGTGTAGTTGTACTGCATGTACGGATTTGCGTGGACCGAGTACCACGTATGCATCGAATGTCCGCCTTCGTGCGCCATGGTAAACACGTCGCGGATGACGTCTTCCTTGTAATTAAGCAGGATGAACGGATTTCCGGTGTACACGCCGCTCGAGAACGCGCCGCTGCGTTTTCCTTTGTTTTCATAGCGGTCAGCCCATCCGCCTTTTAATCCCGCGCAGAGCCTGTCGGTATATTCCGTACCGAGAGGGGCAAGCGCCTCTCGGCAGATTTCAACAGACTCGTCGTATGTCGTATGCGTGTTCACGTTTTTTACGAGCGGTACGTAGACGTCGTAGTGGCGCAGCTCCGCAAGACCGAGCGCCTTCCTTCTGAGCGTGTAATATTTATGGAGCGACGGAAGATTTTTGTGCACGGTGTCGATCAGGTTGTGATAGACGCTTACGGGCACGTTGTCCGGAAACAATGCCCGTTCCAGACACGATGTATAACTGCGGGCGCGCATGCTGAACACATCCTGATTGACAGAGCCAGCATATAACGCCGCGAGCGTGTTCTCGTGACTTTCGAACGCGCTGTAAAATTTTTTGTACGCCTGTTCGCGCACGTTTCTGTCGGGATTGTCCATGAACACGCTCCACGTGGACTGCGTGAGGGGTTTTTGTTCGCCGTTCAGCTCTACGGTACCGAAAGTCATATCAGCATCGGTGAGCACCGTAAACGCTTTGTCGGACGTTCCTGCGCTTTCGCTCTGCAGCGACATGAGCCGTTCCTCTTTTTCGCTGAGGATGTGCTGCTTCATGCGCAGAATCTTCGTGAGGAATATGCGGTATTCGTCGAAACTGTTCTGCTTGAGCCACGACTGTATTCTGTCGTCGGGAATCGACTGCAGTTCGGGATTGAAGAAACTTGTCGCTGCGCAGTACTTCGTATACGCCATGCGCGCACGTCCTTCCCTGTCCTGTGCGCCGGAATCAGTCTCGTCGGCGGTGAACTGAAGCTGAGCGTAGTTGTATACTGCTTCAAGTTTTTTGTCGGCGTTTTCATATGCTTTAAGGGCCGACAGCAGCGTTCCGTCGGAGTCTGCAAGCCGGCCTTTATACTGTGTAATTTCAGATGTAAGCCCTTCAAGAGTTTTGAGAGTTGTTTCCCAGTCTGAATCGGAAGCGAATAACGATGTTAAATCCCATTTATCTGAGGCAGGAATATCTTTCCGTGCCGGTACACTGTTTTTTGCCATAATGATAAAATTATAACGCATAAAGTACAGAGTCACAAGATTACTGACTTTTTTACTGTAATTTGCTATGCTGTGTGTATGATTCACTTTTACAGAAAATTACCGCTCTGTCTTCTGCTGGCAGTTTCTTTTATCCTTACGTCATGTTCAGGAATTATGGGATACGGAGTACTGCTCTGGGACGTTCCCGAAAAAGGACTGCAGGACGGCGATATAGTTCCCGTGTATATCAGATCGAATATTTCCCACGTATATGTTGTGTCGACGCCCGGTTCAAAAGAGCATTTTGAGATTCCCCTGTGGCAGGTTACGGATCCGCAGTCGCGTCACGGGGCAAAGAAGACGGCCGGACAATATGCGGAGTTCATCCATCAGTATGCAAAAGTAAAAATCGACGGTCTTCCCGTCCGTGCGGACCCGGTGAACACCGCAAAACAGGTGTACCGGCTGCGCAGAAGCGAAACGGTGAAGCTGCTGTATAAAGGAAAAGGACAGGCCGTTATGACCGGCAGGAATGCACTTGAAGGTGAATGGCTGCGGATTCTTACAAAAGACGGCACGCAGGGGTGGTGTTTTTCGTATAATCTCGATCAGTTTGAAACCGAAAAAGGCGGAGTTGTCGTCGGCGGTCAGCAGACTGATTCGCAGGAAGAAAAAGATACGGTCATCGAATCAGTCCTTGCTAAAACATGGTACCCCGATTATTACCGCGCAATGATAGACAGAAACCGCATTGATCCGCAGCTTATGAACGCGTCGTACAGTTTCACGGTCGACGCCGAAAATAATAAAGTTTCGCTGAATCTTCCCGACATACATGAATCGTGGGATTATTCCGGAACGACGAAAACGGGCGACACTGAATACGCGCTCGACGGGATACCTGTTAAGATTACCGTTAAAGGCGACGCGTTCATCGTCGTCACCTATTCCGGCGACAACGGCAAACCGCAGGATTTGAATTTCATCACGCTCGGAGAAAACGAGGATGTCGCGGCTCTTGTCGCCGCAGAGAAGGAGCGGCGCGTGCAGGTTTACGGGAAGCTGTACGCGTTCGGTCCCGATTTCAGGAGCGCGAGCTACGGACAGCTTTCGCTCAAAGAAGATCAGTCGTTCGGCTGGAAAAACTACAGACTGCTCGTGCCGTCCGTCGTCGATTCCTCCGCAAAGAACGGCGGCACGATAGCTATAAAATATTATCTGGGAGACGCGCTTGTCTCTTCGTACGACGGCGTCCTGTCCTTCAGGTTCGACGGCATGGATACGGATGTGAACTTCCTGTATAAAATGGAAAACAACGGTCTGCGTCTTGAGGATCTGACGGGCGCTTCATACGACGGCAGCACAGTGACGAGCCGCGGTACGAGTCCGCTTGTGCTTTTCTTCCAGAAAGACTGACAGGTATCATATGGCATTCGTTCAGTTTTCACAGGTATCGCTTGCTTTCGGAGACCGGGACATTCTGAAAGATGTGTCGGTAAATCTGCAGGCAGGAACTAAAGCGGCTCTCACCGGCGCAAACGGAGCCGGTAAATCGACTCTCATAAAAGTTATGGCTGGTCTTGCAAAACCGGACAGCGGTCAGCGCGTCGTTCAGAAAAACACCCGCATCGGGTATCTTCCGCAGTCCGGTCTGACGCACAGCGGCTGCACGCTTCTTGAGGAGGCCGACCGCGCGTTTCAGTTCGGATACGACATGCAGGCGGAAATAGACCGCATTGGCGACGAGCTTACGGCGAATCCTCCGAATACGGCGACCCTCGTCGAGCGTCAGTCGGAACTTATAACGGAGCTTGATGAGAGCGGCTGGCACCGGCGCGGGGCGCAGGCCGAATCAGTGCTGCTCGGTCTCGGTTTTACGCGGGAAGATTTTGCGAGGCAGACGGAGGAATTTTCCGGCGGCTGGCAGATGCGCATTGCGCTTGCAAAAGTGCTCATGCAGCAGCCCGACATTCTGCTGCTCGACGAACCGACGAATTACCTCGACATCGACGCGCGCGCGTGGCTCGAGCAGTTTCTTCAATCGTACAAAGGCGGGTTCCTGCTCGTAAGCCACGACCGTTATTTTCTCGACGTGACAATCAACGAAGTGTACGAGCTGTTCAACGGCGAACTTAAACATTATGCGGGAAATTTCACGCATTACGAAGACGTGCGCAAAGTCGAGCTCAAGACGCTCATAGCAGCGTACGAACAGCAGCAGCAGGAGATTCAGCATCTCGAGGATTTTATAAACCGCTTCGGCGCAAAGGCGACGAAGGCGGCTCAGGCGCAGGACAGACAGAAACAGCTCGACAAAATCGTACGGATAGAAATTCCCGAATCGCTCAAACAGATTCACTTTACGTTTCCGCCCGCACCGCATGCCGGAAAACTTGTGCTGCGCATGAACGGTATTACGAAAAGTTACGACGGCGTGCACAACGTCATCGACAACCTTGATCTCACGCTTGAGAACGGCGAACGGCTCGTCGTTACGGGGCACAACGGGGCAGGAAAATCAACGCTCCTCAGAATCATTGCGGGCGAGGACAGAAATTTCACCGGTGAAATTATTCCGGGAGCCGGAGTACAGACCGGCTATTTTTCGCAGGACAGTGCGGAAACAATCACCGGCAGCCGGAGCATAGTCGATTACGTGGAGGGCATTGCGCCGTTCGAGCTTGTTCCGAAAGTGCGCGGCATGCTCGGCGCGTTCCTGTTCCGGGGCGACGACGTTTTCAAGAGCCTCAACGTGCTTTCCGGAGGAGAAAAGAGCCGCGTCGCTCTGCTTCAGCTGCTGCTGCGCCCGGTGAATCTGCTTGTGCTCGACGAACCGACGAACCATTTGGACATGCACTCGAAGGACGTGCTCATGGATGCGCTCGAAGACTTCGGCGGAACGGTCGTATTCGTCAGTCATGACAGGGGATTCATCGAAGGGCTTGCGACGCGCGTGCTCGAGCTTACGCCCGGTCACTTCCGTAATTTTCCGGGGGATTACAGGTACTATCAGGAGCGGCTTGAAGCGGAGCGCGCCGGTACTGTCGGTGAGTTCAGCATGGGGACGACTTCCGCGGGCAGCGGAACGGAAGCAGGCGGGTCCGTCCTTGCGTCTCCTTCTTTTTCGGAACAGGCCCAGAATGCGGGACAGTCTTCATGGGAAGAGGAGAAGCGCCGCAAGGCTGACCGCCGCCGTCTGGAAAAAGACGTCGAGCGCATCGAGCAGCAGATTGGAGAAACCGAAAATCAGAAAAAGGCGCTCGAAGAACGGATGGCCCGGCCGGAAGTGTACAGCGACGGAGAAAAATGCCGGCAGATTCAGAAAAATATTTCCGAGCTTGCGGCAAAGCTCGACGAGCTGAACGCGCAGTGGGAATGTGCGGCCGAAAAGATTCAGTGAAAAACACGAAATGATGTTGAAGTAAGTATTTGAATAAAATATAATAGTGATAGTCGCGCAAACGGTTGCGCACCGTATGAAGCTGGATTATGGAGGTCAAAATAATGAAGGTTTTGGTAATCGGCGGCGCCGGATATATCGGCAGTCATGTGGTGAAAGAATTGATGAAACAGGGACACAAAGTCACTGTATTTGACAACCTTTCGAGCGGACTCCGTCAGAATCTGTTCAAAGAGAACGGATTTATTTACGGCAATATTCTTATAACCGCCGATCTCGACGCAGCCTTTGCCCGGGGATTCGACGCCTTCATCCATCTTGCGGCGTTCAAGGCTGCCGGAGAATCGATGATTTATCCGGAAAAATATTCCGTCAACAACATTTCCGGCACGCTCAACATTCTCAACTCTGCGGTAAACCACGGCTGCAAATACATGGTATTCTCTTCATCCGCGGCCGTTTTCGGCGAACCGCAGTATCTTCCGATCGACGAAAATCATCCGAAAAACCCTGAGAACTACTACGGATATACGAAGCTTTCAATCGAACAGTTCATGGCGTGGTATGAAAAACTCAAGGGACTTAAATTCGCGGCGCTCCGCTATTTCAATGCTGCGGGCTACGACACGGAAGGCGTACTCTACGGACTCGAACAGAATCCCGCGAACCTGCTTCCCGTCATCATGGAAGTCGCGTGCGGCATGCGCGGGAAACTCAAGATTTTCGGCAGCGACTACGACACCCGCGACGGAACGTGCATCCGTGATTATGTGCACGTGACTGACCTTGCAGTTGCGCATGTCAAAGCGCTCGACTACATCGCAAAAAACAACGAAAGCCTTACGGTGAACCTCGGCAGCGAGACGGGAACGACTGTCAGGGAAATAGTTGAAGCCGCCCGCCGCATTACCGGTCAGCCGATACCTGCAGACTACGCTGAACGACGCGCAGGAGATCCTGCGGTACTCGTCGCGTCGGCGAAGCTCGCATACGAGAAACTCGGGTGGAAAGCGCAGTATTCGGATGTAGACACGCTCGTAAAGTCGACATGGGACGCCTACAATAAATATATTAAACAGACAAGCAGATAATACTGAAAGAGAGACGGATATGAACGAAACCGATACAGCAAAACTATTTGATTTTATTAATTCTTCCGAGCGCGATATGGTTGCGCTTGAAAAACTGCTTACAAGCTTTCCGTCTCTTGCCCCCGAAAACGGCGGAGACGGGGAAGCTGAAAAATGCGACGCGCTCATCAAGTGGCTTGCCGGATACGGCCTTACGAACGTCGAGCGTTACGATGCACCGGACTGCCGCGCAAAAGGCGGCATACGTCCCAACGCAGTCGTGACCATTCCGGGAAAATCCGACGAATATGCAGTGTGGACCATGGCCCACCTCGACGTCGTCCCCGTAGGCGAACGTTCGCTGTGGCACACTGATCCGTGGACCGTCGTCGAAAAAGACGGCAGACTTTACGGACGCGGCGTCGAAGACAATCAGCAGGGACTCGTGTCGTCCGTATTCGCGGCTCTCGCATACGTGAAAAACGGCATTGTTCCCGCACATACTGTTAAGCTGCTTTTTATGGCGGACGAGGAAGTCGGCAGCGTGTACGGCATCAAGTATCTGCTCAAGTCGCAGAAACTTTTCCGGAAACAGGATATCATCGTCATCCCCGACGGCGGCGACAGCAGGGGAGAGACAATAGAAGTTGCGGAAAAAAATATTCTGTGGCTGCGCATACACGTTGCGGGGAAACAGACGCACGGTTCGCGTCCCGATTCGGGACACAACGCGTGCCTTGCCGCCGACGCGCTTGCATTAAGCCTGCACGACATGATTTCCGTTTTTAATAAGCACGATCCTCTGTTCCAGCCCGACTATTCCACGTTCGAACCGACCATGCGCGCCGCGAACGTCGAAAGCATCAACATCATTCCGGGAGAAGACACGTTCTGCATGGACTGCCGCATCCTTCCGTGCTACACATTGAAAGAAGTTCTTGCGGAAGTTCGCAGCAGATGCGACGAAGTGGAAAAAAAGTACGGCGTAAAAATCGACTATACGACGCCTCAGGCGGAAGAATCGCCCGCAACTCCGACTGACGCACCCGTCGTCGTGAAGCTTTCCGCCGCGATAAAGAAATCTCACGGCGTTACGGCGAAGACAATAGGAATCGGCGGCGGTACAGTCGGAGCCGATCTCCGCGTTCAGGGATACAACGCCGCTGTCTGGAGTACGCTCGACGACATGGCCCACCAGCCCGACGAATACTGCAAAATCAGCAACATAAAAGCGGATGCCGAAACGCTGGCGGTATTATTCAGCGAATAAAAAAAACGTCCGCTTATCTTGATGTCTGGAGTGCGGCGTGCGTACGATAACGCTGTATTCCTTCCTGAATAAGCAGTTCCGTAAGTTCCGTAAAATGAATCCCCGCATACTCGCACATTTTCGGGAACATGCTGATTGCGGTGAAGCCCGGTATGGTGTTTATTTCGTTCAGATACAGTTTGCCCGTGTCTTTGTCGTAGAAAAAATCGACGCGGCTGTATCCCGCCGCATCGACGGCCTTGTATGCCGCAACTGCGGTTGTACGGACTTTTTCGAGCATCTCGTCGGGGAGATCTGCCGGAATGCGCACTCCGTCCGAATCGTTGTATTTTGCGTTGTAGTCGTAGAATTCGTGGGTGAGCACGATTTCACCCGGACCGTACGCCTTTACCTGTTCCGTTTCACTGTCGGCAGGCGCTGTCGCTGCATTACCCGTTACCGCGCATTCCACTTCCTTTGCGTTGACTGCTTTTTCAATGAGTACTTTGTCGTCCCAGTGGAATGCTTCCATGAGCGCGACGGAAAGCTCCTTCGGTGTGCGCGCCTTTGATGCTCCGTCGGAGGAACCGGCACAGCACGGCTTTATGAAAAGCGGAAAGTGCAGCGTGTCGACTGCATCCTGAACAATTTTGTCGTATATGCGGGAATCGAGCAGGTCCGTGCGGCGTATCACGACGTACGGAACGACCGGAAGTCCTGCATTCTGCCACACCGCTTTCGTCTTTTCCTTATCCATCGTGAGAGCGCTCGTCATCGGAGCGCAGCCGACGTACGGAACGTCCGCCATTTCAAGCAGTCCCTGAATCGTTCCGTCTTCTCCGTTTGTCCCGTGAAGGACGGGAAAAACGACGTCGATGCGGAGCGTTCTGCCGCCTGCAATGAAAGCGTTCATTCCCATGCCCGGCATGACTGATACTTCTGTTCCGTTTTTCTCTGAAATTCGGAAAGACGCTTTCTCGTCGCCTCTGATGCGTTCGAGTTCCGCATCGTCCTGCAGAAACCAGCGACCGTCCTTTGTTATTCCGACGAGCACGACAGTATGTTTCCTGTCGATGTGCCGCGCAACGGCCGCACCCGATGTGAGCGAGATTTCATGTTCGCCGCTTTTTCCGCCGTATATTACCGCTATAGTCATGATATTCTCCAATATTATTAATTATTATTTGTATCCCATCTCGGCGAGTGCGCGTTCGGCCTCGCTGATTTCATCGTATTTCAGAACATAATCCTTGTAGATGATGGAATTCTCGTGTGATTTTCCGAGCAGCAGCACAATGTCGCCTTTCCCCGCCATTCTGAACACTTCGCGGATCGCCGTCGGACGGTCGGGAATCATAAAGAGGTCGACGCCTTTTTTCTTTCCCTGTTTTTCCGCACCGTCCGCAATCATCTGCAGCAGCGTCATCGGATTTTCGCCGCGCGGGTCTTCATCGGCAAGCATGAGTACGTCGCAGAACTTTGCCGCAATTTCGCCCTGCAGCGGACGTTTTGTTAAATCACGCTCGCCGCCGCTTCCGAATAATGCGAACATCCGGCCCGTACAGCGCTTGCGGAGCGGCGGGAAAATAGTTTCGAATGAGGACGGCGTATGCGCATAATCGACGATAAGTTCGAACGGCTGCCCTTTGTCTATGACGGTCATCCGTCCTTTTATCGGAGTGAGTCTGCTTATATACTGTGTGATTTCCGCAAACGGTTTCTGCGTGACACTGCTCACCGCTATGAGCGCGGCCATCGTGTTGTATGCATTGAACGCACCGGGGAGCGGCGCCGTTACGTGAATCACCGGATGTTTCCGGGGAAGGGCCGGATCGTCCGTGTCTCTGAATACGGCGTCTTCGCCGTCTGCGTCGATGCTGAACGAAATGCCGAACCGCGCGGAAGCAATGTTCCGTCCGATCATGTAGCGCGTCCCTTCAGGGATCGGCGGCAACGGTGAAGCGTTTGCGCCCGTTTCTGCGGCGGCTTTTCCCGCCTGTCCTTCCGTGGTAAAACCGTATACGGGATGCTTTGTCGCTTCCGTAAAATACTGCGCGGAAGGATCCTCCAGATTGACGACGCCGATCGACGGGACTTTCATCGTAGTACCGGAGATTGTCTTTACGTGGTCGTGTTTGTCGAGCGCACGGAACAGATTCGCCTTGTCGTTGCGGTACTGTTCGAACGTTTTGTGGAATTCGAGATGCTCGAGCGTGACGTTCATGAAAACGCCGCAGTCGAAAAGCACGTTGCCGAGACGGTTCGTGCGCGTTGAAAGGCCGTGCGAAGAAGACTCGACGACCGCATACGTGCAGCCGTTTTCGAGCATTGCGTTCAGGTGATGCTGGATGACCGGTGCTTCCGGCGTCGTCTGGTGCTGAGGATTCGGCAGTGCCTCGCCTCCGAGCGAATATTCGACAGTGGATATGAACCCTGCTTTTTTGCCGCACGCGCGCAGCAGCTGCCAGATGAAAGACACCGTGCTGCTTTTTCCTTCAGTTCCGGTCACACCGATGACGATAAGGCGTTTCGACGGAGAATCGTAAAATGCGTCTGCAACAGGCGCCATTGAAAAACGCGCATCGTCGACTTTGATAAACGCAGGTATTGCCGTTTTTTCATCATCCGCATCGAGAAATTCCGCTTCAAGGGCGCGTTTCGCAACCAGTTTTGCGGCTTCAATTTGGACGTCGTGCGGAATATCTCCCTGAAATACGACGGCGTTTGCACCGTTTTCGAGTGCGGCCGGAATGAATTCGTTGCCGTTTATATGCGTTCCGGGAAGCGCAAAGAACAACGCTCCCGGCGTGACTTCGCGGGAGTCAAAGGCAAGACTATTGACCGGAATGTCAGCTATATCAGTATTTTCAACCGGCGTAACACCGTCCGCCGCAACGGCTGCATGCGCAAAAGACGGCAGCAGCTGAGATAACAATTTCTGCATATCGCGTAATTCTACTATTAAATCCGCACCGTTTCAAGATATCGAATCAGACTATTGATAACCGGCGATTCCTGTACGCCGGTAAACAGTTATCCTTTCACCGCTCCGGCCGTCATTCCCTTAATAAAATATTTCTGGAAAATAAGAAACACGACGAACACCGGCAGAATCGAAAAGCAGGAGCCCGCTATAAGCAGGTCGTAATTACTGCCGTACGGCGTAAGAAGCGTGTTCAGACCTATCGGGAGCGTGAACTTCGACGCATCCCTGTAGACGAGCATTGGCCACAGCATGTTGTTCCACGACCCCATCGCGCACAGAATGGCCATAGCCGCGAACGCCGGTTTTGCAAGCGGCATCATGATGGTGAAGCAGATGCGGTATTCGTCCGCGCCGTCGATGCGCCCCGCGTCGAGCAGTTCTTTGGGCAGACCGAGCAGGTACTGGCGGAAGAAAAATATCGTCGACGCGCCGCACAGTCCCGGAAGAATCACCCCGAGATCTTTGTTAATAAGATGCAGTCCGATGATTTCCTGATAGAGCGGCAGCATGAGGATTTCAAACGGAACCATCATGGTGGCAATCACAAGGAAGAACAGAATTTTTTCAAGCTTGAAATGATACATCGTCAGACCGTAGGCGACGCAGTAACAGACAATCAGCGTAAGAGTAACCGTTATGAACGTGAGCCATGTGCTGTTTCCGAACCAGCGGAAATAACTGTTTTTCCCGTCGAACAATTCGGCATAATTTGTCAGAGACATATTCGCAAAATCAAATTTCAGATTCAGTCCGTAGCGGATAAGTTCACGTCCCGGTCTGAATGAAGCGAGAAACGCTGCAAGAAGCGGTATGACGACAAGTATTCCTATCGCCGTAAAAAGGATGAAGGATAATACGGTGTATATGCTGTTATTTCGTTTTATGCTTTGTGCCATAGTTACTGCTCCTCCTTTTTGAACGTACCGCTCAGCCACAGCTGCGTAACGTTGATCGCGAGCGCAAAGAGCAGCAGCACAAGTCCGACCGCGGATGCGTATCCGAGCTCGTTCTTTTCAATGCCCCGCCGGTACAGGTATCCGACAATTGTGAGGCCGATGTTCTTCGGCGACGAGTTGCCCGCCCAGAGCATGTAGCTTTCCAGAAACATTGCGAGCCCTGCGTAAATGCTGATTGTGAGCACGTAGATTGTCGTCGGGCGGAGCAGCGGGAGGGTGATGTTTTTGAATTTCTGCCAGTTCGTCGCACCGTCGATCGACGCGGATTCATACAGCGACACGTTTATTCCCTGCAGACCCGCAAGAAAATACAGCATATTCACGCCCGTCCACCGCCAGCAGCAGAGCGTGAGCAGTGCAAAAAATCCCGTCGGCCTGGCCTTAAGCCACTTTACCGATTCGAAGCCGAACAGGTGCATTACCTGATTCATCGCCGAACCGTCGAGTTCGCTGAACATGAGCCGGAAGATAGTTCCCGCGACGACGACCGAAGTGAGCGCCGGCAGGTACAGAACGCTTTTATAAAAAGCTTTGCACTTCATAAACGCACCGTTCATAACGCATGCGAACAGCATGGGGAACGGAATAAGAAGCACAAGCGTCAGAATCATATAGAGAAAACTGTTTTGAACCGCGAGATGAAACGTCGAGTCGTGAAGCAGTTTTGAATAATTTCTGATTCCCACCCAGGAAATCATTCCCGGCTGGATACTCTGGAAACTCATCTTTACCGTGCTGAAAAGCGGATATACCCAGAAAAACGCAAAGCTGATAATAAACGGAAGAACGAAAATATACGGCGCCGCTTTCCATGAATACACAAGGCTGATAAATTTATTTTGTTTTCTCACATCAATCCTCCGAAATATTCCGGAGCCCGTTTTTTACGGCATACTCCGGAAACAGAATGTTCAGAAGCTTTAATTACTGCTGTTCAAGGTCGATGTTCTGCTGTGCCGCTGCAAGTTCCTTGTCCGCGTCAGCTCCCTGTTCAAGACAGTTCACAAGAACGTTCAGATTGATCTGCTCGCTGATTGTCGGACTGATTTCAACGACTTTTACGGCGCCGATTTCATTTTTGATTTCATTCAGCGTGTCGAACGGATTAGTGAGGAAATACTGCAGATATTTGTTCGATTTATCCTGCGTTACGGACGGATCAGTCCACAGTGTCGTGTTGCACGGATCAAAACCGAGAACTTCCCAGATTTTTTTCGTCCCTTCTTTGGAAAGTTTTGCCCATGTGACGAACTCGGCCGCGAGTTCCTGATGCTTCGACTGTGTTGAAACGACGGTTCCCGTTCCGCCGATGCCGACAGACCGCGGCTGTCCGGCTTTATACACCGGACACGGAGCTATGGCGATTTTTCCCGCCATGTCGGGCATATAGTTGAGGAAACGCGACATATACCACATCGCCTTCGGGAACGCTGCAATTTTTTCGTCGCCGATGTTTGCGAATCCTTCCTCCATGTCGACGTGTCCGCCGGGAGAAACCATTGCGATTCCTTCCTTGAGCCATTTCTGCTGCATTTTTATCATGTCGGAAACGCCCGAAATTCTGATATCCGCCTTGCCCGTACCGTCGGTCCAGTCCTGTCTGTTTTCCGCCATGGAGAGCCAGAGCCAGTCCGTGCCGCCCGTGTCGACGGAAGTCATCATGACGGCGCCGTCCGAGGCTTTTTTAAGAGCGAGTCCGGCCTTCTCGAAATCGTCCCACGTTTTGATTGTCCGGTAATCGATTCCGTATTTTTTGAGCAGAGAATCATTGTAGTACATGACAGTCGCGCCGACATGAGTGGGAATGCCGTAGTATTTGCCGTCCTTTGAGTAGATGTCGAGCCGTGCTTTTACAATATCTTTCTCGTAAGGAGCGATGTAATCGTTCATTTCAACAAACGGTATGACGCCTTTCAGATAATTCGGAAACTGCCCGATTTCCACGTCGCAGAGATCCGGCGCTCCCTGTTCTGTCTGATTTGCCATTGTGAGTTTGTTGTGCATGTCCCCATAGGGATATGTGGTAAATGTAATAGTGATGGGCTTATCGGGATGCAGTTTGTTCCATTCTTCAAGCATCGATGCATAAAACTGCGAATGAAGCTCGACGAACGTCCACATTTCAAGTTTTGTCCCGTTTTCCGGTCCCACTGTCGTGATTGCCGCTTCTTCCTTCTTCGTGTCGTCTTTTGCAGGTTCTGCCGCCTTTTCATTTTTTTTACAGCCCGAAAAAATCAGGGCTATTCCCATCATACCCGCGAGACACATTCCCATGTTTTTTTTCATATGAACAACCTCCTGTATGTGATTGATTTATGATATGTCACAAAATTCAGTTTGTCAAATTTTTACTGATAATTATCAGTAAAAATGAATATACATGATGATTATGATAATAAAAATTGAGAGAATAACATTTTATGCAATGAAATTGAAATATTTAACAAAGTTTATGATAAAAATCGATTAAAATAAATATATGAGCCGCTTTCGGAAGTGACTGACTTTTGAAGGCCGTTTCTATTGTAAAACTGATATCCATGCGTATTGTACAAATTAATGAATAATGATACATTCTTATGTATAAATATACATTTGAGAGGCTGTCTATGGCGAAAAAAAACAAGGTCATCCTTGCATATTCCGGCGGACTTGATACGACTGTCATCATCCCGTGGCTGAAAGAAAATTACGATTATGACGTTATTGCCGTCTGTATTGATCTCGGACAGGGCGATGACTGGAAGACAATCAAGGACCGTGCACTCAAAACGGGTGCTGCGGCCTGCTATGTCGTCGATGCCCGTGAGGAATATATAGAAGAATACGTGTGGCCGGCGCTTAAAGGAAACGCGGTGTATGAGGACGAGTATCTGCTCGGTACTTCGACTGCGCGTCCGCTTATCGGCAAAATTCTCGTTGAGTATGCCCGTCAGGAAAAAGCTGTCGCCATCTGCCACGGCGCGACGGGAAAGGGTAACGACCAGGTCCGGTTCGAGCTCGCAATAAAAGCGTTTGCGCCCGATCTCAGCGTCATTGCCGCATGGCGCGATCCCAAGTGGACGCTTCAGAGCCGCGAAGAGGAAATCAGATTTCTGGAAGAACGCAGAATTCCTGTTCCGGTAAAGAAGAGTTCGTCATACAGCTGTGACGAGAACATCTGGCATATCAGCCATGAAGGACTCGAACTTGAAAAGACGGAAAACGAGCCGAACTGGAAAAATATGCTCAAAATCACCAAGTCTCCGGAAGAAGCTCCCGATAAAGCCGAATACGTCAAGATTGATTTTGAAAAAGGAATCCCCGTCGCGGTCAATGATAAAGCTATGAACGGTCTTGAAATCATAGAGACACTTAACAAAATCGGCGGAAAGAACGGCATAGGCCTTATTGACCTCGTCGAGAACCGCTGCGTCGGAATGAAGAGCCGCGGCGTCTATGAGACACCGGGCGGAACGATCCTGTACTTTGCGCACGAACAGATGGAGCACCTCTGTCTTGACCGCGAGACGTACCATTATAAACAGCAGATTGCGGTGAAACAGGCAGAGCTTATTTACAACGGCCTGTGGTTCACGACGCTCATGGACGGCATCATGGCATTCAACGACAAGGTTGAAGAAAACGTGACCGGCTGGGTTAAACTCAAGCTGTACAAAGGTACGATGCTGGGAGCAGGCTCCGGTTCGCCGTATTCGCTTTACAACGAAAGCATTGCAAGCTTCACGACCGGCGAGCTGTACGACCATCACGACGCGCAGGGCTTCATCACACTGTTCGGACTGCCGCTTAAAGTGCGCGCAATGATGGAACAGCGTATCGGGAAAGGCCAGGCAGTCATCGGAAGCAAAAAGCTGAAGAAGAGACCGACGGAATAGTCGTTCGTCCGCCGTCCATGGCGGACGAACTCTGCGAGAAAATCCCAGGGCAAAGAACTCGTGCAATGATTTTCTCGCTTCACCGGGGCCCGCCATCCGTGGCGGGCGATGTATTAATAAAATTGACTAAAGGGCACCTCTAAAGTAAATCTCCGGTTGAAATCGTAAAAAAATAACAGAAAAAGCGCATGTTTTCTCACTTTGCCGGCAATACTATTCAGAGAGGCAGTTATGGGAAAACAGACCTGTACGCTCTCTGTAAGCAGAGAGTGTAGTGACCGTATCAGACGGAATATTGCTCTGGGAAAAGAACTCGATATCAGATGTGACGTTGTTTTCAAATCATTATTCAGTAAAGACACGCCCGAATCACGCGGTGCTCTATGCTATCTGCTCTCCGCTGTAACCGGGCAGAAAGTGGAGAATGCAGTAGTCGTAAACGGTGAAACGACATCGGACATGCTCAGCCAAAAAGTAATCCGTATGGATATAAAATGCAGATTCTGCGGCGGGCAGCTTGCGGATATCGAAATGCAGAAAAAAGATACCGGAGATGTTGATGAACCCAGAAAACGCATGAACTATTACAATGCCCGCCTCATGTCGGGGCAGCTCGAATCGGGGGAATCGGCCGGAAAAATAGCGGACTGCCATCAGATAACATTTCTGGATTACCGGGAATTCGACGACGAACAGTACTACCATCATATAAGGCAGTACGACCAGTTCCTGAACGTATATGACGGAGGATTCAGGCTGCATTTTTTCGAACTGACAAAGCTGAAACAGCTTATGGAGAAACCGGTAGAAGAGTTGTCTGATGCGGAAATCTGTGCTATCTTTTTAAAGTACGAAGGGGTTCCGGAATACACCGATAAGCTCGAAAAAATTTATAAGTTTCAGGAGGGTGTCCGTATGGCAAAGACGGCTTTGAATAAAATGAGCAGGGATATAAAGGAATGGGCACAGCAGGAAACCAGATTCCGCTATGAAACAGACTACATGCTTGCGCAGATACACCAGAAACATGAGACCGAAAAGGCGGTTAAGAAAGGGCTGGAGGAAGGGCTCCGCCAGGGTCTTGAACAGGGTCGTGAGGAAGGTATACTCGATACTGCAAAGAAGATGAAGGACATGAACCTTCCTTCAGATACAATTATAAAAGTTACGGGGTTGTCCCCTGAACAGATTGAAAAACTGTAATCGTTCTGTTTTTTGCTTGACCCTGTTACTTCTCTTCCTTACAATTTGTTTATGACAACAGGAGAACAGTTGTATGCGCTGCTGACGGTGGCGAAAAACGGCGACATACTGCCGGAACGGAAAACGACGTATGCGCTCAACGAAAAAGGTGAGCGCAGGCTCGTGTACTTTAACGATAAAAGCGGCGTGTTTGCTTCTATTAAAATAAGCGCGGAAGATCCGGCGTTTTATCTCGACATACGCAGACCTTTTATCGTCGACTGCACGGGACTCGAAAATGTCGATATTCCCGACATGCCGGACGAATGCGACGGTATAATTTTTCTGCACTGCGGAAATACGGAAGGTACGGCATATGTCGTGCGTTCAGAGGAACAGGTGACTGATATATGAAAAAAATACTTATTGTTTCGGTTGCAGCAATGGTAAATATCTGTGTGCTGTCGGCACAGAAAAGCGTAAGGATTGTACTGCCGTCGCTGGGGAATACGGCGGACCAGCTTATTTCCGGCGGGCTGCTTTCTGCGGACAACGCGGACGGCACTGATATTACGCAATTTGCGCCGGCAGGAAGTCTCTTAGGCAAAAAACTTGCGGCGGCACCGACCGGCGTGAACGGATTTGCGGTAGCGTCTGTTTCGATCGTTCCGTATCCTGATTCATGGACTAAGTTGAACAGGAATGAGCGCCTTCTTGCACTGTATAATGTACTCGGACGTATTTCCACACAGAAGGACATAACGTACATTTCGCGGCGGGCGGGGTATAAACCGAAGGTGCTTTTTGACCAGTCGTATTATATCGACAGCCCTGAAAATACGAAAACAGCGCTTCCCGACACGGTCGTTGCTGCGCTTCCTGTTTCGGAAAAACGCTGGGTGTTTCAGAACGATACGTCGTTCGGCGGCAATACATATCAGTATTCGTTCACGACCGACAGTGACGAAATTTTTCTTGAGCTTACGAACTACACGCCGATGAAGTATCACGGTGTTACGTGTCTCAAAGAGAAAGAGCTTTCGATGTATATTTCCGTATATCCCGCAGAAGAGGGGATAATACTGAATTCCGCGGCAATCGTTACGGGTCATAAAACGCACGTGAAGATTCTCTTTCTCGACGTCGATTTGTCCGATTCGTTCAAGCGCCGTACGGAAGCGCTTCACACGTGGTATAAAGAGCAGCTGAGTAAATAGTTATTTATTTTTTCCCTTTGTTTCTTCGGTGTCCCATATGACTTCAATTGAGCGCTGCTCTATGTTCGGTATGCGCTGATAGGTTATGCAGTCGGCGCGGTGCACGGTAACGCCTCTGTTGCGGGAAATGTAGCCGACGATCGGATCGGGATATTTCGGTCTGCAGCACTGCGCGAATGTTACGATGAAGTTTGTCGTGTCTCCTATGCGCACTTTGCCCGTACTGTGCAGTCCTTCCTGAGGAGGGCCTCCTGCCGGACGTTTATGCTTGTGCGTTTCCTGCATCGCCCGCGAGTATGCCGCGTTCGCCGACGCCTCCGCTTCGGCCTTTGCCACCGCAGCTTTGTCTATGTATGTCGGGTCGTTCGCCGTAAGCCACGCGTGAATCTTCTGCTTGGCCTTCGACGTCTTTACCGCGGAAAGCTGCGCCGCTGTCGGATGCGCCTGCGGATTCGTGAGGATTTCTATAATCTGCGTGTTCTTCAGCGGCTGAATAAGCGGAATAATTTTTCCGTCCGCCTTCGCGCCCACAATTTTTTCGCCGATTGCGGAATGGATGTGATACGCGAAATCTATCGCGTTCGCGCCAGCGGGCAGTTTCACGACTTCACCCTTCGGTGTGAATACGTAAATCTCGTCGCCGAGCAGGTCGTCTTTGAGCTCGTTGAAAAAGTTCTCGTCGGAAACATGACCTTCACGCAGTTTTCGCAGTTCGTTGAAAATTCCCAGATTTTCTACGTCGACCAGATCGTGGCTTGTACCTTTTTTGTACAGCCAGTGGCTGGCGACACCGTGTTCGGCCGTTTCGTTCATGGATTTTGTGCGTATCTGAATCTCAAGCGGTTTGCCTTCACACATGACCGTCGTATGAAGCGACTGATAGCCGTTTGCCTTAGGCATTGCGATATAATCCTTGAACCGTCCGTCGAGCGGTTTCCACAGATTGTGCACGATGCCCACAAGCGTGTAGCATTCCGAGTTTTCGTTGCAGATGATCCGCAGCGCGAGCAGGTCGTACAGCTCTCCCGGCTCCTTATTGCGCTTGCGCATTTTCTGATATATCGAATAGAAGTGTTTGGCACGGCTCGTAATCGAAACGGTGATGCCCTCTTTCTCAGCTGCCTTGTAAATCTGCTGGACGGCCTTCTGGAGATATGCATCCCGCTCGTCTTTCTTCTGCGAGACGATCGCCTTTATCTGCTGAAACACGTCGGGATTCGAATACTTGAGGCTCAAATCCTCAAACTCGTTTTTTTCAGTCTGCATACCGAGCCTGTCCGCAAGCGGCGCCCATATGTCGATGATTTCCTTTGCAAGCGCGCGCTGGTCTTTTTCCTCAAGACTTTTGATGTTGCGGATGCGGTCGAGTCTGTCGGCAAGTTTAACAAGAATGACGCGGACGTCGTCGACCATCGCGAAAAGCATCTTGCGGATGGCATCGGCCTGCTGAATTGTCGCGTGATCGGTCGGCAGGTGCATGATTTTCGTGGTACCGTTTATAACCTGCGCGACGCCGCCGCCGAACTGCGTCCGCACCTGCTCCTCAGTTACGCCGAGATTGTAAATGCTGTGCAGCAGTCCCGCGCATATCGAGTCCGTGTCCATTTTGTTCTGGGCCAGAATATACGCGATGCGCATAGGATGGAGGTAATACGGCTTACCGCATTTTCGTTTTATTTCACATGATTTGGAGCAGAGCAGTTCCCACGCAGCGGAAATTTTTTTCCGGTCATCGTCTGAGTAAAAATCGAACGTTCTGAAAAACTCCTGCAGCAGCGCGTCCGTGTCGTTTTCATCTGCATGCATGACAAGTTCGGCACTCATAAAAACTCCGTAGTTATATTAACAGAAAAAAAGAGTTTTAGCAACGAGCGGAGTATATGTAAAAAACAGATATGCTTATTTTAGAAACGTACAGGTATGGTCCGTCGGCTTTCGCGTCAATAAGTATCTTTATCCTGGGGAGCAGTACTATGCTCTTCCTCATAATCAGCAGCGATGTTAGTAACATTTTCGTCAGAAAGAAAATGTACGAGTTCCTGTACCTGCGCTTTTGTAAAGTAGTAACACTGTTCGATAGACTTAGATACTTTATCCGACCCTAAGTTTTCTGCAATATTCGGCGCCGGCCGTACTTTTATACAGAAATACGGGGATTTTCCCAGAAAACGGTAGCCAAGATATGCTTCCGGTTTTGAAATATTCGGCATCATTATTTCAACTATGCCGAATTCCTCATATGCATTCACCTCGCCGTATATTTTTACAGTCTTTCCTGTTTTGCGGATAAGCTTTTTTTCTTCAAAATCAGATAAATATTTATTTACTGCTTCTATAAGCTGACGGCGGTCTTCCTGCGCCATGTAGAAATTGTACAGTGAAGTATCATACCGCACCATGAAGCCGGCAAGATCCGTCTGTGGTTTGTAAATAAGATCTATGGAACGTTGTTGTACCTGCCCGAAAGTATTGCTGACAAACAGCGATGATGAGTCAATCTTAATGTATTTTTCAGTACCGAACAGCTGCTGTGTAAATGTTTTTTTGCCTTTTATTTTTTTTTCATTATATGGATCTTTCTCTGTCAGTGCAGAATCAGTGTCTGCAGATGCAGAGACTTGCGGCAGCTCTGTCGGTGTGTCGTTGTATGAATCCGATGCGATTTGTCTCTGCTTTGTGGAGCTGCATGAAAACAGCAGTACAGCGCAGACAGCAGCAAAAAGAAATGCAGATATTTTTTTCATGATAGTACCTCAATGTATGATTTACGGAAGAATCAATCCTTAATGCAACGGAGGGAATATCCCACCGTACAAAAAGAGGCTGCCCTATTATCCGGACAGCCTCTTATTTCTTACACGTCGTCAGGAAGTTTAGAACGAGTACTCGAATTTAATAGGAATGGCCCATGCGAAGTCGTCTGCATTCTTTAATGAATAATATCCGCTGTTATTCGTTGTGCCTTCAAATGCAATACCGAATACTCCGTTGCTGTATCCCTTTGTGATACCGGCGCCGAATGTCATGTTATCGCTGTTGTCAGCCGTTGTTGCATTTTCATAGATGCTGTTTGCATAGCGGAAATCAACGAATGCGCCGACATTGTTATCGAATGCATAATCCGCACCGATACCGAACGCCAGACCGAAGCCGCTCTTTTCAATGTCACTCTCTGAAATAACTTCTTTATTATCCATCTGGTTGATCTTTGTGCCGACAGCAGCATGCAGTGTGAGCGCGTCGAGTACATAGGATACATATCCATTGACCTGAGGAACTACTTTTGCATAGCCCGATGCCGAAGTTGATGAAACAGTATATACTGTTGCCGTCGGAATAGAAGTACCGACCGATACGTACAGATTCTTTACGGCGGTCAGATCAAATGCCGCATCAATAACCGCATAATCCACTTTGTCGCCGTCTTTGTTGTATGCCTTGTCTGCGCACTGAACACCGGCTTTAACAGTACCGATGTCTTTGAGGGTGTACGTAGCAAAGTAGGTCGCCTTGTGTCCGAGCTCTGTTGAAACCATAGTGTTTGAGGTGTCTGTCAGACTAAGCGGAAGTCCTACAAGAAGCTTGAGCCCTTCTATGGGTGTTACAAGAATCTGTGCACCTGTTACATCCCCGTCAGGGAATGTAAAACCTTCTCCCATGCTGCTGACAACGCCGAACCGCGCCCAGTTCCACAGACCCCATGCGGCATCTCCTCGGGTAACGTTATCGTCGATTTGCCCGATTTTCAACTGAACCTGCTGAATCGGTTTTACCCAGATGTTCGCATTGTCGCCCAGACCGAGAGTGCTTCCATTGCTGAAAACGTCAAGGTTGAATCCGAGGATTTTTTCATATGAAAAAAATCATAGGAATTGCAGCAGTTGCGGCTATGGTAGCGACAAGTGCATTTGCTGAGATTACATTCGGATCATGGGGCCGTGGATTATGGTACGCAGCAGCAAATGCTCAGGTAAACGATGATAATGAAATTGTAACCGGAATCGGGCAGTCCTGGGGAGGAGCTGCTCCCCGTACAGCGTTAAGTGTCCACGGATCAACTGAAAATGTCCCTTTATTTCATATGCTTTGCACATGTTTCCTATGGAAAGAATTATAAAAAACCATCAGAATTGCAAAGTTGCTCTTATTTTTCCTCCGTTTTTTTCCCGTGAATCGTATTGCTCCAGATATGCTCCCGTTTGATAAAGCTGTATAGAGTTGAAGGTGTTACCCCGAGCTTTCTCGCTATCTCCGTTTTCGGGATTTGAAGCACAAGAAGTTCCCGTATTTCTTCTTCATGGTTGCTCAATTTATAGTATGCTGATTTTTTTCCCGCCGGGCGTCCGAGTTGTACTCCCTCCGATTTTTTCCGTGCGAGCGCTTCCTTTGTCCGCTGCGAAATCAGATTGCGTTCGATTTCAGCCGACAGCCCGAATGCAAATGCAAGTACTTTCGATTCAATATCGTCGCCGAGACGATAATTATCTTTGATTGTCCAGATACGCACTTCTTTCGTCATCATTTCGTTGAGAACGGACATAATCATGAATAAATTTCTCCCCAGACGCGACAATTCCGAACATATAATCAGATCTCCTTTCTGAACTTCTCCCAGCAGAATTCCGAGCTGACGCTTCGACGGATTTTTTGTTCCGCTGACAGTTTCTTCAATCCATTTCTCTACGGCAAGCCCGTTCCGCCTGCAGAATTTCCGTATCTCGAACCGCTGATTCTCGACTGTCTGTTTGTCTGTACTCACCCTGATGTAGCCGTATGTCATAGTTCCTCCTACTGCTAAGAAGCATCGGATAATTTTTTGTTTAAATACAAAAAATTAGATTAGTTGCGGGTAACTATCCGGCTCAAAAAAGCTTTTATTTCCCTTATAAAAAAACTTGACTCCGTACAAATTCGGTGTTATCCTAGGAATTATAAAAGTGGTTATCGTAAAAGACCGTTGGTTTGGTAACCATTCAAAAAATAAGGAGGATTTTTTCATATGAAAAAAATCATAGGAATTGCAGCAATCGCAGCTATGGTAGCTACAAGTGCATTTGCTGAAATCACGTTCGGAGCATGGGGACGCTCCGGTCTTGATTTGTTCGGAATCGGAACATCTGGAACAAAAACGGAAGGAACGGGTTCAGACACTGAGACTTGGGCTGACACAACTTACAACACTACGGCTACACCTTCATGGGCTTCTGGAAGTCGTGTTGGTTTCAGTGTTGCAGGAACGAGCGAAGACGGAAACATCGGTTTTAACGTCAACGTCGATGCAAACGGTGGTTCATGGGGCGTGGGCGACCAGGCGAAAATCTGGGCAAACCTCGGCTTTGTAAAAGTACAGTTCGGAAAAATCCAGCTTGACGACCTCCGCGGTTCAATCGGCGACTGGGGAAACCGTGATATCTCATGGAAAGGTGAGGATGCAGTATTTACACGTTTCCAGCCGTCTCTTGGTGCTACAATATCAATGACACCTATTGAAGGACTTTTCGTAGGTGCTGCTATTGATACATCTTCCGGAAGTGGAACAGTCGAGACAAAGGCTATGCTCAAGGCAGCTCAGGTTGGCGCAGGCTATACGGTCAAGGATGTCGTCCAGCTTAAGGCTCAGTTCATCGGCAATGGTACAGACAATGATGACGGCAAATATCAGACCGGTACACTCGAGTTCGGTGCTGACCTGCTTATGATTAAGAACAATCTTGTCGAAATCGGATTTAAACTCCCGATGGCGGAAGATAATGCAAACGGATATTTCAACGCTATTGTTTCTGCAAAAGGCAGCGCCGACAAACTCGCTTACAAAGCGCAGGTTTACGGCGACTTCGCTCAGGGAGCAAAATTAATCACTACGACTGAAAATGAAATGGTTCCTACAATCGGAATCAATTTCGGTGCTGAATATGATCTGAGTTCCTTTACAGTCGGTCTGACGGGCGGTTACAACATCACATTCCAGTCTGAATCGAAATCAGGAGTTGACGCTTCCTTAGTCACGAACGCTCTCCTTGGGGAACTCTATGCAAAGAAAGGCTTTGGCAATGGTTATATCTTCGCAGGCGTAGCTGACTCCGTTTCGTTTGCAGTTGGATCACTCACATATAGTGGCGACACGGCAAAGTCAACAACTACAAAGAACAGTTTCTACATTCCTGTCGGAGCAGAATACTGGTTCTAATCTGACACGCAACGTGTAGGAGGAAAGCGGTGCAGCGATGCACCGCTTTTTTTATGACGGCTCGTAACGCCGGCTGCGGTCTGTTTGTTAATTACAATATACGGAGTATAACGATGAAGAATATACGGATTATTGCTGTAAGCATAGGTGCTGTTTGTCTGTTCGCCTCATGCAGTTCCACCAAAACTGAAACGGCCGCTGTTGCCGACCAGTACGGAACGGAAATAACGTCTGCCCCGGCTGCAGTGCCTGCCGCGGATACGAATCAGGACGGGGCAGTGCAGAAAGGGCAGATTACTGTGCCGCAGCAGGGGAATGTATTCTCACGCTTCTTTACGGGCAGCACAAAAGACATCGAGATGGAAACTTCCAAAATTTTCCAGCTTACGGTAACGAGCACGCTTAAACAGGAAGATGCGACGACTATTTATAATGTCAAGAGCGGAAAATCGGGATTCAGTGCATGGTATCAGACGAACTGGTATCATCTGCTGTTCAACAATGCAGCGCGCGCAGGGCTTGAGGCCGCTTCTCGACAGTATCTGTCCGACTTTGAGCAGAAGAAACTCGACCGGAAAGACCGTAAATCGTACAAGACATACGGTGAATATCCGGTGACAATCAGGTGGGGAACTATTCCCGGAATGGAAAGCGGATATGCCGATACGACCGTCCAGTTCGGATATGAATTTAAAAAAAGTTCTCCGTATTTTTCCGTGACTGTCTGGCAGACGAAGAATCAGGCATACGAAGACAATAGTTCCGAAGTGCCTAATTCTTCGACGCTCCATTTTTACATGACGAAGGCGCAGGCGGTACAGATGTCGGAACTGCTTTCGGATGCGAAGATTGCGGAAGCGCTTGCCCCGTATATGAAAGGTTCAGAAGAAAGTGCAAATCCGCAGACAGATACGTACTGAATTTACTGCATATTTCCGGAAATATGAAACCAGTCTGATTTCAGCATGAAATCAGACTCAGTTCACAATGAAACCAGTCTGGTTTCATGATGAAAGCTGTCTGGTTTCATCATGAAAGCTGTCTGATTCATAAAGGAATATCAGGGACATCCGGAATAAATCTCCTGCTGATACGGGAAATACCTCTGTGCTTCCGGAGAATTTGTTCCAGTCTTCCGGCGCTCTGAAACTCATACTTTCGTTATGCAGGGAACCGGGAAATAATTTTTTTCCAAAAGTACTCCGAAAACGACACTTTGCGGCGAATTATATACAGGAGGTTTTCCTGTATGAATAATGACGATGAAAAATTGAATCGTTACCGCCCTTCGCCGTACGCATTGCTCAATCCCTGCCGCGACGAAGTGTTCAAGGCGCTCTTTACGAACGAATCGGAGGAATCACGTACGGCGCTGCGCTGCTTCCTCACCGCCGTCCTGCATAAAGAGGTGAAAGACGTGCAGTTACGGCCCAACGAGCCGCCCGTCCTCGACGACAGCGACAAAGCCGTCAGGTTCGACGTTTCGTGCACGTTCAACGACGGTGAAGCAGCGGATGTTGAGATGCAGGGCGTGAACGAGAGTCACTCGTTCGGTTCCCGTGCCGAATATATGTGCGCGAGATTACTCAACTCGGTATTTCACCGGGGAAACAAGTGGCAGAATATGCCGCATGTCTACCAGATTTCACTGCTGAACTTTATATTCGACAAAGACGACAAAGCGGCCGAAGGCTGCTACTGCATGCGTAAACGCAACGGGCATCTGCTCTCCGGCATACTGACTGTCATATTTCTCGAACTGCCCAAAATAGACGCACTGGGAGACATACCGCCGGAAAGCTTGAATTCTGAGCAGAAATGGTGTAAATTTTTCCTTGATGCAGATAATCCGGACAGGCAGGAATATGTGAGGAAGCTTGCAGAGGAAGAAGGAGGCATTATGGAAGCAAAGGAGACGCTCGACAGGATAAGTACTGACTGGGTACTCTGGAAACGGGAATTTGACAGAGACATTATTGAAAGCGACCGGAATACCGAGCTTGCGTATATGCAGGAACAGCAGGAGAAGGGGCTTGAAACGGCGCTAAAAAAAGGCCTGAAACGAGGCATACAGCAGGGCATACAGCAGGGCATACAGCAGGGTATTCAACAGGGTATGCGACAGGGTATGCGACAGGGAATCCGGCAGGGCATTCAGCAGGGGATGAGTCAGGGAACAATGCAGGCAAAGAAGGATACTGCATGCAACTTGAAGAAGCTCGGCGTTTCGGTTCAGATAATCGCACAGGCTACAGGTCTTTCAGAGACCGAGATCGCCGGACTGTAATTTTTTCGTAATCAAAAACAGAATTAATAACCCCGGGCGGATATCAGTATTATAATATCAGTGCTGAAGCGGGGAGAGCAGGAAGCCGTATGCTCTTAGAAGCGGCCTTCCTGCCCGGAAATGCCTGCTTTTCAGTTTACTATTATTTCCGCCGTTACCGGCGCGGCTGCCCCGAGTTTTTCGCTGCATGGAAGCGGTGCAGCGTCGGCAACCGTAACGACATACGTGCCCGGAACGAGCACGCTTTCGCCTTCGCTGTTTACGCTTTCGAATGCGTGTGAGTCGAGCTTGAGCGAGACGTGCGCCGTTTCTCCCCGTTTCACGTGCACTCTGCTGAATGCGCGGAGGGTACATGCCGGATCGCCCGCACTGCGGTTCTTTTTTGCGACGTACAGCTGTACGACCTCATCGCCGTCGAATTTACCGGTGTTTTTGACGTCGATGGAAACTTTGAGTTTTGTGTCCGCCGCCATTTTCTTTTCCGATATCTGTAATCCTTTGAATGCGAACGTCGTATAAGAGAGGCCGAAGCCGAACGGGAACAGCGGCTCTTTTTCCATGTAGCGGTATGTGCGGCCTTTCATCGCATAGTCTTCGTACGGCGGCAGGTCGCCGGTCGATTTCGGGAACGTGACGGGGAGATGACCGGACGGCACTGTCTTTCCGAAGATGACATCTGCAACTGCGTTTCCGCCTTCTTCCCCCGGATACCACGCGAAGAGTACGGCGTCGGCAAAATCAGGATTGAACGCGATCGGGGAACCGCCGGTGAGCACGAGTACGACAGGAGTGCCCCGTTCGTGGAGCGCCTTCAGGTAGTCGTGCTGCCACTGCGGAAGTTCAATGTGTGCGCGGTCGCCTTTGCTTTCAGATGCGACTGATTCGCCTTCTTCGCCCTCCATCGCGTTATCGAGGCCGAAGCACGCAATCACGACGTCTGCGCCTTCCGCCATACCGACAGTCCAGCCGTTGTTCGTATTCGGCGCGTACATGGAGCAGCCGAGCGTATAGTCGAGCGTAATTCCCGGCATTTCAGCTGCTTTCTGCGTCATGCCTTCGAGTATTGTGACGAGGTGCGGATTGAGGCCGTAGTAATTTCCGAGCAGTACCTGAATGTTCGCTGCGGTCGGTCCTATGACGAGCACGTGTTTCGGCTTGCTGCTGAGCGGCAGCAGATTGCTGCTGTTCTTGAGCAGTACGATTGATTCGTCCGCCGCTTTTTTTGCGAGTATGCGGTGTGCAGTTGTATCTACGTCCGCCGCTCCGAGCGAGCGGTACGGATCGTCCTTTTTTGCGTCGAACATGCCGAGTTTCGCCCGGGTCTCGAACAAACGGTACAGCGCTTCGTCTATTTTCGATTCGTCCAGAAGTCCCGTTTTTACTGCCTCGACTGCGGCAGGGAACGTGCATCCGCAGTTAAGGTCGCATCCGTTGTTGATTGCAAGCGCTGCCGATTCAGCCGGGGATTTCGTGACTTTGTGATTTTCATGAAAATCGCGGACGGCCCAGCAGTCGCTTACCACGTGGCCCTTGAATCCCCATTTTTTCCGCAGGATGTCCTGCAGCAGGAGTTTACTGCCGCAGCACGGTTCTCCGAGCGTACGGTTGTACGCGCCCATAACTGATTCGACGCCGGCATCGACAAGTGCTTTGAATGCGGGCAGATATGTTTCCCACAAATCCTTTTTGCTTACGACTGCGTTGAACGTATGGCGCTGGCTTTCCGGGCCTGAATGCACGGCGAAATGTTTCGCGCATGCGGCGACTTTCATGTGGTCCGGATCGTTTCCCTGCAGGCCTTTTACGATTGCGCTTCCCATCACGCCGGTAAGATGCGGATCCTCGCCGTACGTTTCCTGTCCGCGTCCCCAGCGCGGATCGCGGAATATGTTTACGTTCGGCGTCCAGAACGTAAGGCCGCGGTACTGCGTTCGTACACCGGCTTTCAGCGCTTCGTTGTATTTAGCGCGGGCCTCGTCCGAAATGGCGTCAGCTTCCTTCTGTGCAAGCTTCGGATCGAACGTTGCGGCGAGACCGATCGGTTCGGGAAAAACAGTGGCCGCACCCGCACGCGCGACACCGTGCAGACATTCGCTCCACCAGTTGTATTCCGGTATTCCGAGTCTGTCTACAGAAGGACTTGTATGGAGCATCTGTGAGACTTTTTCTTCAAGCGTCATTGACGAAATAAGCGCTTTGATTTCCTTCTCTCTTTCCTGCGTAAGTTTGTCTGCGGATTTTTTCATGTTTGTAAACCTGCCTTTAAGATAGTGCTGTTCGAGTATATTTTAGGAACCATTCTGCCATATTTCTACTTTTTTATGTATCGGTAAATTGTACTATACCTGCATCTTCCGGGTGATTGTATTATAGGAAAAGACACGGAGAATTTCAATGAATTATTTGGAAAGGGCGGGATACGATAAGGCTGTGATTGAGAAGCGGATCGATGATACGTGGTACGCGATATTCGACCGGGAAAGCAGCGAACGCTTTTATTTTGATGCGCCGGACGATACCGGTTTTATCGAAGATACGGGAAATGCCGATGTCCGCACTGAAGGTATGTCGTACGGTATGATGATGGCGGTGCAGATGAACCGGAAGGATATTTTTGACCGTATCTGGAAATGGGCGCGCGTGAACATGTACCTTACGGAAGGTCCGAATGCAGGCTTTTTCTGCTGGTCGAACAGCATCGACGGAGCAAAGAATGCAGACGGACCTGCTCCCGACGGCGAGGAATATTTTGCGATGGCACTCTTTCTTGCGTCTTCGCGATGGGGGGACGGGAAGGGAATATTTAATTATACGGCGGAAGCGCGTGCGATCCTGCATACGGCAATCCGCGGGCCGTCTCCAATGTGGAATCTGGAAAACGGTCTCATCCGGTTTATATGCGGCTGCCCGTTTTCAGATCCGTCGTATCATCTGCCTCACTTCTACGGACTTTTTGCACAACGGGCGGAACCGGCAGACAGCGTGTTCTGGAAGAAGGCTGCGGCTGCGAGCCGTGAATATCTCATAAAGGCATGTCATCCGTTAACCGGACTCGCGGCGGAATATGCCGAAAACGACGGTACACCGCTGCCGCCGGACAGGCACGGAACGTTCTTCAGCGACTCGTACCGCGTTGCCGCGAATATCGGCCTCGACGCGCTGTGGAACGGGAAAACGAATGAATTATCGCTCATAGCGGATACTATTCTGCGGTTTTTTGACGGGCGGCAGGTGAGTGATTTTATGGAATACCGCATCGACGGGAAGCCATACCGCAGAAAGTCCCGTCATCCAGTGGGATTGTGTGCGACGCTTGCGGAAGCGGCACTCGCCGCGGACGACGAAGAACTTGCATCACGAGCCGTCAGACGATTCTGGAACACACCGCTGCGTAAAGGAAAAAGACGCTATTATGACAACTGCCTTTATTTTTTTGCTCTGCTCGCACTGAGCGGACACTACAATATATATTGATTACAGAGCTGCACGGAGGTACTAAAATGAAGGTTCACAATCCGATATTGCGCGGTTTTTTTCCGGATCCGTCTGTCTGCAGAGTAGGCAACAGTTTTTATCTTGTTAATTCGTCTTTTTCGTATTTCCCCGGACTGCCTGTTTCCCGAAGCACTGATCTGGTGCACTGGACACAGATCGGCAACGCGGTTGACCGGACAGAACAGCTTGATTTTTCAGGTGCCGGTATTTCGAGGGGACTGTTCGCTCCGTGCATCAGATTTTATGACGGAATGTTTTATATTGTCTGCACGCAGGTAGATAAACTGGGAAACTTTATTATTTCTGCGGAAGCCCCCGCCGGTCCGTGGAGCAAGCCGGTCAGGATATGCGATGAAGCAGGCCGCTGTGCCGACGGTATAGATCCTTCGCTTTTTTTCGACGATGACGGAACTGCATGGTATGTCGGTACGCACGGAAAAAAAGGAGGCGGAAAATTCCCCGGCGACAACGAGATTTATATCAGACGGATAGATGTGCAGAGAGGTCTGCTGTCGGGAGAGACATATGTATTATGGGACGGAGCTCTCAAAAACTGTATCTGGGCGGAGGGACCTCACCTGTATAAAAAAGACGGCTGGTATTATCTGCTCATAGCGGAAGGCGGCACCGGAGCCAACCATGCGGTGACGGCTGCGCGTTCGAAAATTCTGACGAACGGATACGAAGGTATGCCGGGAAATCCGCTTATCACGCATCGTCATTTCGGAAGAAGTACGGATATTGTTAATGTCGGTCATGCGGATCTCTTTGATGATGCGAACGGCAGCTGGTACATGGTGCTGCTTGCGTCCCGACCATACGGCGACAGTGGAAACAGGGAAGGGGAGCGTGTCGTAAATATGGGGCGTGAAACGTTTCTCGTGCCCGTTTCATGGGAAGACGACTGGCCCGTCGCCGCTCCGGGGGCGGGAAAAATAGAGGATACATTTGAACTTTCAGAGACATCTTCCGGAATTGTAGCAGTAGGATACGGTACGGACTGCAGTACACAGCTGCCTGTACCGTCATGTATCCATTTTACTGCGGATACGTTACCGGCCGGGTGGCTTACGTTGAGAAAGCCGCTTTTCAGCCTGACAGAGCGCAGCGGGTATCTGCGTTTGTATACGTGCGGTGAATCACTCAGAACTACGGGAAATGTCAGCTTCGCGGGGAGGCGGCAATGTGACATGTCATATACGTTCAGCTGCTGTATGGAATTCAAACCGGAAAACGAGTATGAAGAAGCCGGAATCGTTCTGCTCCAGAGCGAGAATTTTCAGTACCGTTTCGCTGTAGGCCGCGCAGGGACAGACATCGTTATACGGGTGATTATGGCGTCCGGTGCAGGCCGCTCCGATACTGTGATTGCGGAAAACCGCTTTGATGCTGCTTTGTCCGGATTTGTACTGGCCGTTCATGCAGATAAACAAAGGTTGTCCTTCTTTTCCGGAAAAAATATGTATCATCTTCATCCGGTTTGCAGCGGAGTCGACGCGCGCATACTGAGTACTGACCGTGCAGGAGGTTTTGTCGGTACAATACTCGGAGTGTATGCGTCCGGTAAAGCGGCTGTTGAAAATTGTACGGGTTATGCAGATTTCTCCTGGGTAGAATATGATCCGAGCGAAATTAATAATGCATTATATGAATAGTCGTGGTATACTATTGACATGCCGCAGACAAATGTTTTAATCGTAGAGGATCATCCTATTTTCAGTAAAGGACTTGCCGCTCTTTTGACCTCGCAACCGCTCTTTTCAATAGCCGGGGAAGCGGAAAACAGCAGTGATGCAATGGAAATAATCAGGACAAAGCAGCCGGATCTTGCCGTCGTTGATTTAAATCTCGGCAACGAGGACGGTCTTGATTTTATTAAAAATGTTCACGCGATTCAACCTCAGCTGAAAATACTTGTACTCTCTATGCATGACGAGCGTTATTATGCGTCCCGTGCAATCAAAGCCGGTGCCTCCGGGTACATAATGAAAGAGGAAGCGGGCAGCAGTGTGCTTACTGCAATCAGAACCGTTATGCAGGGAAAAATATATTTGAGTAAAAAAGAATCTGTACGAAGTAAAGAAAACAGAATAAATACTGCTGTGGAAAAAAAAGACAGTATATCGGCACTTTCCGACCGTCAGCTTCAGATTTTTACGTTTATGGGACAGGGACTCGGTACCGTAGAAATCGCTGCACGGTTGGGATTGAGTACAAAAACCGTCGATACGCATAAAGAGCATATGAAGTTGAAACTGCATTGTGAAACATCTCAGGAACTCAGGCAGCTTGCCATAGAATGGGGGCACAAAGGTACCTGATTAAGCAGATTGAGCATAGGTAATTCTCCCGATATTGTTTTCCTCTAAGTGATGTACACTTTTATGTGGATTCCAATTAAGGAGGAATATAATGAGAAAAGGGGTTGTTTTGGTTTGGCTCGTGATGCTTTTTTGCACAGGTATAACAGGATGCAATAAAAAAGAGGGGGGAACGACAGAAGCATACAACAGTAAAAAACCGCTTACTATCTCCGTTTTTACTATCCAGCAGAAACAGCAGCCGCCTGCTGACAATAAAATCTACAAATGGATTAAGGAAAAATACAACGTGGATTTTACGTGGGATATTCTTGTCGGGGATAAGGATCAGAAAATCGGTGTTCTTATTGCATCGGGCGATTATCCCGATCTTGTGGAAGTGGACAGTACGAAATTTCAGGATGCCGGAGCGCTTATTCCCCTTGAAGACCTGATTGAAAAATACGGTCCCAATATAAAAAAACATTATGCTTCCGCATGGAAAAAAATGACGGAAGATGACGGACATATTTACTGCCTGCCGAACTGGGGTGTTCTGGACGGCCGGGATCAGAGCACTTATTACGGCGATTCCGCCCTGTGGATACAGAAGGACGTGCTTAAGGAATTCGGATATCCGCAGGTAAAAACCGTTGATGAATATTTCGATCTTATCGAAAAATATGTTAAGAAATATCCGGCAATCAACGGTATGCCGACGATTCCTTTTACGATTCTTACGTATGACTGGCACGATTTCTGTCTTATTAATCCACCGAATTTTTGTGCCGGATACCCGAACGACGGCAACGGTACGGTCGACAAAATTGACGGAAAATGGACGTACCGTGATTTTCTGAATCAGGATATTTCAAAACGCTGGTTCAGAAAACTCTGTGAGGAAAATGCGAAGGGTATTATCGATAAGTCGTGCTTTGTGGACAACTATGACCAGTATATTGCAAAACTTTCTTCGGGACGTGTCCTCGGTATGCACGACCAGCGGTGGCAGTTCAACGACGCCATGAATGCGCTTGATGTCGCAAAAATGCACGATCGTACAATGGCTCCGCTTCCTGTTGTATTCGACGAGTCGATCACGCCTCATTACCGCAACCGCTCGCTGCCAAATATCCGCAGGGGATTCGGCATTACGACAAAATGCAAGGATCCGGTCCGTGTAATCCGGTTTATAGACGCACAACTTGATGAAGAAACTCAGCGCGTACTTCACTGGGGAATCGAAGGTGAGGACTGGCAGTACGACGCGGATCATCATCCGTACCGCACGCAGGAACAGCGCGATGAGCAGAAGGACGCTGCATGGATACTCCGCAACAAGGCCGATTTGTGGTATCAGACTGCTCCGAAAATGGAAGGTTCGTTCAGCGACGGGTATGCATGCGAAATGAATTACATTCCGTCAGAATTCCTCGCCGACCAGAAAACCGAAGATGTGGAGCTCTGGAAAGCGTACGGTGTATCGAGTGACGCTGAGCTTATGGACAGAGATCCGCCCGAAAATACACCGTGGTTTCCGATGTGGCAGGAAGTTCCGCCCGACGGATCTGAAACACAGCTTGCGCTTAACAAATGCTCACAGGCATACCGTAAATATCTGCCGAGAATTATTATGGGTAAACCGGAGGATTTCGAAAAGAACTGGACCGAATATGCAAAGGCCCTCGACGACGCACAGATAGACAAATATAATGCTTTCATGCAGGAAAAACTTGATGCACGAATTGAAAAATACGGTTCAAAATAATTAGCATTCTGAAAATGCGGCCTGATTCCATGTATAAATCAGACCGTGTTGAGGAATGATCACGGGTAAAAATATGTATAAAAAAAACCGGGACATCTCTGCCGGAATTATTAATCCGAAGAAAACTTTCTGGCAGAAAATTATGAAACAAAGGCAGCTTGTATATATGTCGCTGCCGCTCGTTGTTTATGTTTTTATTTTTAAGTTTGTTCCACTATGGGGATGGACAATGGCTTTCCAGGATTACAAACCTGCAAAGCATCTTATGCAGCAGAAATGGGTCGGATTGAAATGGTTCGTATTTCTGTTTAAGGACAGGGAATTCCTTCTCGCGCTCCGCAATACTGTGTGCATGAGCGTCATAAGTACGGTTCTCGGGTATATTACTGCAATAATTATTGCACTGCTGCTGAATGAACTGAAACATATCGGTTTAAAACGGATTATACAGACTGTTTCATATCTGCCCCATTTTCTTTCGTGGGTTATCGTTACGGGGCTCGTTTCGTCGATGTTTTCCGTTGAGGACGGAACCGTTAATAATATCCTGATGTCTTTGGGATTTATGAAGTCGCCCGTTCTCTGGCTGTCCGAACCGAAATACTTCTGGTGGATTATCGGATGGACGTATGTCTGGAAAGAGGTCGGATGGAATACAATAGTATATCTCGGGGCGATAACTGCTATAGATCCCTCCCTGTACGAGGCGGCGGAAATAGACGGTGCCGGACGAATGCAGAAAATGACGCACATAACGCTGCCAGGCATACGTTCGACGGTAATTATCATGATGATTATGAGCGCGGGACATATTCTTGACGCAAACTTCGAAATGCCGTTTTTTCTGCAGAACGGAATGATTCAGGATGTTGCACAGACTGTCGATTTGTATGTGCTGCGTTATGGTTTTTCCAGTTTCAACTATGCGCTTGCAACCGCTGCCGGTATTTTCAAGAATGTGGTCAACATAGCTTTTCTGCTGTTTGCAAACTGGATTGCGAAAAGAAGCGGTGAGGAGCGCCTTATATGACGGATTTTAATGTAGATACTGCCCGTTCGGAATATGCGGATGCAAAACGACGGACTGTAATCAGCAATCATGTTTTCAACGGTATAAATTTTATTATACTGACATTTCTGGTTGTCGTGACGCTGTATCCGTTCTGGAATACGGTTGCGCTGTCGTTTAACGACGGTCTTGATTCGCTGCGGGGCGGAATAAAATTCAGGCCACGGATATTTACATGGCAGAATTACAAAGCAGTGTTTGCGACGGGAGCGATTTTTAACGCATTCAGGGTATCAGTCATGCGCACGATTCTGCAGACTGTGCTCAATGTGTTTCTTACCAGCATGCTTGCATATTCTTTAAGCAGAAAAGAATATGTACTGCGCAGGCCGCTTACGGCAATTCTCGTCGTTTCAATGTATGTAAGTGCCGGTCTCATCCCCGGATATTTCCTTATCAGGAATCTGGGACTTCTTAATAAATTTTCAGTTTATATTGTTCCGAATCTTATCGACGTTTTTAATTTTATTCTCGTGCGGACATACATAAACACTCTGCCTGACAGTTTCATAGAATCTGCACGGATAGACGGTGCCGGTGAATTTCGCATTTTCGTCAGGATTATTATGCCGCTTATTGTTCCGACTATCGCAATGGTAGCGCTTTTTGTGGCCGTCGGAGCATGGAACAGCTGGTTCGATACATATCTGTTCGCTTCCGGAAAAGTAAATCTGCACTCTCTCCAGTATGTGCTCATGGAATTTCTTCAGTCGAGCCAGAATCAGAGTCACAGCGCGGCCGATGCCGGCGCTCTTGCCATTGCAGGGGCAGGCGGGGCGGGCAGTATGGTCACGCCTGTCAGCATCCGTGCCGCCATTACTGTAGTTGCAACTGTACCGATCCTTATTGTTTATCCGTTTATGCAGAAATATTTTATTGTCGGCATTGCTGTCGGCGGAGTAAAAGAATAGGCGCTTTTTTGTTTTACCACCTCCGGGCCGGAACCGTGTCGGACGGTTTCGGCCCATTTTTATAACATGAACGGAAGGAATTTTAAACAGGTATATGCAGCAAAACGGAAGTTCCTGACTTTTCGGACGATACAATCCGGCACGTCCCGCCCATTTGATCCGCTCTGTACTTCATGGAGTTAAGCCCGATTCCTACCCCGCGTTTTTGGATTGCCAGTGAGTCGTTTCCTGTACCGTTGTCTTTGATCGAAATATCGATTCCGTTTTCTGTTTGTAATACGGATACTGCTATCTCGGACGCCTGTGCATGCTTTACGGCATTATGGATAGCTTCCTGAATAATACGGTAGACATTGATTTCATCGGTGCTGTTAAGTTTTATATCTCCTTTTACATTCCATGTGAAAGGAACTTTCAGCGTTCCGCAGCTCTGCTGTTCCGTCGTATAGCATAATTGTTCAATTCCCTGCCGCATCCCGAGAGATTCAAGTTCGACCGGAAAAGAATTATGAACATATTGGCGTGTCCGTTTCAGTGTTTCTTCAATAAGCTCCGACAATTCCCCCAACTGGGAATTTCCTTCTGCCATACCTCTGCACATCATGGAGATACCGGCGAGCCGCTGACAGATATCGTCATGCATGTCCATGCTGAATCTCCGCCGTTCCAGTTCACTTATTTTCAATACCTCAGCTTCAACCTTGATTCGCTTTTTTGATTCTATCTGGAGTTTTCTGTTTGTATCGATAAGGTTTCGTGTCCTGCGTTGGACTTCCAGTTCAAGCAGCCTGCTGCGTTTTTTTTCTTCTTCAAGTGCATAAATCCGTTTTAATCCTGTTGAAAGAAATACTGCACAACTGCACATCTGCGGGTAATTTGTTTCGTCTGCATCATAAATAATGAAACCCAGACGCTCTGTTCCCGACGCAAGGTAATGAAGGATTCTATGCGAAGGTGTGCCGCCCGATTTGAACAGATCCGCGGCGAAGAAAGATTTGAGTCTGATCTTTTTATATGGTTCGAATTTTTTTTCAGTGTTTCCTTCTTTTTTGTAAACAAGCATTCCTTCTTCGGGTACTGTGGCTGCCGGTTCAAAAAGACAGAAATAGAATGTATTAACATTTACGTTGCCGAGAAAATTCCTCAGTGATACAATAACGCCTGCCATATCCGGTGCAAGGTTTACGTCCTGACCGAAAAAGCTGACGTACTGCTGCGCAAGATTTGATTTCAGGTTTTCATACTGCATACGGGCAATATAGCTGTTCATTGATTCTTTATTGCAAATATCGGGGCTGTCAGTTTCCTGCGGTATTATTTTACTGCCCGGTTTCGAACCGCAGCCGCACGAAGTCCGTATAACAAGCGAGGAATCGATATGTAAAACAGAGGGAGTTTCCTGTCCTGTCAGCATTTTATGCATCAGGTCTACAGAAAGACTGCCCATCGTATCAATCGGCTGCCGTACTGTCGTCAATCCTGTAATGTCGGTTCGTATTTTTTCCACATCGTCAAATCCCGTAATGGCGCATTTTTCCCAGCCGGCGTCTTCCTGCATGTTCAGCATTTTCAACGCTCCTATCGCTGTCGTGTCGTTCGCACATACGATTACGTCAGGGGGATTTGCGGGATTTGATTTTATATATTCCTGTAGAGCGAACATTCCGCTGTATTCGCTGAAGTAAGCATTGATTATATCCCATGAAATTGTATTATCTGTCATCCCTGCATCTTTTAGAGAGGTGCGGAAAACCGATTCGCGGATTATATTGTCCGGGTGTCCCGGAGGACCACTTATGTAGAGAAATTTACGATAGCGATGGAAAGAGAGGAGGTGCATCATAAGCTGTTCCATCGACGATTTTGTTTTTATGACGACTGACGGAATGTCCGGGATTTCTATACCAGCGGAAATAACCGGAATAGAGCTGAATAACGTTTTCATCTGGTCTGCCAGACGGGTTACAGGTCTGTCTACGAGCGTCGCAAACAGGATGATTATACCGTCTGCTGAAACAAATTTATGTGACGGGAACGGATCATCATTCTTACTTGTAAGTGTTTCCTGCTGGATACAAAGTATATCCATGTTGAATAATTTTGCCCGGATTCGGACTGCATTGTAGAAAAGAATCTGGTAACTTTCGTCAAGGTTATTGACATATACGGCAATTCTCATACGTATACGGGAATTATATCAGAATAATAAGAATTTGTGAATACAGGCAGGCAGTCCCGAATGTTTTACTTCCGGGACTGCTCCGCTATTTACACTTGTTCTTCCTTACAACCGTGAAACATTATCTTACAGTAAATGTTTCCCCGGAAGGTATTACGACAGTATCATGTCCAGACTGTCGTAATGTGCAGCCGGTACCCGACGTGGCGGCGAAATTTCTGACGACGACCGTTACATCTGACGCTGTTCCCGTCTGTTTGAACACGATTGCACCTGCACTGCTTTTTTCGGCAGAAAGAGAGAGTACGGCTTTTCCTTTCTCATCGGTTACGGTTCCGCCGTACTGTTTTCCGTCGGTTCCTGGAAATACCTGCCAGACAATATGATCCGAGTAATCGTAGTCGGGTTTCTTTTCCTCTTTTCCGGTCGGGATGATTGTACCTTCGCGCACGAATACGGGCAGACTGAAGTAATCGTACGTGTCGGTGAACCATTTTCCGCCGCTTACTTTTTTCTCTGAAATAAAGTGCACCCAGTTTCCGTCGGGGAGATAACACGGCTGCGCGACCGATGAACCCGGAGCATCGTCCGGCGCAGGCGTAAATACCGGCGCGACGAGGATGTCCGGTCCGAACATGTACTGCCTGTCGAGGTATGCGCAGTTCGGGTCACCGGGAAATTCAAGATGCATCGGACGCATGACGGGAACACCGGTGAGCGATGCGTTCACGGCCGCATCGTAAATGTACGGCATGAGGCGGCATTTCTGTTTGACGAAGAAACGGAGCACGTCGCAGGCCTCGTCGTCGTATGCCCACGGAACGCGGTATGACGACGAGCCGTGCAGGCGGCTGTGCGATGAAAAGAGTCCGAACGCGACCCACCGTTTGTACAGATCGGCGGAACCTGTTTCCTCGAATCCGCCGATGTCGTGGCTCCAGAACGAGAAGCCGCTGTCCATAAGCGAAAGACCTGCGCGGAGACTTTCCGCCATTGAAACGAATTGACTTGTGCTGTCGCCTCCCCAGTGCACCGGAAATTTCTGCCCGCCGGCAGTCGCGCTGCGGGCAAAGAGGACGGCTTCTCCGCGTCCCTTTTCTTTTTCGAGCAGTTCGAATACGCATTTGTTGTAGAGATACGTGTAGTAGTTGTGCATTTTTTCGGGATCGGAACCGTCGTACCACGCGACGTCGTATCCGTTGTCGAAACACGGAATACGCTCGCCGAAATCAGTCTTGAAGCAGTCGACACCCATGTCGAGCAGCCGCTTCAGTTTCTGCTGATACCACGCGTATGCCTGCGGATTAGTGAAATCGACGAGTCCCATGCCCGCCTGCCACATATCCCACTGCCACACTGTGCCGTCGGCATTTCTGAGCAGAAACTCTTTTTCCGCTGCCTCCGCAAAAAGCGGAGATTTCTGCGCGATGTACGAGTTTATCCAGACGCAGAGTTTAAGTCCCTTTGAGTGAAGACGGTTGAGCATGCCGACGGGATCGGGGAACATATCCCTATCCCATTCGAAACTGCACCACTCGAATTCCTTCATCCAGAAACAGTCGAAGTGGAATACGCGCAGCGGAATGTCGCGTGAGGCCATGCCGTCGACGAACGAACTGACTGTTTTTTCGTCGTAGTTTGTAGTGAACGACGTCGTGAGCCAGAGACCGAAACTCCATTTCGGAAGCAGCGGCGCGCGTCCGGTGAGGGAAGTGTAGCGTGAAAGAATGTCTTTCTGCGTGTCGCCGTAAATCAGGTAATATTCGAGCGATTCGTCTTCGACTGAGAACTGCACGTCCTCGACCTTTTCGCTTCCTGTTTCAAAACTGACTTTCCCCGGATGATTGACGAAAACGCCGTAATTTTTGTTCGTCATGTAGAACGGTATGCTCTTGTAGGCGATTTCGCTCGCGGTACCGCCGTCCTCGTTCCATGTGTCGACGACCTGTCCGTTCTTGACGTACGGCGTAAAACGCTCGCCGAATCCGTAGACGAGTTCACCCACGCCGAGCGCAAGTTCGGTGACTGTGTAGATCCGTCCGTCCGCGTGCTGCATGCGCGAAATTCCTCGCGTACCCGTTTTTGTAAGCGGTTTACCGTCCGCTGTGAAGGTGAGGTCAGGCGATCCTTCCTTCACGGTCAGCGTCAGTTTCCCGCTCGTGATTGACGCACTTCCGGTGCCGGTCGACACTTTCGTCTCTGAATAATCGGCGTGCGGGATGTCGAACAGCGGACCTTTTCTGATTTGACCCGCGTGGCCCGTGAGCCTGATACGCAGCACGTTCTCCGCAGGGCTTGAACATGTTACTGTCATCATACCGATGTTGAGCGTGTCTCCCCGTCCTTCTATTTTTTTGAACGGGGCGAACAGTGTCAATGACGATGCGTCCGCGTCCCATTTGTATATTTCGCGCACATATTCCGCGGTATATTCTCTGCGCGTAAGCCAGAATCCGTTAGTAAATTTCATATGAGCTCCGTAATTATTAACCTTTTACCGCTCCGGCTACAAGTCCCTTAATAATATTCTTCTGGAATATCAGGTAGATGACGAGCGCCGGTATGATGATGAGAATGGCTGCGGCCATAATGTTCTGCCACTCCGACTTGTACTGACCCATGAACGCGTACGCCGCAAGCTGCAGCGTTTTCCGCTCCCTGCTTCCGCCTATGACGAGCAGGGGCAGCAGGAAGTCGTTCCATATCCACATTGCGTTCACGACGATGACCGATGCCGTTACTGATTTGAGCAGCGGAAAAATAATCTGCACGAAAAGGCGCGGCTGGCTGCATCCTTCCATTACCGCTGATTCCTCAAGTTCGTAGGGAATGGTTTTAGCGAATCCCTGATACAGAAAGAGCGCCATCGGAATGCCGAGTCCCCAGTAGATGATGCCGAGTCCGGGAACGTTGTTCGTAAGGTGAAACGCCTTTGCAATGACGACGAGCGTAATCATGAACGACTGGAACGGAACCATCATCGGCGTGATGCAGTAGAGAAACGTCAACCGGCTGTAGCGCGTCTTGACGCGGGCCATTTTGTACCCCGCCATTGCGCCGAACACGACGATTCCGACAGTTCCTGTCAGCGTTACGACGAACGTGTTCAGGAACGTAAGCGGATAGTTCATGTCGTGGAAGACGACCGCGAAATTTCTGAGCGAAAAGCGTTCGGGCAGCGCGAGGACGTTTTTCATGATTTCGTCGTAATTTTTCACCGAATTCAGAATCATCATGCCGAGCGGCAGCAGATACAGAACGACGATGAAAAGCATCAGTACGAAAATAACGGCCGGAATCTGTTTTTCCTGTTTGAGCGTCATGCTTCAATCTCCCTGCTTTTGAAAAAGCGCACCTGAATGACTGATATGGTGCAGACGATGACGAAGAGTACGACGCTTTTCGCGCTGCCGTATCCGAAGTTGTTGTTGTTGAACGCCGTGTTGTAAATGTCGAGCGCAATCGGCGTCGTCGCATTTCCCGGGCCTCCGCCGGTAAGACTGAATATCAGTTCGAACATTTTCATCGAGTTTGCGACGGAGTAGAACATGCAGAACGAAATCGACGGCATGATGAGCGGAAGCGTGACTGAGAAAAACCTGCGCACAGTGCCGGCGCCGTCTATGCGGGCCGCTTCCATAAGGTCGCCCGGGACGGACTGCAGTCCCGCAATATAAATAATAAGATAGAAGCCGAGACCCTGCCATACTGAAACGAATATCGTAGTGACGACCGCAAGTTTCGGGTCTCCGAGCCAGCTCTGCTGCCAGAACGGATCGTTCGTCACAACTGCAAGCTGGTCGAAGACGCGGATGCAGATGAATTTCCATATGAAGCCTATGACGACAAGGCTTATGATGTTCGGTATGTAGAACGCGGCGCGGAAAAATCCTTTCCCTTTTATATCAGATTCAAGAAGCGCAGCGAGGAGAAGCGCCAGGATATTAATAATAACGACGACGCATACTGCGTACAGAAAAGTGAAGCCGAGCGCATGCAGGAACGTCGGATCGTCCGTAAAAAGCTTGCGGTAATTTTTAAGACCGATGAATTTCGTCGCTTTCGAAATACCGTTCCATTTCCGGAACGAATTGTAGATGCACATAAAGAACGGAATGCTCACGAAGACGGTGATGAGCAGCACTGCCGGAAAGACATAGCAGACGAACTCTTTCAGTTCCCGTCTGTCCCGGCGTTTGTTTGTATTTGCTGGAATCATGAAATACCTCTGATGAAAAAGCAGACCGGCGGACCTGGAGGAAATACGGCTGCCGGTCTGCAGACAATAATTAATTTATACGGTTACTCGACATCGTATGCGTCGACAAAGAGGCGTGTAAGGGCAGCCTTAGTCTCCGCGCGGGAGGCGGTTCCCGCCGCATAGTTCTGGAATGCCGTGCCGAACGGCTGCTCTATTCCGTCGGGACCTTTGAAAATCCACCACGGGCAGGTGATTTTGGCTGTCTGAGCCTGCGCGGTTTCCTTTGCAAGTTGCGTGTCAGGAGCGGATGCGCCTTTGAGCGGCGAAATCTGCTTGACGACTTCCGGAATCCACTTCTTGCCGTAGTCGGACGTCGAGAGCCAGTTGAGGAAATCGAGCGCAGCTGCTCTGTTCCTGGAATCTTTGTAGACTCTGAACGTAAGGTTCGACTCGACGGCGATGACGCCCTTTCCGTCCTTCCGCGGCGCTTTCATGTATCCCATGTCGATGTTTTTGTTGATTGCGCGGATGCTTGCTTCTGCCCATGAACCCTGATGAATCATGGCGACTTTGCCGTTCGCAAAATCCGAGACCTGAATGTCGAACGTCGATTCCATCGGTTTGTTTCCGCCGTATTTTTTAATAAGATCGATGAGATCGAGCGCGAAATCAACCTGCGGAAGATCGCCGAATTTCAGTTTGCCGCTTTCCACGTCCTTATACAGCTTTTCGTAGTCGCCGTCGTATGCATCGCTCATCGAGGGATACGTCGTCTGGGGCAGGACCCACCACTCCGCGAATCCCGTGCTGAACGGCTGAATTCCCGCCGCTGTAAGTTTTTTGCAGACGTCTTCATATTCCGCGAGCGTCTCAGGCAGCCTGGTGATGCCGGCTTTTTTGAAAAGCTCTTTATTGTAGATAAAGGAATGAGACTGAACGACGAACGGATACCCTGTTACGTGTCCGTCGAGCATGACGCTTGAAAGAATTGCCGGCTGCACGTTCTTCATGAACGGTTCTTTATCGAGATTGTATTCGTAATCCCTGTAGACTTTGTTGTCGTTGTACGCGCTCGTGAGAAACAAATCGGGAATGTCGCCCGAGTTGATTCGCGTTTTGAGAACTGTCTGATAGTCGTTCTGCAGAATGTCCGCGTTGATTTTTACGCCGGTTTCCTTTTCGTATTCCGCAAAGCACTGTTTGTAGTATTCGGTGAGTTCCGGGCTGTTGAGCATGAACGACAGCGTCGTCTGTTTTTTTGCGGATTTTTTACTTCCTGCCGCAAACATCGTTCCCGCCGCCGCAGTAAGAAGCAGCGCAGCCATAATAACCTTTTTCATTAGTAGCCTCCTTATAAAACCTCTGTACTTTCAGTATAAGTCGTCAGTGGTATTTGAACATGCAAAAAAAAAGACAATTCAGGGTAAAAAAATGACCAGTTGTGATATACTGTGAACATGCTGCAACGGTTACGGAGTTTCCTGCAAAAAAAATCGCTTGTATATCAGCTTACTGTCGTAATAACAACGCTCATGACGGTGATACTGGTACTTGTCGTATCAATAACGTCGGTACGCACAAGCCGGGATTTACAGAATAAAATATACGCGAGTACTCAGACACTGCTCGAGCTGCAGATAAAAAACGTATCCGCGTATTTCTCACAGATGAATGCGTTTTCGCTCACTCCGCGGAACGACACGCGGTTTCTGAAGATCATCACCGGCAACGACGGTAACGATTACAGCACGAAGGAATATCTCATGTCCGTCGTGCGGAATACATGGTACCAGCGCGACGACCTTGCGGATTACAGTATATACGTCGTAAACCTGAACAAAGGATACGCTGTTTCGCGTGCGAACAGAAATGTCAGCGAGCGGTCCATGAGCGACATAACTGAAGATCCGCTGTATGGGAAATTTTCAAAGCCGCGGTACTACCGTGCGGTTGTCCCGGCGGAACGTGACGGAAATCTGCTCGTGTACTACCGCACGATTATTAATATTGAGGACGGCAGACCGCTCGCGTTCGTGCGCTTTACGGTCGATACGTCGTGGTTCGACAAGACGCTCAGCAGCGGTCAGCCGGGTGAACTGACCGTGCTCAGAAATAAAACGGGCGGAATATACTACAGGGATTCATCGGAGAATTCCGATTCTTCTTCGATGGGAAAAGACCGCAGTCTTACAGTCAGCGCGGAAAGCGAGGATGAAGAATGGAATCTCACGACGTATATTTCAAAGAAGCAGCTTGATTTGTATTTATCGGAAACGCGGACACTCACGTTTACCGTCGGGATACTTTTTATTATTCTGTCCGTTATCCTTCTTGTTTTTTTTATACGGATTGTCATGCGTCCTCTTTCGGTGCTCGCCGGACAGTTGAGAAGTGCGGGACAGGGAAATTTCAAATCGCGGATTTCAATTTCAGGATGCAGCGAGATTGCTTCGTTGTCCGACGAATACAATACGATGATACGCAGAATCGACGAACTCATCGAAAAGAATTATGTAGCCGAGCTGAACTGGAAAAGCGCGCAGCTTGCAGCGCTCGAGTCGCAGATAAATCCGCATTTTCTTTACAACACGCTTCAGACGCTTTCCGCGGAAGCGATTGAGAATAACCAGATGAAAATCAACGACATGGTCATGGCGCTTTCCTCCATGCTCAAATACACAATCAGGGGACCGGAGACTGTTACGTTACGGACGGAACTTGAACATGTGCAGGATTATCTTTTTCTGCAGAAGGCGCGTTTTGAGGAAAGACTCACCTATGAGATTGTCGCTGAAGGCGGTGCCGGAGAACTGCCTGTGCCGAAAATGAGCGTGACGACGCTTGTGGAAAATTCAATAATACACGGAATGTCCAAAACCGCCGATTCCGTACGGATTGAGATTACTGCGGAACATACCGGCGGAAAACTTGTCATAACAGTTACCGACGACGGAAACGGTATGCCTGCGGCGCGGCTTGCGGAAATTCAGAAAGTGCTTGCGGAAGCAAATCCTCACGAACAGACAGTCAGCGAAAAGAAACGGGATGCGGGATGCATCGGACTGCGTAATCTGTCGAACAGGTTGCAGCTGCTGTACGGCTCTTCGGCGCGGCTCAGCATTTACAGCACGCAGTATACGGGAACAAGCACCGTGATGGAAGTGGACGATGTATAAAACGCTGATTATCGACGATGAAAAAGCAGTTCATACGGTAATTCTCAAACTCGGAAAATGGCAGGAGCTCGGTCTTTCGGAACCGCGTTCCGCGTGGAACGGAAGCGAAGGTCTTTCGCTGATGCGCGAAATTCATCCGGACATTGTGTTTGTCGACATGAACATGCCTGTTATGGACGGAAGCTCGTTTCTGCGGAAAGCGTCCGATGAATTTCCCCGCGTAAAATTCATCGTCGTGAGCGGCTATGACGATTTCCGGTATGCGAAAACGGCGCTTCAGGCGAATGCGCTCGATTATCTGCTCAAACCGCTTGCCGCCGGCGAGCTTAACAAAGCGCTTGCACATGCGGCGGAACTGCTCGACAGAGATCGCGGTTTTCCGGAAGAAGAGCGGGAGACCGGGCATTCGTATACCGCAGGCGAGCTTCCTGAAGCCATAAAGGAGTATCTTGACGAGAAATACGCGGAAGAAGTTACGCTTGATTCGCTGAGCGAGCGTTTCTATTTTACGAAGGAATATCTGTCCCGGCTTTTCAAAAAGGAATTCGGCTGCGGAATTTACGAATACGTGCTGCAGGTTCGCATGAACCGTGCGAAGCAGCTGCTCGAAGACCCGTCCGTACAGATTCAGCAGATTGCCGAGCAGCTCGGCTACAACGACAGCAACTACTTCAGCAAGGCGTTCCGTACGTATACCGGTATTTCTCCGTCTGATTACCGGGCGGAAAAAACGCCGGATAAAGAAGACAGGTGAGCGTTACCGCTGCGCCAGAATCTCCTTCTGACAGAGCTCGTCGCACAGTTCGTTGTATTTTATACCGGCGTGCCCCTTGACCCACGACCATTCGACGTCGAGCGACGAATACAGCTCGTCGAGTTCTTCCCACAGCTCGCGGTTGAGCACCGGTTTTTTTGCGCTCGTAAGCCAGCCGTTCTTTTTCCATGATTTTATCCACGATGTGATGCCGTTCTTTACGTACTGACTGTCGCTGAAAACCTTCAGCCTGCGTTTTTTCCATTCAGGATTCCGGGCAACCGCCGAAAGCGCGCTGATTGCGGCCATGAGTTCCATCCGGTTGTTCGTCGTCGACTTTTCGCCTCCGCTTAAAAGCGTTTCTTTTTCACTGTCCAGTATCACGCATCCCCAGCCTCCCGGTCCCGGATTGCCGCTGCATCCGCCGTCCGTGTAAATCGTCAGTACAGTGTTGTCTGCGGCTGTCTGCAGGGATCCGTCCGCTGTTGCGCCGGCGGACGTTCCTCCGTTTTGTGATTCGCCCGGGTAGACAAGATGCCACTGTGCGCGCAGTGTGTCGAGCGTCGCGCAGACTGCAAGGGCCGCATGAGATTCGTGCAGAGCCGATTCCGTTTTACCGGTCAGAATGCACTTTGTGGCTTCTTCTATTTCGTATTCGTAACCGTTGAAGCGGAACGGCTTATCAGCCGTTTCGACGCGTACTGCCTCCGTACCGCTTTCCGCAGAATAAATGAACAGCTCCGCCTGCTGTGCCATCCAGAAGAGCGGCAGGCGGATGTAGCCGTTCGTCCCGTATATGTACGCGTCCTTCGAACTGTCCGCTCCTTCCATATCCACTGCGCTTTGGAGCGACGCAGTCATGCCGCACGCGAACGTGAACTCTGCACCGTTCCATAAATCGACGCCCTTCGCGATGCGCGCGGACGAGACGATTCTGCGCGGCACCGCTACCGAGCCGCCGTCTTTCATGAGAATTGCAGGCTTGTGACTTGCATAATCCTCCGCAGCTTTTGCGGCAAGCATGGAGAACGTAACGGGATAAATACCGACGTCGAGAAGCGCCCCACCTCCGAGTGCCGGATCGAACAGCCTGTTTTCCGGATTATATGCGTTGCGGAAGCAGAACCGCGCGTCTGTGTGCAGAACCGTACCGATTTTTCCCGCGCGGATCCACTCAAACGCCGTACGCACCGCGGGGTTGAACGCCGTCCACATTGCTTCCATAAAGAAAAGGTGCTTGTCCGCCACGCAGTCGAGCACGGCCCGGAGCTGTTCAGCGTTGATTGCAGCGGGTTTTTCGCAGAGTACGTGCTTTCCCGCCTGAAGCGCTTTGAGCGAAAGCTCCGCATGGAACGGGTGGGGACTCGCGATATACACGGCGTCGACAGCGGAATCGGCGAACAGCTCGTCGTAGCTGCCGTACGACTTCGTAAATCCCCACTGTTTAGCGAACTCCGCGGCTTTTCCGGCAGTACGTGATGCGACTGCATACCGGCAGAAAGACTGATTTGTTTCGGCAAGCCCCGAAAGTGCTTCTGCAAACTTCGCGGCGATGCGTCCGGGGGCAATAACGGCCCAATTTACGGTTGTGTTCGGCATATGTTGGTCCCTGATGTTTTTGATACTAAAAATAATACCCTGATTACTCCCCACCGTCAACGCATAAAAAATCCCCGGCACATTGCTGCACCGGGGACTGTACGTCTGTGCGTCAGACGTTTACGTTATTTGTTCAGGCGCGACTCAAGGTCGTCGAGGCACTTTGAAAGTTCTTTCGGCAGATGCTTTCCGAACTTCGGATAGTGATTCTCGCGGATGTCCTTGATTTCCTTTTTCCAGCCCCCAACATCTACGGATGTGAGTGCTTTCATCGTATCCGCCGTTACGCCGCTGAGGCCTGTTGTGTCGATAGCGCCGTCTTTCGGCATGTAGCCGATCGGTGTGTCGATATAGTTGTCTTTACCGTCGCAGCGGTCGAATATCCATGCGAGGACGCGGCTGTTTTCACCGTAGCCCGGCCACATGAAGTTGCCGTCCGCATCCTTCCGGAACCAGTTGACGTAGAAAATCTTCGGAAGTTTGTCTTCCGTTGATTTGTTGCCGACGTCGATCCAGTGCTGGAAATAGTCGCCCATGTTGTATCCGCAGAACGGAAGCATGGCGAACGGGTCGCGGCGGACCTGACCTACCTGATCGGAAATGACGGCAGCCGTAACTTCCGAGCCGACGATTGAACCCAGGAATACACCGTGGTTCCAGCTGCGTGCCTGATGTACGAGCGGGATAGTCGACGGGCGGCGTCCTCCGAAAAGGAACGCGCTGATCGGCACTCCGTTCGGATCTTCCCAGTTCGGCGCGATGCACGGGCACTGTTCCGCAGGTGCCGTAAAGCGTGCGTTCGGATGAGCCATGCACTGTTCTTTATCTTTCGGGTTCTTGTCGTTCGCCGGGCAGGGACGTGTATTTCCATGCCAGTCGACGAGGTTCTTTCCTTCCGGTTTGTAACCGATGCCTTCCCACCAGACGTCTCCGTCTTCGGTAAGAGCGCAGTTTGTGAAGATTGTATTTTTTTCAGCAGCGCGCATTGCGTTGTAGTTCGATTCGTCCGACGTTCCCGGCGCTACGCCGAAGAAACCGTGTTCCGGATTGATTGCGTAGAGACGTCCGTCTTTGCCGAATTTCATCCATGCGATATCGTCGCCGACAGTCTCGACTTTCCAGCCGGGAAGCGTCGGGCGGAGCATGGCGAGGTTCGTTTTGCCGCATGCCGACGGGAATGCGCCGGTAATGTATTTAACTTCGCCTTTCGGATTCGTGAGTTTAAGGATGAGCATGTGCTCCGCGAGCCAGCCTTCGTCGCGTGCGAGAACGGAAGCGATGCGGAGCGCAAAGCATTTCTTTCCGAGCAGCGCGTTTCCGCCGTATCCTGAACCGTACGACCAGATCGTGCGTTCTTCGGGGAACTGACTGATGTATTTGTGATCCATGTCAGCGCACGGCCAGATGCCGTTGTCCTTTTCTCCGTTGTTGAGCGGTTTTCCGACCGAATGCATACACGGAATCCATTCGCCGTTCGTGCCGATGTTCTCGAGAACTTTCGTTCCGACGCGGGTCATGATGTCCATGTTGCAGACAACGTAAGCGGAATCAGTCAATTCAATGCCGTTTTTACCGATTGATGAACCCACCGGTCCCATGCTGAACGGAATGACGTACATCGTGCGTCCGTGCATGCAGCCTTTGTACAGGGATTTCATCGTTTCTTTAAGTTCTTTCGGGTCGATCCAGTTGTTTGTCGGACCTGCACCGTCTTTATCTTTTGAGGCAATGTACGTACGTGCTTCAACACGCGCTACATCTGAGGGGAGAGAGCGGAAAAGATAGCTGTGCGGCTTCTTTTTGAGCTCTGTTGCAAGACCTGCTTCGACAAGTCCCTTCATGAGTCTGTCATACTCTTCAGCTGAGCCGTCGCAGATATAGACACTGTCCGGTTCACACCATTTGACCCAGTCTTCAACCCACGCTTTGATTTTAGCGTTCTTAAGATCTTTAACTTCCATGAGTGGCTCCTATAAAAGATTCCCGCCCGTTGCGCATGCGACCCGGACAACCAATGCCCTCAGTTTTTTGCGATTCTTGCGGTTTTCCAGAAAATAATACCGGATTTCAACACTTAAGGCAATGACAAAGTACACAAAAATGTCGTCTTTAATGGTTTTTCAATGGAGGGATTGCTGCGAACGCGGACACACTGATAAGACTCTGATGACGTAATCAGGGTGTCCCCGAAGAATTGAACTGCCGGTAAACCGGTTATTTCTGAGTTACCGCTATTGCAAACTGATCGGCGCAGCTGGTGTTTTTAAAACCGCATTTGTTGCCGAGAAGCTTGGAAGCGATTTCCTCCGGCGTCATGCCGTCGCAGAGTCTTGATATGGCCTTGAGATTGCCGTTGCATCCGCCGTCGAAGCTGATATCGGTGATGCGTCCGTCGTCCGTTTTTGTAAAATGAATTGCCGTAGAACATGTACCGTGAGTTTTATATGTGATTTTTTCCATAAAAATATTACCTTGCCGCCGCTTTCCGAATCTGCTCTTGTGCAGTTTTGACGTCTTCCGGCTCAAATCGGACAGCATATCTGCCGATGAACCCGGTGTAAAGTGATTCGCCGCAGATAAGCGCCGTGACTGCATGTTCCTTACGGAGTTCTGCAGTTCTGCCTTTCGGCTGTTTTTCGATGAGCGCGCGATACGCATCATACACGTCTACGACGGAAAGTTCAATATCTTTGCGGTCGATCGACAAGTCGGGTTTTGCAGGAACGACAAGTTTGTCCGCCGCTCCCGGCCTGTCGGGATCCGGATACCGGAGCATATTCGCGCTGAAAATATACGGCCACAAATTGCGCACTCCGTACTGTGCCTTTGCAAGTCCCGCGTACAGGTTGTCGTCCGCCGCGACGCGCAGCGTTTTCGGCTGCTGCGGTACGGAAATTGTTTTTATCCCGGCGGCAGTTTTTGCGGCCGACCTGCTCCGCGCAGTATTTCTCCCCGTCCCGTGCATGAGCGTAAGAACAAGAAAAACAAGGACGAGAACAGTGAGTACGACTGCAACGCCCGCAAAGAACCAGCAGCGGTTCACGTATTTTTCGCTGTCGTCGTCATCGATGTCGTAGTCCGGATCAAAATCATCTTCCGGCGGCACGGTACGGCCGTCGTCCGGTATTACACGGGTGATAATCTGCTGCTGAATAATCTGTTGATGTATAATCTGCTGCTCGATTACGGCGTGCAGGATTGTCTGGCCTACGGCAGACTGCGGAGCAGGTTCCTGAGGAACGGGAAGCTCCGCTTCCGCTGGACATTCCGCAATTTCTGCCTGAAGAGGAGCCGGAACAGCGGGAGATGCATCCGTAACAGGCTGCCCGGCGGCGGTCGTTTCCTGAACCGCGTCGGAGACTGGCTCTGCGGCTTGTCCGCCGTCCGGTTCATCGGGCGGTTCCGCATTCTCCTGAATCACCGCTTCTTTGAGGACTTTCGGTTTTAGGTGCGCATACGGTTTGTTGATTCGTTCGGCAAGAGCCGAAGCCGGAGTAAACTTCACTTTATAGTGGGAAGGAATCGCGACTGCCGTGTTTTTCTGCGGATTCCGTCCCTCCGACGCCGCTACAAATACTTTTTTGAACGCACCGAATCCCATCAGTCTGAACGATTCGTTTTCGTTTATTTCCCCCGCTATAATTTCGAAGAGCTGATTTGTTGCCTGTTTTACTTTTTCCGCGTCGATTCCCGTTTTTTTCTGAACGCGTTCGACAAGAGCAGCCGTCGTAAGCGTATTAGGGTCACTTTTCATTAAGTCTGTCCTTGAATACTTTCGACGGTTTAAACTTCATTCTTCTTTTCGGGGGATACAGCATCTGCTGTTTCGTAAACGGATTGCGGACAGTACGTTCACTGCTGACAGTCGTTTCAAACGAGCCGAATCCTGTCTGTGTGTACTTGCCGCCCTTTTCCAGAGCTTTCGCGATTTCATCAAAGACTGCCGTTATTACGGAGCTGCAGTCTTTTTTATTCAGTTCTGCCGAGGCTGAAAGTTTTTTTACCAGTTCCTGTCGCGTCATGTTTAAAATTATAACATACTATAAGTTCTCTGTCATTTCAGCGGCCTGGAATTCTGCGGATATGCTTCCGAACTCCGCCGACAGCAGTCTGCTCCTGATTTCAACTTCGTTTTTCAGCGGATCAAATCCGTTGACGACACAACCGGAGACCTCCTGATCAAGTTTCCCAGCTTCCGTCATTTCGCTGATGATTCGCACCGTACTTTCCTTTGAAAACGAATCCTTATAGCTCCTGATGTCGGTAAGTGCGCTCGTTATATCCGCGACCGTAAGTATGCGGTCCTGCAGTGACAAATCCTCTGCGGTGAGTTTTCCCGGATAGCCCGACCCGTCGAGTTTTTCGTGATGATGAGACGCAATCGATTCTATTCCGGAAGGAACGACATTGTGCAGCATGCGTATGCCTTCTTCGACGTGCGTCCGCATGATTTCCATATCCCCGCTGCTGAGTTTTGCGGGGCATTCAAGAATACGCGAAGCTATCGCCATTTTTCCGATGTCATGCAGAATGCCGGCCGTATACAGTTCGTCGATTTCATGCGGAGTACAGTGCATACGCTGTCCGAGTGCCGCCGCGAAACATGCGGTGTTGATCGTGTGCGTGACAGTGGCAGTACTTTTAAAATCCATGATATAGATGAGCATTTTGACGAGTTTGAACGTATCGTCGTAATCATACGTAATGCTGCCGCTCCATTCGTCTATTTTCTGAAGAAACGAACCGTCTCTGACAGTATTAACAATATTGCATTGTCTGTCTGCGTCGAGGAAAAGCTTCACGTAATCAGGACCGCTGTCTGAAGGGTCGAGAAGCCCGATGGCTTCGGATGTATATGAATAATTATTCTTCCTCAGATACGATTCAACCTGCGCCGCAAAAAAAATGAGATGCGCATATTCCGCCTGAACGACCTTTTGCGCCAGCAGCGGGTTGTACTTTGAGTTGTAGAACAAAAGATACTTTGTGTTTTCTCCGAACGGAGACATGTATTTGAGGAAATAATAACTGTATGTGTAGTCGCGTTCCGCCGCGTCGTTTATCGACGATGTGAAATTCGGCAGAATGAAACGGTATGAGCCGATGTTTGAAAAAAGCGAGAGCAGGAACACGTCTTTGAGCGGCATAAGCCGTTCAAGATTTCCCTGCTGGACAATCGAAACTGCAATGTATGCGGTTCGTTCGCTTTCTTCGATATAAGGCATACGTCTGCCTTCATAAATGTGTTTGCCTATATCGAGAAGCATCCGCCGTATCAGAATGACAGCCTGTGCGGCCGAAATCAGTGTGCGGGGAATATATATGCCGGCGGCCGGCGGTTCATCGTTCATGATATTTATTCTACCTCATCAGAACGAATTTGGCAAAGCGTTAGAAAATGACGTCCTGTCATTTTCTAACGTGGCACGAATTGAGCCGTACGGAAGCGGAACGGGGGAGCGCAATTCGTGCAACACTAGGGCGCGCCTCGTGCGCTTACATTAGTCCACTACAGCTTTCATGGCCGTCATATAGGCGCGGAGTTTTCGGCCTACTGCTTCTATCGGATGATTGCGGATTTCTGCGTTTACCAGAACGAGTTCGGTGTTGTTCACTGTATTGTCTTTTACGCTGAGACCCTTTCCTATGACGTCCGTGTCGATTTTCGGCATGAATTCCTTCTCGAGAAGCGGAACGGCGGCGTTTGCGAACAGCGCGCATCCGTACTCTGCGGTATCGGAAATAACGCGGTTCATCTCGTAAAGTTTTTTGCGGTCGATGAGGTTTGCAATCAGCGGAACCTCGTGGAGAGACTCGTAATACGCGCTTTCCGGCATGATTCCCGCGTCCACCATCGTCTCGAACGCGAGCTCGCATCCGGCCTTTACCATGGCGACGAGCAGAATGCCTTTATCGAAGTATTCCTGCTCGGTGATAGTGTCGCCTGTTTCCACCGTCGTTTCAAACGGCAGTTTTCCGGTCGCCTCGCGCCATGTGAGCAGGTCGTGGTCGTTGTTCGCCCAGTCTTTCATCATTGTCGAGCTGAACTCGCCGCTGATGATGTTGTCCATGTGCTTCTGATAAAGCGGCGTGAGCAGTGTCTTGAGCTGCTTTGAAAGCTCGTTCGCTCTGATTTTTGCGGGATTTGAGAGGCGGTCCATCATGTTCGTGATGCCTCCCCATTTGAGCGCTTCAGAAATATGATTCCAGCCGTGCTGGAGGAGTTTCACCGCATATCCCGGCGCAATACCTTTTGCAACCATTCTATTGTAACAGACGATTGTACCGGCCTGGAGCATACCGCAGAGAATGGTCTGCTCGCCCATAAGGTCCGATTTTACTTCCGCGACGAACGACGATTCCAAAACGCCTGCCTTGCTGCCGCCCATGCCGACGGCGAGCGCTTTTGCATACGCCCAGCCTTTCTTCTCCGGGTCGTTCGCCGGATGAACGGCGATAAGATCCGGTACGCCGAATCCGCGCTCGAATTCGTGCCAGACTTCGGTGCCCGGTCCTTTCGGTGCGCACATGACGACGGTGATATCAGGACGGATCTGCATTCCTTCCTCAATCATGTTGAATCCGTGGCTGTACCAGAGCGCGGAACCTTTCTTCATGCGTTTCATGACTTCGCTGACGACAGGCGTGTGCTGCTTGTCCGGCGTAAGATTTCCGACAAGGTCCGCTGTCGGAATCATTTCGTCGTAAGTGCCGACTTTGAAGCCGTTTTCCGTCGCGTTTTTCCAGCTCTGACGTTTTTCCGCAATGGCGCTTTCACGGAGCGTGTAGCTTACGTCAAGACCGCTCGCGCGGAGGCAGAGCCCCTGATTCAACCCCTGAGCACCGCATCCGATGATAACGATTTTCTTGCCCTTGAGTGCTTTTACGTCGTCGGCAAATTCTTCCTTTGCCATCGAACGGCAATGACCAAGCTGCAGGCGTGCTTCACGCCATGGAATCGAGTTAAAATAGTTCTGTCCCATTCTGTCACCTCACAAAAATTAAATAGATTTAGGGCACCTCTAAAAACTCACTTTCAGTGATTTTTTAGAGGTGCCGTCGAGTTTTAAGTCGTTGTAATATCACGACTTAAAACATCGCACT